>Ga0164243_10003642_pt1 | contig 24607 bp, 29 predicted proteins | sample OricompcompostOP_FD_108781 | JGI IMG/M metagenome (GOLD analysis project Ga0164243, IMG submission 108781) | Organic Plus compost microbial communities from Emeryville, California, USA - Original compost - Organic plus compost (OP) | ecosystem: Engineered > Solid waste > Mixed feedstock >...
CTGCACCGAGGCGACCGCGACCCCGATGGCCTACGACGACGCCTTCGCCGTTGCCCCCGGGGTGGCGCTGTTCACCGCCGCCTGCCCCGATTTCGTTCCGTACGTCGAGGCCGGGATCACCGCGGCACCGGAACTGTTGGCCGACACCGAGGAATACCTGCATCCGTTGAAATCGGCCGGTATCGACACCCTGGTGCTGGGCTGCACGCACTATCCGCTGCTCACCGGCGTGCTCACCGTTGTGCTCGGCGACGACGTCGCCCTGGTCTCCAGCGCCGCCGCCTGCGCCGACAGCGTGTACTCGGTGCTGACCCGGGCCGGGCTGGCGCACGACGAGCCGCGGGAGGCCGAACACACCTTCCTCACCACCGGCAATCCGGACTCGTTCTCCCGGCTGGGCCGACGACTGCTGCCGGATCTGATCACCGATGTCATCCAGTTCAGCGAACCCTGGAAGGGGGACGGGAGGGAACGAGCGTGGATCTGACGGTCATCGGCTGCAGTGGTTCGATCAGCGGCCCGGAGTCGCCGGCTTCCAGTTACCTGGTGACGGCGCCCTACCAGGGCCGTACGTTCTCCCTGCTGGTCGATCTCGGGCCCGGATCGCTCGGGGCGCTGTACGGGCTGATCGATCCCAGCCTGATCGACGCCATCGCAATCAGTCACCTGCATCCCGACCACTGCATCGACCTGTGCGGCTTCCACGTCGCCTCCCGGTATGCGCCCAACGGCCCGTGGGATCCGGTCGATCTCTACGGCCCGCCGGGCACCCTGGATCGCATCGCCCGCGCTCACGATCCCAGCCCGGACGGCAGTGACGACGGGGATGCCAAGGACCTGGCGGCCAGCTTCACCGCGCACAATTGGCAGCCCAGCCAGCAGGTCGGCCCGTTCCTGATCCGCACCGCGGCGATGAGCCATCCGGTGCCGACCTACGGCATGCGGATCGAGGCCGGCGGCGATGTGTTGGCCTATTCGGCCGACACCGGCCCGACCCCGGCCCTGGTCGATCTGGCCCGCGACGCCGACCTGCTGCTGACCGAGGCATCCTTCCTGGACGGCGGGGACAATCCGCCCGGTCTGCACCTGACCGGCTCCCAGGCCGGTGAGCATGCCCGGGCCGCCGGCGTGGCGACGTTGATGATCACCCACATCCCACCCTGGTACGACGCCGAGCAGGTGCTGACCGCCGTCCGGGAACATTTCGGCGGGCCGGTCGAGGCGGCACGGCCCGGCCTGATCAGGCGGATCGGCGGGACCGAACGGGTCGGCCTGCCGGGCGGTGATTAGGGTTACCGCCATGACCCAGACTCCCGGCTCCGGACCTCGCGCGGACGGCCGCGCCTACGACCAACTGCGCGAGGTGAGGTTCACCCGCGGTTGGCTGGATGCCGCCGAGGGATCGGTGCTGGTCGAGTTCGGCAGGACCCGGGTGCTCGTCGCGGCCAGCGTCACCGAAGGTGTGCCACGCTGGCGCAAGGGTTCGGGTCTCGGCTGGGTGACCAGCGAGTACGCGATGCTGCCGCGGGCCACCAACACCCGCAGCGACCGGGAGTCGATCAAGGGCCGGGTCGGCGGCCGGACGCACGAGATCAGCCGGCTGATCGGACGCAGTCTGCGTGCGGTGATCGACTACAAGGCGCTCGGGGAGAACACCATCGTCCTGGACTGCGACGTGCTGCAGGCCGACGGCGGCACCCGGACCGCCTCGATCACCGGGGCATACGTCGCGCTCAGTGACGCGGTCGGCTGGTTGCGGCAGCGCGGCGCGTTGGCCGGTGAGCCGCTGACCGGTTCAGTGTCGGCGATCTCGGTCGGCGTCGTCGGCGGCGTGCCGATGCTCGATCTGGCCTACAGCGAGGACTCGGTGGCCGACACCGATATGAACGTCGTGATGAGCGGCAGCGGCGACTTCATCGAGGTCCAGGGCACCGCCGAGGGCGCGCCGTTCGACCGCGACACGCTGAACCAGCTGCTCGACCTGGCCGCGGGTGGCTGCACAACCCTGGCCGAACTGCAACGGGCGGCGCTGGCCGCCTGATGCCGTACGAGATCCTGCTGGCGACCAACAACGCCAAGAAGCTGGCCGAGCTGCGGCGCATCGTCGCCGAGAATCCGGCCGCTCGGGAACTGGGTATCAGGGTACGCAGCCTGGCCGACTTCCCGGCCTATCCCGAGCCGGCCGAGACCCAGGCGACCTTCGAGGGCAACGCGCTGATCAAGGCCAGGGCCGGGGTTGCCGCGACCGGACTGCCGACGGTCGCCGACGATTCCGGGCTTGCGGTCGACGTGCTCAACGGGATGCCCGGGGTGCGCTCGGCACGCTGGTCCGGTCCCGACGCCACCGACGAGTCCAACAACGAACTGCTGCTCCGGCAACTGCACGACGTACCCGACGAGGCGCGCACGGCGCAGTTCGTCAGTGCCGTGGCGCTGGTGCTGCCCGACGGGCGGGAATTCGTGCGACACGGGGTGATGCCGGGTCGGCTGCTCACCGAGCTGCGAGGAGATAATGGCTTCGGGTACGACCCGCTGTTCGTCGCCGACGCGACACTGGCCCGTGGGGAGCGGCTGAGCAACGGCGAGCTGACCGCCGAGCAGAAGGACGCGATCAGCCATCGGGGGATCGCGGTGCGGGCAATGGTCGACGTACTGGTGAAGAGCATCGGGCGGTGTGAGGAGTGAACCGGGAATGAAGACCTATCTGGACCTGCTGGACCATGTGCTGGCCACCGGCAACCGCAAGGGCGACCGGACCGGGACCGGCACGCTGAGCGTCTTCGGCTACCAGATGCGGTTCAACCTCAATGACGGGTTCCCGTTGCTGACCACCAAGAAGATCCACACCAGGTCGGTCTTCGGCGAGCTGCTGTGGTTCCTGCGCGGCGAGACCAACATCAAGTGGTTGCAGGAGAACGGCATCACGATCTGGGACGAATGGGCCGACGAGAGCGGCGAACTCGGCCCGATCTACGGCTACCAGTGGCGCAGCTGGCCCGATCCGATCGCGGCCGAGAACGGCGAACCGGACTCCCATGATCAGATCGCCGCAGTCATCGAATCGATCCGGCACAACCCGGATTCCCGCCGGCACGTCGTCAGCGCCTGGAACGTCGCCGAGATCGGCCACATGGCGCTGCCGCCATGTCACACGCTCTTCCAGTTCTACGTCGCCGACGGCCGGCTGTCATGCCAGCTCTATCAGCGGTCGGCCGACATCTTCCTCGGCGTGCCGTTCAACATCGCCTCCTACGCGCTGCTCACCCACATGATCGCCCAGGTGACCGGGCTCGGAGTCGGCGACTTCGTGCACACCCTGGGTGACGCCCACCTCTACCTCAACCACATCGAACAGGCCAAGAAGCAGCTCACCCGGACACCGCGCCCGCTCCCGAAGCTGATCTTGAATCCGTCGATCACCGGGATCGACGATTTCACCCTGGAGGACATCGGCATCGAGGGCTACGACCCCTATCCGGGCATCAAGGCACCGATCGCGGTCTGACGACCTGCCGGAAGCCACACCACCGCCGATGCCTGAGATTGTCGCGATCGCCGCGGTCGCCCGGAACGGGGTGATCGGCGCCGCCGGAGCGATCCCGTGGCACGTGCCCGGAGACCTGCCCCGGTTCAAGCGGCTCACCAAGGGGCACGTCCTGATCATGGGACGGAAGACCTACGAGTCGATCGGCCATCCGCTGCCCGGACGCAGCACCATCGTGATCACCCGCGATCCCGGCTGGCGGGCCGACGGAGTGGAGGCGGTCGACTCGGTGGAGCGGGCGATCTCCCGGGCCGAGCAGATCGACCCCGCCGGGCCGATCTTCGTCGCCGGCGGCGGGGACATCTACCGCGCCGCTCTGGACCGGACCGATCGGCTGGAGATCACCGCGGTCGACCAGGCACCGGACGGCGACGCCACCTTCCCGCCGATCGACACCGACCGGTGGGCGGAGACGGCCCGCGACGACGACCACGACGGCTTCGCCTGGATCACCTACACCCGTCGCGGCTGACCAACTGTTGCCGGACAGCAACCGGGACGCGCCGCCGAAGTCAGGTACCTGGCAACCCTCTGCCCTTAGGGTGATCACCATCCCCGAAACAGGCGGGGCGCAGACAACCTGAGGAGATGATCATGGATTCATCCACTCCTGCCGCTCGGATCGGTGCGGAGTTCCTGGGTACGTTCTGGCTGGTGTTCGGCGGCTGCGGCGCCGCCATCCTGGCAGGCGTCGTCCTCAACCCGGACAAGATTCCGGTCGGCATCGGGTATCTCGGCGTCGCCCTGGCGTTCGGCCTCACCGTGCTGACCATGGCGTTCGCCGTCGGGCACGTGTCCGGCGGGCACTTCAACCCCGCGGTGACCGTCGGCCTCGCTGTCGCCAAGCGGATCGAGTGGCGTTGGGTGCCCACCTACATCATCACCCAGATCGTCGCCGCCAGTGCCGCCGGTGCCGTGTTGTGGGTGATCGCCAACGGCAGACCCGGCTTCAGCGCGGTGGACAGCGGATTCGCCAGCAACGGCTACGGCGACCGTTCCCCGGGCGGCTACTCGCTGCTGGCCTGTGCGGTCGTGGAGATCGTGCTCACCGCGTTCTTCCTGTACGTGATCCTCGGCGCAACCGACGACCGCGCGCCCAAGGGTTTCGCACCCATCGCCATCGGCCTGGCGCTGACCTTGATCCACCTGGTCGGCATCCCGGTGACCAACACCTCGGTCAACCCGGCGCGGTCGCTCGGTGTCGCCTGGTTCGCGGGCGGGTCGGCACTGGCCCAGGTGTGGTTGTTCATCGTCGCGCCGCTGGTCGGTGCGGCGATCGCGGGCTTCAGCTACGCGGCGATCACCGGGGCGCGCGAACTCAAGGTCGACGAGGGCGTCGCCAACAATCCGTGACCCGCAGTTTCGCCCGGTGCCGGAGGCGGGACTTGAACCCGCACGCCTGGGGCACAGCATCCTAAGTGCTGCGTGTCTGCCAATTCCACCACTCCGGCCGGCCCGGACATTCTAGGGTCTTGGGCCCGCCGGAGCCGTGGGTCACCGGGTGGTGATCCGCTGCTTGGCCGACTGCAGCCGTCCGGTGACCGGCTGCAGCCCGGTGGCCTTGGCCAGACCCTGCAGCGGCGTACTCACGTAGATCGACTCGGCGCGGCTGACCTCGAAGGTCTCGTGCCAGACCCCGACGGCCCCGGCCGCCTTCCGACTCCTCCGGTTGTACGCGGCCCAGGCCGGACGATGCTCGGCGTCCGGGGCGGAGGCGTAGGCGTACAGCTTCTCCAGGCTGCTCCAGTACTGCACGAGCCAGGGGCCGCGCAGATCGAAGACCAGCCGGTAGCCGAGCAACCCCGACTCCCTGTCCTCCGACAGTTCCCGCAGCATCCGCGGCATCGCCGCGAAGACCGGCAACCAGCGATCGGGACGCCACCAGTTGTTGATCGTCATGCCGATCAGGAAGACCACCAGCTCGCCGTCCTTGCCGATCTCGTACTGATGGGTCATCCGTCCCGTGTTGATTGCGGCCATGATCGACCTCCCGCATAATAGATACTGCTGCTCTCCAATAATGGAGAGTAACACTGTCCAATATTTCGGGCAAGGGAGTGGCGTGCGGATCTCGGAACTGTCCCGGGCGACCGGTGTACCGACTGCGACGATCAAGTTCTATCTGCGGGAGGGGCTGCTGCACGCTGGCGAGCTGACCTCTGCCACCCAGGCGCAGTACGACGAGAGTCACGTCGCCCGGCTCCGGCTGATCCGGGCACTGATCGGCCCGGCCAGGCTGTCCCTGGCCACGACGAAAGCCGTCCTGGACGCGGTCGAGCGGCCACCGGATTCAGCGCTGGAACTGCTCGGCCGGGCGTCCGTCGCGTTGGCCGGACAGAGCCAGGTGCCCGAGGCCGGTCCCGCCCGCGAGCTGGTTGATCAACTCGGGTGGCGGATCGAACCCGGAACCCCGGCGCTGGCTGATCTTGCCGGCGCGCTGCAGGCGATCGAGGAGGCCGGGCTGTCGTTGATCGACGGCGGCGTGCAGCGGTATGCCGAACTGATCCATCGGGCGGCGGTCGATGAGGTGGACACCGTGCCGACCGATACGCCCGAGGCCGCCGTGCGGCAGGCGGTGCTGGGGACCGTGCTGATCGAGCCGCTGCTCATCGCCCTGCGCCGACTGGCCCTGCAGGATGCGGCTGCCCGTCGCTTCGGGGCCGGCCGATGATCGCTGACGGGCACTCGTAGGATCACCGCCATGATCGTCGTCGAACTCAGCTACACCACTCCGAGCCCCGAGCGGGACAGGTTGCGCCCGGCGCATCGGGAACGGCTGAACGGCTTGCGGGAGCAGGGCAAGCTCTCCGCCTCCGGTCCGTGGTCGGACGACAGCGGCGCGTTGATGATCTTCACCACCGGGCAGGAGGAGGCGCGTCGGTTGATCGCCGAGGATCCGTACTTCCAGGCCGACGGCGTGGAGGTCCTGTCGGTCCGCGAGTGGAACATGGTGATCGGCCCCCAGGTCTGATCAGACCGACAGCTCCTTGCGCAGCTTGGCCACGTGTCCCTTGGCCCGGACGTTGTACTGCGCGACCGCGATCGTGCCCTTGCCGGACTCGTCGACGTCGACCACGAAGGTGGACCGCAGCACGCCCTCGATGAGCTTGCCGTAGAGCAGCTTCTCCCCGTACGCACCCCAGGCCGACAGGGTGGCCTTGTCGCTGTCGGACAGCAGCGGGAAGCTGATGTGCTCCTTGTCGCGGAACTTCGCCAGCTTCTTGGGGTCGTCGGGGGAGATGCCGATGACGCTCAGTCCGGCCGAGCTGAGCTCATCCATCGCCGCGGTGAAGTCGACGGCCTGGGTCGTACAGCCAGGGGTCATCGCCGCTGGATAGAAGTAGACGATGACGCGCTTGCCGGCGAAGTCGGACAACGACACGGTGTTTCCGTCGGCGTCGGGCAGGCTGAAGGGCGGGGCTGCATCCCCGTGACTGAGGCGGTCGCTCATGACGGAAACCATAACCAGGTTCGCCGACATCTCGCGTCGCAGGATCCGGGTGGGGTATCTCGGTGCAATAGGCTGACCGAGCAGCCACTTCGACAGATCGCACCGCCGAACACCAGGAGAGGTCATCGTGACCGAGCCGACGCCCAGCCGGGCCGCAGCGAGCGGACCGCGCACCCGTGCCCAGATCGAGGCCGACCTGGCAGCCAGCCGCGAGCGCCTCGCGTCCTCCATCGAGCGACTGATCGACCAGGTGCACCCGCAACGGGTCAAGGAGCGGCAGATCGAGTCCGCCAAGACCTTCGCCAGGGCCGAGCTGGACAACGTCCGGTCACAGTTCTTCTTCTCCGACGGCGAGCTGCGGACCGCCCGGTTGGCGGCGATCGGCGGTGCAGTGGCAGGCTTTGTCACGTTTGTTCTTGTCGTCCGGAAGCTTGTCCGGTCGTCAGGTAAGTAGAACCACCTTTGGGAGGAAGAGCTGTCTGCGTCCGCATCGCCCGGATCCGGGAACTCCGCACCCCTGGACACCGGCACCGAACTGCCGATCCGGATGTTGCACGACCGGGTTCTGGTCGCCCGGGAGAACGAACCCGGCGAACGCCGTAGTGGCAGCGGGATCCTGATCCCGGCCACCGTCTCGATGAGCCGCCGGCTGGCCTGGGCCGAGGTCGTCGCCACCGGCGCCAGCGTCCGCGTGGTCAAGGTCGGCGACCGGGTGCTGTTCGATCCCGAGGAGAAGGCCGAGGTCGAGGTGCGCGGCAAGGACTACCTCCTGCTGCGCGAGCGCGATCTGCACGCCGTCGCCGCCGAACGCCTCAACGACGGCTCCACCGGCCTGTATCTCTGACCCGCCTGTTATCTCTGACCGGGCCCTGTATCCCTGGCCCGGTGGCTAACCGGAGTGATGGGACGGACGGTGCGGGCGATCGGCCCGCATCTCCGGATCGCGATGCAGCGGCACCGACGGCAGGTTGCCGACCTTCACCTCAACCGGCTGGTCGCTGCGGTTCAGGTAGCTCAGGTCGGTGATCAGGTCACGCCGTTGGGCCACCAGCTGTGCTTGTTTCCGGGTCTCCTCATCGGCGTTCCGGGTCCGCAGCCACTGCACCAGACGGATCGCCTGCTGGACGATGACACTCATGCAGACGGCGAAGGCGATCGCGATCACAATGCCCCACAGCGGATGGCTGGCGACCTTGCCGCCGATGCTGCCGATGGTGGAATAGATCAGCGCCCACAGTCCGCACGCCACCACGTCGTAGGCGATGAACCGGCGGATCCGATAGCGACTCAGGCCAAGGGCGATGATCACCGGGGCGCGGCCGCCGGGAATGAGCCGGCCGGTGATGATCGCGCTGAACGCGTTGCGATGCAGCCGGTCCTGGGCGTGCCGGACGCGGTCGGAGTACTTGCGGCGGTGCAGCCAGCGGGTCAGCCGGCGCGCGCCGAGCCGGGCCTCGAGCAGCAGCAGGGTGTCGCCGATCACCGACGCCGCCCAGGTGACGAGGAAGATCACGAAGACGTCCAGCCGGGAGTGCGCGGCCAGCGCCGAGCTGCCGCTGACCATCTCACCGGTCGGCACGAACGGGATCGCCGATCCGACGGCCACTGCCAGGAACAGCAGGATGTGCCCTCGAATCTGATCCACGGCGTGATTTTACGTGCCGGACGCGTCAGACCCGACCTGGTTCAGTGCGGCGTCGACGAACTCTTGGTATTGCTTCAGAAAGGTCGCCATGCCGCCCGGGTCAAGTCCCCACTCGTGCAGCCGACCCACCGGACGGGTGGCGGCGACCAGATCCCAGTAGGGCTGATCGGCGAAGTCGATCGTCGGGAACGCGGCGCGATAGCGGTCGGTGAGGTCCTGGCAGGCTTCAGCGCCGTACGCCCACAGCAGCTCCAGCCGGATGTTGGCCAGGTCGGACCGTTGGTCGCCCCAGGCCGCGTCCTCCCAATCGATCACCGCGGCCAGCCGGCCATCGGCCCACATGGTGTTGCCCGGCCAGTAGTCACCGTGCAGGATCCTGGCCGGCAGCTCGATGCGTTGCGGCCACCAGCGGTTCAGGACGGCGCGGATCCGGGTCTCGCGCATCGACTCGTCCGGTCGGACGGGCGGCTCGGCCAACCAGCGGTCGATCCGGGTGGCGTACGGCGGGAGCCAGTTGCGTACCGGGGTGGCGTCCAGCCGGTGCAGCCGGACCAGGACATCGGTCAGCTGTTCGGCCAGCGACACCGACCAGCTTGCCGCCGGGCCGTGCCCGGGGATGTAGCTGATCACCGCGTACGGACCGTCCAGCACACGGCGGGTGTCGTCGGCGAGCCGCGGCTCGGGCACCGGGATGCCCGCGGTGCGCAGCAGGCGGAGCAGCCGCGTCTCGGTGGCAGCCGGACGAGGGTCCGCGGCGACGTTCTTGGGTCCGTACTGGCGGACCACGACCGTCTGCTGCGGGGCATCCGGCCGGACCAGATCCAGGACGGTGATCTGTGCGGACATGCCACCGGACAACCGGCGGACACCGGCCAACCGGGCGCGCGGATCGAGTTGCCGGGCGATCGTTGCGAACTGAGCCGCGAGCTGGTGCTGAGCCTCCACCCGGCCCATCTAATCAACATCCCGCGCCGGGCCGTACGCAATAGGCTGCCCGGGTGCCGAATCTGGGAATCGTCGTCACCGGCGCGCCGCTCGCCGCGCGAACCGCCGACCTGATCGCCACCGCCACTGCGGCCGGCTGGCAGACGTCGCTGGCGATCACCGAGTCGGCCCGTCCGTGGCTGGACGGCATCGATCTGAGTGACACCGGCTTCCGCGGGCCGGGCGCGCCGAAGCGGCCGCGGCCCGACGCGCTCTGCGTGCTGCCGTTGACCTTCAACACCGGCAGCAAGTGGGCGCTCGGAATCGCCGACAACCGGCCACTCAGCCTGCTGTGCGAGACGCTCGGTGCGGGCAAACCGATCGTTGCCGTACCCCTGATCAACCGGGATCTGTGGGGCCATCCCGCCTGGCAAGGACACCTGGACACGCTGACCGGTGCCGGGGTGGTGATGATCGACCCGGCGACCGGGGAGCGGTCGGCCGGCCCGCAGACCACCGACGACGTCGACGAGCTTGTCCGCCGGTTCGATCCGGGTTGGATGCTTGCCGCTCTCGGCCGGGTCTGACCCGGCTCAGCCGAAGGTGCGGCCGCCGTTGACCGAAAGCTGTTGCCCGGTCACGAACCGGCCGGCATCACCGGCCAGGTAGGCGACCGCACCGGCGATGTCCTCGGGTGTGCCCATGTGTCCGAGCGGGACGTCGCGGAGATAGCCGGCATAATCCTCTTCCGATGTGCCGTGGTGGCGTTCGACCGGAATCCAGCCGGGCGCAACCAGGTTGACGGTGATGCCGTACGGCCCGAGCTCGCGCGCCCAGGAGCGGGTGAGCCCGAGTTGGGCACCCTTGGCCGAGACGTAGGCGCTGGAGTTGGCGTTGCCGATGGTGAAGACCTCGGATCCGATCTGGATGATCCGTCCCCAGCCGCGGCTCTTCATCGTCGGCAGGAAGGCGCGGGTGAGCAGCAGCGGGCTCTTCACGAAGAATTCGAGCTGCTGGAGCATGTCGGACCATTCGAGCTCCTCGATCGGGAGCGCCGGCTGTGGCCCGGTCGCGTTGAGCACCAGGACGTCGACGGAGCCGAGACTCTCGGTGATCGCCGCGCTCAGCTCGGCGACGGCCGCTTCGTCGGTGACGTCGGCGGGGAAGATCTCGGCGACCCCACCGGCGGCGATGATGCCGTCCTTGACGGCGCGGGCCGCGTCATGGCTGCGGGCGTAGTTGATCGCCACCCGAAATCCTTGTGCAGCAAGGGCTTCGGCCATCGCCCGGCCAAGTCCGCGGGAAGCGCCGGTGATCAGCGCGACATGATCATCAGACATGGATACTCCATCGCCGTCGAGGTTGCGACGGCGTTGCCGTCCGGCCGAACTGTATCGTCGGCACGCTCCGCAGACCCCGCGGCCTCCAAATCCGAGACACCGCGCTGCTACCTTTCTCCCGATGTCCTTGGTTTCTAAAACAAACGGTGTGAAAATTAAGGCGTGGCGCGCCAGGATCGAGTAGGTACCGATGTCGAGCCGCCGACGCTCACCGAGAGCCGCGGCAGGGTGCTGGCCGCATTGCGAGCATCCGAGGCACCGATCGGTGTCGGCGAGATCGCGGAACGGCTCACCCTGCACCCGAACACGGCACGGTTCCATCTCGATGCTCTGGTGGATTCCGGGCTCGCGGTCCGCTCACTCGAACGGCGCGACACCCCCGGCCGGCCCCGGACGCTCTACACCGCTGCACCCGGCAGTGACCGGGTCGGCCGACGCAGTTACCAACTGCTTGCCCAGATCCTCACCAGTTACGTCGCCGGGCGAGTCGATCAACCCGCCGCGGCTGCCGAGGAGGCGGGCGAGACCTGGGGGCGCTATCTCGCCGGCCGACCGGCACCCTTCGAGAGGATCGACGCCGACGCCGCAACCCGACGGCTGGTCGAACTGCTGGACGACATCGGCTTCGCGCCGGAGGTCGTCGACGCCGATGAGGAACGGCAGGTGCTGCTGCATCACTGCCCGTTCCGCGAGCTCGCCGAGCAGCACCGGACGGTCGTCTGTTCGATCCATTCCGGTCTGATCCGTGGCGTCCTGGATGAGCTGCGCGCTCCGCTCGACGCCGGTCGACTCGAGCCGTTCGTCACGCCGTCCCTGTGCGTCGCCCACGTCGTGCCCCGCAACGACTGATCCGAGCTGCTATCGGGTCACCGAGACGATGCCATGTGCGCCGCGCTCGGCATCGACCATCACGTGGGTGATGAACGGATAGTGACCCGGCTCCGGAAAGGTCAACTCAACGAAGCCGCCCTGGGCCGGCGCCAGTGCCAGGCTCTGACTGCCGCCCTCCGACGATCGGCGCAGCAGGTAGCCGCCCTCGGAATAGACGGTGTCGAACCGTGCCCCGACGACGTGGAAGGACATCGAGCAGTTGGGGCCGGCATCGAGCACCCAGATGCGGATCCGTTCGCCCGGCTTCGCGGCCAGCGGCCGGTGATCGTACTGGTTGACGTAGCCGTTGAACACAACCGCGTCGGGCCTTTCGGCCTGCAGCTTGGCAACGTCGACCGGCCCGCCCTGTGCACCGAGGTACAACTCGGACTGCAGCAGCACATAGCTGCGCTCGACCTGGTCCAGGTCGGGCGGATCGATGATGACGGCACCGAAAAGACCGTTGGCGATGTGGGCCGACATCGGCATCGATGCGCAGTGATACATCCAGATGCCCGCACGGTCCGCGCGGAAGCGGTAGACCAGGGATTCGCCCGGCGCGATCGTACGCATCGGGCGATCGGGCGCCACCGACCCGGCGTGGAAGTCGATCGAATGTCCCATCGATCCGTGATTGACCAACGTGATCACGAAGACATCCCCGAGCCGACCGTGCAGGATCGGGCCCGGCATCGAACCGTTGAACGTCCACAGCCGTTGGGTGACTCCGGGAGCGACCTCGCGGTCCACCTCCTCGACCGTCAACGTCAGCCGGTGCACCCGGGCCTGTGACAGCGGCGGCAGGGTGGCGTCGTGTGCGACGAATCCCCGGCTCGGGGCCTTCTGGAAGTCCAGTGCGGCGTCCGTGCCGGCCGTACTGCTGTGATCACCGGGGGAGTGATCGTCCCCGACCGGCTGCTGAGGTGTGTGCGAGGTACCGCCGGTCACGACGATGTGCAGGACCATGCCCATCTGCCGGTGGCCGACGACCGAGCACCACCCCTTGAGATTGCGTCCGACCACCGGAACCACGACGCGGCCGGTCCGGCCGGGCTGCAGTCGGCCGGTCGCGGCACCGGTTTCCAGGACCAGGTCGTGGACGGTGCCGTGGTCGGTGTTCGTCACCACGATGATCAGCCGGTCGCCGCGCCGGACCATGATCGTCGCCGGCGTGAACCGCATGTCCTTGGCCTCGATCCGCGCCGTGGTCGTCCGCCCGGTGCTCACCACCCCGGCCGACGCGCTGTGGTTCGTACGGCTTGCCGCCGGATCCAGGGCCACGCCGACCGAGACCGACAGCACGACCGCCGCCAACCCAACCGCCGCGAACCCGGCAAGCTGCCGACCGGGGCGACGAGTGTCATGGGCCGGTCCCTCCGCGTGAGCAGCGCGGATCGCCAGGAACAACAGGGGTAGGAAGGCGGCCAGACCGCCGAGAGCCAGAACCGAGGCCGCCACCCGTACCAGATCCGGCACCGGCAGTGCACACAGCAGCAGCCCGCCGTTGATCATCACGATCCGCAAGGGCGCCCCCCGGTCGATGGCCGCGTTCGCGGCGCGTACCGAAGACGGTCCGCGGCTCAGCGCCATCGGCACCAGATAGGACAACGCTCCGATCAGTACCTGGGCGCCGAAGCCGGCGGCGAGGAACGGCGTCAGCCAATCGAACCATGGCCCGATCGCTGCCCACGAAGGGACTGTGCCGACGGCGATCAGCAACGCAAGCAGGCAGCCGGCCAGCCACAGCAGGCCGGCCATCACCGACCAGGTCGGATACGACGCCGGCCGTTTGCGTCGCGCGGTCTCCAGCAACGGAACACCGATCACCGTCAGGCCGGCGAGGTAGCCCAGCAGTCCGCCGGCGGCCAGATACTGGACTCCCGCCGACGCCCCGCCGACGATGATCACCAAGGATGCGGTGAGGACCGGCAACGCCCTTCGGGCGGCTCGCTCCGCACCATCGGCGATCTTGGTGCGCAGCATCGTCGGCCACAGCGTGACCAGCGTGCCGATCACCGTCAACCCGACCCAGCCGAGCAGATTGATCATGGCATGGGCGAACTTCAGTTGATCTTGGAGCGGATCTCCCAGCCCGCGGGCGAGTGCGGTACCCAAGCCGGCGCCGACGGGCAGACAACACGCCGCCGTGAGGTAATAGCGCACCGTCACGGCAAAGCGCCCGGGCAATGCCTTCCGGAGTCGCTGCGCCAGCGAGACGCCGTGCCAGATCACCGCGACACCGACTCCGGTCGCGCCGGCCACGGTGATCATCCAGATGCCACCGAGCACACCGACGACGACGGCGACGACTCCGAGATTCAGGATCGCCAGCCGGCGGCTCTGCTCCCGCCGATCACCCGGTCGGGACGGGCTGTGCAGCAACGCATCGGTGAAATGCCTGCTCCAAACCAGAATCGCGTGACTGACTGCGCCGAGCAGCAGCAGGTGGATCATCAGCCAGCGTGGCACCGGAACCAACGGATGGATGAGCGCGGCGATCAGAACCGCCAGGAGCCAGCCGACGACCGGGAGGTCGCGCAGGGCCCAGAATTCGCGCCGGCGACGCGTGGTGGTGGCTGTCATCGTTCAACCTCGGCCCGCGCCGCGGACCAGACGGCGATCATGAGGAAGGTCAACAGGGAAACGATGTTCACCACACCGGCTGCCTGCCATACCGGCCGAACTCCGAGGCTGTCACCGATCCAGAGCCGCGCAGCCAGGGACGCGTGCAGACCGATCGCCGGGAGCCACATCACCGGGTGGTAGGGAAGCGGGCGACGCAGCACGGCGGGCATGATCACCGGCGCGTGCGCCATGATCATCGAGATGGTGAAGCCGAGGAACACGGCGTGGATGACGGCGTCGTAGCGAGCCCCGGCGGGTGCCGGGCCGGTGAGCAGCCAGATGCTCCCGGTGACGGCGAGCCAGGAATAACCGGCGAGCATGCAGCCGGCGATGAAGCGCGGCAGGCCAGCGGATCGGATGGTGTGCCGGGCGACGTCGTGGGTGGCCAGCCAGATGGTGAGGGCGATCAAGCCCAGCCCGAGCATCGGGTAGCCGGCCGGTGGCCAGAGTAAGGAGCTGACCACTCCGAGGGTCAGGCCGAGCCCGAGCAGCGCAAGGTTGCGGTCGGCGTCGCGGCCCATGCCGAGTCGGGCGAGTTCCAGGCGTTCGCCGGCGATGGTCAGCACGATGAAGCCGATGACCCACGGCAGCAGTACCGGCATCGGGATGGCGCCCAGCCACAGCACCAGGGCGCCGACCGCCAACACGGCTCCGAAGGCCTGGACCAGTACGGCGACATCGCGCTGACGTCGCCACAGGGGGACGTAGACGGCAATCAGGGCGATCATCCCCAGCAGTTGGACCGACTTGCCGACCGGCAGCGGTGCGGGGGAGAGCAGCAGCACGCTGCCGATGCCGGTCAGGGCGGGCGCCATGAAACCGTACGGCCGGCGCAGGGCGATCGCACGCTCCAGTGCGATGACCGTACCGACGAAGCCGATCACCAGCAGCATCCCGTGCACCTGCGGCAATCGGTCGGTCGACACCGGCGCAGGCAGGCCGAGGAGGACCAAGGCCGCGTCGAGACCGGTCAGCAGAGCCAGGGCCGCCGGCAGCATCAACAGGATCCGGCTGATGGGCGTCCGCCGAGGGCGTGTGGACGATCCCGGCGGATTCCGCACCAGATCGTCGACCTGGCTATTTTTCACAATAGGAATTGTAATAAAGTGGCGGCGGGGTCGCCAGTCGGGCGGTCCCGCATGAGCGGTCGGAGGTAGGAAACGATGAACGATGTGGTGCTCGCCTCGAGCGAGGCGGATCTGCGGGCTGCCGAGGCGATCGAACAGCACCATGCACGGCTCGCTGCCGATCTTGCGGCGCTGGTCCAGGCGACGGTTTCGGCGGCTGCCGGCGGCGACCAACTGCGCTGCTCCGAATCACGGCAACAACTGGTCGACTGGGCACGCCGGGAACTGGTTCCCCACGCACTTGCCGAGGAACAGACCCTCTATCCCGCGGCCCAGCATCGCGGTGAGGCGCGACTGTTGGTCGACGGGATGCTCGATGAACACCGGTGGATCGTCGACCTGGTCGACGAGGTGGAGACCGAGCCGGAGCCGGTGCCGGCAGCGGCCGCGGCCAGAGCGCTGCTGGCGATGTTCGAATCCCACCTGGTGAAGGAGAACGAGCTGTTGCTTCCCGTGCTGTCCGGCGCTCCCGACGTAGCGCTGAGCAATCTGCTGGCCGAGATGGAGAGCGACTTCGACGAGGAGCGGGGGCATCAGCAAGCGACCGGCGAATCCGGGCATCACTGCAGCTGTGGCGAGACCGATGCGGCCGGTCTGCCCGAGCTGGACGCGCGGACGATTCCGCACGCCATTCGGCACGCCACGATCTTCGGCGCCCTGGACGGGGTCGGTCCGGGCGGTGGGATCATCCTGACCGCCTCCCACAACCCGTTGCCGCTGCTCGCCCAACTCGAACAGCGGGCGCCGGGTGCCTTCACCGTCGAGTATCTGGAAGAAGGCCCAGAGACCTGGCGACTGGCCCTGGTGCGAGCCTGATATCTCACAACCGCATCGGAGGAAAACCGGACGATCAGCCCTGGCCGGATCCTGCGCAGCAGTCCCGGGATCGGCGCTGTGACGCTGCGGACCTGTTGTCTCCACGCCCGCAGGGCGGCTATCGGCCTCCGGCTGCGTGAGGGTTTTGTTGCCTCGCCGGTGGCAGGCTCAGCCGTCTTCGCAGGCGATGCCGTCATGGTCCCGGTCCAGGCCGTGTGGGTCGGAACCGGTGACGATGATCGGCCCGTCGACGTCGGAGCAGTCCAGATCCGGCGGGAACGGTGGGATGCACGGGCGGTAACCCGGAGCGCATTTGCCTGTGCTGCCGCCGTCGTTACCGGCCGGCGGTCGACTCTGTCGGGTCGGCGGTGCCGGCTTCCTCTCGGACCTGGGCGCCGGATGCCCCGGGATCGGGGTCCGCACCGGCAGGCCCATCGTCGAACAGGTGGTGAGCGTGCGCACTATCGCTGCCTTCTCCGCAGCCGTGACCCAGAGCCCGTACTTCTTCTTCACAGCAACCTGGTGGGCGACATAGGTGCATCGAAAGCTCTTGTTCGGCGGCAGCCAGGTGGCTGTGTCACCGTCGCCCTTGCCTGCGTTCGTCGGGCCGTCGACCGCGTACAGGTTGAGCGTGTCGTTGGCGAACCGAAGTCGCTTGCCCGCCGGCCATTGCTGGGCGCCCTTCTGCCAGGCGTCGGAGAGTGCCACGACGTGGTCGATCTGTACGGCCGATGACGTGCCGGGCCCACGGCGGAAGTGGATCGTTCTACCGGTGTACGGATCGTGCAGGATGCCCTTCAGGACAAGGCATCCGTCGTACTTCTTCTTGATCAGATCGCGGTTCAGGACGTCCTGGCGTTGATCACACCCGTTGCCGTCGGTGTCGGCCCACGGAGCGCCGAACTGATCCCGGTCGTAGCCGGTCTTCGGCGCTCTGCCCTTGCTGGTCAAGCTCAGCGCTGCCGCGAGGGCAGTCCCTGATTTCGCGCTCGGCGTCCTGGACGGTGACGGCGTCTTCGCCGGCGCCCGTGACTCGTCCGGAGTTGCCGTCGGCCGCTTGCTGGGCGCCGGCTGTGGGGTGGGTGTCGGCTGCGTTGTTGGCGTCGGATTCGATGACGGCCGGGGCGTGGTGGTCGGCGCCGGTGCGGCGCTCGACCCGGTCGGGGCAGGCGGAGCGACGAGCGCGACGACGATCAACAGCGCGAACAGGCCGCCGATCGACGCTCCGGTGATGCCGGCCGTACGCTTCCAGAACGCTGTCCGGGTCAGCCTGCGCGCTCGGGTCCATTGCCGGCCGTCCCAAAACCGCAGGTGCTTCCTGCTTCCCGGATCCGGGTACCAGCCACTCACTGTCAGTCCTGCGGTTCCACCGTGCCGAACATTGTCCGGCTATTGTCCGGTCTCGGGCGGTCGAAGCTCGTCACCGAAACGGCGATCAGCGCTTCTCGCAGGCGATCTTGTCGTTGTCCCGATCCAGGTCGTATTCGCCGGTGCGATGGTTCCGCGGGCCATTGTTCGCCTTGTAGAGCGAGGCGGACTTCTTGAAGTTTGTTACTCGCTTGCCGCTCGTGTGGTCCTTGGCGCCGGGCATTCCGACGCCGTGGCGATACACCTTGTTGAGGGCTGAGCAAGACTTGAAATGGCGTGCTGCAGCATCAGCGGAGGGAGTCTGAACAGTTGCGGTCAGCAGGCTGGCTGGGAGAGCAACAGCCGCGATCGCGGCGGCCAGGCGGATTTTCACGAACTCGAGAGTAGGTGGCACTCGGTCACTTTGTGACCGCTCTTGACAAATATTCATTATTCAAGGACCTAGGTCCCCGTCGGCGGACAAAGAGCCGAACGCAACGTCGCGATTTCGCCCATTTCGCGAGTCGCGTCACCGGAAAGTCAGTCAGGACGTGGCTCTGTCACGGCAGTTCGGCAGCGGATCGCTTGTGCTTCCTCGGTCACGGCCGCGACAATCTGCGCAGCCACCTCCCGGAGTTTGGTATTCGTCGTCTGCGAGACTCGGGTCAGGTAGTTGAAGGCTGCGTCCTCGTCGATGGTGTAGGTCCGCATGACGATCCCCAGCGCTTGGCCGATCGTCTGTCTACTGGCCAACGCGTCGGTCAGACTGGTGACCGTCCGCACCTTGTCCATGGCGATCGCAGCGTGGACCGCAAAGATCTCTGCAGCTGCTCGGGTGTGGTCATCGAAGGCGTCGACCCGGGTGGAATAGAGGTTCAATCCGCCGGCGCTGCGGCCTTCGCGATAGATCTTTATGCCCATCTGCGACCGGTAACCGCGAACTGCGGCGGCGCGGGCATAGCGCGGCCACCGTCGTTCCTGGGTCATGTCGTCGACAATGACCTCGGCCTTGTCCGGGTTGAGTAGCGCGTCCAGGCATGGACCCTCTTGGAGGTCGTACTGGAGCTGATCAAGATCGCGGGCGGCCGGGTCTGTTGCGGCCCTGGTGCAAATGCCTTCGCGGGATGCGACGGAGATGCTTGCCATGTCGACGTTGGCGATCGCTCGTTGCGCGACCGTGGCTAGACGGAAGAGGACGGTTTCGAGGTCCTCCGCCGGCTCGTTCAGGAAGAGCGCCGCGTCGGCCATGGCTCGTGCCACGGCGTTGCTTGTCCGGCTGCTGTCGAATGGAACGGCGGCTGGGTGGACTTGTGTGTAGCTGAATTTGACGGTGGACACGATTGTCCGTTCCGGTGCGCTGCGATGATGAGTCCAACGGACCTGATGGGCGTTCTGTCAAGACGGCGATGCCCGGTACAGCAGCGCACGAGGAGCCTCGGCGTTCTTCACACTACCGCAGATGGGCAAATGGCCGCGGACAGCGGCGGCTGCAAAAGATATGCGGGCGTATCGTGAGGTCGGCGTGGGCGACGCGTGGCGTTGAGATGGGACGGCTATCCACCGTGCGCGGTTCGCCGGACCGCACCAGTCCCGGCCTGTCGAGCGGTGACGGGCTTTCGATCTTGACTTCATTCAGGCGTCGGATCGGCCGGGCGACGAGGCCGTCACTCTCCGGTAAGCCCGTCCACGGACTCACGGATCAGATCCGCGTGGCCGTTGTGTCGGGCGTATTCCTCGATCATGTGCACCACGATCCACCGGACGCTCGGCCTGCGACCGTCCGGCAAGCTGCGGCTGGCCAACTGGTCCAGGCCGCCGTCGGCAAAGGTCTGGGAAAGCAGATCACGGGATCGGGAGACGGTTTCTTGCCAGAGAACGCGGAGCTCGTCCGGGCTGTCCGCCGCCGCCGAGTGCCATTCCCAGTCCGGGTCGGCGTCCCAGTCCACGTCCTTCCACAAGGCGTGGCGGGCATTGCCGTGAATCCGGTGGGAGAACCAGTGGTCCTCGACGTAGGCCATGTGCTTGATCATTCCGCCCAACGTCATCGTCGACACCCCGACCGTCGCGTTCAGGCCGGCGGTATCCAGACCGGCACACTTCCACGCGAACGTAGCCCGCTGGTATTCCAGGTAGCCCACGAGCGTCTGGGCTTCGTCGGCCGCGAGCGGCGGCTCCGGGCGGCCCTGTTCGTCAGTGATGGTCATGACGATCGAGCGTAATCATCGCGCATACCGCGCCAATGGCTTCGAGGTTGACCTTCAAGATCACCGGCTCCCGGGCTCTTGGCACGGCAGTTCAGGTCTGCTGGATGACCGGATCGAACCCACCGCTGAGGGTTCGCATGTGGTCCAGTTGGGATCGCCAGCGTTCGGGCCATCCGGCAGCCACCCACTCAGCGTGGGGTTGGTGCCCCTGGCTGCCAAGAACGGCGACCTCGTCGATCGCCTGCTGATGCCGTACCAGGGCGGCCTCGACAACGTTGATCGTCTCTCGCCATCCGTAGCCGTCCAGGAAGGCTTCAGCCCGAGCCCGGCGGTCCGGTAAGGAGGGGAAGCCGCGTCGCCGGGCCTCCTGGGCATCAATGCCGATCGGGACGAGCCACAACAACCCGTACGCCACATCGTCGAGCCGGCTACCTGGACGCGCGGCGTCCCAGTCGAACAGGCCCATCGCGCGGCCGTCGCGCCACGCGAAGTTGGCCGGTTGTGGATCGCCGTGACAGATCACTTGATCTTGCGCGTACGCCATCGACCAGACAGCATCGGCGGGTCGCCGCCAGGTCGTGCTCGCGTCGTGGATCCGGCGCAGAAGATTCCCGGCCGACCAGACGCCATCGGGTTCCAGTTGATGCGGCCAGGCCGCGTCACCAGCATCGCCGGCAACCAGGCCGACATACTCGTACTGATCATCAAAGCCCAACGGTTCGGGCACCGGCAAGCCTGCCCGCCGCAGGTGTCGCAACAACGACTGGATCGTCGGCGTCCAGGGCTTGCGCGGTCGCTCGACGACGCCGTCGCGTATCGAAATCCGACGTTGGTCAGACACTGCTCTCCTCGCCTGGTCCAGCACTCCCTGTTGGTGTCATGGTGTCAACGTCGTGGCCATCCACCGGAGTTGATCGGCAAGTTCGGTAGCGCCACGAGCCTGCTCGTAGAGAGCCGACATCACGGCGCGAGCCTGGCAGAGTCGCTCGGCCAACACGCAATCGACTTCGGCAATATCGGCGAAGATGCCGAGCCGGCGCCGCAGCTCGCGATCGCCGGCTTGGATCAGTTCGCCCAGCCGAGGGCGTTCGGCGATGACGGTGTGACTTTCGAAAGCGATCGTGCCGACGTGCGGATTGGGATCCAGCGCACGCCATACGCCCTTGTGATCTTGGTGGACATTGAGGCTGTGCAGATCGCCGTGGGTCAGTGTGCTCGTTGGATCTGAGTCGAGATTGCTGATCGTCGCGTGGGCTCTGTCGATCACCCGCCCAGCCAGATGGCCGGGTGCTCCGTGCCGGAGATTGGTCAAGTGATGGGCGAGACGCTCGGACGACAAGCGGTCGATTCCTTCCGGAGCCGGGACGGCAAGCGCTCGGGCGAGTCGGCTCTGGATGGTGATTTGCTCGTCGATCGGTACGCCGGCCAGGGGTGCCGGGGTCAGCCGCTCGAGCAGCAGCGCTCCCAGGTCGGGCAAGTGGTCCAGGCACTGCACGCTGGCTGTCGGTGGGAATGCCCGCAATGCGAGCGCTTCCCTGGTTGCGGCCTCGGCGTCGAGCAGCTTCACGATCAACTCCGAACCATCGACGGACCTGACCGGGATGATCACTGCCGTGCCACCGCGCAGAGGGTCGCCGTCGACTGCGCAGTCCCACCGATGCAACGCAGCGCTGAGAAGGTCGGTCGAAGGCACCGGGCCCTCATCCTGGCCGGTGATCATCTGGATCGCGCGGACGGACAGACCCGTCCGTGCTGCGACCTCACCGATCCTGCTACCGTTTTGTCCCACTCCAGCAGGCTAGAACCTGACGCGGTGTCAGATTCAAGTGCGCCAGCGTCGCGTGCCCTATTGTTCCGGAAGACACGAGCGGAGGACCAGATGGTGCGGCAGCCAGCAGTGCTTCAGCGGGTCGCTTCCGTGCTGGGTCAGCAGCCGCTCGAATGGCAGCGTCCGGAATGCGGGTTGTCGACAGCCGAGCGTTGGGTGACCCGATTGGCCGGCGATAGCAGCGTCTTCGTCAAGGCTGCGACAGACGCCGACACCGCCGCCTGGCTCGAGACCGAACGGGATGCCGTCGCGGCGGCCGGCGACCGGTTCGCTCCTCGGGTCATCGCCTGGCTGGATGATGATTTGTACCCGGTTCTCGTCACCGAGGATCTGAGCGGTGCCTATTGGCCCGCCGGGACGGGGACCGTGCACTGGCGTTCCGGTGACTCCGCAGCGGTCCTGTCCGATCTGGAGCAGTTGAGCGCGGTGCCACCTGGCGAGCTACCCACGATCGATGATCCGCCTCGTCGGTGGGCCGAACTGTTAGCCACCGACGTACTGTCCCGAGCCGGATTGTGCACCGATTCGTGGATCGCCAACAACGGTTCAGCGTTGGTCAGTGCCGATCGGCTCCCGATCGTCATCGATCGACCGTCGCTGGTCCACGGCGATGTTCGCAGCGACAACCTGTGCATCATTCCGGACGGGACGGTGCGATTCGTCGATTGGGCGCAAGCGGGCGCGGGCCACCCACGGTGGGATCTTGTCAACTTCCTGCCGACTCTTCACCTGGAAGGCGGGCCGGCTCCTGCAACAGTGCTGACCGAGCCGATCGGTTTGATCACCCGGCTGGCAGGATGCGGTGTCGCTCGTGCCGTCTGTCAACCAGACGGGCCGGAGTGGTTGCGAACCGTTCTGTTGCAACTGGCGAAGATCAATCTGGAATGGGTCAGCTCGATCCTCGGGGTCGAGCCGCCGGACGGACGCACCGCTGCGTGATGATCAGAATGCCGAGACCGACGATGCCGAGCGCCTCTCGTGCCGGCTCAAAGCACGGAGCACAGCGTGTTGACCCCGGCGTCTCGCGGCCAGCGCAGCCAGCAGAGCGAGTGCGGGTTCAACAGCGTTGGCGCTGAAGGTGACCGGTGGCAGCCCAACGCTGACGGCCACATCGTCGGCATGCACCATGATTTCCATCAGCCGCACAACGAGGAAGTCGTCGGTCGATAGTGCACAGTTCTGCCACGGCACGTAGGTCGTGGGACCGGCGCCGGCGATCGCTTCGCCCAACCGTTCCCGGGACCAGTTGAGCACGTCGACCGACTCAGTTGGTCCGGCCGAGCTCATCTGGTTGAAGTCGTCACGGATCGACGTGTTCGCGGGTGCATCGATCGGCGCCAGTAACCAGTCCACACGCTCGTAGTGCCCGACCAGAGTCAGCACGGGGGCGCTCGGCGGGACAGGTGCGGTGAGGAACTCGACGGCGCACTCGGGCTGGCTGACCAGGTGACGGACCAAACCGCCGACGGTCATCCCGGGCAGCTTCGACTCCCGATCCCAGGCGTCGGTAACCTCCACGGAGCCGACCAGATCGACGAGTTGATCAACAGCGGTGATCACCGCAGCGCGGTGGAGTGTTCCGGTGAAGGTGAGCGGCATGCGCCAACCCTGCCACCCATTCCGGACGATTCCTGTCCTGGTCGCAAAAGATCAGTGTCGGATGCGGAAGTGCAGATGCGTCACTCCGTCACCTTCCAGCACTCGGATCCGTTCGAGTTCACGTTGTTGGACACCGATGTGATCGAACAGCCGGCGGCCGCCGCCGAGCAACACCGGGACGAGGTGGAGTTCGAGTTCGTCCAGCAGGCCGGCGCGGATGGCCCGCTGGGCGACAGCGGCACCGTGAACAAGGACGGTCTTGTCTCCGGCAGCCTCTCGGGCAGAGGAGAACGCGCCGTCCAGGTCGTTCCCGTAGTGGACCAACGGCCAATCTTTGGTCCAATCGGGCTGTGGCTGCCGGCTCAGGATGAAGATCGGAACGCCGTTGTGGTGGTCGCCGCCCCAGCCTTCCGCCGGTTCGAACGTCCCTCGTCTGGCTACGATCGCTCCGGCTGCCTCACACTCGGCGCGCACCTGATCGTTGATCTTGTCTGCCGGACCGCCCAGCACCCAGTCGTGGAGCCGATAGCCGCCGTCGCCGAGCGGGTTGCCGGGAGCTTCGTCCGGACCGGCAACATAGCCGTCCAAGGAGATGGACATGTAGAGCACGCTTGCAGCCATTCGCCTACCTCTCGTTCATGATCAAATACCGACGGTTCGGCTACGAACCGGGTCACTCCCATCCTGGGTTCGCCGACCCGGATCTCCCGGCAGTCACGTCGATGATGTCCGGAATCCGGGGTTTGCTGTCGGAGATCTGAGCGTCGATGGGTCGAGACGGGTGTGGAAGACTCTCACCCGCACACGTTCTTCGCCGGTTGGCCCTCGAAGCGATCGGCGGTCCAGGCGAGCAGTTCGGGCACTGCCGGCGAATCCGGTTCCACAAGGGGAACGTGGCCGCGTCCGACATACGTGCGGTAGTCGACCGGGTAGCCGGCTTCGCATCGAGTCTTGACGTAGCTCGACTGGGTGTCCGGAGTGATGAGTTGGTCGGCCGCGCCTTGCATCATCAACAGGGGTGCCGGGATGGGCCCGGAGGGGACGTTCTGCTTCAGTCGTTGACCAAAGGCGCCGCTTTCCGGGTTGTCGGTCCAGATGGACTTGTCCAGGGATATCGCGGTGAGGGCGGACACGAGGATGCTCTTTTCGGCCAGGCACCTGTTGGCCATCTCGGCGGCAAGGACGCGGGCGCCCGGGCGAACTACGTCGGCGGTATGTACATCGGGATAGGTAGCGGTGTAGGCGGCAATGACGAAACTGCCGAAGATGTCCCCGCCCGTGATGGTC
>Ga0164243_10003643_pt1 | contig 24606 bp, 18 predicted proteins | sample OricompcompostOP_FD_108781 | JGI IMG/M metagenome (GOLD analysis project Ga0164243, IMG submission 108781) | Organic Plus compost microbial communities from Emeryville, California, USA - Original compost - Organic plus compost (OP) | ecosystem: Engineered > Solid waste > Mixed feedstock >...
TGGTTATGTCAACGCGTTGCAGGATTCCGGTCTGCCGCTGGATAGTCGCCTGATTTATGAAGCGGCGCCCACTCGGAAAAATGGGTATCTGGCCATCGGGGAATTATTGAAACTGAAAAATGCTCCAACGGCGGCAGTCTGTTTCAATGACGTCTCCGCCTTTGGTGTCATGCTGGGGTTACAGCATGAAGGCTTGCAGGCTGGCCGGGATTTTGCTGTTTTTGGTCACGACAATATTAGCGAAGCAGGTCTCTGGCTGCCTGGTCTGTCTAGTATCGGTATCGAGGTCAATGAAATGGGTATGCGCGCCGCAGAGGTTCTGCTTGAACGTATTCAGGACCCAGGTCGTCCTGCACAACGAGTGGTGCTTTCGCCAAAACTGATTTTGCGGGAATCTAGTGAGTTCATTGGGTAAGTGACTATTGGTTCGGGGGCCTTAGGCTTTCAAACGGTCGTTGTAAAGAGAGTAGCTCCCTTTCCAAATCTTGAGAGTTCCAATGGAGAATGCCAATTGTCGGTGACAGCTGGCTGGGTTTGTCTTCGAAAATGCTGAGACAGAAACGCCAGTGGCTTTGCACACATTTTGTGAGGTTAGCCTGCGGTTTCAGCGTACCCATGCTATCCAGTTGAGCAGCAACTCGTCGTGTGTCGTAAGTATTGCCACATTCCTTAAGAATTGGAGTAGTAATTGATCGTTCGCGTAAGTGGTTTCGTTTTAACAAACTAACCATACAATCGCTTTACCGCCCATCTTCATCGTTATCGAGTTGTTTTGAGGGTAATCCAAGAAGTCAGTGAGGGGGCAATCAAATAAAAATTGTTCCTCATTGGCGGTAGTGTATTGATTTTCTAACTATAAAGTTGTTGGCGATCTATCATATAGATCGATAAATTAGGATTTTTGTTTGATATTTTCGTTAAGTGAAAGTTTGGCTGTCCAAAAGTCAAACTTGAAGAGGCCAAAAAATTGGCTTTAGAGAAGGCTGAAAAAGCAAAAGAAGTGGCAGCAAAGACAGCAATCTGGTCGTTCGTATCTTTACTAATCGCTGCGATCATCTCGTCTGTATTAGGGCATTTCGGTGCGATTAGCACCCGCCGCCGGTACGTTGCTGTAGTCGAACGAGATATCAATTAACATAAAAGCGAGATTAGAAACCTGTGTTAATGCAACTGTATTTAACAACAAATGCATTAACACAGTATTTTCTACGCTCATATTCGGTCATATAAAACAGTAGTCACATCAACTTTGGAGGATCGGAACATGAACATCATGTATTCGAGATTTGGCGAGGCACCAGATTTACTTAATGCTGATGGAGATTTGGAAGACGCCGAACCTCTTTCGCTGAAAAAGGAACTTGTTTCCGGCTTGAGCTTACCTATGACAGATAGCGAAACCGATTCCGGGACACAGGAGGAGAGGCTTAATTGCATTTTAAAAGAAGCTGGCATTGACCCATCTTCTATTAAATTAGCTAACTAGCAGCCCCGCTCTTATTACGGTTTGAAGGTGGGGATTTCGTCTGTAATAATGTGTAATGCTGGACTGTTCATTTTCCTACCGGAGTTATCTACTCCGCATACTTTTCTTCAACGGCGTCACAAAATGGGCAAATCTGCGTTTAGTAGACGATTTTCGAAGACATTTCAATTACGCAAGCTTATTAAGCAGACGTAACAACCGCTATTCATACATTCCTCCCGATTGATAGTATGGTTAGGACATTTTGGATTTGCTGGCTAAGAAAATTCTGTCTCACCCCACATGTGCTAAACGGTTGATGGCAATCCTCACTTTTTTTGGAGATTGATATGCTGAAATTTTCATTGAAATATCTAGTTTTACTTTCCGCTCTTTCAGTTTTCCCCTTGAGCTCATCGGCGCAAACCTCAAACTCCGCAAAAGACAGCACGGCCGATACAGTGGCGCGACCTCATGAGAATGAACTGGCCAGTGCGGACGAAGCATTTTTGAAAAAAGCGGCAGAGGCCGGCCACGCCGAAGTTGAAGCGGGCAAGCTATCTCAGCAAAAAGCTAGCTCTTCCGATGTGAAGGGTTTTGCAGAGCACATGGTGACTGACCATACAAAAGTGAATGATGAATTGAAGACACTTGCCACCAATAAAGGCGCTGAAGTGCCCACTGGCCCCTCATCAGCTCAGCAGGCTGAACTGAAGGCGCTGGGCGAGGAGTCAGAGCAGTTTGACAAGCAATACGTAGACCGGATGGCCGTCACGGCACATGAAGAGGCGGTCAATATGTTCAAGGACGCTTCCGAAAAGAGTGAAGACGTTGACGTCGAGACGTTTGCTCAAAATACCCTGCCATCGCTGGAGTCTCACCTTGACATGGCCAAATCGTTGAAGGCGAAAGTGAGCGGTGATAAGTGGTTCCACGATAGCCAGATGGGCTCGCTCTTGTAACTCAAGGGCGAGTTCATAGGAGTAAGTAGCGGGCTATAACCCTGATTGTTGATAGTGCGGCGCCAGCTTGGCCAGTCACCATCTGATCAGTCAGGTGTTTCGTCGGTTTTGCATCTTGCAAAACTGGCAGACCCGGTCCGGGCTGACAACGAACCATTGATCGCGTGAAAGCCAGTGATGTTGCCAGCGTCGTTACCAATAGCGCTCCGAAAAGATTCGAAGCGTATCTGATGGAGAAAACTCTGAATGTCTGACTACGCTTTTTATTACTGGTCAGTACCGTTTCGCGGTCAATTTGTGCGCGCCATACTGGCCTATACGGGTAAAACTTGGAGCGAGGCCGACGATGCCAGGATCATGAAGCTCATGGGCGGTCCCCTCAAGGACATGCCAGTCCCGTTCATGGGACCCCCAATTTTGATCGATAACAACAATGGTTTCGCTATTGCGGAGATGCCAGCCATCGTGCTGTATCTTGGGGAAACGCTAGACATAATGCCAGCCACTCCAGCCCTGCGCGCCATGACTATGAAAACGGTCAACGATACCAATGACGTCATCGACGAGCTTACACTCGATGGCGGTCGCGAAATGTGGACGGAAAAACGCTGGCAAGAGTTCACCCCGCGCCTGACGAAGTGGATGGCGCTGTGGGAGGAGACAGGCCGACGCCATGGATTGAAGTCCGAGACCGGCTATCTGCTCGGTGGCGAGGTGCCGGGGATCGCCGACATTGTGACAGCGACGCTTTGGTCGACCCTGACCGATCACTTCCCCAACATCGCGAAGCTGCTAAAGGAAACTGCTCCGATGACCGCGGCGCTCTCAAGACGAATATCCGACATCCCCGCGCTCGCAGAACTGACCGCTCGCGCGCGCAAAGACTACGGTGATGCTTATTGTGGTGGTGAAATCGGTAACTCGATGAAGAAGGTTCTGGACGCTTAGCTTTCGTTGGGTGTATTAGTTCACATAATGAAAAGGTATTTTTATTGACCCGACTTTAGTGATTAACCAGGATTCTTCCGGCCATAGCCTTGCTCTGGTGCAAGATAATCCCGTGCTACTGCGGAATAGCTTCCGCTTGTTTATCGCCTTGCGGGCAAGAATCTGGGGCTTAATTTGTCAGTTTCCGTCTTTGTTGTACCCAGGGTGAAAGTAAAGTGGCGAAAATCTGAGCATATTGTTGTATGCAAATTAGTCGCGCAATCCATTATCGGATCGCAGCGTGGGTGGACATAAGGCAAGTGTTTTTACTTATTGGCGGCCACGTAAAGGCGAAGATAAAGCTGACTTGGAACACAAGCCGGTGAACTTTATCAACGACACCGCGTGGCTGAAAGGTCTGAAGAGGGCAGGTGTAGAAAATTTGCATGTGGATATAAAAACTCTACAGCTGGAGCTTAGCCTTTATATCATCCTCAATCAAAGAACAACGAAGTTCAATGGGACAATCTGCCCCGTTTTGCTTTCCTTTTTAATACCGACAGTTAACCGCCTACCTTGAGAAGAGAACGGATCGCGTTCATAGCTTATAGTTCACTGAAAGCATGACGCTGCGCGGTTCCCCGTAGACGTTGCTAGGGAAGGGTACGCTGCCGGTGATCGCGCTGTAGTAAGTCTTATCGAACAGGTTATTGATATTAAGCCGAACATCGAGCTTGGGAGTCGCCTGGTAGCCAATCATTAGATCGGCGATAGCGTAGCTCTTCTGCTCTACTCTATAGTCGACACCGCTGCTGCTTCCCTCGTTGTAGATGGTCGACTGCCAATAGACCGACCCACCGATGCGCCAACGATGCCAGTCGCCGGTCATTTGATAGGAGCTCGATAACTTGAAGAGATGACGTGGGGTATCTGTATCGAAGGGTTGTCCGACGTTGAGCGGGTTGGCATCTTCGCGATATTTCGCACTCGTGTAGGTGTAACCGGCACCGACTTGCCAGTTCGGTGATATCGCACCTTGTACCTCAAGTTCTACGCCCTGGCTGCGCACCAGGCCGGCAGCCGCATAGCATACCTGGCTCGGATAGCCGCTGCACGATGTCTGGTCGCTGAGTTTGTACGCACGGTTCGCCTGATCGAGTCGGAAGAGCGTAGCCGATGCGTTCAGCGCCCCTTCAAAATATTCACCCTTGATGCCGAGTTCGTAATTCTTTCCTTTAATGGGAGCCAGGACTGTCCGATCGGCGTTCAGGTAGCTCTGCGGCTTGAAAATGTCCGTGTAGCTGGCGTAGACCGAATGCTGATTGTCGACGTCATACACGAGCCCAGCGTACTTGGTCACATTGCGGGTGATACCGTACTGATTGCGTGTGATGGAAGACGGTGTGTTCGCGTCGAAGTTCGCATAGCCATAGCTGGTGTCCTCGTAGTCGAACCAATCCAGTCGTGCGCCAAGAATGAGCTTGAGCCGATCTGCCAGATTAAGACGCGTGGTCGCATAAACGCTTTTTTGTTCAATGCTGGAGTCAAACCAATCGCGCAACGGAATATCCGGCTTTGCGATTGCGCCGGGATCCCAGTTATAAATGTCCATGCCGCTCACGAGCGTCGAACCCTGCCGCGTATTGCCGTCGAAACCTACCTTCCGGTAGTTGCCGCCGAATACCAGTTCGTGCTGGCGACCGAAGAGTTCGAACGGGCCCGAGGCATACAGGTCGTAGCTGTTCTGTCTTTCGGTGTGCTGGTTGCGCGAGCCGTACTGGGTATAAATATTGGTTGGGATACTCAAACCGATGTAATTGCCGAGCATGTCCAGTTTTGCGATTGAATGGTAGGCAGATAAATGCACTTTCCAGTCATTGTCAAAGCGATGTTGCAGGCTGCCGTAGAGGGAAGTAGTGGTTTTGTTCCAGTATTCCCAGTCGCTGGCGAAGGACGTGGACCGAGGCAGATGAAGATCGCTGCCGTCCCGCGCGACGGGCAAACCGGTGAAGCCATTGCCGTCCAAATCGTCTTCCTGGCGTAGCACACTCAGGGTGAGGGTGGTTTGCGGACCGAAGTCCTTTTCCAAAATTCCATAAATGAGCTTGCGTTCACTCTTGTCTGTGTGCTTGTAGCTATCATTTTTCTGATAGGCGACCACTGTGCGGCCACGCAGGGTGCCGTCGGCATCCAGGGATCCTGAAGCGTCGATCTCGGTTCTGTAGCGGTCCCAATTGCCGGCACTGCCGGTGATCGACACCTGCGTATCTTTAGTCGGACGCTTGCGAATAAGATTGATCGCCGCAGCAGGATTCCCGGCACCCAGTGCCATGCCCGCAGCCCCGCGGATAATCTCAACCCGGTCATAAATCGCCATGTCCGTACCCAGGAGGTCCTGACTCAGATAAGAACCATCCAGGCTCACCGGGAGGCCGTCGTACATTATGTTGTCGACATACATACCACGGGAGTAAAAGGAGGCCCGTTCCGGCCCAAAGCGACGATAAGTCAGTCCTGGCGTGTTCTGTACCACGTCGTTGACATTGGAAAGTCCCTGGTCTTTGATGCGTTGTCGTGTGATGACAGTCATCGCCTGCGGCGTCTCGCGCAGTGTGAGTCCGAGCTTGGTGGCTGTTGTGCTTGGTCCGGTCGCTGTATATGAACCGGTACCTTCGGTGGTAGGTTCAAGAGGTGCTTGGACAACAATAGGAGCAAGCTCTGTCGGTTTGCCTGCTACTGGTGGAGACAGCGACACATTTCTTCCGTTACGCCGAAACTCAATACCGGTGCCTGCCAATAACCGTCGCAAAGCGTTATCAGGTGTCAGGCTACCGGCGACGGATGGCGAGTTCAGCCCTTGCACTGTTGCCGGTAAATAAAAAATTTGCAGTGAAGCCTGTTCGCCCAGTTGAATCAACGCTTTGTTCAGAGACTGCGAAGGAAGGTTAATTTGAACAGCGGTCTCCTGAGCCTGCGACTGGAAGGGCACGGTCCCGAAGGCCAGCATAATGGAGAGCGTCACGGCATTCAACCTCGCTCTTAGGCCGAGTAACGTTGTGCTGCTTGTGTTGAACGCTTTCCGCGTATCCGGGTGGTCTATCATGGATGATTCCAAAAAAGAGAGGTTGGGCATAACGCCTCCGGCACTTTTTGCCAGGGCTGCATTCGGGGGTTTCCCTTCACTTTGAAGACGCCGGGTAAGAAATTATTCCGGAATGATTTTCATTACAATATGGTTACAATATGTATCTGCGTGAGATGGCGGGCGTAAAAAGACTGCGGGGCTCCAATCAAGAGCCCCAACCGATTAATGCATGGGAAAGGGAGTGCTAACGAGAGGCGTCAAGCACTGCGCCGCCATCCGCAAGACGTCGTACTTTGATAGGTGCAATCTGAGGCAGGACGGCCAGCAGCGATTCAGGCGAATCGATCCCGACGGTGCCTGATATGCGGATGCGTCCCAGGCGCACGTCACTCATGCTCAGTGGAAACACAAGATAGCGGTTCAATTCGGAGACAACTTGAGAGAGCGGCGTATTCTCGAATACCAATCTCCCGCGCTGCCATGACAGAAGTGCTGCAACATTGTCCTGATAGGGTGCCGTCAAGGCTTCATGTGCAGAAGCTCGCGACACATAGCCCGCGGTCAGCCGCGTTCGGTTGCGTTTCCACCAGGGGCCGGCCGAAAACTCTACTGTCCCTTCTTCGACCGCGACGGTGACGGTTTCATCATCACGACGTACATTAAAGCGCGTACCGGTAACCAGCACCTCGGCTCGACCAGCCTCCACGGTAAACGGCCTGGCGGTATCCGGGCTCACGGAAAACAGCGCCTCACCGGCGGCCAGTTGCACGACCCGACGATCATCATAGTAGATGACTGTGACCCGGGTCGCGGTATTGAGATCCAGAACGGAGTCGTCCGGCAGATAAAATCTTTTGCGTTCCCCTTTGAGGGTGGAAAATTGCGTCGTAAAATCCGGCGTACTCCACCAGGCGTTTCTGCCGAAAACGCCAACCGCCAATGCGGCGGTGCAGGTTGCTGCTCCCGCACCCAATATGAGACGCCGGCGCCGCCAGAACACAGGGGTGTGCTCGTCGGACTGGTTCATGATGGCTCTCATTTCGTTTCCGGGCAGATGATCGGCGATTTCCCAAAAACGCTCCAGTGAACGGTATTGGCGCTCATGCTCGGCATTCGCCGCCAGCCACGTCTCAAACGCCTGCCGCTCCCGCGACGAGAGCGTACCGAGGCGCGCCTTGGTAAACCAATGCAGTGCCTGATCGGAGGGTGTAGCAGAAGGTATCTGGTTGCCGGGGTCAGTCATCGTGTGCAGTGCAAGGAACACAGGGTACGAATAGTATCCCCTCATTAACAGGACGTCTAGGCATGCGAAATTCCGGAATTAATGCGGCGCATAGTTTTGTAACTTTTCTTGAAGATGTCGTATTGCCCGTTTCATATACTTTTCTACTGAACTGGGTGTCAGTTGCAGTTTGTCGGCGATTTCCTGCTGGGTATAGCCCTCAATTTTGTTCCACAGAAAAACCTGCTGGCACTTCAATGGAAGCTCAAGCAAGGCGGCTTGCAGCGCTCGCGTCAGTTCGGCTGTTCGAAGCGCCACATCCGGGTCAGGCTGCACAGGATGTTCGTCTTCGCTCAGTTCGTGCAGGGAGAGGATTTTATAGCGTGATTGTCGCCGAATTTCGCTGACCAGCCGGTTCTGGGCAGTCCGGTAAAGATAAGCTCGCTGGTCGAGTACTGCGGCATTTTCGCCCAGTAGCAGCCGTTCTATCGAGTCTTGAGCCGCATCTTCGGCATCCTGCGGCAAGGAGTTTCGTTTTGCCCACGACCCGACCAGCTCGCTGTAATGGGCGAGCCAGCCTTTCTTGTGCGCTGGTGGACGGGACATGGAAATACGAGAGCTTTTAAGGTAACAGCCTTTAATAATAACAATAATTCTCATTTGTATATAGATAAAAGCCAGAACGCAGATGAATCGCGACAAAGCCCATTACCCAGGAAAGATAGCGGAGTACTAAAAGTCATCGAAAGATGGCAATTTCGAAGGTATGACCCCATACTCCTGAATATCAGTTCTTCCATTACGACATTGAATAGTGCGCATCAGTTGGATCAGCTGGGCATTGCGCAAGTGGTGTTGCTCACCTTGCAATGGAGATGTTCAAGAATCCGGCAGGTGTTGACGTTACCCATGTACCGTACCGTGGGACGTCAATGGCAGGGATACGGCGGTTTGTAGTCCGCAGAATGTGAGCCACATCTAATCTGCCAGACACTGCGTGACAAGCGGTTAACTGTCAGATCATGTTTGAGCTAGTACAATTTATTTATCAGAAATATCGCTAAATGGATATTGTTCGCCCAAGTTTTCGTACCGTACTCCCACGATCCTCTTGAGCGGTTTAGGAGTAATGGTATTACCCAATTAAATGCCAAGTCATTGATTACTAATATTATTAACTATATTATTATTGTGCGATTTGGTATTTTGTTCGAATTAGGCAGTGGAATTGCCGGGGGCAAGCTTCAGGGGTCTCCACCTGATCCCGTCAGCAGCAATCAACTTGCTATGCGATAAGGAACGTCCTACAAAACGCGCGCAAGAATTGATCATGAATCAAACGAGGTCGCAAGATCTGGAAGTAGCAGCCTCATCAGATGAGCAACTTGATGACTTGACCCCAATACACTGGATCAATCCCAGCACCGAACGTTATTACGCCGCTCGCTTTCATCAGTCACTATTTGCGCCAAGAATATTCAGAAACAAAAGCTTTTCGTCCTGTATCCGCGAGAGTTTCGCCTAGTTGTTCTTTCGTCAAATAAACACAATAGGCTGGCCTGGCCCGCTCAAATTTCCAACTATCTTCAATTGTGCCAGCGTCTACGGGGTCAAAACCACATTGATCCACCAGTGTCATTACCAACTCTTTTGCCTGTGCATCATCGCTTGCTACCGGAAGCGCACGTCTATTTGGAGTTCCGGCAGGGCTGCCGTCATTGATAAGATCGTTTGCCATGATCGCATTAAATGCCTTGACTACCCTGGATTTAGAAAAATGTCTTGCGGTCAGTGCACTAGTTGGCAAGCCTTCCTCGGTCAATTCGGGAATAGGGCCATCGCGATCGGGGTAGTGATTCATTATATCGATGATTATTTTTCCAGCTAACAAGTCGGCTGGTATTTCCTGATACGCGGCAATAGGCACTGCAAGTGCAACAATCTCCCCGAATTGCGCAGCCTCTTGTGCTGTTCCTACTTCGCACTTCATTGCTGCAGCAGCGCTACGCAGTGTCTGTGGACCTCGCGAATTGCTTAGCATCACCTCGTAACCGTTGCGAATGAGATGTTCTGCCAGTGCTCTGGCGATGAAACCTGCTCCAATAAAGCCAATTTTCATGATGATAATTTCCTGATTATTGTCTGCATATATAAAAATGGAATGTCGCATCCGTGTCACTACCCGTCCAGGCAGATATCATGCGATTTGGTTCAGTTGGTCGTAAACAAGCTTTGTGACTACGATTTCATTTTTCTCTTTTCGAATCGCCCTTTCTGTGGCAGAGCGTTCGAACGGGACCCGTACTGGATTATTTTCATCGACGGGACGCGTGTTCCGTAAGCGAACGGCAAAATCCGCGACCGTTTGCTCATATCCTTGCACAGAACCCAGCAGATCAGGGTTTATTACAACCATGAAAAAACCGCAATCGCGCAGTGAAGCAGCATCAATAGACTGACCAGCCAGTAACCCCAATAATTGCACGGTCATCGACAATCCGGATCCTTTATGCCCACCCCAAACAGTAAATGCTCCTTTGAGTGCTTCTTTGGGATCGCTTGTTGGGTTGCCAGCAGAATCAAATGCCTTGCCCTCCGGCAGTCGTATCCCTAGGCGTTTGTGTAGGAATACTTCACCGAGCATAATCGATGACGTGCCAATATCCCAAATAATCGGTGTACCCGTAGAGGGAAATCCAAAAGCGATCGGATTCGTGCTGAAACGAGGCTCAGTCCCGCCGTGGGGTGCCACTTTTTGACCACCACTGCCGGCGATCATGCCTACGAAACCGGCTTGTGTGATTTTTTCGAGATAATAGGAAAACATGCCGGTGTACCAGGTCTTCGATGCACCGACAACCGCAATGCCTGATTGGCGCGCTTTTTCCAGCGCTATTTCGGTTGCTTTGAGAGCGACGAGATAGCCGACTTGTTCGCCACCATCCAGAGAGGCAGAAACGGGCGATTGCTTCAGGATGCTGATCGGACGTCGGGGCCGGCCCAGTTCCCGTATCCGGTCGACAATTGATAATGCCCGTGGCAACCCGCCAAACGAAAGTCCGCGTAGTTCACAGTCAATCAAGTGGTCAGATATGATGCGGGCTTCTTCATTCGTATGTCCGGCTTTTACCATGCATCGCTCAATGAGCGATGCTGCCTCCTGTATAGAAATAACTACATCCATTATTGTGTATCTCCGGGTTATAGATGTCTTTTATAAAGCTGGCTGCTTAGGTCAATCTAATTGAGCACAATGAACCAGAGTATAGCCAGATCATCATTATCCAGATAGTAGCCTCCCGGCATGACCTCTATACAAAAAATGCATGACAGGAGGTTCAAGCATGTCAAATACTAGATCTGTTTAGGAAAAAGGGCGAACTTGCATTAATTGAGGAGAGCCAGGCCATTGATTCGATTTCACCAGATTTTGCACAATATCTGATATCAGGCCAGCCATCATATGAACAACACGCAATTGGCCATAATCCGTATTTGTCACCAGGCTCAGAGTAAGTGACATTCCCCGATCTAGTATGGGGATAGCGGCCAGCTTACCGGCGGCCAAATCCTGTTCGAGGGAGCTCATGGTCAGTACGGTATAGCCCAGCCCCTGGGTGACCATTGCTTTGAGCATGATAGGACTATTGGCTTCATACCTGGGCTTGAGGGGCAACGACTCTTCAGCAAAGGCGTCCTCAAGCAATTCGCGAATGATTTGGGAACGCACAGGCAGAACGAGAGGGAGCCGAGCGATATCCTTGACGCTAGCTTTTGAGATTGCTTTGAGTTCTTCTGTTGCGTCGGCAGGGCCCGCCAAATACAGGTGGTCCATCAACAGTGGCTGCGTCAATAACCCAAGATCGGGAGGGGGGTCGTACACTAACGCCAGAGACAATTCTCGATTGACAACGCTTTGAAGGAGGTGCCTCGTGACTGCTTCGTATAACTCAACTCTCAAGTTAGGCCATCGTGTTGCGATAGCTGGCATGAGATGAGGTGCCAGCAGTGTGCCTGCGGCCCCCGTCATTCCTATGGCGATGGAGCCCGATAATCCGATATTCGAATGCCCAATTTCTTCTTTCAGATGGGCTAGCTGCAGGAGTATACCCGAAGCCTTGGTTGCCAGAAGCTCGCCTTCCGGAGTGAGTTTGCAGCCCCGGTTCGAGCGCAAGAACAAGGGTACGCCAAGAATTTCTTCCAGCCGCCGGATTTTTCGTGTAACAACAGGTTGGGCCACACCCAGGTACGTTGCCGCACGGGAAAAATTCAACGTTTCGGCAACTCTGCAGAAAACAGATAATAACTCCGGGTCGAGCATGCTGGAATCTTGGGTATCGATCATGTTGCTATTCAAATTTAGTATGGCGGGCATTCTTTTTGAATACTACCAGAATAGCAGAACATTGCCTATGCTTCAATTATCGCAATCGTCATTAAAGGAATGATCAATCATGAGTTATTTACCCAGGGAGCTTCCCCATCCGGAGCCTTCGCCAGAAGATGTCTTCTATTGGGACAATTGTCGCGACCGCAAATTGGTCATTCGGCATTGCAATAGTTGTCATACTTTCTTTCATCCTCCCATGCCGTCATGCACCGCATGCGGATCTGTGGATCTTGGATGGCGTCAGGTCAGTGGCAGCGGCACGATCTTCAGTTACACAATTGCACACCACCCGGTACATCCTGCACTTAAAACCAGTACACCTTACAACATTGTCGTCGTGATGCTCGATGGTGCCAGCGATGTGCGACTGGTCAGCAACATTATCGGTGCGCAGCCCGAGCAAATCCGTATCGGAGCGCCAGTGGAACTCTGCTGGGACGAAATAGACAAGGGGATGTTTTTGCCGCGTTTCGTGCTTAAGACAACAATGGATGCCGCAGGCAGGGAGACATTATGACTTTTCCATATTCACGTACGAAATCAGGACAGCAACCCTGCATTATCGGGATTGGCGAATCGGAATACAAACGTCGTGGCGGGCACAAGGACACATCTGAATTGACATTGCTGCTGCAGGCGATCAGAACTGCGGCAAATGATGCGGGGATTGACGCAAGGCAGTTGGACGGATACGCCTCATTTGGGTACGAGCGTCATGAGCCCGTCCTGGTGCAAACCGCGCTCGCTGCGGAGGAGTTGAACTTTTCAAACATTGTTTGGGGAGGTGCGGGTGGAGGGTGTTGCGCTTCGGTCATGTTGGCGGCGCTGGCAGTCTCATCCGGCATGAGTCAGTATGCCGTGGCCTATCGCTCCCTGTGTCAGGGCCAGTATGAGCGTTACGGTCAATTCCGGCCACGTCCCATGTATGGTCAATATCTTGCTCCATTTGGCTTGATGGCACCTGCGCAAATGACTGCATTGACTTTTCGGCGTCATATGGAGCGCTATGGCACGTCCAGCGACACGCTGGCGGAAATCGCCATCACAATCCGTCAAAATGCACAGAAGAATCCGCGTGCAGTCATGTATGGCAAACCACTTGATCGCGAACAGTATTTCGATGCCCGCATGATTGCCGACCCGTTCCGTTTATACGATTGCTGTCTGGAAACAGATGGCGCATGCGCAATTATCATCACGACCATGGAGAAGGCAGAAAAGCTTGGAAAACCCGCAATTCCTATTCTTGCATCTGCCCAGGCTAGCGGACCCCGATGGTCTCTGGGACCCATGGGTACGCACAATATGCCCGTTGACGATTACAGCACGGTCAATTCCCGTCATGTAGCCAAAGCGCTCTATGAGCAATCTGGCCTGACCCCTGCCGATATTGATGTGGCGCAAATATATGATGCGTTTACCGGGCTTATCCCGATGGCGATTGAAGACTATGGTCTTTGTGGGAGAGGAGAGAGTCCTCGGTTTATTGAGTCGGGTGCCTTGCGTTTCGATGGAAAAATGCCCATCAATACAGCGGGGGGACTTCTTTCAGAAGCCTATTTGCACGGATTGAATCTTGTCATAGAAGGTGTACGACAAATGCGTGGCACTTCAACGAATCAGATTGAGTCTGCAAAAACCTGCCTGGTAACGAGTGGTGGCGGTGGTGGACACAAAAGTGCATTGATATTGGGCAGAGGTTGACTATGAACGAATATATCGTTCGCGATAATGGCCGAATAAGTATTCCACGAGCGCTCGCCAGTTTGCCCGCGTTGCTTTCCATGCAGGCAAGACAGCGCCCGGATCAACCCTATTTCACCATTGAGGGTAAAACCTACACTTTTGGGGAAACGCATGAAATTGTGCAGCGGGTGGCCAGTGCTTTTGCGCAATTACGCATAGAGGAAAATACGAATATTGGCATTCTGCTTCCAAATAGAGCCGCCTTCGTATTTACCATGTTTGCTGCAGCCCATCTTGGGGCGGCTATTGTTGCGATCAATCCTGAATTCCGTGGGCCGTTACTTGCCGCAGCGTTGGGAAATGTGCAATGCGAGCTACTGGTTGTCGATGAGGTGTCGGCTCCAGGTTTGGCGGCCCTGGACCAGGAAGTGCTGGCAGGAATAACGACTGTTGTTCACGTTGATGGGCTGACAACAGAACTTCCAAATGCCATTAGACAAATTAGCTGGTCCGAGCTTGAAAATACGGTGGAGAAATTTGTACGCCCCGCCGCTGTTACGCAGAGTTCAACACAGGTGATCTCCTTTACATCGGGCTCCACCGGACCTGCCAAAGGAGTTCAGATTACAGTAGGACAGGCAATGGATGTAGCGTGCACTTACATTCATGCGACCAATCTGAGTCATGATGACGTGCTTTATACCCCATTTGCATTTTTCCACGGTATGTCCACTCGACTTGGGTTGGTGCCGGCCCTCATTACGGGCGCGCATGTCGTCATCGGGCGACGGTTCAGTGCTTCAAAATACTGGCAGGAAGCGAACTACTGTGGGGCCACCATCGGTCAGACGCTACCCACGATGACCACTTTGCTAAAAGCTCAGCCTCCATCGGATCAGGATCGAGCTCATGGCATTACTAGAATGTACAACTCAAGAGCAGACGAAGAGTTTGAGCAACGATTCGGTGTGAGATTGATCGAGGCTTATGGTATGACAGAGATCGGTCTCGTTATCTATTCTGGTTATCCGGAACGACGCAGCGGTGCTGCGGGAAGAGTGCATATCGACTGGGAGATGCAAATAGTCGACGAAGACGACCTTCCAGTACTTGCCGGCGCTCCGGGAGAACTGGTGTTTCGACCCAAAGCGCCATGGCTTATTTCGCCGGGCTATGTGGGCAGACCCCAGGAAACGTTAAATGCATGGCGCAATTTATGGTTTCACAGCGGTGATATCGGTCGGCAGGACGAAGATGGATATGTTTATTTCATTGATCGCCGCAAAGAACGCATTCGTCGTCTGGGAGAAAATATTTCGAGCTTTGACGTGGAAAGCCTGATATGTGGCCATCCGGACATTCGTGAGTGCGCCGCACTTGCATACCCCGCGAGTATGGGAGAGGATGACGTGCGCGTGATTGTCGTGAAAGACCCAGGCTCATCCTTGCAGGCCGGTGAGCTATATGCATGGCTGGTAACTGTTATGCCTAAATATATGTTGCCACGCTATATTGAGTTCGTAGACCGTCTGCCCAGAACCCCAACCAATAAGATTGAAAAATATCAATTGAAAGAAGCGGGTCTGTCTGCGGATGTTTGGGATCGCGAACACCATGCTCCTTCACGCCGCAAGGAACAATCAGAACAAAGGGAGAACGCATGACTATCGCTACCAACCACAATACCCGGTCGGCCGAGGTGGTATTTGAGTGTCGCAATCGGCTGGGAGAGGGACCCATCTGGGATCGGCAAACCAACTCACTTTATTGGGTAGATTTACTGAATAAAGAGCTGTTCAAAGGAGATCCGGCAACAGGGCAGTTTGAAGTTCAGAGTCTGAAGTATGCCGCGTCCCGCGTGACACTGTGCGATGACGGCAAACTCTTGATCTCTTTCTTGCGACGGCCTGCCTTCGGCAGTTTTGGTGGCGATCATTACGACCTGATAGAGCTGGGTGCTTTGGCGGCCGATAAACAACGGTTTAACGATGGTGCTTGTGACTCTCACGGTCGTTTGTGGACGGCCACTTATGATGGTAACCGGGATGCGGCCAATGGTCGGCTGGTAACAATCGATTCAACTGGGGTGACTGTTCAGAAAGAGGGTGTACGGATGCCTAACGGCGTTCGGTGGAGCCCAGACGAAAAAACGATGTATTTTGTCGATTCGTGGCCAGGTCAGGTGTGGGCCTATAACTTTGACGTTGAAACGGCGGCACTTGGCACGCGTCGCCTTTTTCTGGATTACGCCGGTTCTGGAGTCAAGCCTGATGGATGCGCCGTCGATTCAGAAGGTTACCTTTGGATCGCAGAAGTCAATCGCTCGCGCGTTGCTCGCTATACCCCTACCGGTGAACTCGATAGTGTCATTTCGGTTCCGACTACCAAACCGACGTCTGTCAGCTTCGGAGGTCACGATAGCAAAACGCTTTATATCACGACGCGTACCGATGGTCTGTCGGATGCTGAAATGTCTGAGCAGCCGGGGGCAGGCCATGTTTTTGGCGCAGTCGTTAGCACGCCAGGTTTACCTGAAAACCGATTCAAACGAATCTGAAATCAATTAAAGACGTAAAAACGCAGATAAAAAATACGGAGACAATATGTCAGTCATTCAATCACGTCGCAAATTGCTCACTCTATCCGCATGTGTTGCTGGTAGCACGCTTCTTCCATGGAGAAACGCATTTGCTATAAGTTACCCGGAAAGAGAAGTCAATGTCATTGTGCCATATAGCCCCGGCTCAAACCCGGACATTGCGGCTCGCATCGTTGGCGAAGCATTACTCAAACGCATGGGCAAGCCGTTTGTTATGAACACACGCATTGGGGCCGGAGGTGCAATAGGATTAGGAGCCGCCGCTCGTGCCAAACCCGATGGCTATACAGTCGTAATAGGGCACGTCGGGGGTCTCTCTATCAATCCCGAAATATATGCGCATCTCCCTTATGACGTGAAGAAAGACTTCGCACCCATTCGCCAGATTTACAATTCGCCGCTTATCCTGGTAGTCGCGGAAAATTCTCCTTACAAAACGGTAAGCGATCTGCTGGCGGATGCAAAAAAGCGCCCTGGTGACCTTGGCTTTTCTTCGGGAGGGAACGGTAACGGTGCACACCTTTCCGGAGAACTCCTGGCGTCATCGGCTAACGTTTCGATGAGACATATACCTTACAAAACCACATCGGATGCGCAGATCGCTGTAGCGAACGGAGATGTTATTTTCACATTTGCCAATCTTTCACTGGCACTGCCTTTGATTCAGGCAAAAAAAGTAAGAGCAATTGGATTTAGCGGTGCTCCGGTATTGGAGCAACTGCCTGATGTTCCCTTAATTAGCGACACTGTTCCGGGATTTGTGTTTCAGGATTGGAGTGGTATGTTGGCGCCCGCAGGCGTTCCGCCGGAAATCGTCAATACATTGAGCGATGCGCTCACTGCCATTTTAGCGGAAGAAAAAATAAAGAAAAATCTTGCAATGCAAGGTCTGATCCCTGTCGATAGCGATCCGAAGAAATTCGGAAATTTTATCGCTGAAGAACAGAAAAAATGGGGGGCTGTGGCTCGCCGTATAAATCTTAAGCTCGGCTGATTGCCATTAGGAAACTGTATGTACAAAATACTCAAGGGGTTGCGCGTCATCGAGTGCGCCTCCTTCATCGCTGCTCCGTCCTGTTCGCTGTACTTGCAGCAACTGGGCGCGCAGGTAATCCGTATTGATCCGATTGCCGGAGGGCCAGACTACCACCGCTGGCCGTTGTCGACGACGGGGGCTAGCTTGTATTGGGAAGGACTGAACAAAGGAAAGCAGTCTGTCGCCATTGATTTTTCGAGTAAAAAAGGCCGCGAACTTGTCCAGCAGCTCATTTGTGCAGAGGGCAGCAATGGTGGCATCTTTATTACAAATTTCCCGGCCGATGGATTTTTGTCCGACGAAAATTTGCGTCGTTACCGTCACGATCTGATCACGACACGCATCATGGGCTGGGCAGATGGATCTCCGGCATTGGACTACACGGTGAATGCGGCAGTTGGTATTCCTTATATGACAGGCCCGGGCGATACAGCAGCAGAGCCCGTCAATCATGTATTGCCAGCGTGGGATTTGCTAGCCGGGTCTTATGCTGCCTTTGCGACCCTGGCCGCAGAGCGGCAACGGTCGCTGACTGGAAAAGGTCAGGAAATTCGCATACCCCTATCGGATATCGCCATTACAGCGCTGGGAAACATGGGTCAAATAGCGGAAGTGCTTGAAAGCGGCGACCGCGCCAAAATTGGTAATAGCCTTTTCGGCGCCAGCGGGCGTGATTTCAAAACGGCTGACGGCGTCAGCGTGATGATCGTTGCATTGACTCATCGACAATGGGCCGGTTTGGTAACAGTCCTGGGTCTTGATGAAAAAGTCGCACAGATGGAAGAATCTTTGCACCTTTCATTTGCCCGGGATGAAGGTTTGCGCTATCAACACCGCCATCAACTGGATTCCTTGATCGAACATGCAGTGAGCTTGCGAACGCTTGCCGATTTGGCGGAAAAATTCGATGCCAGCGGCGTGTGTTGGGGGAAATATCAGACCTTAAAAGACGCAGTCAGCGCGGAACCCCGCTTCGTTGAACAGAATCCTATTTTTGCTTCCGTTCTGCATCCAAGTGGGAAGGAATATCCCACTCCCGGAGCTGCCGGGACGTTCATGGAGAGTGAACGGGCAACCGCAACATCTGCACCACGTCTGGGAGAGCATACCGAACAGGTACTACAAACACTACTTGGTTATTCTTCGGCTGAGATAGAGGGCTTACGCAAAAACGGACTGATCAATACCGCTTGACTATCGGAATTTCCTATTATGAATACATCAACATCCCATGCTAAGGCTGACCACTCCGTTGTCGACATCGTGTCGGAGCTGCAAGAGCCAATAGACACATATTTGGCTTCTGCTGCTCAGACAGTGCGCGCACACATTATGCCCGACGGGTTCCAGGATTCGCAACGTCTGCAACGTGCCCAGCGGGTGCTGCATGGTTTTGCCTGGATGGCTACGACTGCTCAGGCAATATGCAGCACTGCGGATTGGCTTATGCGTCGTCGTTCGCTCGGTGACATCGGTGAACTGGATATTCTGGCGGCTAGAATTGGAATTGGTGAATATTTTCATCAACTTGTCGGAGGCATACCGATGAGTCAGAACGAGATTTTTCGGCCCTTTGAACTGGGGCTCGAAAAGGAGTGTCAATCGCTTTGTGCAAATCCGTCAATCGCTTGGCTACTGGCGCAGGGCTCGACGCCCGAGTCGCGTTCACGGCTGCTCGAGTTACTAAATGAAGGACAAGAGGTCAATGAAGTACTTGAAGACCCAGATTTGAATCTGTTTCGCGACCAAATCAGGCGTTTCGCCCGCGATCGAATTGCCCCGCGAGCTCACGCGTGGCATCTCGCCGACACACTTATCCCACAGGAACTCATTGACGAAATGAGCCAGCTTGGTGTGTTCGGGATAACGATCGAATCTGAGTTTGGCGGTATGGGCTTAGGCAAATTAGCGATGTGCGTTGTTACCGAAGAGTTGAGCCGGGAATGGATTGCCGCTGGTTCTTTGGGCACGCGTTCTGAGATTGCTGCCGAGCTCATCACTCTGTCGGGGACAGATGCCCAAAAAAAACAATGGCTGCCACAAATTGCGTCCGGACAGATCTTGCCAACAGCGGTGTTTACCGAACCGAACACTGGCTCCGATTTAGGGGCACTCACGACGCGTGCAACGTTGAGCGAGGACGGTAGCTGGAAGGTAACGGGAAATAAAACCTGGATCACTCACGGGTCCCGCAGTGATCTCATGACGCTGCTGGCGCGCACGAGTCAGGACGATAACGGCTATGGCGGTCTGAGCATGTTCTTAGCAGCAAAGCCCAGAGGCACGTCAGATGATGTCTTCCCGGCCCCAGGCATGGCGGGCGGTGAAATAGAAGTACTCGGCTACCGTGGGATGAAGGAATACGAAATCTCGTTTGATGGCTTTTCCGTGCCAGCTTCGGGACTGCTGGGGGCAGTAGAGGGTAAGGGATTCAAACAGCTGATGAAGACATTTGAAAGCGCCAGGGTACAAACGGCAGCGCGCGCAGTCGGGGTTGCCTGGAAAGCATTTGATCTTGGCCGGCGTTACGCGAATGACAGAGCACAGTTCGCTCAACCTATTGTGGCATTTCCACGAGTTGGAGACAAGCTTGCTTTGATGCTTGCTGAAACTGTCATGGCGCGAGAATTGACTTATTACGCAGCATCCAGAAAGGATGACGGGGAACGTTGCGATGTAGAGGCGGGGATGGCCAAGCTGCTTGCGGCACGTGTTGCATGGAGTAACGCCGATTGCAGCCTTCAAATACATGGCGGAAACGGTTACTCGATGGAATTTGAAATAAGCCGCATCTTGTGCGACGCGCGAATTCTTAATATTTTTGAGGGTGCCGCCGAAATTCAGGCACAGATCGTAGGGCGAGGCCTGCTCGCACGGTACTCATAACGCACTTTTTATATTTTTACTGATTTTTATACACCTATATAAAGAATAGGGGAGACATTCTGCATGAAAAATATGACGATAGCAGTAGCAATAGGAGCAATCAGCGTAATGGGATCGGCCACAGCGAAAACCTCGGTCACGCTATTTGGTCGCGTGGACGCCGGTTTGCAGTACCAGTCCGTGGAAATTGAGAACTTTGGTAAGGCAACGGTCAGCGGGATGCACTCGGGAGGGCAAGCTGGAAACCGATGGGGACTGATGGGTTCTGAGGACCTGGATAACGGGCTTAAAGCGATTTTTATGCTGGAGGCAGGTTTCAATCTTGAAAACGGCACGGTATCCGATGCCGGTCGAAGCGCATTCAATCGTCAGGCGTTCGTGGGCTTATCCAGCGACCATTGGGGCACGCTTACCCTGGGTCGTCAATATAATTTTGGATTCAACTTCTTTGCCGACATTGGTCCGTTCGGCAACAACTATGCTCTTGCGGCCCAGCCAGTGACGTATTCCACGGCAATGGTGCGTTACGACAATATGCTCAAATACGTTACGCCGACATACCATGGTTGGAAAGCTGGGATTGGGTTCTCTAAGAACACAGGCTTTGCGGGCGAAACGTATAAAGTCATCAAGGATTCATCCGGAACGAACAAGGTAGATGATACGGTTTCAGGTCTCACCGCTGGCGTGCGTTATGACGGCGGACCCATCGCATTTACAGCAGACTTCGACCAATTGACTAAAGTGCCAGACATTAGCGGAAAAGACACAGGTTCGATCAAGTCCTGGTTGGTAGGGGGGTCTTATGATTTTGATATCATGAAGCTGTCTGTCTCGTATGGTGAAGATAGAGGAGGGCGAATCGGGGCTGTTAGTACCAACATTAATAAGCTAGGGAACGTTGTACCAGTTCCCAATGCTCGTCATGTTGAAGGGTTCAAAGCACGAAATTACCAAGTCGGCTTAAGTGCCCCATTAGCTGGAGGGACACTGATGGCAGCGTGGCTAAAATCTGCGTCCAATCATCATGCAGTCACTGCGGGCGGAAACGGAATAGGTAGTCAGCAATCGCTAAGCCTTGGGTATAGCTATGCATTATCCAAGCGTACCAATCTCTATGCGGTCGCAACATATGTCTCAAATCCGGCCTATATCGATAATGCGAAAAGTCAGGAGTACAGGATAGGTATGCATCATAAATTCTAGACCTTGGCTTCATTATCGAATCGTGATATTGCCAAATTTAGTGAACGAATAACTATCTTTAGGCGCGCGCTTGCGCGCCGTTCATTTATATAACTCAAAAATAACTCGGAAACAAGTTTACTTCTCACTGCAGGCAAGGAAAAAAATGCTAACGTTGAAATATCCCAAACTTTTTAAGCAACAGTGCTACATCAATGGGCAATGGCTAGATGCCGAAAATAAGGAAAAAATATCCGTATCTAATCCTGCCTCAGGCGAGGTCCTCGGCACAGTTCCAAGGATGGGTGCGGATGAGGTACGCTATGCCATTGAGTGTGCGAATAAGGCTTGGGGTGCATGGAGAAATAAAACCTCAGTCGAACGTGCTGCCGTTTTGCGACGCTGGTTGGATTTGGTTTTAGAAAATATCAATGATTTAGCGGCCATTCTAACCGCAGAGCAAGGTAAACCGCTTGCCGAATCTCGTTCAGAGATAGCCTATGCTGCTTCTTATCTGGAATGGTATGCTGAGGAAGGGAAGCGGGCTTATGGTGAAATGATACCTGCCCCTTCCCCAGACAAGCGACTCCTTGTGGCTAAGGAGCCAATTGGCGTTTGTGCAGCCATTACGCCGTGGAATTTCCCTTCTGCAATGATTACGCGTAAAGTCGGTGCCGCGCTTGGAGCCGGGTGTACTATTGTAGTCAAACCTGCATTACAGACGCCCTTTTCTGCTTTAGCCCTGGCGGCTTTAGCAGAGGATGCCGGTGTACCCGCCGGTGTATTTTCTATCGTTACCGGCAGTGCGAGTGCTATTGGTTGGGAAATGACAACGAATCCACTTGTACGCAAGGTGACCTTTACAGGGTCGACTGAGATTGGTCGTTTGATTATGCAGCAGAGTGCTAGCACCATAAAGAAAGTTTCTGTTGAGCTAGGGGGTAACGCACCATTTATTGTTTTTGATGATGCAGATTTGGATGCGGCGGTAGATGGAGCGATGATTAGCAAATTTCGCAATTCTGGCCAGACTTGCGTGTGCACCAACCGTTTCTACATACACGAAAACATCTATGACGCCTTTAACGAACGGCTAACCAATGCGGTACTCAAGCTCCAAGTGGGAAATGGGATTGATCAGAACGTCGATCAGGGGCCGCTGATCGATAAGGCGGCAGTAAACAAGCTGGAAGAGCATATTGCAGATGCACTAGAAAAAGGCGGAAAACTGTTAGCGGGAGGAAACAGGCATGCACTCGGTCGTTCTTTCTTTGAGCCAACGATCATTGCCGATGCCACAGCTAACATGTTGGTATCCAAGGAAGAAACTTTTGGTCCACTCGCAGCTGTATATAGATTTTCAACAGAAGAAGAGGTGATCAAATTAGCCAATGACACTGAATTTGGTCTGGCCGCCTATTTCTATAGCCGTGATATTGGTCGCGTTTGGCGCGTCTCTGCCGCTTTGGAATACGGTATGGTGGGCGTCAATACCGGGGCTATTTCTAATTCAGCAGCACCCTTTGGCGGTATCAAGCAATCAGGCCTGGGTCGAGAAGGTTCCCGGCATGGACTGGATGATTATCTAACTGTAAAGTACCTTTGCATTGGTGGGATTTAGCTCTCAGTTTAAACAAGGATTCCAAAAAAGTCGTTACTTCGCGGCTATGCGCTTACGTGTGAATAATGGCACAACGTTTCACCTGCAGTGAGGCAGTTCAAAACTTTGGATATATCTGATGATTTGGACGACAGTCATTGCTAAAAAGCGTACGGCCCCGCCCAAGAAGAAAATTTAAATCTTTACTGGTTCAGTCCGGCTTGTCACTCACGCAAAGCGCCATAATCGGTTCCAGGGAGTCGAGTTCTTCTAGTTCCAGAACACAAGCGGCCAACTGCTCTGCTGCGGAATGTGAGATCGCCCTGGTTGCGTTCTTGAGAAACTTCGCTTTAATCGCTGCACGGTCCATCGGAACATCTGGCGTACCCAGGCTTGCTGGCTTCCGGCAGCGAAGCGTGCGCCCATCCTTCAAGTGCACGATCACTTCGCCCGGGAAATGAATGGGGTAATCGCTGGCGGGGTCTGCCACGCAATACGTTTTAGCCGCGATATTCAATACATCTGGTGCGTCCAGCGGTTCGTCATAGAAAGTTGACAGGTCTACTCGCCCCCGCGCCAGGGCGGCGGCGACAGCATATTGCACACTGAACATTGCCTGATAGGAGGTGGCGGGGTGAATGCAACGGGACCGAGGTTCGGCAACCATTTTGTGCAGGGCGGGTGTAAGGGGGCAATCTATCCGTATCACATCATCGATAGAAAATTGCCCGCGCAGCGCCAGCGCAGCGTCTATGAATGCGTGAAGAAAGTGGCAGCATGGGTAAGGTTTGAGGGCAATGCCCAGGGTCTGCCATTGCTCGCCCAGGCGATGGGCGGGCAAGTCGTCGCCTTCAGGAATTCGCTCGATATGGGCGGAGTAGAAACCACGACGACCTTCAAGCATGGTGTCGGGTCCGCTGAATCCAGCTCTCGCCATCGCTATCGCAGAGAGTCCGCAATGGGCTGCCCAGCCCGGATGCAGGCGTTTGAGCCACGACGTGCCCCGTTCCAGGACACCGGCAGCCTGGCTGCCGCATATTCCGAGTGCCCACACCAGGGTTTCTTCGTCTGTGCTGGCTAAACGTCCGGCTGCCACGGCGGCTGCAAAGGTACCACATAAAGACGTGGGATGAAATCCGCGGTCATGAAAATCGCCGGCGCCGACGGTTGCCAGACGGCAGCCGATTTCCAGAGCGACGATAAAGGCCGCCAGCACGTCGGCGCCGCTGGCGTGATGGGCCTGTCCTGCAGCCATAACCGCGGCAAGCGCTGGCGCCGTTGCATGGTAGATTGCACCGATATGCGTGTCGTCGAAATCCAGTCCGTGTGCAAGTACACCATTGACCAGGGCCGCCGATGCGGCAGGCAGTCGCACGCCACTGCCAATGGCGGTAGCAGCAGTCCCGTCGCCCAGATCTTGTGCGCCGCGCAAAATCGCCTTGCCAAAATCGAAGCGTGACGAGGCCAGCGCGATGCCCAGTGCGTCCAGCAAATGCTCCTTCGCCAGGTCTGACACCTCAGCCGGTGCATCGTTCCAGGAAAAATCGAGAATGAATCGGGCAA
>Ga0164243_10003644_pt1 | contig 24605 bp, 20 predicted proteins | sample OricompcompostOP_FD_108781 | JGI IMG/M metagenome (GOLD analysis project Ga0164243, IMG submission 108781) | Organic Plus compost microbial communities from Emeryville, California, USA - Original compost - Organic plus compost (OP) | ecosystem: Engineered > Solid waste > Mixed feedstock >...
CCATGCATCCCAGGCTCATCCGTGCGAGACCCTCACCCCGCCCCCGCACCCGGCGTGCCCTGCTCGCGGGGACGGCCGGCGCGCTCGCGCTGGCGCTCGCCGGGTGCGCCGGGGCCCCCGTCAACCAGGCTGTAGGAACGGGCCGTTCCGCGGGCGACCTGCCGCTGAAACCCACCACCGCACCCGCCGGGCGGCCGGTGGCGAAGGCCGACTGGCTGCTGGAGGACGAACCCGCCTCCCTCGACCTTGACACCCAGGGCTCAAGTGCCGGCCGGGTGGTGCTCACCAACGTCTGCGAACGGCTCTACCAACTGCGCCCCGACATGTCCGTGCGGCCCTGGCTGGTCACCAAGGAGACCCGGCCCGACGACCGGACGCTGGTGCTGCGGCTGCGCAAGGGCGTCACCTTCCACGACGGCTCCCCGATGACCGCCGACGACGTGCTGTGGAGCCTCAAGCGGCACGCCGACCCGGACATGGAACAGGGCGACGAGTTCGAGAACGTCGCCAAGATGGCCACCACCGGCCCCCACGAGATCACCGTCTCCTTCAAACAGCCGGACGCCCTGTTCACCAAGGCGCTGGCCGGCGACGCGGGCCTGGTCTACCACCGGGAACAGGTCGTCGAGGCGGGCAAGGACTTCGGCACCCCCGGTCACCCGGACGCCTGCTCGGGCCCCTACCGGCTGGCCCGTTGGAAGTCCGGCGACTCGCTCACCCTGGAGCGCTACGACGGCTATTGGGGCCGCAAACCGCTCACCCGCCGTGTCCAGTTCCGCTGGGCCTCCGACAGCGCCCTGGTCAACGCCCTGACCACGGGAGCCGCCGACGGCGTCTACGCCGAGACGCCCAACACCGCCGCGGCCCTCTACGGAAAGAAGGGCCTGACCCAGCACTACGGGCCCAGCACCTCCGTGCTCACCCTCATCCCCACCGAACGCGGCGGCCTCGCCGACCCCAAGGTGCGCCGGGCCCTCTCCCTGTCCCTGGACCGCAAGGGCATCGCCCGCTCCGGCTACGGCGGCATGGTCGAGCCCTGGGCGGCCAACGTCGGCTCGGGCGCGTGGGGGTACGGCAGAAAGACCTTCGCCGCCGCACAGCGGAAGCTCGACGCGCTGGCCCCGGCCTCCCCCGACGCCGACGACCTCGCCCGCGCCCGGCGCCTGGTCAAGGAGGCCGCCGGGAAACCGGACGGGCCGGTGGTGATCGGCACCGACGCCAGCCAGGGCCGCACCGTCGTGGCCAACGCCGTCCGCGCCGCACTCCAGCGCATCGGCATCACCGGACGGATCAAGACGGTGCCCACCTCCCAGTTCGAGGAGTTCTACAGCTCGAAGGAGGCCCGCGCCGACATCGACGTGCTCGTGGGGGACTGGTACATCTCCAAGAGCGACCCCCTCGGCTTCTACGACAACGGACTGTCCACCAGCTCCAACAACTGGGTCGGCTTCCGCGACAAGAGCTACGACCGCGCCGTGCACAAGGCGCTGCGCACCCTCGACGACGCCGAGCGCGCCCGGCTGACGGCCGGCGCGCAGCGGGAGTTCGCCGACGCCGCCGTGTGGATACCCGTCGCGCAGGTGCCGTCCGTACTGGTGCTGCGCAAGGGCCTGACGGGGCCGCCCGCCTCCATGGCCTACCTCTACTACCCGTGGGCGGCCGATCTGGGCGCCACCGGTGCCCGCGGCGGAAAGGACTGAGGCGCGCATGCTCAGAAGACTCCTGCGGCAGGTGACCGGTCTGGCCGCCACCCTGTTCGCCGCGTCCTTCGTCATCTTCGCCGCCGTCTACGCGGCCCCCGGAGACCCGGCCGCCTTCCTCGCGGGCGGACGCGACAAGCTGACGCCCGAGAAGCTGGCCGCCGTCCGGGAGCAGTACCACCTGGACGAACCGCTGGTGGTGCAGTACGGCCGCTGGCTGTGGGACTGCCTCCACGGCGACCTGGGCCGCTCGTTCAAGTACACCGACCAGGTGGCCGATCTGCTCCTGTCCCGGCTGCCCACCACCCTCGGCCTGGTCGCGTACGCGACGGTGCTGTTCGTGGTGCTGGGTGTGGGCGCGGGCATCCTCGCCGCCGTCCGCGGCGGCTGGGCCGACCGCACCGTCGTCGGCGTCACCACCCTGGCGGCCTCCGTGCCCCACTTCGTCGCCGCGATCGGCCTGGTCTCCCTCTTCGGGGTGCGGCTCGGCTGGTTCCCCGTCACCGGCGACGGCAACGGCTTCGGCGGCACGGTGCACCATCTGACGCTGCCCGCACTGTCCATGGCACTGGGCGCGCTGGCCGTCATCAGCCGCGTCACCCGCCAGTCCATGCTCGACGCGGCAGCCGCCGATCACGTGGAGACGGCCCGCGCCTCCGGGGTACCCGAACGCGAGGTGATCCGCCGCCACGTCCTGCGCAACGCGCTCGGGCCGATCGTGACGATGTGCGGACTGGTCACCGCGGGCATGCTGGCCGGCACCGTCGTCGTCGAGACCGCCTTCGGGCTGAGCGGCATCGGCTCGCTGCTCGTCAACGCCATCAACACCCATGACTTCCCGGTCGCACAGGCGGTGCTGCTGCTGATGGTCGCCGGATACATCGTGGTCACCAACCTGGTGGACGTCGTGCACCCGCTGCTCGACCCCCGGGTGCGCGCGGTGAGGAGCGCGGCATGACGGTACTGACCGCCGGGCGGACCCGGCCCCTCAAACCGCTGCGGCTGCCCGCCGAGCGCCCCCTCGGGGTGCTGGTCGCCGGCGGGTTCCTCGTCCTGGTGGTGCTCGCGGCGGCACTGGCCCCACTGCTGGCCCCCTACGAACCGGACGCCATCGACCTCGCCGCCTCCCTCGTGGGCACCGGCCGCGAGCATCTGCTGGGCACCGACGCCTCCGGGCAGGACCTGCTGTCCCGGGCGCTGTACGGGGCCCGCACCAGCCTTGTCGCGCCGCTGTTGCTGCTCGCGCTGGCCGCGCTGCTCGGCGTCACCCTCGGCACCCTCGCGGCGTGGCGGGGCGGCTGGGTGGACACCCTCGTCTCCCGCGTCACCGACGTCATGTACGCCTTCCCCGGGCTGCTGTTCGTGGTGCTGATCATCGCCGTGTTCGGGGCCGGGATGACGACCTCGGTGCTGGCGCTCGCGCTGGCCTACACCCCCACCATCGCCAAGTACACGCGCAGCGTCGCCCTCGCGGAGCGCGCGAAGCCCTACATCGACGCCTACCGGGTACAGGGCATGGGCGGAGCGCGGATATGCGCCCGCCATCTGGTGCCCAACCTGGGCCGCTCCGTGGTCGGCTACCTCGTCGTGCTCTTCGGCGAGGCCCTGATGAGCCTGGCCACCCTCAGCTATCTGGGGTTCGGCGCCCAGCCGCCCAGCTCCGACTGGGGACTGATGGTGCAGGAGGGGCAGGCGGCGGTCGTGCAGGGCGCGATGCTGCCGGCCCTCGTGCCGGGCACGGCCATCGCCGCCGTCGTGGTGGCGTTCAACATCGTCGGCGTCTGGGCCGCCGACCGACTGGGCAGCAGGAGGTGACGGGATGACAGAGACGATCGGGACGACGGCCTCCCCGGCGGGCGGGTACACGGAACGTCCCCTGCTGGAGATCGACGGCCTCACCCTGGAGGTGCCCGGCGCGGCACGCCCGCTGCTGGCGGACGTCACGCTGAGCGTCGGTCCGGGCGAGGTGGTGGGGCTCGTGGGCGAGTCGGGCTCGGGCAAGTCCACCACTGCCAAGGCCGCCCTCGGCCTGCTGCCCGACGAAGCGCGGGCCACCGGCAGTGTGCGGGTGGACGGCACGGAGGTGCTGGAGCTGCGGGGCGAGGAACTGCGCCACCACCGGGCCAGGACCGTCGCGATGATCCACCAGGACCCCCGCGCCGCGCTCAACCCGGTGCGCCGCGTGGGGGACTTCCTCACCGAACGGCTCGCCCTGGCCGGGCTCACCGACCGCGGTGCCGCACGGGAGCGCGCCGTGGAACTCCTCGCGGCCGTGGGCCTGTCCGCCCCCGAACGCCGGGTACGGCAGCGCCCCCACGAACTGTCGGGCGGCATGCTCCAGCGCGTCGTCATCGCCGGTGCGCTGGCCCTGGATCCCCGGCTGCTGCTCGCGGACGAGGCGACCAGCGCCCTGGACGTCACCACCCAGGCCGAGATCCTCGACCTGCTGCGGCGGCTGCGCGCGGAGGGAGACACGGGGCTGCTGTTCATCACCCACGATCTCCACCTGGCCGCCGCCTACTGCGACCGGGTGCTGGTGATGTACGCGGGCCGCATCGTCGAACACCGCTCGGCCGAGCGGCTGTTCGCCGACCCCCGCCACCCCTACACCCGGGGCCTGCTGGAGTGCTCCCCCTCGCTGGAGGGCACATCGGCGGGCATCCGCCCCATCCCGGGGCGGCCCCCGTCGCTGGCGGACGCGCTGCGCGGCTGCCCGTTCGCGCCGCGCTGCGCCGCGGCCGAGCCGGCGTGCGAGGAGTGGACACCCCGGCCGGTGCCGCTGGAGGCCGAACCCGGAGCCCAGGCAAGCTGCCGCCGCCTCCCCGAGGCCCGCACGACGGAGACCGGCCTTCGGGAGGGCGGCACGGTCAAGACCCGCATCCCGGAGGACGGCCTGGCAGAGGCCCGCCTCCTGGAGTCCGGGGCCACCGAGTCCGTTCCCCCGCGAAGGAGCCACCGTTGACCAGCGGCGACAGCAGACAGGCCGGGCCGCGCGAGACGGCCGGGCACGCACCCGTGTCCGACGGGCACGCCACCGGAGCACAGCGGAAGGACCCGCCGCCGGCGCTCGTGGTCGAGGGGCTGCGCAAGAGCTACCCGCTGCCCGGCGGCGGCCGGCTGACGGCCGTGGACGGCATCGGTTTCCGCGTGCCGCGCGGCGGCTCGGTCGGCGTCGTGGGGGAGTCCGGCTCCGGCAAGACGACGGTGGCCCGCATCCTGGTGGGGCTGGTGCGCCCCGACGCCGGCCGGGTGCTGGTCGCGGGCCGGGAGCGCGAGGCGCGGCCCCCGCGCGGCAGGGCGCGGCGGCTGGCGCGGGCCCGGGAGATCCAGATGGTCTTCCAGGACCCGTACGTCTCCCTGGACCCGCGGCTGACGGGGCGCCAGTGCCTGACGACGGCGCTGCGGCTGCACGGCACTCCGGCGGCCGAAGCCGACGCCAGGGCGGCTCACCTGCTGGAGCGGGTCGGTCTCGGCGCCCGCGAGGCCGGGGCGAGACCGCAGGGCCTGTCCGGCGGCCAGCGGCAACGGCTGGCCATCGCCAGGGCGCTGGCCGTCGATCCGGCGGTGCTGGTGCTGGACGAGGCGGTCGCGGCCCTCGATGTGTCCGTCCAGGCGCAGATCCTCCAGCTCCTGGACGAGATCCGGCGGGAGACGGGGGTGGCCCTGGTGTTCGTCAGCCACGATCTGGCCGTCGTTCGGCACGTCACGGACGAGACGCTGGTGATGCGCCGGGGCGTCGCCGTCGAGCAGGGCCCCACCGCGCGGGTCCTGGCCGCACCCCGCGAGCCGTACACCCGGGCGCTGCTGGCGGCCGTGCCCCGCCCGGGCTGGGACCCGGCCGAGGCGGTGCGGGCCGGGACGGCCGGCTGAGGAGGCGGGTCAGCCGGGGTAGCGGGCGGCGAGCGCGCCGACGGCTTCCGTCATCGCGGCACGCAGCGAGGGCGGGCCCAGCACCACGGCCTCGGCGCCGAGGCTCAGCAGGTCGCCGACGGCAACCGGCTGGGCCTCGACGTCGAGGCGGACCTCCACCCAGCCGTCCGCGTCCGGTGGCCCGGCACTCTCCAGGGCGCGGATGCCCGGGGCGCCGAACTTGGCGGGGAGCAGCCGTCTGCCCTGCGGGGAGAGGCGGAGGTGTGCGACGTCCTGGCGGAGCTGCGATTCGAGCCGGCGGGCGGAGGCGGCCCAGTAGGCGGGCAGGTCGAAGCCGGTGGGGCGGGTGAAGGTCTCCTCCCCGTCGGTCACTTCCAGGAAGCGGGAGATGCGGTAGGTGCGGATGGTCTCCTCGCTCTGGGCGACCGCGTACCAGATGCCGCTTTTGAGGACGATGCCCAGGGGCCGCAGTTCGCGCCGGACGGTGCCCTGCCACCGCTGGTAGCGCACCAGCAGGGTGCGTTGCTCCCATACGGCGTCGGCGATGCGCGGCAGGTGCGGTACGTCGTCGGCCTCCCGGAACCAGCCGGTGGCGTCCAGGTGGAAGCGTTCCTGGACGCGGCGGGTGCGTTCGGCGAGGGCGGGCGGCAGGGCGGCGCGGACCTTGAGCTGGGCGGTGGTCAGGACGGCGCCGATGCCCAGGTCCTGGGCGGGGCCGGGGAGTCCGGACAGGAAGAGGGAGTCGGCTTCCGAGCCGGTGAGTCCGGTCAGCCGGGTGCGGTATCCGGCCATGAGCCGGTAGCCGCCGGCGGGGCCGCGGTCGGCGTACACGGGGACGCCGGAGGCGCCGAGGGCGTCGATGTCGCGGTAGACGGTGCGGACGGAGACGCCCAGTTCGGCGGCGAGTTGCGGGGCGGTCATCCGGCCGCGGTTCTGGAGCAGCAGGAGGAGGGAGAGGAGCCGGTCGGCGCGCATGACGCAATTGTCGGCGGTACCTGACAGGAGGTGTCAGGTACCGCCGGGATGCTCGTGCCCGGTTCGATCACCGCACACCGAAAGGGCGTTTCCATGACCGCGCGTACCACCACCGCCACGTTCACCGGCGTCTCCTGGGAGGAGAAGGAGGTCTCCGGGTCCGTGCCCGGGCCCCGCCTGGCGCGGGCGTCCGTCGTGAACGACTACGCCGGGGGCATCGAGGCGAAGGGGACTTCCTGCGAGTACACGCTCACCTACGTGAACGGGACGGTCGGGGTGTTCTCCGGCATGGAGCGGCTGACGGGTGCCGTGGACGGGCGCGAGGGCTCCTTCGTCGTCCGGCAGAGCGGCACCTTCGACGAGGAGGGCGTCGTCCGCTGCACCGTCGAGGTGGTGCCGGGCTCGGGCACCGGTGCCCTGGCCAGGCTGGCGGGTTCGGGGGAGTACGAGGCCCGCCCGGGGCAGCGGGAGGTGCCGGTGTCCTTCGCCTACCGGCTGTGACCCGCCGCCCCGGTGCCCGGCCGCGGCGGCTAGGCGGGGGTGGGTGCCGTGCTGGTGTCCGTCGCGGTGGGGGCGGCCTTCCCGGAGGAGCCCTGCTCCTCCGGCATCTTGAGGAAGAAGGTCAGCACCATCGCCACCAGGTACAGCGCCAGGAAGACGATGGTGACGCCGCCGGCGCCGACGAGGGGCAGGAAGAGGGAGGCGATGGCGGGGCCGACGAAGGTGGCCCCGCCCGCTCCCAGGTTGAGCAGCGCCATGGCGCCGCCCTTGTTCTCGGGCGCCATGTTCGGGATCAGCGCGGAGATCGGCACGAAGCCCGCCAGGGTGGCGCCGTAGAGCATGCCGGCCAGGACGGCGACCCAGTAGTAGTCGGGGCCCAGCCAGGTCGGCACGAAGTAGAGCACCGTGACGCTGATCGCGCAGCCGAGGGCGCCGAAGGTGGCGATGGTCGTCCGCCAGCCGATCTTGTCGGAGACGGCACCGAAGATCAGGTTGAAGAAGATGTTGGTGCCGTAGATGATCGCCAGGAGCTGGAGCCACTTGTCGGTGCCGAAGCCGACGTCGTCGGAGAAGATCCGCGGCAGGTAGACGAGCATGCCGAACTCGGGCGCCGTGTTGATGACGCGCACCAGGCAGCCGACCAGGACGCGCGGGTGGGTCCAGACGATGGAGATGCTGTTGTAGAGGGACTCCCCGGTGGTCACCCCGGGCTCGGCCAGCCGGTCGCCGCCCTCCCGCTTCCTGGCGCCGACCAGGGCGACGGCGCCGCCGATCAGGATGAGGCCGAGGGCGGTCCACAGGGTGCCCATCTCACCGATCTGCGGGATGGTGAAGCTGGACCACAGGGAGCCGAGGGTGGGCAGGCCGCCGGTGAAGGCGAAGTAGAACCAGCCGACGGCGGTGCCCAGCCGGGCCTTGGGGGCGCTGCCTGTGATCCAGACGAGGAACCCGAAGGCGAAGAGCGGGTAGCCGAAGCCTCGGATGCCGTAGAAGACGAGCATCAGCGGGTAGTTCTCGGTGCCGAGCGCGAAGAGCAGGTAGAGCGCGTCGAAGACGGCCCAGATGGCCAGGCCCGTCCACATCACGCGGCGTGGCCCCCACACCTGGGAGAGGGCGCCGGAGAACCAGGACGCCAGCATCACGGCGACGCCGTAGACGGTGATGACGTAGCCGGCCTTCACATCGGTGCCCGCGCCGTGGTCGGCCATGTACGGCGAGATGAAGCCGCTCTCGACTCCGTCGCCGATCATGAACAGCAGTACGCCGATGTAACCGAGGACCAGGGGTTTCGGCAGCCCTATCCGATCGAGCAGCCCTCTGTCGGGCACACGCGTCGCTGCATCCGTCATCAGGGGGCCTCCGCTCTGAGGTAACCGTTGGTGCACCGCAGATCCTCAGCCCGGCTGCGAGAAATATCAAGAGCCGTGTTAAAAAAGACAGCGATTTTTGTTAGAGCGTCACAGCGCGACTACGCGGTGACCACCCGCACGTCGGTCTGCTTGCGCAGCCCCTCGACCAGTTCGTCGTCCACCGGGCCGGTCAGCACCACGTGGTCGAAGGCGCCCACCGGGTCGAGCCGGTGCAGCGCGCTGCGGCCGACCTTGCTGTGGTCCATCAGCAGCACGCTGAGCGAGCCGGCCTCGCGCATCGCCCGCTTGAGGGCGACGATCTCCTGCTCCTGGTGGTAGGTCATGGTGCCGGTCATGGCCGAGGTGGAGACCAGGGTGAGATCCACCGAGAAGCTCTTGATCATCTCCAGCGCGGACAGCCCGATCCACGAGTCGTGGGTGCGCGAGTACTCGCCGCCGATCCCGATGAGCCGTACGTCCTCCACGGCCCGCAGCTCCTCGGTGATCAGCCGGTAGTTGGTGACGACGGTGAGCGGGCCGACCTGCGGCAGCAGCTTGGCCAGCGCCAGGGCCGTGGTCGAGTCGTCCAGCATCAGCGACATCCCCGGCGTCACGAAGTCGAGCGCGGCCCTGGCCAGCGCGTCCTTCTCGTCGGTGTGCGCGTGCAGCCGGAAGTCCGAGGAGGACTCGAAGACGGTGGAGGGCTGGGCGGTCACGCCGCCGTGGTACTTGCGCAGGATGCCGCGGTCGGCCAGTTCGGCGATGTCCCGGTGGACGGTCATCACGCTGACCCCGGTCAGTTCGGTCAGCTCTGCCACCGACGCGTCACCCTTGGCCAGCACGTGGTCGACGATCTGCTGTTGACGTTTCTGGCGCGAGGCGCGTGCTGTTTGCTGGGCGGTCATACGGACCATCCTGCACCCAGTGACCGGTGGAAGGGGCCCCGGACCGCCCCGGGTCTCACAGAACGGCTGAGACGCGTATCAGGTCACAAGTGACAGATAACAAGACCAGTGTTAATTTGCAGGGAGCCGAATGTGAGGAGTTCCGGCCGTGGCCGATGCAGTGGTGTTTGACATGGACGGAGTGCTCGTCGAGAGCGAGCATCTCTGGGAACGGCTGTGGACCGCGTTCGCGGCCGAACGGGGCAAGCAGTGGGGCCCTGAGCAGACCAAGAGCTGCCAGGGCATGAGCGCCCCCGAGTGGGCCGCCTTCCTCACCGACTTCGCCGGCGCCGGCGACAGTGCGGCCGACACCGAGCGCACCGTCGTGGACGGCATGATCAAGGCATTGGAGGACGGCGAGATCGAGCTGCTGCCCGGCGCCCGCGAGATGGTCGTCGACGCCGCCGCGCTCGGCCCCATCGCCCTCGCCTCGTCCGCGCCGCGCCGCGTCATCGACGCCGTACTGACGCACCACGAGGTCGACCACCACTTCAAGGCGACCGTCTCCAGCGCCGAGGTCCCGCGCGGCAAGCCCAGCCCGGACGTCTATCTGGCGGCTGCCGACAAGCTCGGCGTACCCGCCCCCGACTGCCTGGCGGTCGAGGACTCCAGCAACGGGCTGCGCGCAGCCGCCGCGGCCGGGATGACCGTCGTGGCCATCCCCAACCCCTCCTACCCGCCGGCCCCCGACGCCCTGGAACGCGCCGCCTACCGCGCGAGCGACCACGACGCCGTGCGCCGCTACCTGCTCTCCCAGCTCAAGGCATCCCAGCACAAGGAAGGTGACCGGGCATGACGGACCCGATCAAGGTCCTGGCCTCGGGCGACCACTTCATCGCCCCCCAGCTGTTCGTGGACGCGCTCAAGGAGGCGGCGCCCGGCACCGCCCTGGAGTTCCGCACCCAGACCACCCCCTGGCCGCACACCCCCTTCGGCCCCGTCGGCAACGTCAAGGAGGCCAGCGGCACCGAGGACGAACTCCTCGAAGCCCTCGGCGACGCCGAGATCGCCCTCGTCCAGATGGCGCCCTTCACCGACCGCGTCATCCGCGAGGCCCCGAACCTCAAGCTGATCGCGGTCGCCCGGGGCGGCCCCGTCAACGTCGATGTCCAGGCCGCCACGAAGGCCGGCATCCCCGTCACCTTCACCCCGGGCCGTAACGCCGCCGCCGCGGCCGAGTTCGCCCTCGGGCTGATGCTGGCCGCCATGCGCCGCATCCCCGCCTCCGACGCGGAGCTGAAGAAGGGCACCTGGCGCGGCGACTACTACGCCATCGAGAACGCCGGCATCGAGCTCGACGGCACCACCGTCGGCCTCGTCGGATACGGTGCCATCGGCGGCATCGTCGCCCGCGTGCTGCGCGCCTTCGGCTCCCGCGTCCTGGTCCACGACCCCTACGCCGACAAGGCCAAGGCCGCCGCCGACGGGGTGGAACTGGTGGAACTGGACGACCTGCTGCGCCGCAGCTCGGTGGTCAGCCTGCACGCCCGCGTCACCCCCGAGACCCGGCACATGCTCAACGCCGACAACCTCAAGCTGCTGCCACGGGGCGCCGTGCTCGTCAACTCCGCACGCGGCGAACTCATGGACTACGGCCCGCTGCCCGCCATGCTGGAATCCGGCCACCTGGGCGCGCTGGCCCTGGATGTCTACGACGTCGAGCCGCCGCCCGCCGACTGGCCGCTGCACAAGGCGCCCAACGTCATCACCACCCCGCACCTGGCGGGCGCCACCCGGCAGACGGCCGACCGGGCCGCCGCCGTCACCGCGGCGCAGGCCGCCGCCTATCTGCGCGGCGAGCGCCCCGAGTTCGTCGTCAACCCCGAGGCCTTCCGCGGAGGGCAGCAGTCATGATCGTCGGCGTCGACGTCGGCACCTCGGTCACCAAGGCCCAGCTCATCGCGCGTGACGGGCGCACCACGCCCGCGCACGAGGCCCGCAGCACCCTCTACACGCTGCCGGGCAACCGCGTCGAGCAGGACATGGACGAGGTCATCGGCACGGTCGTCACCGTCGTGCGGGCCGCCGTCGCCGACGCCGCACTGCTCGGCAGCGACGAGCCGATCGAAGCACTCGCCCTCACCGGACAGGGCGACGGACTGTGGCTGCGGGACGCGGACGGCAGGCCGGTGGGCCGCGCCCTGTCGTGGATGGACGGCCGCGCCGCCCCCGTACTGGACCGCTGGACGGCGGACGGCACGGTACGCGCGGTCCACCGCCGCACCGGCGCCGGCATGTTCCCCGGCGCCGCCGGGCCGCTGCTCGCCCACCTGGCCGAGCACGAGCCCGACCGGCTGGCCGCCGCCCACACCGCCGGGTACTGCGTGGACACCATCGCCCAGCGCTTCACCGGCGAACGCACGGTCGACGCCTCGGACGCCTCCGTGCCCTTCCTCGACGTCGCCTCGCGCAGCTACGACGAGGAAGCGCTGGAGGCGTGCGGGCTCGGCCGCTGGCGTCACCTGCTGGCCGACCCCGCCCCGCCCGGCACCCTGTACGGACTGCTGCCGAAGGTCGCCGCCGAACTCGGACTTCCTGCCGGGCTGCCGGTGAGCGCCGGCCCCTTCGACATCCCCGCCTGCGGCTTCGGCTCCGGCCTCACCCGGGCCGGGCAGGGACACCTGATCATCGGCACCACCCTGGCCTGCCAGGTCCTCTCCGACGACCCCGGGCCCGCGAGCCGCGAAGAGCCCGCCGGCATGGTGCTCGCCACCCCCTACGCCGACCGCTATCTGCGGGTCATGCCCGCCATGATCGGCACGGCCGGACTCGACTGGCTGCTCGGCATGCTCGGCGTCCGCATCGAGGAACTCGACGCCCTGCTGGCCCAGTCCCCCTACGGCGCCGGCGGCGTCACCGCCCTGCCCTTCCTGTCCACCAGCGGGGAGCGCGCACCCTTCGTGGACGCCCGCGCCCGCGGCCGGCTCGACGGGCTGTCCCCGCTGACCGGCCGCGCCGACCTGGTGCGCGCCCTGTGCGAGGCGGTCGCCTACTCCGCCCGGCACTGCCTGGAGACCCTCGGCGTCGACGGCGACGTCACCGCCTGCGGAGGCGGGGCCCGCTCCGGCGAATGGGGCCGCATCTTCGCCGGAGTGCTGGGCCGCGACGTGCACGTACGGGAGGACGCCGTCGGCATCCGCGGCGCCGCCAAGGTCGCCTGGGACGCGCTGGGCCGGGCCGCGGACGTGCAGGACGCCGCACCCCGCGTCGCCCGCGCCGACACCGACGCGGTCGCCTTCTACGAAGAGGGCTACCGCCGCTACCTCGAAACGCTGGAAAGAGCCCGCGAGACCTGGTGAGCCCCCACCCACCCCGCAGGGCGCGCCCCCCCACCCGCGGCGGGCGCGCCCCGGGCGGCCCGGCGCCCCGCGAGCGGTGACGGGACGGGGCCGGGGCAGGACACGACAGCTGGAGCAGCCACAATGACGCGGATATTCAACGACCCCTCCCACTTCACCGACGACATGGTGGCCGGCTTCGCCGCCGCCCACCCCGAGCACGTGCGGGCCGTCCACGGCGGCGTCGTACGGGCCGGCCGCCCGGACACCGCGAAGGTCGCCGTGCTCACCGGCGGCGGCTCCGGCCACTACCCGGCCTTCTGCGGCGTCGTCGGCGACGGCTTCGCCGACGGCTCCGTCATCGGCAACGTCTTCACCTCCCCCTCCGCCGCGCAGGCGTACTCCGTGGCACGGGAGGCGGAGACCGGAGCCGGCGTGCTGTTCATGTTCGGCAACTACGCGGGCGACGTCATGAACTTCGGCCAGGCCGCCCAGCGGCTGACCGCCGAGGGCATCCCCGCCCGCTGCTTCGCCGTCACCGACGACGTCGCCAGCGCCCCCGCCGGCCGCGAGGCGGAACGCCGCGGCATCGCGGGCGGGTTCACCGTCTACAAGACCGCCTCGGCCGCCGCCGAGGAGGGCGCCTCCCTCGACGAGGTGGTGCGCGTCGCGGAGCACACCAACGCGCGCACCCGCTCGCTGGGCGTCGCGTTCGCCGGCTGCACCCTCCCCGGCCAGCGCGAGCCGCTGTTCACCGTGCCCGACGGCAAGCTCGGCCTGGGCCTGGGCATCCACGGCGAACCCGGCGTCAGCGAGAGCGAGGTGACCACCGCCGACGACCTGGCCCGCACCCTGGTGGAGGGCCTGCTGGCCGAACGCCCCGCCGAGGCCGCCGGCGACAACCGGGTGGCCGTCCTCCTCAACGGCCTGGGAGCCACCAAGTACGAGGAGCTGTACGTCCTGTGGGCTTCAGTGGCCCGGCTGCTGGCCGAGGCCGGGCTGGAGCCCGTCCGCCCCGAGGTCGGCGAACTGGTCACCTCCCTCGACATGGCGGGCTGCTCGCTGACCGTCACCTGGCTGGACGACGAACTCGAACGGCTCTGGCTCGCCCCCGCCGACACCCCCGCCTTCCGGCGCGGCACCCCGCACGGCGCCGGCAGCCGCACCGGCCGCCCCACGGCGGCGCCCGCCGCCCGCACGGCCACCCGGTCCGCGGCGCCCGCCGCCGAACAGGCCACCGCGACCGGTGCCGCCACCGCCACCTCCGCCACCGCAGTACGGGCCTTCCGCGCGGCGCACGCCCTGCTGCACGAACAGGAGGAGACTCTCGGCCGGCTCGACGCGGTGGCCGGGGACGGTGACCACGGGCGCGGCATGTGCAAGGGCGTGGACGCGGCCCTCGCCGCCGCGGAGAAGGCCCACGCCGACAGCGCCGCACCCGCCGCACTGCTCGGCGCCGCCGGTGACGCGTGGGCCGCCGAGGCGGGCGGCACCTCCGGTGCGCTGTGGGGCGCCGGGCTGCGCGCGTTCGGCTCCGCACTGCCCGCCGACCGCGCCCCCGAGCCCGCCGAACTGGCCGCCGGTGCCCGCGCCGCACTGGAGGCGGTCACCGCGCTGGGCAAGGCCGCGCCCGGCGACAAGACGCTGGTGGACGCGCTCGCCCCGTTCGTGACGGGCTTCGCCGGACGGATCGAGGCGGACACCGCACCCGCCGAGGCGTGCGCCGCCGCCGCTGCCGAGGCCCGCGAGGCGGCCGAGGCCACGGCGGCGATGCGCCCCAGGCTCGGCCGCGCCCGGCCGCTGGCCGAACGCAGCGTCGGCACCCCCGACCCCGGCGCCACGTCGCTGGCGATGGTCCTGGGCGCGGTCGCCGAGACCGTCCCGGCCGCCCGCTGATGCCCGCCGCACCCACTTTGGAGGAGACCGCCATGAGCACCACCCCGGCCGCGCCCCGCCCGTTCCGCATCGTCGTGGGCTGCGACGACGCGGGGCTCGACTACAAGGAAGCCCTGAAGAAGGACCTGGCGGGCGACGCCCGTGTCGCCGAGGTCACCGACGTGGGCGTCGGCAGCGGTGAGCACACCGCCTACCCGCACGTCGCGGTGGAGGCGGCCCGCCGTGTCGCCGACGGCCAGGCCGACCGGGCGCTGCTGGTGTGCGGCACCGGACTGGGCGTCGCGATCAGCGCCAACAAGGTGCCCGGCATCCGGGCGGTGACCGCGCACGACAGCTACTCCGTACGGCGGTCCGTGCTCAGCAACAACGCCCAGGTGCTCTGCTTCGGGCAGCGGGTCATCGGCCTGGAGCTGGCCCGCACCCTCGTGGACGAGTGGCTGGACTGCCACTTCGACGAGGCGTCCGCCTCGGCGGAGAAGGTCGCCGCGATCACCGGCTACGAACGCGGCTGCTGACCCCCCTCCCGCACGCCGGGGCACCCCCTCACACCCCGACGTGCGGGAGGCGGCCCCCCGATCCCCGCCGGCGTCCCGCCCCGCCCGGTCCGGGCCGGACATCGGGCTGCGGCCCGGCCACGAGGGCAGCCGGGCACCACGGCTCCCCAGGCAGCCTGGTGGCCCGAGGTCAGTGGGGAGCCGGGGCATGGCCCAATCCGGCCGGTCCGGCACAGGCATGCGGCCTGGGCACGGCCGGACACAGGACAGAGCCGGCCCCCGGAGTCGGTGAGGCGTTCAGCCGCTCGGCCCGGCCCCCGGCCGGCCAGGCGTCCGAGCGGGGCGGCCAGCACCCGAACACCCCGCCAAGGGCCCTGATGGGCAGCCTGGCGCCCGGTAGCCGAAGGGCTCCGGACACCCTCCCGGCACGGCCCGGGGCTCCCCGGAGGCGGCCGGGCTCCCGAGGGGAAGCACGGACCCTGCCCGGCACGGGGGCGCTCGGCAGCTTCCGGAAGCACCCGGGCACCCCGAGGAAAACACGGGCCTGCCCGGCACCCGGTGCCCCCGGCGGCTCCCGGAAGCTGCCCCCGCCTCCTCCCCGGGACCGACCCGCACACGAGGCGCGGGCCCCGAGGGTGCCCGGCCCCGAGGGCGCCGGGCCCCGAGGCCAGCTGGGCGCAAGCGGAGGCGCCCAGGGCCTCGGAAACAGGCTGGGTGCCCCGAACCGGGGCGCCCCCTCGCCCTGGGAAGCAGCCGGACGTCCGGGAGAGACGGCAGCCCGGGCATCCGGGCGAAGCGCCCCGCCCCGGCCGCCTGCGCGTACCCGGGCCGCACCGGGGCACCCCGGTGGCCCCCGGAAACAGACCGGGTCCCCTCCCCGGGCCCGGCCCGGGGCAAAAGGCAGGGGCCCCCGCCGGTGGCGGGGGCCCCTTGGGTACTGCGTGCGACAGGGACTACTGCGCGGTGACGTTCTCCGCCTGCGGCCCCTTGGGACCCTGGGTCACGTCGAACGACACCAGCTGGTTCTCCTCGAGGGAGCGGAAGCCGGAGGCGTTGATGGCGGAGTAGTGGACGAAGACATCGGGACCGTCGCCGTCCTGGGCGATGAAGCCATAGCCCTTTTCGGCGTTGAACCACTTCACGGTTCCGGTAGCCATAAGCCCTCCTTGGGCCTAAAAGGGTGTCCCTGCGCTCCCAGAACCCACTAAGAAGCCTGAAAACGACGAGAGCCCGCGGTCACATGCTCCGCAGGCTCTGTACTGCAAGGGAAACCAAACTGCAACTTAGGTCTGAGCCTAGCACGCAGGGGCGGACGGTGGAAGGGTTGAAGATCACCGCCAAGTGGGGGACGTTGCCGTCCGCCGGGGACCCGGCACGGCGGGGAACAGGCCGGGGCGTACTCTCCGGAGGGTGACTGCTACACCGGCCGAACCGAGTGATGTGCGCACCCGCCCCCGCGTCGCGCACATCCAGTTCCTCAACTGTCTCCCGCTGTACTGGGGCCTGGTCCACACGCACACCCTGCTGGATCTGGACCTGACTCGGGACACCCCCGAGAAGCTCAGCGAAATGATCATCGACGGGCGGCTCGACATGGGACCCGTCACCCTCGTGGAGTTCCTCCGCAACGCCGACGACCTGGTCGCGCTCCCCGACATCGCGGTGGGCTGCGACGGTGACGTCATGTCGTGCGAGATCGTCTCCCGGGTGCCGCTCGACCAGCTCGACGGCGCGAGGGTGGCACTCGGCTCGACCTCCCGCACCTCCGTACGGCTCGCCCAGCTGCTGCTGTCCGAGCGCTACGGGGTGCAGCCGGAGTACTACACCTGCCCGCCCGATCTGGAGCGGATGATGAAGGAGGCCGACGCCGCCGTCGTCATCGGCGACGTGGGGCTGCGCGCGTATCTGCGCCGGCTGCCGGAGGAGGGCCTCCAGGTGCACGACCTGGGACGGCTGTGGAAGGAGTGGACCGGCCTGCCGTTCGTCTTCGCCGTCTGGGCGGTGCGCCGCGACTTCCTGGAGCGCTCCCCGCAGACGGTGCGGGAGACCCACCGGGCCTTCCTCGACTCCCGGGACCTGGCCATGGAGCAGGTCGACCAGGTGGCGGAGCACGCCGCACGGTACGAGGTGTTCGACCCGAAGGTGCTGGAGAAGTACTTCACGACCCTCGACTTCCGGTTCGGCGAACGGCAGCTGGAGGGTGTGGCCGAGTTCGCCCGCCGTACCGGTGCCACCACGGGTTTCCCGCCGGACGTGCGGGTGGAGATGCTGCGCCCCTGACCGCACGCCTCCGCGCTGCCTAGGCTGGTGCCGCCCGAGGGCGGGCGAGGGGAGCTCGGGCAGCGATGTGACAGGGGGGCGGGCATGCAGCCGCTGGAGCCGGAGGACCCGCGGACGCTGGGCGACTACCGTCTGCTGCGCAGACTGGGCGCGGGCGGGATGGGCAGGGTGTATCTGGCCCGTTCGGCCGGCGGCAGGACCGTCGCGGTGAAGGTCGTCCACCCGCAGCACGCCGTGGACGAGGAGTTCCGCGTCAGGTTCCGGCGCGAGGTGGCGGCGGCCCGCCGCGTCGGCGGGGCCTGGACGGCGCCCGTGCTGGACGCCGACACCGACGGGCCGGTGCCGTGGGTGGCCACCGGCTATGTGGCGGGCCCCTCGCTGACCCAGGCCGTGGCCGGGCACGGGGCGCTGCCGGAGGCGGCCGTCCGGGTTCTCGGCGCCGGGCTGGGCGAGGCGCTGCGCCATGTGCACGGGCTGGGCCTGGTGCACCGGGATGTGAAGCCGTCCAACGTGCTGCTGACCCTGGACGGGCCCCGCCTGATCGACTTCGGTATCGCCCGGGCCATGGAGGGCACCGCCTCCCTCACCTCGACGGGGGTCTCGGTCGGCTCGCCCGGCTACATGGCGCCCGAACAGATCCTGGGGGAGCGCGTCACCGGGGCGGCGGACGTCTTCGCGCTGGGTGCCGTCCTGGCGTACGCGGCGACCGGGCGGGCCCCCTTCCCGGGCGACAGTTCGGCCGCGTTGCTGTACCACGTGGTGCACGGCGAGCCCCGCCTGGACGGGCTCCCGGACGGGCTGCGGGAGCTGGTCACCCGCGCTCTGGCCAAGGACCCCGGGCAGCGGCCCGCGCCGGACGAGCTGGTCGGCGGGCTGGCGGGGGAGGAGGGCGTCGCCGGACTGGTGCGCGGCGGCTGGCTGCCGGCGCCCTTGGTGGAGCAGGTGAGCAGGCGCGCCGTCGAACTGCTGGAGCTGGAGCCGGAGGCGCCGTCCGGCTCCGGTCCGGTCCCCTTCACCACTCCCGCCTCCGGCCCGGACGCCGTCCCGCCCCCGCCGCCCCCGGGTGCCGCACTCGGTCCCGCGGCCCGGGCCGAGGCCGCGCGGCCGGCCGGTGGTGTCCGGTCCGAGGGGGAGGGGCCCGGCGCGGGGTTCGGGCCGCCCGATCCGGCGTACGGGCGCGGCCGGGCCGGCATCGTCGTCGAGCGGGGCGCGGGGGACGGTGCCGGGAAGGGCCGCCGTCGGCGGGTCAGCTGCACGCTGGTGCTCTCGATCGCCTGCGTGGTGGCGGCGCTGCTGGGCACGTCGTACGCGTTCGACCTGATACCCGGTATCGGCGGTTCCGGCCGGGACAGCGCGGCCGAACCGCCGCCGGGCACGAGCCCGTCCGCGCCGGACCGTCCCGGGGACGGGCGGCCGAGCGGAACGCCGGGGGCCGGGGGCCGGGTGCCCGAGGAGTTCGTCGGGAAATGGCGCGGCGATCTGTACTCCGAGCGGGGCATCCCGGTGGGCACGCTGACCGTCACCATCGGCGAGGGCGGCAAGGGCGAGATCGTCGCGAAGGGCGCCGCGAAGCTGGGCGGGGCCGCCTGCGCGGCCCGGTGGCGGCTGGTGTCGGCCACCGGCACCCGCCTGGTGGCGGACGCCTCCGGCTCCGAGCCCGGTTCCGAGCTGTGCGCGCCGGGCGGCACCAAGGAGGAGTTCCGGCTGCGGCAGGACGAGCGGCTGCGCTACGAGTCGCACGTGGAAGGCGGTGGGAACGCGGCGGGGACACTCCGCAGAATCGGGTGAGAACCCCTGGCGTACGCTGGTCGGGCGCCGCTGTGCTGTGGTAAGCGGCGAGATGTGTCGAAGTGCGACCTTTGGAGGGACGCCACGGTGCCAGCGCACGTGTCGGAAGCCGACCTGCTCTCCGCCCTCGACCGCGCCGCCGCCGGCGGGCGTGTCACCCCCGAGGAGGCGCTCGACCTCTACCGCTACGCGCCCCTGCACGCGCTGGGCGCCGCCGCCGACAAGGCGCGCCGCCTCCGCTACGCGGGCACCGAGCACATCGCGACGTACATCATCGAGCGGAACATCAACTACACCAACGCCTGCGTGACGGCGTGCAAGTTCTGCGCCTTCTACGCCGCGCCCAAGAGCGACAAGGTGTGGATCCGCGATCTGGACGACATCCTGCGCCGCTGCGCCGAGACGGTGGAGCTGGGCGGCACCCAGATCATGTTCCAGGGCGGCCACCACCCGGACTTCGGCGTGGAGTACTACGAGAAGCACTTCGCGGCCATCAAGAAGGAGTTCCCGCAGCTGGTCATCCACTCGCTGGGCGCCAGCGAGGTGGAGCACATGGCGCGGATCTCCGGGGTGACGCCGAAGGAGGCGATCGAGCGCATCCACGCCGCCGGGCTGGACTCCTTCGCGGGCGCGGGCGCCGAACTGCTGCCGGAGCGTCCCCGCAAGGCCATCGCGCCGTTGAAGGAGTCGGGCGAGCGCTGGCTGGAGATCATGGAGATCGCCCACAACCTGGGCGTGGAGTCGACCTCCACGATGCTGATGGGCACGGGCGAGACCAACGCGGAGCGCATCGAGCACCTGCGGATGATCCGGGACGTGCAGGACCGCACCGGCGGTTTCCGCGCCTTCATCCCGTACACGTACCAGCCCGAGAACAACCACCTGAAGGGCCGGACGCAGGCGACGATCTTCGAGTACCTGCGGATGATCGCCATCGCGCGGATCTTCCTCGACAACGTCGCGCACATCCAGGGCTCGTGGCTGACCACCGGCAAGGACGTCGGCCAGCTGTCGCTGCACTACGGCGCCGACGACCTGGGCTCGGTCATGCTGGAGGAGAACGTCGTCTCCTCGGCCGGCGCCCGGCACCGCTCCAACCGTATGGAGCTGATCGACCTGATCCGCAAGGCCGGCCGTGTCCCGGCGCAGCGCGCCACCACCTACGAGCACCTGGTGGTGCACGACGACCCGGCGAACGACCCGGTGGACGACAAGGTCGTCTCGCACCTGTCCTCCACCGCCATCGAGGGCGGCACCGCCCACCCCGAGCTGACCCTCATCGACGCCAACTGACGGCGGGCCGGGCGCCCGCCGGACGGACGAGAGACGAGACGTGACCCGCGCATCCCTGGAGAAGAAGCCGTACGAGGTCGCCGCCATGTTCGACGACGTGGCGGCCAAGTACGACCTCACCAACGACGTGCTCTCGCTCGGCCAGGCGCGGCTGTGGCGCCGCGCCGTCGCCGACGCGGTGGCCGCGCGGCCCGGCGAGCGGGTGCTGGACCTGGCGGCGGGTACGGCCACCTCGTCGCTGCCGTTCGTGGAGGCGGGCGCCTTCACGGTGCCCTGCGACTTCTCCCTCGGCATGCTGCGCGAGGGCAAGCGGCGGCACCCGTGGATGCCGCTGACCGCGGGTGACGCCACCCGGCTGCCGTTCGCCGACGGGGTGTTCGACGCGGTCACCATCTCCTTCGGGTTGCGCAACGTCAGCGACGTGGACGCGGCGCTCGCCGAGCTGCGCCGCGTCACCAAGCCGGGCGGGCGCGTGCTGGTGTGCGAGTTCAGCCACCCCACGTGGGCGCCGTTCCGCACCGTCTACACCGAATATCTGATGCGGGCCCTGCCCCCGCTGGCGCGCGCCGTCAGCAGCAGCCCCGACGCCTACGTCTACCTCGCCGAGTCCATCCGTGCCTGGCCCGACCAGCCCGCGCTGGCCGGCCGCCTCCAGGACGCGGGCTGGGAGCGCGTCGCGTGGCGCAACCTGACGGGCGGCGTCGTCGCCCTGCACCGCGGATTCCGCCCCCAGGACTGACGCCCCGCCTCGACCGGCCGCACCGGGCGGCCCGGCGCGAGCCGCCCGGGGTGCGCCCGGCGGTCGGTCTCGCTTGCATAAACGCGCTTCCCTGCGGGCCCGTTCGGCGGAACGATGGGTGAACGGTCCGTGCCGCCACCCCCACACGGGGTGGCCGCCACGGGTTCCTCCTCCGTCCCCTCCACCTCCCCGGAGCGCCATGTCGCCGTCGTCGCCGCCGCCGTCGTCGCGTTGCCCGCAGTGCGGGGCCGCTTCTCCCGCTGAAGCACGGTTCTGCATGTCCTGCGGAGCCCCGGCGGCGCCTGCGGCCCCCGCGGCGCCACCGGCCGCGCCGACGGCCCCGCCCGCCCCGCCGGGACCACCCGCACCCGCCGTACCACCCGGGGCGCCGGGATACGGGCCCGCACCCGCTGTGCACCCCGTCCCGCCCGCGCAGCCGCCGGCCCGGCCCACGCCGGTCGGCCTGTTCCTCGCCCGCACCTTCAAGGGCGACTGGCTCGGCGCACTGCGGGTCGCCGTCTGGCCGCTGTGGCTGCTGTTCGTCGCCGCCTGCGCCCTGGGCATCTGGTCCAACGACGACATCGACGACCTCGACATCGGCTGGGGCACCCGGATGCGGGTCGCGCTGGCCGCGCTGCTCCAGGGCGTCGGCGGCGGGTTCGGGGTCTCGTCCGACGGCACCTCCTCCGTCGGCGGCGAACGCGTGGTGGGCGAGGCGGAGTTCTCCGGGCTGCCGCTGCTGGCCACCGCCGTGTGGCTCGGCGCGCTGGTCCTCGCCGCCCGTGCGGAGCGGCGCCGGTCCGTGCGGGCCACCCGGTCCGCCGGGTTCGAGGCCGCCTTGCGGATCGGCCTCGTGTGCGGACTGGGCGGACTGGTGCTCGGCCTGTACGCCGCACCCTCCTACGAGGGACTGGAGCTGGACTCCGCGCCCGGACTGACCCTGCTGTGGGCGTTCCTGAGCGCCACCCTCGTCGCGGCGCTCGTCCTGGCCCGCGCGGAGACCGACGCCTGGCTGGCCGCCCGCCCCGGGAACGGGCCGCGCATTGTGGCCGGGGCACTGCGCACCGCCGCGCTCGCCCTGGTCGCCGTGGTCACCCTCGCCTCGTTCGTCACGTTCACCGCCGTGCTGCTGGCGGGGGATGATGTGAAGGCGTCCGACGTGTGGGTGCTGCTGGCCATGCTGCCCAACCTCGGCGCGTTCGGCCTCGCCTTCGCGTGGGGCGCACCGCTGGACGCCGAGTGGAACGTCAGCGAGTGGAGCAGCGGGCGCGAATCCCTCGGCTACTCCGACCTGGCCGACGCGTCCGGTGCCTGGGCCGTGACCGGCACGCTGCTGGGCGGACTGGCCTGCGCGCTGCTGCTCGGCTGGCTGGTGGCCCGGCGCAGCCCGACCCGCGCCGAACAACTGCTGGCCGCCGCCTTCTTCGCCGTGGGTGTCCTGGTGCTGGTCGCCCTGGCCGGGCTGGGCTTCGAGGCCGCCTTCCACGGTGTGTCCGGCGGACCGGACGGCGGCGGCCTCGGCGACTACCCGGGGGACTACTCCGACGGGCTCGGCGACGTCACGACCTCCGACAGCTTCGCCTCCAGTGCCCGGATCGCGGCGGGCGCCGCCGAACTGCTGCTGTTCGCCCTGCTGTGGTCCTTCGGCGGCGCCCTGCTGGTGCCGCTGCTGCGGGCCTCCTTCGGGAAGGGCGGGCCCGGCGGCCTCGGCCCGGCCGCGTGGGGCGCGGGCGGCGCAGCCGGCACCTGGGCGTACGGGCACGCCGCGTACGGTCAGGCACCGTACGGCCCGTCCGGGTACCCGCCCGCCGCGTACGGGCAGCCCCCGCACGGGCCGGGCGGCGCACACCCCTCCGCGGGCCCCGGGACCGTCCCCGGCGTCCATGGCCAGGGCGCCTTCGGGCCGCCCCCGCCCGCCGCGGGCCCCACCGGCGACGCCCCCGATGCGACGGTGACGGACGCCGGTACGGCTGGCCCCGGCACCCCGCACGACAGCACTCCCGGCACGCCCGGCACCCCTGGTACGCCCGACGCCCCCGGCACGCCCGGTGGTGGCGGTCCCGTGCCGCCGCCGCAGCGCCGGCGCGGGCTGATGTGGGCCGGACTGGTCCTGGCCGCCTTCCTCGTCGGCGGCGCCGCGGTCGGCGGTGCCGTGTACCTGGCGGGCGGCGACGGCCGGGACGGCCGGGACAAGGGGAAGCCGGCCGCCGGGGAGTCCGTACGGCCGAAGGAACGCGTGGACGGCCCAGCCACCGACCGCCCCTCGGACCAGGAGCCCGCCGGCCCGCGCCCCGCCCCCTCCGCCGGCGCGGACGGCGAAGAGGGCCCCGGCGGTTCACCCACCGCACCCCTCAGCACGGACCTGCCGGACGGCTTCACCATGGCCGACGACCCCAAGGGCTTCTCCGTCGGCGTGATGGAGGGCTGGCAGCGGGAGCCGAAGGGCAGCCAGACCGACTACGCCGCCCCGACCGGCGGCGACTACCTGCGCATCGGCGTCATCGAGAACGCGGGCCAGTCCTCGCTCGACAACTTCCGCACCCTGGAGAAGGGCGCGCGGAAACGCGACGGCTACCGACGGCTGGAGCTGACGGAGAACACCTTCCGGGGACGGCCCGGCGCCCGCTGGGAGTTCGTCTACACCTCCGACGAGTCGGGCCGCACCATCCACGCCGTCGACCAGGCGTACGTCGCCGAGGACGGCACCGAGTACAGCCTCTACTTCGAGTGCCGCTACGACGAGTGGGACCCGGCAGCGGACCAGGTGTTCAGCACCGCACTGCGGACCTGGGACGAGGACGGCCGGTAGCGGAGCGGACATCGGCGGGGACCGTCCGAGAGGGGCCGGGGAGGCCCGCATAGACTTGGCGGGTCAGCCGACCCAGCCAGTACGCGGGAGTCCTCGTGGCCGATCCCCAGCCGACAACAGCCTCCGAGCGGTCCGCCGACGTGATCGTCGTGGGCGCCGGGCCCGCGGGCTCCGCCACCGCCTACCACCTGGCCCGCAGCGGACTCGACGTGCTGCTGCTGGAGAAGACGGCCTTCCCCCGCGAGAAGGTGTGCGGCGACGGACTGACCCCCCGCGCCGTCAAGCAGCTCGTCGCCATGGGCATCGACATCTCCGAGGAGGCCGGCTGGCTGCGCAACAAGGGCCTGCGCATCATCGGCGGCGGCCAGCGGCTCCAGCTGGAGTGGCCGGAGCTGGCGAGCTTCCCCGACTACGGACTGGTCCGCAAGCGCGACGACTTCGACGAGCAGCTGGCCCGCCAGGCGGAGAAGGCCGGCGCGCGGCTGTACGAGCGCTGCAACGTGAGCGAGCCGGTCGTCGACGCGCGCACCGGCCGCATCACCGGGGTGCACGCCAAGCTGGGCGAGGAGAAGACGCCCGTCACCTTCCACGCGCCGGTGGTCGTCGCCGCCGACGGCAACTCGACGCGGCTGTCCCTCAAGATGGGCCTCCACCGCCGCGAGGACCGCCCCATGGGCGTGGCCGTCCGC
>Ga0164243_10003645_pt1 | contig 24600 bp, 22 predicted proteins | sample OricompcompostOP_FD_108781 | JGI IMG/M metagenome (GOLD analysis project Ga0164243, IMG submission 108781) | Organic Plus compost microbial communities from Emeryville, California, USA - Original compost - Organic plus compost (OP) | ecosystem: Engineered > Solid waste > Mixed feedstock >...
CCGGCAACCGCGCGGCGGAGCGTTGACCGTCAGATCCCCAACCCGGTGTTCGCCCCGCACAGCACGACGCACAGCGTCGAACCCTCGTGCACCGGAACCGCTCCGGTGGTGACCGCGGCGAGAGCGGCGGCGGTGCCGTGCTCGACGAGGATGCGGTGGGAATCCCACAGCATCCGACGCGCCGCGATCAGGTCGTCGTCGGTCACCGTCACACTCTCGACGGCCGGGTTGCCGGCGACGGCGTTCCAGCAGATGTCGCCGACGCGGGTGGCGCCGAGTGAATCGGCGGCCACCGAGTCGAGCTCGACGGTGACCGGTTCGCCCGCCGCGAGCGCCTGATGCAGACACGAGGCCCCGACCGGCTCGGCGCCGATCGCACGGTCGCCAGGACGCAGTGCGGCGGCCAGGCCGGCCAGAAGGCCTCCGCCGCCGACACACGCGACGGTCGTGAGGGGGCCGGGAACGTCCTCGGCGAGTTCGAGACCGATCGTGCCGGCGCCGGTCACGACGTCGGGGAGGTCGTAGGCGTGCAGCAACAGCGCACCCGACGACGCGGCCAACTCCACCGCCGCGTCGGCCGCGTCCTGATACCGACGGCCGACCAGATGCACGGTGGCACCGAGGCCCCGCAACGTCTCGACCTTCACCACGGGCGCGTTCTCCGGGACCACGACGGCACACGGCACTCCCGCGATGCGGGCCGCCCACGCCGCACCGATCGCGGCGTTGCCGCCCGACGCGACCAGGACGCCCGCGTCCGACAGCTCGCCCCGCGCGCGGGCGTGCAGCGTCGCCCACAGGCTGCCGCGGACCTTGAAACAGCCTCCCAGCTGCAGGTATTCGAGTTTGAACACCACCTCGCGCAGTCCGTCGACGGTGTCGATCGAACTGCGCAGGATCGGGGTGCGCCGCAGGTGCGGGGCGATGGTGGCGGCGGCTCGCCGGAGGTCGGTCAGCGCTTCGGACATCACCACGAGACTAGTGCTCGCACGGGGTCGGACGCGGCAATGGAAGAATGGCCCCCGTGACCGCGATACGACTGGATGGCAAGACGACGCGCGACGAGATCTTCGCCGATCTCACCGAGCGGGTGCAGAAGCTCAAGGAGGCCGGCATCACCCCCGGGCTGGGCACCGTATTGGTCGGTGACGACCCCGGCTCCCACTCCTACGTCAAGGGCAAGCACGCCGACTGCGCGAAGGTCGGCGTCGCCTCCATCCGCAAGGACCTCCCCGCCGACATCACGCAGGAGGAACTGAACGCGGCCATCGACGAGCTCAACGAGGACCCGGCATGCACCGGGTACATCGTGCAGCTGCCGCTGCCGAAGCACCTCGACGAGAACGAGGCGCTCGAGCGGATTCTCCCGGAGAAGGATGCCGACGGCCTGCACCCGATCAACCTCGGACGTCTCGTGCTGGGCAAGGAGTCGACGCTGCCCTGCACCCCGCGCGGCGTCATCCACCTCCTGCGCCGCTACGACGTCCCGATCGCCGGTGCCCGTGTCACCGTCGTCGGGCGCGGTGTGACCATCGGTCGCCCCATCGGCCTGTTGCTCACCCGCCGTAGCGAGAACGCCACGGTCACGCTCTGCCACACCGGTACCGCCGATCTCAAGTCCGAGGTCGAGCGCGCCGACATCGTCGTCGCTGCCGCGGGTGTGCCGCACCTCATCACCAAGGACATGGTCAAGCCCGGTGCCGCGGTGATCGACGTGGGCGTCAGCCGAACCGACGCCGGACTGGTCGGCGACGTCCACCCGGATGTGTGGGAGGTCGCCGGGCACGTCTCGCCGAACCCCGGCGGCGTCGGACCGCTGACCCGCGCGTTCCTGCTCGTCAACGTCGTCGAGCGGGCCGAGCAGCAGCTCGCCGCCCGCCTGGCCGGCACCGAGGGCGGCGGCACGGCGTGAGCCCGGACGAGCATCACGGTGCCGAGCTCGCCCCCGAGCGGGTTCGCGGGGTGCGCGCGGTCCTCGTCCAGATCCCGTATCTGCTGGTGATGCTCGGTGTGCTGGCCGCCGCGCTCTTCGTCCTCTTCGACCGCTGGCGTCGCGGTTCGTTCGTCTTCGGGGCCGCACTTCTGATCGGCGCGCTTCTGAGGGCGTTCATCCCGTCGTCGAAGGCGGGGCTACTGCAGGTCAGAGGCAAGTTCTTCGACGTCGCGGTGATGACCACGGTCGGTGCGGTGATGCTCTGGCTGGCCACGTCGATCGACTCTTTGGGCACGGATTGATTACAATGAGACCTGAGCGTGATCTTCAGACCATGAGGTCGCGCATTGAACAGGCCATCTGTCTGCCCCTGCGCACCTGATGCGCGAATGCCGCGGCAGACAGACCGACCGCTGGAGTACGTATCACTGCAACACCGACCGACGACCGCACCGCGAACGAACTGACGTCGATGGGCGTGTCGGCAGGCGCCGGCATGATCCACTACGTCCTGCTCACGCGTGACGACCTCGGCCGCAGTGTGGTGGATTCCCGCGTGATCGACGTGGACCCGACCGATGGGCTCGACGACGCCGGCCGGGTCAATGCCGGCCTCGACGTCATGCTCTCCGCGTCCCGCGAGGCCGGGACCAGGGTCGGCGCCATCGGCGTCGCCGCCCGCACCGCCACGCAGCGCCGTCGCATCCGATCCCGGGGGAGCGGACCGCGGCGGCAGATCCGTCTGGTCGCCGAGGACGCCGCGGTGGCCGCCTACCTCTGCGATACCGGCGAGATCGACCGGTTCACCAGGCCCGTCGTCGTCGACTGCGGCGACACCGGTATGTCGATCTACACCGTGGACCCCTCCGACGGTCGCGTCGGTTTCGTCGAACGCAGTTCCGCGATCAGCGGGCGGGGTCTCGACCGGGCCATCGCGGACAAGCTCACAGCCGACAACCCGTCCCTGGCCGAGTCGGCCCGGACGCGGCCCGGCCGCAGTGAGCTGCTCAGTGCCTGCCGCACCGCCAAGGAGGAGATCTCCTACGGGCGCAGCGGTTCCGACGACCCGGCCGGTTCGTCGGTGACGCTGCCGGGTGGTTCCGGGCGGGTGACCCTCACCGAATCCCATGTGGCCGAGGCGATCGCGCCCATGGTCACCCGGGCCCGCGAGGTGTTCGCCCGGTACGTGGCCGAGATCGAGGCCCGCGGGATCGCCCCGGACGCGGTGGTGTTCGTCGGGGGCCTCGCCAATCTCCCGGCCGTCCGTGACATCGCACGCGGTCACGACCTCGACGCGGTGTGCCCCGCGTCGCCCGAACTCGTGGCGGCCACCGGCGCTGCCCTGCTGACGCATCAGAGACACTCCGCCACAACAGGTCTGGCGTTCATCGGCGGTGGCCGACAGCGCGAGTGGCTGTCGGCGACCCCGCTCGCGGTCGCCGGCGCGATCCTCGCCGCCACCCTGTTCACCATCTATGCGGTGAGTTCCTCGTTCGCCGACCGGCAGGGGACCGAGGCGCCGCCGTCGATCGGCAACGTGCCCGCGGTCGCGACCACCGGGGAGCAGGAGTCGAGTGCCGAGGTCTCGTCACAGGAACCGCCGGCGCCGAGCGTCGGTCCGTCGGTGCCGCTCACTCTCGCTCCGACCACCGAAGCGCCGCAACAGATCCCGCAGACGGAGTGGGGTGGACAACCGGGGTGGGCCACCACGGAGCTCCCGCCGACTGCGCCGTCGACCTCCACGACGACCCGTACCCTGTTGCCGTTCCCGTTGCCGGGTCTGCCGTTCCCTCCCGGGACGACGGCGCCGATCCCGCCGGAACTTCTCCCGTCGGAGCTGCGTCCGACCACCGCGCCGGCGCCCGGCTCGTCGGACCAGGATGCCTCGCCGGCGCCGAGGTCGGCGCTGCCCCGATCAGGTGGGGCGGCACCGGGTTCGGCCACGTCTGCGCCGGGAGCCGATCCGGCAGCGCCGGACACGGAATCTCCGGACACAACGTCTCCGGATACACGGTCTCCGGCAACGAAGTCACCCGATGGGGAGTCACCCGGCGTGGAATCGACCGAGGGCGTACCCGTTCCCGCTCCGTAGCGACCCGTCCGGTCTCGGCCGGGACGAGGAGCGCGCCGGGACGAGGAGCGGGGCGTGGGGGAGGCCTACTGCAGGCGCGCCAGTTCGACCGTCTGCTTGAGGAGGTCGGCGATCGCGTCGAACTCGGTCAGGAAGCCGTCGTGGCCGGTGTCGGAGTGCACGACGTGCAACCCGCCGACGCAGTTGCCGAGCTCCTCGGCCAGTTCGGCCTGAAGTCGCAACGGGTACAGCCGGTCGGAGTCGATACCGCCCACGATCACCGGCACCTTGCAGTCGTTGAGGGCCTTCTTCACCCCGCCGCGGTTGCGGCCGACGTCGTGATGGTTGAGGACCTCGGTGAGCACGACGTAGCTACCCGGGTCGAACCGCTGCTGCAGCTTCTTCGCCTGGTACTCGAGGTAGCTCTGGACGGCGTACCGCCCGCCGAGAAGCGGGTTCTCGTCGCCCTGAGGCTGATTGCCGAACCGCTCGTCGAGCTCGTGTTCGGTGCGGTAGGTCAGATGGGCGATCTGCCGGGCGATGCCCATGCCGGCCAACGGAATCCGTCCGGTGCCGTGGTAGTCGCCGTTGTTCCACGCCGGATCTGCCTTGATGGCCGCGATCTGCGTGTTCTGGATGCCGATCTGGTCTGCGGTGGCCCGTGCGCCGACGGCGAGCACCAGGGCGCTGCGCACGCGCTCCGGGTACGCGATGGCCCACTCGAGCGCACGGGCGCCACCCATCGAACCGCCGAGAACGGCGCCGACGCTGGGGATTCCGAGGCGATCGAGCAGTGCGACCTCGGCGCGCACCTGGTCCAGCACGGTGATCTGCGGGAACCGCGATCCGTAGGGACGGCCGTCGGGTGCGAGCGACGACGGTCCGGTCGAGCCCTTGCAACCGCCGAGCACGTTGGCCGAGATGACACACCACTCGTCGGTGTCGATGGCCTTGCCCGGACCGACGAGGCCGTCCCACCAGCCGGGGGTCTCGTGCTCGTCGTCCGCGGGACCGGTGACGTGCGAGTCGCCGGTCAGGGCATGCAACGTGACGATCACGTTGTCGCGGGACGGCGACAACGTCCCCCAGCGCTGGAACGCCAGGGTGACGTCGTCGAGCCGTTCACCGCTGTCGAGAGGCAGCGATCCGATCTTCATGCCGACGAGCTTCCCGTCTGGGAGTGATTCCCAGTCGGGCTGATCAGACGCTGTCGCGTTCAGGTCGATACTCACCGACAAAGCTGCCTCACCTGTCTCACTTGGCCGCCGCGAAACCCTGCTCGAGGTCGGCCAGGATGTCGTCGATTCCCTCGATGCCCACGGCCAGTCGGACGAGACCGGGGGTGACACCCGCGGCGAGCTGCTCCTCGGGGACCAGCTGGCTGTGGGTGGTCGAGGCCGGGTGGATCACCAGCGAGCGGACGTCGCCGATGTTGGCCACATGGCTGTGCAGGGTCAGGGCGTCGACGAACTTCTTGCCCGCGTCCACGCCGCCGGCGATCTCGAAGGCGACGATGGCGCCCTGGCCGCGCGGGGCCAGCTCCTGGCCGCGCTTGTACCACGGCGAGGACTCGAGGCCGGCGTAGGCGACCGACTCGACCTGCGGGTGGTTCTCCAGGAACTTGGCGACCTTCTGCGCGTTGGAGACGTGACGCTCGACGCGCAGGCTCAGGGTCTCGAGGCCCTGGGCGAGCAGGAAGGCGTTGAACGGCGAGATCGCCGCACCGGTGTCACGCAGCCACTGGACACGGGCCTTGAGCGCGTAGGCCGGCGCACCGAGATCGGCGAACACCGCGCCGTGGTAGCTCGGGTCCGGGGTGGTGAAGCCGGGGAACAGGTCCTTGCCGTCGCGCTGGACGCGCCAGTCGAACGTGCCGCCGTCGACGATCACGCCGCCGATGGCGGTGCCGTGGCCGCCGATGTACTTGGTGGCCGAGTGGACGACGATGTCGGCGCCGTGGGCCAGCGGGTTGATCAGGTACGGCGTCGCGACGGTGTTGTCGACGATCAGCGGCAGGCCGTTGCGATGGGCGACCTCGGAGATGCCCTTGATGTCGAGGATCTCGTTGTTGGGGTTGGAGATCGACTCGCCGTACAGGGCGCGGGTGTTGTCCTTGATCGCGGCCTGCCAGGAATCGAGATCCTCGGGATCCTCGACGAAGGTCACCTCGACACCCAGCTTGGGCAGGGTGTAGTGGAAGAGGTTGTAGGTGCCGCCGTACAGGCGCGGGCTCGACACCACATGACCGCCGGACTCGACGACGTTGAGGATGGCGTAGGTCTCCGCGGCCTGACCGGACGCCAGCAGCAGTGCCGCCACACCGTCTTCCAGTGCCGCGATGCGCTGCTCGACCGCGTCCTGGGTCGGGTTCATGATGCGGGTGTAGATGTTGCCCGGCTCGGCCAGGCCGAACAGGTTCGCCGCGTGCTGGGTGTCGTTGAAGACGTACGACGTCGTCTGGTAGATCGGGAGCGCCCGCGCGTTCGTCGCGGCGTCGGCCGACTGTCCGACGTGGACCTGCTTGGTCTCGAAGCTCCAGTTGTCTACGGGATTGGTGCCTTCAGTGGCATCAGACATGGCGATTGAATCACTTTCTACGGTCGGCAGGGCCTCACAGACCCTGATGGGGTCCGACCTTCGGACCCGCGCTTGCCGGGGTTTCGCTCTCGCGATCCCTCAACCCGGTCATCACCCGGAGCACCCCACCGCGGTTGGAGGGTTGCCGATCAGCCAGCCGGGGCTTGACGCTGATACTCATGACCTGGCGACAAGGATATAACACGTCTGGACGCGCCTGAGAACCCTCCCGGTCAGCCCGAATCCAACCCCTCATCCGGCCTCCGAAACGTGTAGTGGGCTGTAGTCCGAGCAGACGAATTCCCGCCTTCACTCGGGTGAATTCCCAGTTCGCCGTTTCTTAGCAAGACTCAGCGTTCTGCAGGTCACAGTCGCTGCCTCTACTGTCTGTCCGAAACCCCTGGTCGGGGAAGGCCCCTCGTTTGCGAAGGGTTTCGGGTGAGTAGAGGAGACCTCATGCGGGCGATGGCGTACCTGCGGTCACGGCGAGCTGCGTTCCTGATCGCCTCGACGACGGGGCTGGCGACGGCCGCGTCGTTCGGTTTCATCGGTGGCGTCCCAGAGGCCTCTGCCCAGGAATGCGGAAACGGTGCCGTGGTGATCGTCGCCGGCACGAACGACCCCACCGCGCGAGACCTGGAACAGGTCAAGCAGCGCTACGAGCAACAGGGCTACATCGCCGTCAACACCGAGTACCCGACCACGCTGTGGCCACTGGGCGCGACCGGATACGACAGCAGCACCCGCCAGGGCCACGACTCGGCGATCCGGGAGATCGCGAGCTATCAGCAGGATTGTCAGGACAAGCCGGTGGTCGTGGTCGGGTACTCGCAGGGCGCCCGCATCGCGGGCGACGTCCTCGCCGAGATCGGAAACGCCAACGGCAAGAAGTTCGACGTCAACGGCACGCCGGACAACCCGGACGACGATCTCGAGATCGATCCCGACCTCATCTCCGGCGAGCTCTACTCCGATCCGCGGCGGGCGGGCGACAAGACCGGTCGAGGCATCGAGTTGTCGCTGATCGGCATCATTCCCGGCCTCACGATGACGGGACCGCGTGGAAACGCCGAGGACCCGACGGGATTCGGTGTCGTTTCCGATCGTGTGGTGTCGGTCTGCGTCGACGGCGACCCCATCTGCGACCTGCCGGATCCGCTGTACGACCCGATCGGCGCCATCGACGGGATTCTCGGCTACTTCACGAAGCACTTCCTCTACCCCGCGGAGATGGGGAGGGATCCGTTCAGCAGCACGGAGCCCTACACGTGGGAAGGTCGTTCGGTGAGCTGCGATGACGGCGTCTGCCTCGTCTCGGCGAAGTCGGCCTTCGCCGAACTCGTCCAGGGATGGGCGACCGACATCGGCTACACCGGCGAGATCGGCGACTTCCTGGCGAAGCGGCCCACGATCGGCCTGCCGCTGGGCATCCAGCTGTCCAACCTGCAGCCGATCGTCCGGCTGGTCCAGGGCTTCGCGCCGCCGCTGCCTCAGCTCGGCTACGGCGCCTACCTGCCGGACCTGTTCGTCTTCGAGGACATCCTCCAGGGCATCATCACACTCTCGCCGGCTCGTTTCGTGCGTGGCGTGACGGCGCTCGCGCAGAGTGTGCGCAGCATCATCCTGGCGCCGGTCAACTTCGTGCGGCACTGGGCCGGCGCGATCGTCGGACCGGCCGTCACTCCGCAGCAGGCGACGCTGACGTCGACGGCGGACGACGACACTCCGGCGCCGGCCGAGCTGCGGGCGTTCGGCAAGACCCTGGCCCTGATCGAGGACGTCGACGACGCCGCCGACGAGGACGCGTCGGACGACTCCGCTCCCACGTCCGAAGACCCCGACACCAAGTCCGGCGACGGGTCGGACGGGAAGGCCGTCCTCGCCTCGGCGGCGGCCCCCTCCGCCGAGTCCGAGTCGAACGAGTCGCCCGCCGAGTCCACTCCGGCACCGGAGACCGGGGCTCCCGTGGTCACCACGCCGTCGAATCCGGGACCGACCTCCGATCCGGAGAACGAGGACGAGGACGAGAACGGGTCGTCTCCTGCCGCCGGCGACCAGGGCAGTGGCGGCGGCGCGCCGAACTCCGGTGGTACGAGCAACGGTGGCGGGAACGGCAGCGGCCAGAGCGACGGAGGCGAGACCGGCGGCGGTACCGGCACCACCGGCGGCGGTGCGTCCGGCGGAGACGACAACACCGGGGGCGACACCGGCAGCGGTGACAAGAACAGCGGTGAGAAGAGCACCAGCGGGGCGACGTCGGGCCGTGACCGGGATTCGGGTGCGAGCTCGGGTTCCGGCTCGGACGCAGACTCGGAGTGATCGCTCCGGCACGATGACCCGCGCGGGGTGACCGGTGCCGCGCACGGCGCGGCGCCTTGGGGGCGACGACGCGGGGTTCGTTCGCGATGTGAACGAACTCACCTCTGCCGGGGGAATCGCCACCGCGGCGGAGGGGTTGGCATGAGGCGTGTCTGACGCCCTCACGACTACCGCCGGTGCACCGGACGACCTGAAACCGACGACCGGGGAGAACCCCGGACCGACGGCGCACGCGGCCTCGCCGCGGGTGTCGCCCGGGGTCCGGCGCGCGACCATCCTCGCGCTCGCGCTCGGTGGCTTCGGCATCGGCACCACCGAGTTCGTCGCGATGGGCCTGCTGCCCAACATCGCCGGCTCGTTGGGGGTGTCCGAACCCACGGCCGGACACGTCGTCTCGGCGTATGCGCTCGGTGTCGTCGTGGGTGCGCCGGTCATCGCCGCGCTCACCGCCCGCATCCCGCGTCGAGCCCTGCTGATCGCCCTCATGGTGGCGTTCACCATCGGCAATCTCGCCACGGTCCTGGCGCCGTCGTACGGAATGCTGCTGGTCGCACGCTTTGTCGCGGGGCTTCCGCATGGGGCCTACTTCGGCGTCGCGGCACTCGTCGCCGCCCATCTCGCCGGGCCGGGTGACCGGGCGAAGGCGGTCGGACAGGTGATGCTCGGGCTCTCGGTCGCGAACGTCGTCGGGGTGCCGGCTGCGGCGTGGCTGGGGGAGACCTTCGGATGGCGGACCGCGTTCGCGATCGTGGTGGTCATCGGAATGGCAACCGTGGTCACCCTGATGCGCGTCCTGCCGAGCCTGTCCGGCATGACGATCACCGATCCGCTGACCGAGCTCGGCGCGCTGAAACGGTCGCAGGTCTGGTTCACGCTCGTGATCGGCACCGTCGGCTTCGGCGGGATGTTCGCGTTCTACACGTATCTCAACTCGGCACTGACGTCGGTGTCCGGGCTGTCGGTCTCGGTGGTGCCGTTCGCACTCATGCTCTACGGCCTGGGCATGGTCACCGGCAACTTCGTCGGCGGTCACATGGCCGACCGCAACGTGTCGTTCGCGGTCCTCGCCGGACTCATCAGCAGCACGGTCGCGCTCACGGCGTTCGCTCTGCTCGCGCAGAACGGCTGGGCGGCCCTGATCCTCACCTACTTCGTGGCGCTCACCGGCACCACGATGCTGCCGGCCCTGCAGACGCGACTCATGGACGTGGCCGCCGACGCACAGACCCTGGCGGCAGCGCTCAACCACTCGGCCCTCAACGTCGCCAATGCGATCGGCGCGTTCCTCGGCGGCGTCGTCGTCGCCGCCGGCTGGGGATTTCGCGCACCGGCAGCGGTCGGGGCCGTGCTCGCCGTCGCGGGCCTCGGCGTCGCCGCGGTGGCCATCGTCAGCGCGCGGCGCCGCGACCGGCTCGCCGTCTGAGCTCCGGACGGGTGGGGGCTACGCCTGGTTCGTCGGCGGCGTCGCGATCGTCTTCGACAGGTAGAGCGGCTCCCCGAGCCGATTGATCAGCTCGAGCTGGGTCTCGAGGTAGTCGATGTGCTCTTCCTCGTCGGCGAGGATCTTCTCGAGGAGGTTCGCGCTGGTGATGTCGCCCTTCTCGCGGCACATCGCGATGCCCGGCCGGAGACGTTCGACGACCTCGACCTCGATGGCCATGTCGGACTCGAACTGCTCACGGATCGACTGTCCGATGCGGAGGGGCAGCAGGCGCTGGTAATTGGGCAGGGCCTCGAGGAAGAGGATGCGGTCGGTGAGGATCTCCGCGTGGGTCATCTCCTCGATGGACTCCGCACGGGTCTTCGCCGCGATCTCGGTGAGACCCCAGCTCTCCTGCATCTTCGCGTGGAGAAAGTACTGGTTGATCGCGGTCAGTTCGCTGGTGAGCTGCTCGTTGAGCAGTGCAATGACCTCATCGTCGCCACGCATGTGACAGCCTTCCGTCGCCGAGTGGTGCTGTGTGACGACGGTAACACGACGAAACCCCTCGCGCGTGGGCTCGCGCGAGGTGGATGGCGGTTGTCAGGTCATGCAGCGGTCGTGGCGATGCCCGCCCTTTCGCTCAGGATGTCGTCGAGGCGTTCCAGGCAGGTGCCGCAGCCCTCGCCGGCGCCGCATCGATCGGCGATGTCGTCGATCGTGTACGCACCGTTGTCGCAGTGCTCGTGCACCTCGTCCTCGGTGACCGCGCGGCAAATGCAAACGAACATTGGTGAACCTAACCTCGTACCTGTCAGGCAATGCTCACATAAGTAGGGCACCCTCCGCAAGGCTTGCCTTACCTTTTTTCGGGTCGCATGCGACGACCTCGACTCACCGCGCGCGGCGTCGGCGACGAACCGTAGGATGTGGCCCCGTGCCACTCGAGATCACGACCGTCAACGTCAACGGAATCCGGGCCGCGGTCAAGCAGCGCTCGGAGAACAACCGCGGTTTCCTGCCCTGGCTCGACGCCACGACCGCGGATGTCGTGCTGATGCAGGAGGTCCGCGCCGGCGAGAAGCCGGCGCGTGAGGCGCTCGCCCCGGCGCTCGACGCCGGGTGGCACCTGACGATGAGCGAATCCACCGTCAAGGGCCACGCGGGCGTCGGCGTGCTGACCCGCTCGGCCCCGGTGACCGTCCGGATCGGCTTCGGTAGCGACGAGTTCGACGAACTGGGCCGCTACCTCGAGGTCGACCTCGAGACCGACCTCGGTCCGGTCACGGCCGCGAGCCTCTATCTCCCGAAGGGCGCCGCGCTCACCGAGGACCCCAAGGACGTCGCCAAGTACGAGGAGAAGAAGCGGTTCCTCGACGAGTTCGGCGATTACCTCGGCAACCTGGTGCGCCGCCGCCGCCACGTGGTCGTCGGCGGCGACTGGAACATCGCCCACGCCGAGGCCGACATCAAGAACTGGAAGGGCAACCTCAAGAACCCGGGCTTCCTCCCGCACGAGCGGGCGTGGGTGGGCGACCTGCTCGCCAATGGCTGGCGCGACGTCACCCGCGAGCTCTACCCGGACGAGACCGGCCCCTACTCGTGGTGGTCGTGGCGCGGCAAGGCGTTCGACAACGACTCCGGCTGGCGGATCGACTATCAGCTGACCAACCGTTCCCTCGCCGAGCGCGCCGTGAAGTCAACGGTCGACCGGGCGGCGGCCTACGACCTGCGGTGGTCCGATCACGCGCCGGTGACCGTCATCTACGAGTGAGGCCCGGCTGCAACGCGGTAGGGGACCCACCGCGGACCTCGTGCTTTCGAGGTCTGCGAAAATGGGGCAATGAGTTCTGACGTCTCCGAATCCGGCTCTGCCCGCGCGTCCGAGTCCGGCGCGTCCCGCGCCCGCGTGCTCTCGGGCATCCAGCCCACCAGCGACTCGTTCCATCTCGGCAACTACCTGGGCGCCGTACGACAGTGGGTGGCGCTGCAGGAGGATTTCGAGGCGTACTACTTCATCCCGGACATGCACGCGATCACCGTGCCGCACGATCCGAAGACCCTCGCCGAACGCACGCGCCGCTCGGTCGCGCAGCTGCTGGCCGTCGGGGTCGACCCCGAGCGCTCGACCATCTATGTGCAGTCGCACATCCCGGAGATCGCCGAGCTGACCTGGGTGCTGCAGTGCATCACCGGCTTCGGCGAGGCCAGCCGCATGACCCAGTTCAAGGACAAGTCGGCCAAGCAGGGCGTCGACGCGGCCGGCGTCGGGCTGTTCACCTACCCGATCCTGATGGCGGCCGACATCCTGGCGTTCCAGGTCGACCGGGTCCCGGTCGGCGAGGACCAGCGCCAGCACCTCGAGCTCACCCGCGACCTCGCCCAGCGCTTCAACTCGCGCTTCGGCAAGACCTTCAAGATCCCGCAGGCCCACATCGTCAAGGAATTCGCCAAGATCTACGACCTGCAGAACCCGACCGCGAAGATGAGCAAGTCGGCCGAGACCGAAAAGGGCCTCATCAACCTGCTCGACGAACCGAAGAAGTCGGCCAAGAAGATCCGGTCCGCGGTCACCGACACCGACACCGAGATCCGGTTCGACCCGGAGAACAAGCCCGGCGTCAGCAACCTCCTGACGATCCAGTCGGCGTTGAGCGGCACCCCGATCGACGTGCTCGTCGACAAGTATCAGGGCAAGGGGTACGGCGACCTCAAGGTCGACACCGCGGACGTGCTCACCGAGTTCGTCACCCCGCTGCGCGGGCGCGTCGCCGAGTACATGGACGATCCCGCCGAGCTCGACGCGATCCTCGCCCGCGGCGCCGAGCGCGCGCGGTCGGTGGCATCGTCGACGCTGCGGTCCGTCTATGACAAGGTGGGATTCCTGCCACCGAGGGCCTGATGCCGCACGTCTGATGCCGCATGGGTCGCTTCGCGGTGGCCCGGACGAGGAGGGGGCGGTGAGTACGGTGGGCGAGTCGGCGAAACGGCTGGTGGCCCGGGCGAAGTCGGCGTATGAGGACCGGCGCGAGCGCTGGGCCTGGCTCGATCACCTGTTGCGGACGCTGGAGCGCTACAACGACCGCCGCGGGAACCTGTACGCCGCCAGTATCAGCTTCAACGGCATCCTGGCGCTCGTCCCGATCATCATGGTCGCCTTCGCGATCGCCGGCTTCGTGCTCGCGCGGCAGCCCGAGGTGTTGCAGGACATCCAGGACACCGTCGTGCGGAAGATGCCGGGACAGCTCGGTGACCAGGTCTCCGACATCATCACCTCGGCGATCGACTCCCGCACGACGGTGGGCGTGGTCGGCCTGATCGGCGCGGCGTTCACCGGGATCGGCTGGATCTCCGGCGTCCGTACGGGCATGACCGAGATGTGGGGCGGCCGGGTCCAGCGCAATGCGGTGATGTCGAAGGTCTGGGATCTCGTCGCCTTCGCCGGCCTGGGGATCGCGTTCGCACTGACCATGGCCATCACCGCGCTCGGGAACTCGGGGCTGACCGAGACCGTGCTCGGCTGGGTCAGGCTCGACGGCGCGTCATGGGCGCCGATCCTGGTGCGGTTGGTGTCGCTGGTGGTGTCGGTGCTCGCCACCTGGGGGCTGTTCACGTTCGTCATGGCGCGACTCCCGTTGGTGCGCCTGCCATTTCGCAACACCCTCAAAGCGGGACTGATCACCGCCGTCGCGTTCGAGGTCGTCAAGACCGTCGGCGGGATCTACCTGGAGTCGGTTCTCCGAAGCCCGGCCGGTGTGGCGTTCGGTCCCGTCCTCGGCGTGATGGTGTTCGCCTACCTGGCCTCGCGGATCGTCCTGTACGCCGCCGCCTGGTGCGCGACCGACCCGATCAACGCCGAGTACCAGATAGTCGAGGAGCCCGACGCGGAACTCCTACGGCCGGTGGTCATCTCGCCGACCGTCGACGTGAACCCGACCCCGCGTCCGGCGGCTTTGGCGGCCGCGGCGGGTGCCGGGGCCGCAATTGCCGCCCTGATGGGGGTCGTCCGGCGCCGGTGACGGGTTCCCGGCGCGTGGTCATCGGCGCCGGGACAGGCGCACGCCGAGCATGAGCAGCACGACGGCGGCCAGGGCCGCGAGCAGGCCGACGAGAACGCGCACCGACATCGGCGATGCCGAATCGGAACCGGTGCTCACAAGGTCGGGGTCGGCCGACGCCGCGGGATCCCGCGACGGATCGGCAGCTCCGGCGGGGTCGACGAGGCGTCCGACCTCGACGTCCTCGGGTGTGGCGAAACCGTACTCGAACAGCGCCCTCGCCTGATCCCAGTAGGGATTGCCCTCCATGGCCAGGCCGTACATCTTCACGATCATGATCCGGCGGCCGTCGCGTTCGGCGGCGGCGACAAAGGTCTTGCGCGCGTCGTCGGTGTAACCGGTCTTGCCGCCGAGCATGCCCGGATATCCGTCCAGCAGAAGCCGATTGCTGCTGTACATCTCGTAGGCGGGATGGTCGGTGTCGCCGGGCACATCGGGTCGGCGCGGATACCCGGGGAACCGGTAGGTCGGCAGCGAGATCATCTCCCGGAAGGTGTCGTTCGCCATCGCGGCGCGGAAGAAGAGTGCGAGATCGTAGGGCGAGGAGGACATCCCGGGCGCGTCCAGCCCGGACGGGGAGGCCGCCCGGGTGTCGGTGGCGCCGAGTTCGCGGGCGCGTTCGTTCATCTTGGCCAGCGTGGCGTCGACCCCGCCGAGTTCGCGGGCGAGGGCATTGGCGCAGTCGTTGCCCGACACCACCAGGAGACCGGTCAGCAGGTCCCGGACCGTGTAGTGCCCGCCGGGACCCATGCCGCAGGAGTCGCCCTCGGCGCTCCAGTCCTCGGGTGTGGGGACGACCGTCGCGTCGAGGTCGAGTTCGTCGAGGGCGACGAGGGCCAGCAGGATCTTGATCGTCGACGCCGGCCGATAGCGGCCGTGCGGGTCCTTCGCGGCGATGACGCGGCCGGAGTCGAGGTCGGCGACCAGCCACCCGGCCGAGGTGAGACCCGGCGGGACCGGCCCGGCCTCGGGATCGGCGACCACACCGCAGTAGGCGAGGTCCTCGCCGCCGACAGCGGGCGTCGGGACCGGTAGCGGCGTCGGTGTCGGCGATCCCGGTGGGACGACCTCCGACTCGTCGACGGCCGGGGGAGTCCCGACCCGGTGGGGGCAGTGATCGGTGACCGGCGTGGTGACGGTGGCCGACCGGCCGGTCGGCGCGAGCGGGTCGGCGGTCGCCGAACCCGCCATGAGCGACCCGGGCAGCACCGGTGCGGCCGCGACGACGGACACCCCGACGATCGCTGCAGCGAGTGCGCCGACGGTCCGGCGCGTCCACCCCGAGGTCACCGCCCGCACGTTACCAGCGCGGCCGGGCCTCATCAGGGCGTGCGCAGGCGTGTCCGGCGGACGTATCAGAGCAGCGTGTAGGCCTCGGTGAGGACCGACCGCAGGATCTGTTCGATCTCGTCGAACTCCGCCTGCCCGGCGATGAGCGGTGGCGCGAGCTGGATGACCGGGTCGCCGCGGTCGTCGGCGCGACAGTACAGCCCGGCGTCGAACAACGCGCTCGACAGGAAGCCGCGCAGGATGCGCTCGGACTCGTCCGCGGTGAACGTCTCCTTGGTGGACTTGTCCTTGACGAGTTCGATGCCGTAGAAGAAGCCCTCGCCGCGCACGTCGCCGACGATCGGCAGGTCGTCGAGGCGTTCGAGCGTCGACCGGAAGGCCGGCGCCATCGTCTTGACGTGGTCGTTGAGTCCCTCGCGCTCGAAGATGTCGAGGTTGGCCAGCGCGACCGCCGCCGACACGGGATGACCGCCGAACGTGTAACCGTGGGCGAAGGTCGTCGTGCCGTCGCGGAACGGCTCGAACAGCCGGTCGTCGGCGATCATCGCGCCGATCGGGGAGTAGCCGGAGGTCATGCCCTTGGCGCACGTGATGATGTCGGGCACGTAGCCGAAGTCATCGCACGCGAACATCGACCCGATGCGTCCGAAGGCGCAGATGACCTCGTCGGAGACGAGCAGCACGTCGTACTCGTCGCAGATCTCGCGGACCCGCTCGAAGTATCCGGGCGGCGGCGGGAAGCATCCGCCGGCGTTCTGCACGGGTTCGAGGAAGACCGCGGCCACCGTGTCGGGTCCCTCGAACTCGATGGCCTCGGCGATTCGGTCGGCCGCCCAGCGGCCGAACTTCTTCGGGTCGTCGGCGAGGTCCTCGGCCGCGCGGTAGATGTTGGTGTTCGGCACCCGGAACGCGCCGGGCGTCAGCGGCTCGAAGGCCTCCTTCAGCGCCGGCACACCCGTGATGGCCAGTGCGCCCTGCGGGGTTCCGTGGTAGGCGACCGCCCGCGAGATCACCTTGTGCTTACCGGGTTTCCCGACGAGCTTGAAGTACTGCTTGGCGAGTTTCCACGCGCTCTCCACCGCCTCGCCGCCGCCGGTGGTGAAGAAGACGCGGTTGAGGTCGCCCGGGGCGTATGCGGCGAGGCGCTCGGCCAGTTCGATCGCCGGTGGCGTGGCGTACGACCACAGGGGGAAGAAGGCGAGCTGCTCGGCCTGCTTCGCGGCGGCCCGGGCGAGTTCCTCGCGGCCGTGGCCGACCTGGACGACGAAGAGGCCGGCCAGGCCGTCGAGATAGCTGCGGCCGGCGTCGTCGAAGATCCGCACCCCCTCGCCGCGGGTGATGACCGGCGGCGTGATGCCCTCGCCGTGCCGGGCGAAGTGGCCCCATAGGTGGGCGGCACTGCGGGCTCCGAGGGAGCCGCCGGAGTGCGGGGACGTCGAGGGTGTGTTCGGTGTCATCGGGTTCCCCAGTTGTATTGCTGTTTGACGAGTTTCAGGTAGACGAGCGTCTCGGTGCCGACGACCTCGGGGTTGGAGCGCACCTTCTTGTTGAGGATGTCGAGCAGGTGGTCGTCGTCCTCGCACACGACCTCGATGAGGATGTCGAAAGACCCTGCGGTGAGCAGGACGTAGTCGATCTCGCCGTGTTCGGCGAGGCGGTCGGCGAGGGCCTGGGTGTCACCGACGCATCGGATGCCGATCATCGCCTGCCGGGCGAAGCCGAGTCTCAGCGGATCGGTGACGGCCACGATCTGCATGAGGCCGCTCTCGCTGAGCTTCTGCACGCGGTTGCGGACGGCCGCCTCGGACAGGCCGACGGCCTTGCCGATCGAGGCATAACTGCTCCGACCATCGGTCTGGAGGAGTTCGATGATCTTCTTCGCGGTGGCGTCGAGTGGTGCGGACGCAGGATCAGCCACCCTACGATCGTGACGGATTCCGCAACTGAAAGCAACAGATTCGACGGAATCCGCAACTGTTTGGGTTTTCGGCGCGTGAATCCGCAACGGCGGCGGTAGTATCCGGGGGCATGGCCTCCTCCACCAGCATTCCGTCCGGCTGGATCGACGGTGAACCCCATCATGCGACCGGCGCCGATCACATCGTCGTCAATCCTGCCACGGATGAGCCGGTGGCCACCGTGAAACTCGCCGGTCGGGCAGATGTCGACGCCGCGGTCGCCGGCGCCCGGGCGGCCCAGCCGGCCTGGGGGCGCGCGACCCCGGCAGAGCGCGCCTCGGTGCTGCTCGCGCTGGCCCGCGCGATGGCCGCCGAGTCCGAGACGCTCAGCTCCGAGGAGGTGGCCCACACCGGCAAGGCGGTGCGTCTGGCGACCGAGTTCGACGTGCCGGGCTCGATCGACAACGTCGAGTTCTTCGCCGGTGTCGCACGCAATCTGGAGGGCAAGGCCACCGCCGAGTACTCGGCCGACCACACCTCGAGCATCCGTCGCGAACCGGTCGGCGTGGTCGGGACCATCACGCCGTGGAACTACCCGCTGCAGATGGCGGTGTGGAAGGTCATCCCGGCTCTGGCCGCCGGGTGCGCGGTGGTCCTCAAGCCCGCCGAGATCACCCCGCTGACCACCCTGACCCTCGCGCGCCTGGCCTCGGAGGCCGGGCTGCCCGACGGCGTGCTCAACATCGTGGTCGGGACCGGCCCCGAGGCCGGTGCACACCTGGCCGGCCATCCGGGCGTGGACATGGTCACCTTCACCGGCTCGTCGGCCGTCGGCCGGCAGGTCATGGCGCAGGCCGCCACCACCGGTGCCCGCATCCAGCTCGAGCTCGGCGGCAAGGCGCCCTTCGTGGTCTTCGACGACGCCGACCTCGACGCGGCGATCCACGGCGCGGTCGCGGGATCGCTGATCAACGGCGGCCAGGACTGCACCGCGGCGACCCGTGCGATCGTCGCCCCGGCGCTCTACGACGACTTCGTCACCGGCGTCGCCGAACTCATGTCGAAGGTCGTCATCGGCGATCCGACCGATCCGGCAACCGATCTCGGTTCGCTCATCTCCCACGCGCATCGCGACAAGGTCGCCGGGATGGTCGACCGTGCCCGCGCGTCCGGCGCGCGCATCGTCACCGGCGGCACGATCCCCGACGGGCCCGGGGCGTTCTACCCGCCGACCCTCGTCGCCGATGTCGCGGAGGATTCCGAGATCTATCGTGACGAGGTCTTCGGCCCCGTGCTCACGGTCAGCCGCTTCACCGACGACGACGACGCGATCCGCCGCGCCAACGACACGCCCTACGGGCTCGCCGCCTCGGCGTGGACCCGGGACGTCTATCGGGCACAACGGGCGTCGCGGGAAATCCACGCCGGCTGCGTGTGGATCAACGACCACATCCCCATCATCAGCGAGATGCCGCACGGCGGGTTCAAGGCCTCGGGCTTCGGCAAGGACATGTCGACGTACTCGCTCGAGGAGTACCTGCTGATCAAGCACGTGATGAGCGATCTGCACGGCGTGGTCGAAAAGGAATGGCACCGAACGGTGTTCGGGCTCGGGAGTGACCAGGGGTGAGCCCGCGGCCGTGGGCGGAACAGCCGACCGACCGGGGAATCGATCTGGTCGCGCGGGCCGCTGCCCGGCCGTACTGGCTCGACCGCGACCTGCGTCCCGCGCCGCGTCCGCGACTCGCCGATGACGTCACCGCCGACCTGCTGGTGATCGGCGGCGGGTTCACGGGACTGTGGACGGCGGTGCAGGCCGCCGAACGCGACCCGTCACGCTCGGTGGTGCTCGTCGAGCGCGACCGGATCGCCGAGCACGCGTCCGGACGCAACGGCGGCTTCTGCGCGGCCAGCCTCACCCACGGAATTCCCAACGGCATCAGCCGGTTCGGCGACGAGATGCCCGCGCTGCTGCGGATGGGCCGGGAGACGCTCGACGCGATCGAGGCGACGCTGGACCGGCTCGGCATCGACGCCGACGCCGAGCGCACCGGCGAACTCGACCTCGCGATCACCGACTGGCAGTTCGAGGCCCTCGCCGAGACCTTCGAGGCGGGAACGGCGATCGGAGCGCATCTGGACCTTCTCGACGAGGACGCCGCCCGCGAGCGGGTGGACTCGCCGATGGTCCGTGGCGCCCTCTACGACCCCGACGTGATGATGATCGACCCGGCCAGGCTCGCCTTCGGACTCGCCGACGCGGCGGAGCGACTCGGGGTGCGGATCTTCGAGGGCACCGAGGTCCTCGAACTGACCTCCGATGGCGAGGGGGTCCGTGCACGGACGGGGTACGGGCAGGTGAGAGCGGAGCGGGCGGTGGTGGCGACCTCGGCGAGTCGTGCGCTCGTGCGCCGGCTGCGGCTCTACACGGTTCCCGTGTGGGACTACGCGCTGATGACCGAGCCGCTCACCGACGACCAGTTGTCCTCGCTGGGCTGGTCGGGGCGCGAGGGCCTCGCCGACAGCGGCCCGCGATTCCACTACTTCCGGCTCACCGCCGACAACCGTTTGCTGTGGGGCGGATGGGACGCGCCGTACCACTTCGGTTCCGACGACGACCCGCGACACGAACGACGCCCGGAGGAGTGGGCACTGCTCGGCGAACATCTCCTGCAGATGTTCCCGCAGCTGGAGGGGATTCACGCGACCCACACCTGGGGCGGGGTCATCGACACCTGCTCGCGGTTCTGCGCGTTCTGGGACTCCTCTCACCGGGGCCGGGTGGTCACCTCGGTCGGCTTCACCGGACTGGGGGTCGGGGCCTCGCACTTCGCCGCGGCGACCGCGCTCGACCTCGTCGACGGCCTGCGCACCGAGCGCACCGAACTGGACATGGTGCGACGCAAGCCGCTGCCCTTCCCGCCCGAACCGATCCGATGGCTCGGCATCACACTCACCCGGCGGGAGATCGCCCGCAGCGAGCTGCGCGGGGGCCGGCGCGGACCGTGGCTGTCCTTGCTGGACCGCACGGGTCTGGGATTCGACAGCTGACCCGCTGCGCGTCAACGACGTTCGGCGATCCCGCGCAGCCATCGGCGCATCACGGTGTGGGCCAGGGGCACCGTGACGACCTCTGCGGCCGTGGCGTCGGTCACGAACCGGTCGGTGGCCGCGGCGCCGATGGCCTCGCCGACGAGGTTGCGGGATTCCGGTGATCCCAGCCATTCCCCGACGAGTCCGCCGTCGGCCTCGAGATGGAACTGCACGCCGTACGAATCACCGTGGCGGAACAGCTGATTGGCGCACCACGGTGACGAGGCGAGTCGGGTGGCGCCCGCGGGCAGGTCGAAGGTGTCGAAATGCCATTGCACCACGCGGAATTCGGTCGGCACCGCATCCGGTTCGCCGGGGTCGACGCCCCAGATCGGATCGTCGATGGCGTGTGGGTCCAGCGTGACGGTGTGGACGCCGATCTCCGGGGTGTCGCTGCGGTACACCTGTGCGCCGAGCGCCGCCGCCAGCATCTGCGAGCCCAGGCAGACACCCCACACCGGGATGCCGAGTTCGAGTGCGCGGCGCAGCAATACGATCTCGTGGTCGATCCAGCCGATGGCGGGTGCGTCGTCGACGCCCATCGCGCCGCCCAGGGTGACGATCGCCTCGACGTCGGATAGGTCGTCGGGGACGTCCTCGCGCCAGATGCGCAGCGTCGTCACGTCGGCGAGTTCGTCGAGCGCGGGGCCGTAGGAACCGGGCGGCTCGGTCTCGGCATGCCGGATCTCCAGCACGCGCACTGGATCGATGCTCACGGCGATTGCGGCTCCACGTGTCTCGGTTCGGTCGGCAGGGGTTCGGTCGTGGGGACGGCGGTCCCGGGCTCAGCGGCTTCTGGGCACGACGATGACCGGGGATGTCGTCCAGCGCAGGATTCGGGCCGCGGTGCTGCCCAGGAAGACCCGATGGGGTGGCGCGAGGTGGCCGGACCCCACCGCGACGATGTCGTCGTCGCCCCACGGAAGGTTGGCCAGGGCCTCGTCGAGCGTGTCGCCGTCGGCGACGACGACCCCGACCTCGAGTTCGGGAGACACCTCGGCGCGGGTCTTGTCGAGGAGTTCGCGGGCCACGGCGATCTGTGCTCGACGGGCATCGCGCGACGAGTCGTCGTCGAAGGGGGATTCGAGCGACACCAGCGACAGCAGCCTGAGGTTCAGTTTGGCGCGTTCGACGAGCTTCTCGGCGAACGGCAGCGGGTTGTCGGCGTCGGGCTCGACGGGCACCGCGACGGTCACCGTGCCGAGGACGGTGTCGACCCGGTCGGAGTACCCGCGGGGCGCCAGCGCGACCGGAACCGGCGAGGAATGCACGAGTTCGTTGCTGACCGTGCCGAGCGTGTGGCGCCGCAACAGGCCGTCGCCGGTGCCGCCGACGACGATCATCTTCGCGCCCGTCTCCACGGCGTGGGAGATCAGCCCGTCGGCGAAGGAATCGTTGACGGTGACGATGGTGCGGTACCGGAAGCCGGGCGGAATGAGGGCGGCGCCCTCGCGAAGCCATTCGGCGGCTTGGTCTTCGAGGCGTCTCTGGTACTGCGCGATGCCGGGCGAGCCGTCGTAGGGGACCGGACGCACCACGCACACGAGGTCGAGGTCTGCGCCGGTCACGCGGGCCAGGGCGACACCCAGGGCGATGCCGTCGGCGCCCGACGGCGTCGCCAGGTAGCCGACGGTGAGCCGGGGGACCGGTGCGTCGCCGGCGGTGTCGTCGGGCGTGGCGGCGAGGGAGTCAGTAGACATCGGGAACCTTCACCTCGGTGTCGGCGGTCAGCGTCTTCCCGCGGAAGAACTCGCTGTTGTACGCGAAGCAGGCCAGCATCAACGGGATGCCGAGTACCAGCATGCCCACACCCATGACGAAGACGCCGCCGATCCCGCCGATCGAGGTCGCGCCGTAGTCCGGGGAGATCATGTCGTACGCCGACCTGACGAAGGCCGCGGTCATGGCCAGGCCGCCGACGAGCGGGAAGAGGCCTCGGAAGAAGAAGTTGCGTGCCGAGGTGAGGAGCGTCGACCGGAAATACCAGACGCACGCGAACGCGGTGATGCCGTAGTAGAACGCCACCGCCAGTCCGAGCGAGGCGATCGAGTCGGCGAGGGTGTCCTGGCTGACCAGCGACAACACCAGATAGAAGGTGAGCGCGGCGCCGCCCATCACCGCGGTGCCGAATGCCGGCGTCATGTAGCGGGGGTGGATCGACGCGAACTTCTCGGGCAGCGCCTTGTACACCGCCATCGACAGGCTGCCGCGCGCCGTCGGCAGGATCGTGGACTGCGTCGACGACAGGGCGGAGACGCAGACGGTCAGCAGCAGCGCCGACGCCATGACCGCGCCCGCCACCGGTTCACCGAGGATGGTCAGCACGTCCTCGTCGTTGGCGTCGTTCCCGAGGCCGATGCCGGTGTCGCCGAACCCGGCGAACGACTGGATGGCGTAGGTGACCAGGACGTAGGTCGCGACCAGGATGAGGCAGGTGAGCAGGGCCGCGCGACCCGGGGTCTTCTCTGGATCCCTGGTCTCCTCGTTGACGGCCAGGCACGCATCCCAGCCCCAGTAGATGAAGATGCACAGGATGACCGCCGCGGCGATCTGCGACTGGTCGAGGCCCCCGGGCCACAGCCACGACCACTCGGGATCGATCGCCTGCGGCCCGGCGCGGTCGAGACCCACCTTGACCAGGGCGATCACACTCGCGACGATCAACACGGCGAACTGGATGAACATGAGGATCATCTGCATCCGCTCGCTGATGACGATGCCGCGGATGCTGATCCAGGTCATCGTGATGATGAAGAAGCTCCCGAGCAACACCCGGGCCAACAGGCTGTCGGCGAGGGCGTCGAGCCCGAGAAACTGGAACAGGTAGAGCGCGGAGATCTCGGAGACGTTGGCCAGCACGATGATCGCCGAGACGGCCACGCCCCAGCCGCCGATCCACCCGATCCACGGGCCGAATGCCTTTGTGGCCCAGGTGAACGTCGTCCCACAGTCGGGGGTGTCGGTGGACAGCTCACGATAGGCGAAGGCCACCAGCAGCATCGGCAGGAACGCGAGGACGAACATCGACGGCGCCTTCTCGCCGACACTGTCCACGACGAAGCCCAGGGTCGCCGCGAGGCTGTACGCCGGGGCGACCGCGGCCAGGCCGATGATCACGTTGCCGAGCAGGCCGATCGAGCCGATCCGCAGGCCCTTGTCGCCGGGGTCGTGCAGCACGGTGGACGCACCCGCTCCGGAATGGTCTGCTCCCGAAGGGTTTGCGGCCCCGGAGTCGCTGTGTTCCGCCATGCTGGTCTCCGCTCATGTGCTCATGACGAGAGACAGAGTACGGTCGGCGCCCCGATTCCTCCCTCCAAGTGGGAAATTCGGGTCATTTTTCGTTCGTGTTCGGCTGACACGTGCTGGTCGGGTGGTCGCCGTGCGCGGAGTCCTCGGCCACCAGCCGATCGTTCACCCGGACCTCGCAGCGTGCGAATCTCCCGCCGGACCGGAACACCGCGTGGAGCGGGGCGTCCGGGGAGTGTCGTGTGAAGACGAGGGTGGCCGACCAGAGTCCGCTCTGCGAATCCCGCTGGAGGAGTGGGACATGCGTCTGGGTTCGCAGGTTCCCGGTCGCGTCGGACCACGCGGCGGCGCCGTTGTGCTGCCGGTCGGAGACGAAGGTGATGCTCACGCGATCTTCGGCCTCCGGACCGGACTGCGGAGGCGGCGTGCTCGGCGTCCGAACCGGCGTCGGAGGGGCCGGAGGAGTCGATCGTGCGGTGGCGGGGACGAAGACGATCAGGCACCCGAGGATGCCGAGGGCGACGGTGAGCAGAAGGCGGAACGCCAGGGTCCGGATCACGGATTCTCCGTTCGACGACGGTGGGCGGCATGTGTCTCTTGGACGCATCCGCGCCGTGTCCGGTTCCGCGGCAGCGGCGGGGCAGTTCAGCGGGTGAGCGTCAGCGTCAGCGCCCCTGACGATTCCTCGGCGGCGA
>Ga0164243_10003646_pt1 | contig 24599 bp, 23 predicted proteins | sample OricompcompostOP_FD_108781 | JGI IMG/M metagenome (GOLD analysis project Ga0164243, IMG submission 108781) | Organic Plus compost microbial communities from Emeryville, California, USA - Original compost - Organic plus compost (OP) | ecosystem: Engineered > Solid waste > Mixed feedstock >...
CCGGATCGGCGCAATGCATGCAGCCGTCCTTGCGGATCAGCCATTCGAAATCCCCGGTCTGCGGATTCTCGTATTCCGAGAACCGCATCAGGGTGAACATGTCGGGCGTCAGGTCGTGCGGATTTTCGTAAAGGCCGACGTTTTCTTCGATCTCGGGATAGGTGTCGTTCCATTCGGCGCAGGCCGATTGACATGCCTTGCAGCCGATGCATTTCGACACGTCGATCAGCTTGGCCACCGGCGTCAATTCGCGCGTCGGCGGCGGCAGGTCGGGCATGGCCGAGGCGCGGACCACATCGCCCGGCCCCAGATTGGCCTGCATCGGCTGCACAGGCGGGTTTGAAACCGCCGTGCGCGGGCTGTCAAGGTTCGGATCGGTCGTCATGATACCGCCTCCCCCGTTGCGGGTTCGATATTGACCAGGAACGCCTTGAATTCAGGCGTCTCTACATTCGCATCGCCGACAAAGGGCGTCAGGCTGTTCGGCCCGAATCCCTTGCGCGCCGCGCCCATGAAGCCCCAATGCAGCGGGATGCCGATGACATGCACCAGCTTGTCGCCGCATTGCATCGGCTTGATCCGCCCGGTGACAAGGGCCTTGGCCCGGACCTCGCCGCGCTTGGACCAGACCCGCACCCAGCCGCCGTTCTGGATGCCCTTTTCCGTGGCGAGTTCGCGGCTGATCTCGACAAAGAATTCGGGCTGCAAGGCCGCGTTGATGCGGTTGTGCTTGGTCCAATAGTGGAAATGCTCGGTCAGCCGATAAGAGGTCGCGGCGATCGGGAATTCCTCGCTGGTGGCGAATTGCTCGGCATCGCCGGCAAAGACCCGCGCCACCGGGTTGCCGCGCATCTGGGGGTTGAAGACATTGGCCAGGGGCGATTCAAAGGGCTCCATATGCGTTGGGAATGGCCCGTCGCGCATCATGCCGCGGGTGAACAGCCGCGAGACCCCTTCCTGGTTCATGATGAACGGACCGACATCGCCGGGCTTGGCCGTGGGCGCGATGTCGGGCACGTCATAGCCGGTCCATTTCGTCCCGTCCCATTCCAGCAGCTTGCGCGACGGGTCCCAGGGCCGGCCCTGCATGTCGGCAGAGGCGCGGTTATACAGGATCCGCCGGTTCAGCGGCCAGGAAAAGGTCCAGTTCGGATAGGCGCCGGTATCGTCGGGATCGCTATTGTCCCGCCGCGCCATATTGTTGCCGTCCTCGTTCCAGCAGCCGGAATAGATCCAGCAGGCGCCCATGGTCGAACCATCGTCGCGATACTGGCTGAAGTTCAGCAATTGCTTGCCCCGCGGCGTCAGCAGCTTGGTCGGATCGGCCGGGTCGTAGACATCGGCCAATGCCCGGCCGTTCATCTCTTTGGCCAGTTCCTCGGGCGAGGGCTCGTCCGGGTCGGCATAATCCCAGGTCAGGTTCAGGATCGGATCGGGGAAAACGCCGCCTTCCTCTTGATAAAGCTTTCTGACGCGCTGGAAGATCTGCGCCATGATCCAGGTGTCGTGCCTGGCCTGGCCGGGCGGCGTCGCCGCCGACCAGTGCCATTGCAGCCAGCGGCCCGAATTGACCAGCGCGCCGTCATCCTCGGCAAAGCAGGTCGAGGGCAGTTCCAGCACCTCGGTCTGGATCGAGGCGGTGTCCACGTCGTTGTATTCGCCGTGGTTTTCCCAGAAATGCGCCGTCTCGGTCTCAAGCGGATCCATCACCACCAGCAGCTTCAGCCTGCTGAGCGCCGCAGTCAGCTTGGCCCGGTTCGGAAAGGACAGAAGCGGGTTGAAGCCTTGGCAGAAATAGATGTTGACCCGGCCGGCATCCATCAGCTCGAACATGCGCAGGATGTCATAGGTCGGCACGTCCAGCTTGGGCAGGTAGTGATAGGCCCAATCGTTTTCGGCCGTGGCCGCATCGCCCCACATGGCCTTCATGAAGCTGACCATGAATTTGGGATAGTTCTGCCAATAGCTGGTCTGGCCCGGCCGCAAGGGCGTAAAGCTGCGGCTGGACATATAGGTCTGCCAGTCCGGCTCTGACTCGGTGGGGATGTTCAGATAGCCGGGGATCAGGTTGGACATCAGCCCGATATCGGTCAGGCCCTGGATGTTGGAATGGCCGCGCAGCGCGTTCATCCCGCCGCCGCGGAGGCCGATATTGCCCAGGATCAGTTGCAGCATCGCCATGCCGCGGATGTTCTGCGCCCCTTTCGAGTGCTGGGTCCAGCCCAGCGCATACATCGAGGTCATGGTCCGGTCGGGGGCCGAACATTCGCCGATCATCTCGGCAATCTTCAGGAAGCGGTCCTTCGGCGTGCCGCAGACCTCTTCGACCAGTTCGGGCGTATAGCGGGCGACATGTTCCCTGAGCAGGTTCCAGACGCAGCGCGGATGCTCCAGCGTCATGTCCACCTGGGCAAAGCCGTCATCGCCGATGACGTAATCCCAGCTCGACTTGTCGTAGTCGCGCTTTTCAGGGTCGTAGCCGGTGAACAGCCCGTCGCTCCAGCCGAATTCGTCCTTTACGATCAGCGGGGCATTGGTGAAGTTGCGGACATATTCCCATTGCACCTTGTCGTTCTGGATCATCCAGTTGATCAAGGCCATCAGGAAGACGATGTCCGAACCGGGGCGGATCGGGGCATAGTAATCGGCCACCGAGGCCGTGCGGGTGAAGCGCGGGTCCACCACGATCAGCTTGGCGCCGCGATGGGCTTTCGCCTCTGTCACCCATTTGAAACCGCAGGGATGCGCCTCGGCGGCATTGCCGCCCATGACCACCACAAGGTCGGTATTCTTGATGTCGGTCCAGGAGTTCGTCATCGCTCCACGGCCAAAGGTCGGGCCCAAACTGGACACCGTGGGGCCGTGTCAGACGCGCGCCTGGTTGTCGAATCCGACGATCCCCATGGCACGGACCGTCTTGTAGGTCAGCCATGCGGTTTCATTAGTGGTGGCCGAAGCGGCCAGAAAGCCCGTGGTCGTCCAGCGGTTGACGGGCACCCCGTCGTCATTGGCCAGCACCATGTTGGCGTCGCGGTCGTCCTTCAAGGCGCGGGCAATCTTGTCCAGCGCCTCTTCCCAGGAAATCTCCTCGAAGCTTGCGGCACCGGGGCGGCGGATGCGCGGCGTGCTCAGCCGCGTGTCGGCATTGACGAAATCCTTGAGCGCCGCGCCCTTGGGGCAAAGCGTGCCGCGGTTGGTCGGATGGTCGGCATCGCCTTCGATATGGACCACCCTGGCCTCTTGCCCGGCCTTCAGGTCGCCATCCGAATAGATGATGATGCCGCAGGCGACCGAGCAATAGGGGCAGGTGTTGCGCGTCTCGGTCGTCGAGGCCAGCTTGAAGGCGCGCACATGCGCCTGTTCCGCCGCCTCTGCCCCGCCAAAGCCCATGGCCCCAAGCGATGTCGCCGCGACACCCGCACCCGCCAGTTTCAGGAAACCGCGCCGCGAGAGGTCGATGTTCATCGTGCCCTCCTTTTGCCTGTCGAATAGATAGGTAGGGCAAGGATGCGCCCGGTATGGCAGCAATGTCAAGCTTGGCACAAAAGGGGGCAGCACCTTTCGGAACTGCCCCATTGGCCGGAAAAACAAGGGTTTTCGTCGGGCTTCGGTTCCCGCCGCCGCTTCAGACCTCGACCGAGATCGCCCCGATCGGATGCGAGCAGCAGGCGAGGATATAGCCCTCTTCGATATCCTCGTCGGTGATGCCGCCGTTATGGACCATATGCACCTCTCCGGCGGTCTTTCTGATCTTGCAGGTGCCGCACAGGCCAAAGGTGCAGCCCGAGGGGATGTTGAGCCCGTTGGCCTTGGCCACCGCAAGCACCGTATCGGTCTGGTTGCATTTCGCCACCACGCCCGAGCTTTCAAAGGTGACCTGGGCGGCGCTTTCCTCGTCGGGAACCACGTCGTCCAGCACCGGAACCTCGGCTTCGTCATGCACCGGCGCACCAAAGCTTTCTTGGTGATAGCGATCCATGTCATAGCCCAGCGCGATCAGCATGTCGCGCACCGCCTGCATGAAGGGTTCGGGGCCGCAGCAGAACACTTCGCGTTCCAGATAATCGGGCGCCATCAGGCCCAGCATGATCTGGCTGAGCCGGCCGCGATAGCCGTGCCAACTGCGGAACGGGTCGGAGTCCTCGACCGTGAAGCGCAGCTGCAGGCCCGGCACCCGGTCGGCCATACCCTCGAGCCGCTGGCGAAAGATGATGTCGCTGGGCGTGCGCGCGGCATGGACGAAGACGATATCGGGCATCTCGCCCGAATCCCAGGCCCAGGTGGTCATCGACATCATCGGCGTGATGCCCGAACCGGCCGAGATGAACAGGTATTTCGGCGCCTCGTGCCGGAGAAAGGAAAAGATCCCCGCCGGGCCAAAGGCCCTCAGCCGCATGCCCGGCCGCAGATGGTCAATCATCCAGCGCCCGCCGATGCTGCCCGGCTGCGCCTTGACCGTGACCGAGATCGACAGGGGCCGCGACGGGCTGGAGCTGATCGTATAGGTGCGCTGCACATTGCCGCCGGGCAGCGGCAGGTCCAGGGTGATGAACTGGCCCGGCTGATAATTGAACCAGGCCCCCGAGGGGGCGCGAAAGGTAAAGGTGGCGGTGTCCGCGGTCTCGGGCACCACCATCTCGCATTCCAGCGGCTCGTCGTCGCGCCAGGGCCTTTCTCCGAAAGCCTTGATCAGGACCGCCATTATTCAGCCGCCATCGCCGGGCGCGGGGACAGCCGATCGGTCATCTGCCGCACATACCAGTCGACGAAATGGATCACGCCCTCTTCCTGATGCGGGGAATAGGGGCCGGGCTCATAGGCGGGGGACAGGATGCCCTTCTGGTTTTCCTCGACCACGCGGCGGTCCTCGTCATTGGTTGCCAGCCACACTTCGGTCAGCTTTTGCAAGTCATAATCCACCCCCTCGACCGCATCCTTGTGGACCAGCCATTTCGTGGTGACCTCGGTTTCGGTCGGCGAAATGGGCAGCAGGCGGAAGACGATGGCATGATCGGGCAGGAAGTGGTTCCAGCTCGACGGGAAATGATAGAACATCAGGCTGCCGGCATCGTTCCACGGGATCGTGCCCATGCGCCGGTTCACCGCCGCCTTGGTGGACATGGTGAAGCTTTCGGCATTGTTCAGCAGCGGCACGCGCGCGAACCGCCATTGCATGCCCGGTTCGTTCACGAAACGCGCCGGCAGGCCGGCTTTGTCGCAGCGGTCCCAATGCGCCAGGATCTCGGACGAGGCGGCGTTAGGCCCCTCCATCACCGTCATCAGCGGGTTGTCGGAATAGGTCCGGCAAAGCGAGGGATGGCTGCCGCCGCAATGATAACATTCGCGGTTGTTCTCGATCACCAGCTTCCAGTTGCCCTTCTCGACGATGGTCGAGGTAAAGGCGACTTTCGCATTGGACAGGTCCGAGGCGCCGACATAATCGCGCAGAAAACCGCCCAGACGGTCGAATTCCGGCGGATTCTGGGCCAGGCAGATGAAGACCATGCCGCCTTCGGTCCGGCAATGCACCGGCTTGAGGCTGAATTTCGACGGATCGAAGTCGGGGCCCATGTCGCGCGCGAACAAGAGCTTGCCGTCCAGGTCATAGGTCCATTGATGATAGGGGCAGACCAGCTTGGGCGAGGTGCCGTTCTGCTTGGGGCACAGCCGCTGGCCGCGATGGCGGCAGACATTGTGAAAGGCACGGATCTGCCCGTCGCCGCCGCGCACGATCACCACCGGATATTGCCCCACCTGCAAGGTGGCGTGGTTGCCGGTCTTGGGGATGTCGCATGAGGGAATGGCGAACAGCCATTCGCGATACCAGAGATTCTCCAGATCGGCGTGATAGACGCCCTCGTCGCAATAAAGATCGCGGCTTAGCGAGAAATTGGCCCGCCGGTCGGCGAGCTGGTCCAGGATTTCAGCTGTGTTCAGCATGGCTTGATTCCGTCACAAGGGGGCATCCTCCATCCAGCTTTGCACCCGTTTCGACGGCCGCAATTCACCAAATGCGACACCCCGATGACGAAAACTGACATCGGGCTTTCACGCCCGCGTCACCTCTTGCGGCGCGATGGTCGGGCGACAGGGGGATAGGTCCACTTGCCTCAGGAAAGACGGCCGGACCCGGTCCTGAATAAGCCTGTGGATAAGCTGGCGCGACTCGGGGGTGGAACCTGTGCAGATCCGGCGGGTCCGTGCCGGTCGGCGATCCCCGGTCGGGACAGAACGCGAACGGGCCGGGGTTCTCCACATGTCCAAAACCTGCTGGAAACGATCAACAGGATGTGGAAAAGAAAAGTTTTCACAAACTTATCCACAGATTGTTTTCATTCACATTCCTGTTTTCACTGGAATTTTCCAGGACGCCTTCGCCGGAGAAAATTTTTTCCCCAGCATCAGGTTCTGGGGACGGCTGCGACAAAATCGCCTTTTCCCGATCTCCACAGGCTCTATCACTACAACATCCTGTCTTTATCTTTACCTGTTTTTTATAGAGAGAAGAGCCCGCTGGAGCCGCGCGATGATCGATTTCCTGTCCCTTGCCTATCCTTGGATCAAAGCCTTGCATGTCATGGCCGTGCTTGCCTGGATGGCAGGGCTGTTCTATCTTCCCCGGCTTTTCGTCTATCACGCCGAACGCGGCCAGGAGGGGCAGGAACCCGTCCATTCTTTTCGGATCATGGAAGAAAAGCTGCTGAGGATGATCATGAATCCGGCCATGATCACCACCTGGGCCGCAGGCCTGGCGCTGGTCCTGACACCAGGGATCGTCGATTGGACCATGATCTGGCCCTGGACCAAGGCGGCAGCGGTGCTGGGAATGACCTGGTTCCACATGTGGCTGGCCGGCCAACGCAAGGCGCTGCTGCAAGGCCGGGGACTGAGCGGGCGGCGCTATCGGATGATGAACGAGTTGCCGACACTGTTCATGGTCGTCATCGTGCTGTCGGTGATCGTGAAATTCTAGAAGAATTGACTCGCACCCCGATAATGCCTATGTGACGCGCATCCGCCGTCCGGCGGAGTTTTCCCGACACAATCTCCCGCGCCGTCCGACCCCCCGTCCGACATTGCGCCAATAGGCTAGACATGACCGAAGAACGCCTCAACCTGTCCGATCTCAAGGCCAAGAGCCCGGCCGACCTTCTGGCCATGGCCGAGGAATGGGAGATCGAGAACGCCTCGACCATGCGCAAGGGCGAGATGATGTTCTCGATCCTCAAGGAACATGCCGAGGAAGGCTTCGAGATCGGCGGCGACGGCGTGCTGGAGGTGGTCCAGGACGGTTTCGGCTTTCTGCGCTCGCCTGAGGCGAACTATCTGCCGGGTCCCGACGACATCTATGTCAGTCCCGACATGATCCGCCAGCACAGCCTGCGCACCGGCGACACGGTCGAGGGCGTGATCCGCGCGCCCGGAGAGAACGAACGCTATTTCGCCCTGACCAAGGTCGAGAAGATCAATTTCGAGAATCCCGAAAAAGCGCGCCACAAGGTCGCCTTCGACAACCTGACGCCGCTTTATCCAAATGAGCGGCTGAAGATGGAGATCGAGGACCCGACGATCAAGGACCGTTCGGCCCGGATCATCGACCTGGTCGCGCCGATCGGCAAGGGCCAGCGTTCGCTGATCGTGGCGCCGCCGCGCACCGGCAAGACCGTGCTGCTGCAAAACATCGCCCATTCGATCGAGAAGAACCATCCCGAATGCTATCTGATCGTGCTGCTGATTGACGAGCGGCCGGAAGAGGTGACGGACATGCAGCGTTCGGTCAAGGGCGAAGTGATTTCCTCGACCTTCGACGAACCGGCCAGCCGCCATGTCGCCGTGTCCGAAATGGTGATCGAAAAGGCCAAGCGTTTGGTCGAGCATAAACGAGATGTTGTTATCCTTTTGGATTCGATCACAAGACTTGGTAGGGCCTTCAACACTGTCGTGCCCAGTTCGGGCAAGGTTTTGACCGGCGGCGTCGATGCGAACGCCTTGCAGCGTCCCAAGCGGTTCTTTGGTGCGGCGCGTAATATCGAAGAGGGCGGTTCGCTGACCATCATCGCCACCGCGCTGATCGACACCGGATCGCGCATGCACGAGGTGATTTTCGAGGAGTTCAAGGGCACCGGCAACAGCGAGATCGTCCTGGATCGCAAGGTGGCGGACAAGCGGGATTTCCCGGCCATGGACATCCTGAAATCCGGCACCCGCAAGGAAGAACTGCTGGTGGATCCGAAAGATCTGCAAAAAACCTATCTGCTGCGGCGCATCCTGAACCCGATGGGAACCACGGATGCGATCGAGTTCCTGATTTCAAAGCTGAAGCAGACAAAGACCAACAGCGAATTCTTCGACTCGATGAACGCCTGATGGCGCGGAGGATGCGGTGGATACGATCTTTGCCGAGGCGACGCCTCCGGGTCGGGGGGGAGTTTGCGTTGTCCGCCTGAGCGGGCCAATGGCGCGCGCCGCCCTGGAATCCCTGGCTGGCCCGGTAAATCAGCCGCGCCTGGCCAAGTTGCGCGTGCTGAGGGACGGCGAGGAGATGATCGACCGCGCCCTGGTCATGTGGTTCGAGGAAGGCCGCAGTTTTACCGGCGAGGAAGTGGCCGAATTGCATCTGCATGGCGCGCCGGTCATCTTTGCCCGCCTGTCGCAAGCCCTGCTGTCGCAGGGATTGCGCCGTGCCGAGGCGGGGGAGTTTACCCGACGGGCCTTTCTGAATGGCCGCATGGATCTGGCCGAGGTCGAAGGACTGGCCGACCTGCTCTCTGCCGAGACCGAGGCGCAGCGCAAGCTTGCCATGCGGGCGACCGAAGGCGAGCTGGGGCACAAGGTCGACCAGCTGCGTGCCAAGCTGGTCCGGGCCGGGGCGCTTATCGAAGCCAGCATAGATTTTGCCGATGAAGAGGTTCCCGACGAAGTTCCCGGCGAAGTCTTCAGCCTGATCGAGGCGGTCCGCGCTGATATTCGGGGCATGTTGGCCAGCTATCCGGCTACGGAGCGGCTGCGCCAAGGCTATGAGGTTGCCATAATCGGACCGCCGAATGCCGGGAAATCGACACTTTTGAACCGGATCGGCCAAAGGGAAGTGGCGTTGGTTTCGGATATTGCCGGGACAACGCGGGATATTCTTGAATTGCGGACCGATCTGCGCGGCCTGCCGGTGACTTTCCTGGATACTGCCGGATTGCGGGAAAGCGATGATCCCGTCGAAGCGATGGGAGTTGCCCGAGCACGCAAGCGCGCGACCGAGGCGGATCTGCGCATCCACCTTTCGGTTGATGGGAGATCTGCCGAAGATGTAAAGAACGGCGATATTGTCGTCCGCTCCAAGGCCGATATGGCTCCCGGAAAGGGCTTGTCCATTTCTGCCCTGACCGGAGAAGGGGTCGCAGAACTTCTGGATCTGGTTTATGATCGGCTGCGAGTCAAAGCGGCCGATTCTGGGCTGGTGGGCCATAAACGGCAGGCAGAGGCTTTGCAACGCGCCTTGACGGCGTTGGAGATTGGGCCGGGCATAGCGCCCGAATTTCTTGCGGAGCTTTTACGGCAGGCGGCGCAGGCATTGTCGGTGATGGTGGGCCGGATTGGGGCCGAAGATTTCCTGGATGAGATTTTCAGCTCCTTCTGTATCGGAAAGTAGGGTTTCACGTGAAACAATTCGATGTCATCGTGATCGGTGGAGGCCATGCAGGCGTAGAGGCCGCCATGGCCGCGTCCCGTATGGGGGCTGAGACGGCGCTGGTCACGATGCGCCAGGATGATCTTGGCACCATGTCTTGCAATCCTGCCATCGGCGGGCTCGGTAAAGGCCATCTGGTGCGAGAGATCGACGCGCTGGACGGGGCGATGGGGCGCTTGGCCGATGCGGCCGGCATCCAATTCCGGTTGCTGAACCGGCGCAAGGGGCCGGCGGTTCAGGGGCCGCGGGCACAAGCGGATCGCAAACTGTATCGGCTGGCTGCCGCGCAGGCGGTGGAAGCCCAGCCGAGCCTTACGCTGATCCTGGGCGAGGCAGCGGAAATCAAACATGAAAATGGGAAAGTCACCGGGCTGAAATTGGCCGACGGGAGTGAGATCCTGGCGCAACAGGTTATTCTGACCACCGGTACTTTCCTGAACGGGTTAATCCATATCGGCGAGGTCACCCGGCCGGCCGGCCGATGGGGCGGGACCGCATCCACCGACCTTGCGGCATCGTTGTGGCCCTTGAATCTTCCCTTGGGCAGGCTGAAAACCGGCACGCCGCCGCGTATCAGGCGTGAAAGCATTGATTGGGATAGCCTGGAAAAACAACCTGGTGACGAAGACCCGGTGATGTTCTCCTATATGAACACGGCGCCGGAGGTAGCGCAGGTCAGCTGCGCAATTACGCACACAAATGCAGAAACCCATCGGCTGATCAGGGAAAATCTTGGTCGTTCAGCCATGTATGGCGGACGAATCGATGGCGTGGGACCGCGTTATTGCCCGTCGATCGAGGACAAGATCGTCCGGTTCGCAGATAAGGAATCGCACCAGATTTTTCTTGAACCCGAAGGGCTGGATAGTGACCTCGTCTATCCCAACGGAATTTCGACATCCTTGCCAGAGGATGTGCAACTTGCCTATGTGCGTTCGATCAGGGGGCTGGAAGAGGCGCAGATCGCCCAGCCGGGCTATGCCGTCGAATATGACTACGTTGACCCTCGGGCCCTGTCGCCGTCGCTGGAGGCCAAGGCGTTGTCGGGGCTTTTCCTTGCTGGGCAGATCAACGGCACCACCGGTTATGAAGAGGCGGCCGCCCAAGGCCTCGTGGCCGGTCTGAACGCGGCGCTGAAAGCCCAAGGGCGACCGGCCTGGCATTTCAGCCGTTCGCAAAGCTATATCGGCGTCATGATCGACGATCTCGTTACGCGCGGGGTTAGCGAACCTTATCGGATGTTTACTTCTCGTGCCGAATTTCGGCTGTCGCTTCGCGCCGACAACGCAGATCAGCGCCTGACCCCGCGGGGTATCCAAATCGGATGTGTCGGGCCGCAGCGACAAGCGGCGTTTGACAAAAAGATGCGGCTTTATACATCGGCCCGCAATCGGGCAGAAAGCGTTGCGCTTACTCCGACAGAGCTCGGAAATGCGGGGATTGAGGTGCGCCAGGATGGCCTGCGGCGCAGCCTGTTTGCCTTGCTCGCGCAGCAAATTCCCCAAGAGCGGGTCCTTGAGCTTGACCCGGAATTAGCCGCCCATGACGCTGATACCATTCGGCAATTGGCGGTGGATGCGCTTTATCACCAATATACCGACCGGCAGGCCCGCGATGCAGAGTTGCTGCGCAAGGAAGAGGCGGTTTCGATCCCGGAAAGCTTTGATTACGACACGCTTTCGGGGCTGTCGAGTGAGCTGAAGTCCAAGCTTAACTCGCATCGGCCGGTCAGCCTGGCTGCTGCGGCCAATATCGAAGGCATGACCCCGGCGGCCTTGACGCTGATTCTGGCGGTGATCCGAGCCGGCAACCGGCGAACCGCCTGATGGATGTTTCACGTGAAACAGAGCGGCTCGCGGTCTATGCCGGGCTGTTGCGAAAGTGGAATCCGACCATCAACCTGATTTCACCTTCGACGGTGAATCAGATCGAATCGCGTCACATTGCCGACAGCCTCCACTTGGCAACGGTGGCGAAAGCCGCCTCAGGCAGCTGGGCCGACCTCGGCAGCGGTGGGGGGCTGCCCGGTCTGGTTCTTGCCATCATGCGGCCGGATCTGGAAGTATCGCTGCTTGAGAGCGATCAGCGCAAGGCGGCGTTTCTGCGAAGCGCGATTCGCGAACTTGGGTTGCAACGGGCAAGGGTGCTTCCCAGACGCATCGAATCGCTGGAGAGGCTGGCGGCAGAAAATATCAGCGCAAGGGCACTTGCCCCGCTTCCGCAGCTCATGGCATATGTAGATCGGCACCTGAGCCCCTCTGGAACGGCATGGCTGATGAAAGGCCGCAATTGGAAAACCGAGGTTTCCCAGGCCCGCCAAGATTGGATATTCGACCTGAAAACCCACCCAAGCGCGACAGATCCTGACGCGGCAATTCTGGAAATTACGGGAATCCGCCATGCATGACACCCGCATTGTTGCCGTTGCGAACCAGAAGGGTGGAGTTGGAAAGACCACGACAGCCATAAATCTGGGCGCCGCCTTGGCCGAGGCGGGCCAGAAAGTCGCGATTATCGACCTGGATCCGCAAGGAAATGCTTCGACGGGACTGGGCGTGCCGCTGGAGGAGCGCGACCTGACCTCCTATGATCTTTTGACGGGCGACCAGCCTTTTCAAGACATGTTGCGGGATACGGCCATTGAAAATTTGCGCATCGTGCCGTCGAATCGCGACCTGGCCTCGGCCGATTTCGAGCTGTCCAACCGCCCGGGCCGGACGCAGTTGTTGCGACGGAAGCTGTCGGCCTCATCGCAGTTCGATTACATCCTGATCGACTGTCCGCCGGCGCTTGGCTTGCTGACCGTGAATGCGATGGTGGCTTCGGGCAGCGTCTTGGTGCCTTTGCAGGCGGAATTCTATGCGCTGGAGGGGTTGTCGCAATTGCTGATGACCGTGCGCGAGGTGCGACAGACGGCCAATCCCGATCTGCGTATCGAGGGCGTGTTGCTGACGATGTCTGACAATCGCAACAATCTTTCGCAGCAGGTCGAGGCGGATGCGCGCAGTACCCTGTCCGGCCTGGTCTATCGGACGGTCATTCCGCGGAATGTCCGGCTGTCCGAGGCGCCGTCTTACGCCATGCCGGTGCTGCAATACGACCCGCATTCCAAGGGAAGCCAGGCCTATCGCGAGCTGGCGAAAGAGTTCCTGTCCCGTCAACTCGCGATCGCCTGAGGAGGAACCATGGCAGAGAACAAGCTTGAAAAGCGCGGCCTTGGCCGTGGCCTCTCGGCGCTGATGGCCGATGTCGATTTGATCCCTTCGGAAAGGCCGGCGCCACGCCAGGTTCTTCCCGTCGAACAACTGACGCCGAATCCCGATCAGCCTCGCCGGAATTTCGCCCCCGAGGCCTTGCAAGAGCTTGCGGATTCGCTCAAGTCGCGCGGCATGTTGCAGCCGCTGATCGTGCGCCCGCATCCGTCGGATCGCGGGCTATACCAGATCGTCGCGGGCGAGCGGCGCTGGCGGGCCGCACAGATCGCGCAATTGCACGAAGTGCCTGTTATCATTCGCGATCTGGATGATACCGAGGTTCTGGAAGTCGCGATCGTCGAAAACATCCAGCGCGCCGATCTGAATGCCATCGAGGAGGCGGCATCCTATCGCCAGCTCATGGACCGCTTTGGTCACACGCAGGAAAAGCTTGCCGAGGCGCTCAACAAGAGCCGCAGCCATATCGCCAATCTGTTGCGCCTGCTGAACCTGCCCGAACAGGTGCAGACCTGGCTCAAGGACGGAAAATTGACGGCGGGCCATGCCCGTGCGCTGATTACCGCGCCAGATCCGACAGATCTGGCGCGGAAGGTGATCGAAAAGAACCTTTCGGTGCGCGAGACCGAGGAACTGGTGCGCCGCCAGACCGGCGGACCCAAGGCGCAAAAGCCCAGGAGCGAAAAGCAGGAAAAGGATGCAGACACCCGCGCATTGGAGGGTGATCTGAGCGCGCATCTGAAGATGAAGGTGACGATCAACCATGCCGGGATGGACGGGGGCCAAATGGTCATCACCTATCGCGACCTGGATCAGCTGGACCGGCTTTGCCAGATTCTGGCCGGCAATTAACCACCCTATCTTGTGGGTGGGTTTGATCTGAATACCATATAGGCTAATGGCCATGAAAAAACCCCGGGGACTTCCCGGGGTTTCAGGGGGGCGATCCGTATGCTTCAGCTTGCCGGGGTCGAGCTGACGCCGACCTTGGCCGGGCGCAGCAGCCGGTCGTGCAGCATGAAACCGTTATCCATTACCTGGATGATATGGCCGGCGATGGTGCCGGGGACCGGGGCTTCAAATACCGCCTCATGTTGCTGGGGATCGAATTTGTCGCCCGCCGCCGGGGTGATGACCTTGATTCCATGCTTGGCAAAGACGTTGTTCAGCTCCCGCAGGGTCAGCTCGACGCCTTCGATCAGCGCGGCGGCGGCCTGGCGCTGTTCTTCGCCGGCGGCGTCCAGCGCCCGGGTCAGGGCATCATGCACGGGCAAAAGGTCGCGAGCCAGGCGAGAACCGCCATATTGCTCGGCGTCCCGGCGCTCTTTCTCGGCCCTTTTGCGGGCATTTTCCGCATCGGCCAATGCGCGCATGAAGCGGTCGCGGTAATCGTCCCGTTCGGCGGTCAATGCCGCGACTTCGGCCGAGGGTCCCTCATCGGCCGGCGGGTCGATGATTTCCTCATCCAGCGGGCTGCCGTTCGGGTTTTCGTTCGTCATGTCCTCATCATCCTTTCCGGCCAGAGATCAACCGGCCGACAAGCTGCGCAGTATAATCGACGATCGGCACGATGCGGCCATAGTTCAGCCGCGTCGGACCGATGACGCCGACCGCGCCAACAATCTTACGGTCGGCATTCATATAGGGCGAAACCACCAGAGAGGAACCGGAAAGTGAAAAAAGCTTGTTTTCCGAGCCGATGAAAATGCGCACGCCTTCGCCCTGTTCCGCCAGTTCCAGGAATTCGGCGATGTCGCGCTTGCGTTCCAGGTCGTCGAACAGGGTGCGGATCCGGTCCAGGTCGGCCAGTTCATGCGCCAGCAGATTGGCACGCCCGCGCACGATCAGCCGCGGGTCACTGCCTTCACCATTCCACATCGCCAGCCCGGAAGAGACCAGCTCGGCCGCCATCCCGTCCAGCTTTTGCCGGCTGGCCTCGATTTCCCGGGAAATGCTGCGGCGCAATTCGGCCAGGGTACGCCCCTCGGCGACGGCGTTAAGGAAATTCGCGGCTTCGCGCATCGAGCTGGCGGTATGGCCCGGCGGCGGGGCAAAGACCCGGTTTTCGACCCGGCCATCGGCAAAGACCAGCACGACCAGCGCTCGGTCGGGGGCCAGGCCGACGAATTCGATATGCCGGACCGGCGCTTCCTGCTTGGGCATCAGCACCAGCGAGGCGCCCTGGGTCAGCTCGGACAGCGCGGTGCTGACCCGGTCCAGCATGGCGCCGGTATCTCCGCGGTCGTCGCCCAGGGTTTCCTCGATCATCTCGCGGTCGTTGGATGCGACGGGGCCGGCCTCCATCAGCCCGTCGACGAACAGCCGCAGCCCCAATTGGGTGGGCATCCGCCCGGCCGAGATATGCGGATGATCCAGCAGGCCCAGCAGTTCCAGGTCCTGCATCACGTTGCGAATCGTCGCGGCGCTGACCTTTTGGGACATTTCCCGGGTCAGCGTGCGCGAGCCCACGGGTTCGCCCGTGGCCAGATAGGCTTCGACCACGCGGCGAAAGACTTCGCGCGAGCGGTCGTTAAGATCGGAAAGCAGCGCGGTTTCGGGCATCGAGACTCTGTTTGAACGTTCACGGGTTGCGGTCAAGGGCTTCGGACCTGTATCTGAACGGCAAAACCCCCGAAAGGAATGAAAGATGCGCCCCTCAGGCCGGAATTTAAGTGATATGCGCCCGATTTCAATTGAAACGGGCATCATGCGCCATGCCGAGGGCTCCTGTCTGATCTCCTGCGGCGATACCCGCGTGCTCTGCTCGGCCACGATCGAGGAAAAGGCGCCGCCCTTCCTCAAGGGTTCGGGGCAGGGCTGGGTCACGGCGGAATATGGCATGCTGCCGCGGGCGACGAACAGCCGCAATCGGCGCGAGGCGGCGGCGGGCAAGCAATCCGGCCGCACACAGGAAATCCAGCGCCTGATCGGCCGCGCGCTGCGTGCCGGGGTCGATCGCCGCGCCCTGGGCGAACGGCAGATCGTCATCGACTGCGACGTGATCCAGGCCGATGGCGGCACCCGCTGCGCCTCGATCACCGGGGGCTGGGTGGCGCTGCGGCTGGCGGTGAATCGGCTGCTCAAGGCCGGGATCGTCACCAGCGACCCGATCATGGATCATGTCGCCGCCGTGTCCTGCGGCATTTATGCCGGTCAGGCGATCCTGGATCTGGATTACGCCGAGGACAGCGAGGCCGGGACCGACGGCAATTTCATCCTGACCGGGGCCGGGCGGCTCATCGAGGTGCAGATGTCGGCCGAAGGCGCGACCTTTTCGCGCGCCGAGATGAACCAGTTGCTGGACCTGGCCGAGACCGGCATTGCCGAGTTGGTCCGCGCCCAGCAAGAGGCGGTGGCATGCGCAGGCTGACGGAAAGAAAGCTGCTGGTCGCCACCCATAACCAGGGCAAGCTGGACGAGATCCGCGCCATGATGGCTCCGCATGGCATCGAGGTGACCAGCGCCGGCGAATTGGGCCTGCCCGAGCCGCCCGAGACCGAGGACAGTTTCATCGGCAATGCCCGCATCAAGGCCCGCGCCGCCATGCAGGCAACCGGCCTGCCGGTGCTGGCCGATGACAGCGGCATCACCGTGGACGGGCTGGACGGGGCGCCGGGCGTCTATACAGCCGACTGGGCCGATACGCCGCAGGGCCGCGATTTCATGCAGGCCATGACCCGCACCTGGCGCGAGCTGGACCAGCGCGGCATCCCCGAGCCGCGCACCGCCCAGTTTCGGGCCACGCTGATCCTGCTCTGGCCCGATGGCCATGAAGAGATCTTCGAGGGCGTGGCGCCTGGCCGGCTGGTCTGGCCACCCCGCGGGCAACAGGGTCATGGCTATGACCCGATCTTCGTGCCCGACGGCCATGACCTGACCTTTGCCGAGATGCCGCCCGAGCAAAAGAACGCGATCAGCCACCGCGCCCGCGCCTTTCGCAAGCTGGAGGTGCTTTTTGCATAGGATCTCCACCGGCTCGCCCTTTGAATCCGCGCTCGGCTACAGCCGCGCAGTGGTCAAGGGGCCGTGGTGCTTCGTCTCGGGCACGACGGGTTATGACTATCCGGCGATGGCCATGCCCGACAGCGCCGCCGAACAGGCGCGCAATGCCTTTGCCACCATCTTCGCCACCCTGGCCGAGGCGGGTTTTGCGCCCGCCGATATCGTCCGGGTGCAATATACCATCACCGATCCGGCCATCCTGGACGAGATTGCCCCGGTGCTGGGAGAGGCGATGAAAGATGCGTTACCAGCGGCCACCATGGTTGTGGCGGGCCTGATCAGACCCGAGATGAAGGTCGAGATCGAAGTCACCGCCTATCGGGAATGACCAGCGCCGCCGCCCCAGCCCCAGCCCCTGCCACAGCCGCCCCGGCATCCGCGCATGCGGCGGGTTTCAGCCTGGGCGACGACTGGCGGGCAGGGGGGTTCGGGCTTTATGTGCATTGGCCCTTTTGCGCCGCGAAATGCCCCTATTGCGATTTCAACAGCCATGTCGCGGCGGTGATCGACCAGGACCGCTGGCTGGCCGCCTATCGCGCCGAGATCGCCCGGCTGGGGCAAGAGGTGCCGGGCCGGGTGCTGAACAGCATCTTTTTCGGCGGTGGCACCCCCAGCCTGATGGCGCCCGAGACGGTGGCCGGCGTGATCGAGGCCGCGCGGGCCGCATGGCCCCTGGCCAATGACATCGAGATCACCCTGGAGGCCAACCCGACCAGCGTCGAGACCGGCCGCTTTCGCGCCTATGCCGATGGCGGCGTCAACCGGGTCTCGATGGGGGTGCAGGCTCTGAACGACGACGACCTGCGCCGGCTGGGCCGGATGCATTCGGCGGCCGAGGCCCGCGCCGCCTTCGACATCGCGCGCGATTGTTTCACGCGGGTCAGTTTCGATCTGATCTATGCCCGCCAGGACCAGGACCGGGCGCATTGGCGGCGCGAGCTGAGCCAGGCGCTGGGCATGGCGGTCGATCACCTTTCGGCCTATCAGCTGACCATCGAGCCGGGCACCGCCTTCGGCGCCCGCCATGCGAAAGGCGGGCTCAGGGGTCTGCCCGACGACGACCTGTCGGCCGACATGTATCTGGATACGCAGGATATCTGCGCGGCGGCCGGGATGCCGGCCTATGAAATCTCGAACCACGCCCGGCCGGGGGCGGAAAGCCGGCACAACCTGATTTATTGGCGGCAGGGCGACTGGGCCGCCGTGGGGCCGGGCGCGCATGGCCGGCTGACGCTGCCCACGGGCCGCTGGGCGACCGAGGCGCACCGGGCGCCGGGGGAATGGTTGCAGGCCGTCGAGGTGGGCGGAAATGGCGACAGCCAGCGCGAAATCCTGACCCTGTCCGACCGGGCGCTGGAATATCTGCTCATGTCCATGCGCTTGGCCGAGGGTCTGGAAATCCGCCGCTATCTGGCCCATGGCGCCGAATTGCCGCATGGCCGGTTGATGAATCTGGCCGAACTGGGGCTTATCTCGCTGGGGGACGGCCGGCTGGCCGCGACGCCCGCTGGTCGTCCCGTGCTCAATGCGATCCTGCGCGAACTGGCGGAGTAAGATGAGATATCTCTGGTTCTCCATGGGCTGGCTGACCCTGGGCTTGGGGGTGATCGGGGTGTTCCTGCCGGTTCTGCCGACCGTGCCGTTCCTGCTGCTTGCGGTCTGGGCCTTTGCGCGCTCGTCCCCGCGGCTGGGGGCGCGCATCATGCGTCATCCGAAATTCGGCCCCCCGATCCGGGCCTGGCGCAAGCGCGGCGTCATCGGCCGCCGGGCCAAGATCTGGGCGGTGTCGGGCATGGCGGTGGGGATCGGCTGGACGATCTGGCTGGGGCTCGATCCCCGCATGATCGCGGTGCAGGTGCTGGGTTGCGTCGTCGTCGCCGCATGGTTGTTGTCCCGCCCCGAATCCTGAGCGCCAGGGAATACAACCTTTTGCCCACTTGTTCCGGCCCGGTCGCAGCGCGAACCTCGGCCCATGAGTCCGAGGGGAGGAACATGACCATGGTGGACACATCGGGGGTGAAGATCCACCCCGCAGTCGATAACGGCATCAAGCCGGCCAAGCCCGGATTTGCGGGTGGCACCTTGCATTGCAATTGCGCCACGAACCAGGTCCGCGTCGCGGTCCGGTCGCAGACCGCGCATAACCATGTCTGCGGCTGCACCAAATGCTGGAAGCCGGAAGGCGCGATCTTTTCGCAGGTGGCGGTGGTCGGACGCGATGCGCTGGAGGTGCTGCAAGGGGCCGACAAGCTTGAGATCGTGAATGCCGAGGCGCCGATCCAGCGCCATCGCTGCAAGGAATGCGGCGTGCATATGTATGGCCGGATCGAGAACCGCGACCATCCCTTCTACGGGCTGGATTTCGTCCATACCGAGCTTTCGGACGAGGATGGCTGGTCGGCACCCGAATTTGCCGCCTTTGTCAGCTCGATCATCGAATCGGGGGTCGATCCCAGCCGGATGGACGCCATCCGCGCCAGGCTGCGCGAGCTGGGGCTTGAACCCTATGACGCGCTGTCGCCGCCGCTGATGGATGCAATCGCCACCCATATCGCCAAGCGATCGGGTGCCCTTGCGGCCTGAGCGACGGACGGGCCGTGACAATCCGCGGGGGTCGGTTTACCGGCCCCCGAAACCATGAGAAAACAGCAGGCCCAGGGCCATCACCAAAGGAGATAAAGACATGAGAACCCGTGCCGCCGTCGCGCTGGAAGCCGGCAAGCCGCTGGAGGTCATGGAGGTCAACCTGGAAGGCCCCAAGGCCGGCGAGGTGATGGTCGAGATCAAGGCGACCGGCATTTGCCATACCGACGAATTCACCCGTTCGGGCGCCGATCCCGAAGGCATCTTTCCCTCGATCCTGGGCCATGAGGGCGCGGGCGTGGTGGTCGAGGTCGGCCCCGGCGTCACCTCGGTCAAGCCGGGTGACCATGTCATCCCGCTTTATACCCCCGAATGCCGGCAATGCCCGTCCTGCCTGTCGCGCAAGACCAATCTGTGCACCGCGATCCGTGCTACCCAAGGCCAGGGCCTGATGCCGGACGGCACCACCCGGTTTTCCATGCTCGACGGCACGCCGATCCATCACTACATGGGCTGCTCGACCTTCTCTAACTACACCGTGCTGCCGGAAATCGCGGTCGCGAAGGTGCGCGAGGACGCGCCCTTCGACAAGATCTGCTATATCGGCTGCGGCGTGACCACCGGCATCGGTGCGGTGATCAATACCGCCAAGGTGGAAATCGGTGCCAAGGCGGTGGTCTTCGGCCTGGGCGGCATCGGGCTCAATGTGCTTCAGGGCCTGCGGCTGGCGGGCGCGGACATGATCATCGGCGTCGATCTGAACGACGACAAGAAGCCCATGGCCGAGCATTTCGGCATGACGCATTTCATCAACCCGAAGAATTGCGAAAATGTCGTGCAGGAGATCGTGAACCTGACCAAGACACCGTTCGACCAGATCGGCGGCGCGGATTACAGCTTCGACTGCACCGGCAATGTCAAGGTGATGCGCGACGCGCTGGAATGCACCCATCGCGGCTGGGGCCAGTCGATCATCATTGGCGTGGCGCCGGCCGGGGCGGAAATCAGCACCCGTCCGTTCCAGCTTGTCACCGGCCGGGTCTGGAAGGGCACGGCCTTTGGCGGCGCGCGCGGCCGCACCGACGTCCCGCAGATCGTCGACTGGTATATGGAGGGCAAGATCGAGATCGACCCGATGATCACCCACACCATGTCGCTGGACGAGATCAACAAGGGCTTCGACCTGATGCATTCGGGCGAGTCGATCCGCTCGGTCGTTCTTTACTGATCGTCAGGGGCTGCTTAGTTAAAAGGACGGCGGGGGCGGGTGACCGGCCCCGCCGTCAACATGAAAGGACCGATCATGGCACAGCATTTCCACCTGGACGACGATGACGACGACGAAGACGAGCGCCGCCAGGAGGGGTCGAAGCAAGAGGGGCTCGGCCTGCCCGAGGGCGACAAGATCGGCAAGCTCTATTTCAAGTCGCGCACGGTGATCGTGGCCGGCCCGATCACCGACAAGCTGGCGCAGCGCACCGTCGCGCATCTGCTGGCCCTGGCCGAAGATGGCGACGCCCCGATCAACATGCTGATCTCGTCGCCCGGCGGCCATGTCGAATCGGGCGACATGATCCATGACGTGATCAAGTTCATCCGCCCCACGGTGCGCACCATCGGCTCGGGCTGGGTGGCCTCGGCCGGGGCGCTGATCTTTGTCGGTGCCGAGCGGGAAAACCGCTATTGCCTGCCCAATACCCGCTTTCTGATCCACCAGCCCTCGGGCGGGATCGGCGGCACCTCGACCGACATGATGATCCAGGCCGAGCAGGTGCGGCTGATGCGCGACCGGCTGAACCAGATCTTTGCCGAGGCGACCGGCCAGACCGTCGAGCGGATCGAAAAGGACACCCAGCGCGATTTCTGGCTGAACACGCAAGAGGCGCTGGATTACGGCCTGCTGGGCAAGGTCATCCGTTCGGCGGACGAACTGGCATGACCGGCGGCGGGGCCGATATCCTGATCCGTCCCGCCATGCCCGCCGATCACGAGGCGATCTGGACGATCCTGGAGCCCGTCTATCGCGCGGGCGAAACCTATTGCATCCCCACCGACATTTCGCGCGACGAGGCGCTGGCCGACTGGTTCGCCGCGCCCTTCACCGCCTTTGTGGCCGAGCTGGACGGCCGGGTGCTGGGCACCAGCCATGTCGGACGCAACCGGCCCGGCCCGGCCGGCCATGTCGCCAATGCCAGCTTTGCCACCCACCCGGACGCTCGCGGGCGCGGCATCGCGCGGGCGCTGGTCGGGCATGCCAAGGATTGGGCGCGGGCACAGGGGTTCCGGGCGATGCAGTTCAACTTCGTCGTCTCGACCAATGCCGATGCCGTTCATTCGTGGCAGAAAGCCGGTTTCGATATTGTCGGCCGCCTGCCGCGTGCGTTTCTTCACCCCCGGCATGGCTATGTGGACGCATTGGTCATGTTTCACGACCTGACAGAAGGGAATATCCCATGACGCTGGCCTATGAAACCCTTTCGGAAAATCGCAGCTTCGGCGGCATCCAGGGCGTCTATCGCCACCAATCCCAGGCGACCGGCACGCCGATGACCTTTGCCGTCTATCTGCCGCCCGAAGCCCAGCACGGCAAGGTGCCGGTGCTGTGGTATCTGTCGGGCCTGACCTGCACGCATGAGAATGCGATGACCAAGGCCGGGGCGCAGGAATGGGCGGCGGAATACGGTATCGCGCTGATCTTTCCCGACACATCGCCGCGCGGCGAGGGCGTGGCCGATGACGACGCCTATGACCTGGGCCAGGGCGCCGGCTTCTATGTCGATGCCACGCAAAAGCCCTGGGCCCCGCATTTCCGCATGTGGCATTACATCACCCATGAGCTGCCCGAACTGGTCTTTGGCAATTTCCAGCTGGATCACGAGGCGCAGGGCATTACCGGCCACTCCATGGGCGGCCATGGCGCGCTGACCATCGCCATGACCTTTCCCGAACGCTACAAGTCGGTTTCGGCCTTTGCGCCGATCGCGCATCCCAGCGAATCCGACTGGGGGCGCAAGCAGCTCGGGGCCTATCTGGGCCAGGACCGCGACGCCTGGGCCGCGCATGATTCGACCCTGCTGATGCGCGAGCGCGGCTATCCCGGCGAGGTGCTGATCGACCAGGGCGCCAGCGACCAGTTCCTGGACCTGCTGAAGCCCGAGGCGCTGGCCCATGCCATGGCCGAGCGCCGCCAGCCCGGCAGTTTCCGTATGCAACAGGGCTATGATCACAGCTATTTCTTTGTCCAGACCTTCATGGCCGACCATGTTCGCTGGCACGCCGAACGGCTGGGTTGAACCGGGGCGTTGGCCCCCGGCGGCGGAACGGGACGATTGTCCCATACCTATTGCTTATTTTCCCTAATACTTTGGTCCAAGGACCTGCCCGGCCGCGTTGACGCAACCGCGGCCGGGCCCGAACCTCGCCGCAGAAGGTGCTTGCGCAAGAGGAGACGCGCAACCACCGGCATGCGGAGGAAAAATCATGAAAAACTTGATGAATGGCGCCTGTCTTGCGCTGCTCATGTCCGGCACGGGGGCCCTGGCCAACGACAGCGTGATGGCCGAGATCGCCAAGCCCGAGCAATGGGCGATCCAGATGGGCGATTACGCGAACACGCGATATTCGACGCTGGACCAGATCAACAAGGACAATGTCAAGGATCTGCGCGTCGCCTGGACCTTTTCGACCGGGGTGCTGCGCGGCCACGAGGGCTCGCCGCTGGTGATCGGCGACATCATGTATGTCCACACCCCTTTTCCGAACAACGTCTTTGCCCTGGACCTGAATGACAACGGCAAGATCCTGTGGCGCTATGAACCGCAGCAGGATCCGAACGTCATCGCGGTGATGTGCTGCGATACGGTCTATCGCGGCCTGGCCTATGCCGACGGCATGATCCTGATGCACCAGGCCGACACCACGCTGGTGGCGCTGGATGCCAAGACCGGCGAAGAGAAATGGAAAGTCGTGACCGGCGATCCGTCCATCGGCGAAACCAACACCGCCACCGTGCTGCCGGTCAAGGACAAGGTGATCGTCGGCGTGTCGGGCGGCGAATACGGTGTGCGCGGCCGCGTGACCGCCTATAGCCTGGCCGACGGGTCCGAGCTCTGGAAGGCCTGGTCCACCGGCCCGGACGAGGAAATGCTGGTCGATCCCGAAAAGACCACCCATCTGGGCAAGCCCATCGGCAAGGACAGCTCGCTCAACAGCTGGGAAGGCGACCAGTGGAAGATCGGCGGCGGCACCACCTGGGGCTGGTATAGCTATGACCCCGAGTTGAACCTGATCTATTACGGCACCGGCAACCCCTCGACCTGGAACCCGGCGCAGCGCCCGGGCGACAACAAGTGGTCGATGACCATTATGGCCCGGGATGCCGATACCGGCATGGCCAAGTGGTTCTATCAGATGACGCCCCATGACGAATGGGATTTTGACGGCGTCAACGAGATGATCCTGACCAACCAGACCATCGACGGCCAGGAACGCAAGCTGCTGACCCATTTCGACCGCAACGGCCTGGCCTATACGCTGGACCGCGAAACCGGCGAGCTGCTGGTGGCCGAGAAATACGACCCGGCGGTGAACTGGACCACCGGCGTGGACATGGATCCGAATTCGGAAACCTATGGCCGCCCGGCCGTGGTCGCCGAATATTCGACCGACCAGAACGGCGAGGATGAGAACACCACCGGCGTCTGCCCGGCGGCGCTTGGCACGAAAGATCAGCAGCCGGCGGCCTTCTCGCCCAAGACGAACCTGTTCTACGTCCCGACGAACCACGTCTGCATGGACTATGAGCCGTTCCGCGTCGCCTATAGCGCCGGTCAGCCCTATGTCGGCGCGACGCTGTCGATGTACCCTGCTCCGAACAGCCATGGCGGCATGGGCAACTTTATCGCCTGGGACAACGTCAAGGGCGAGATCAAATGGTCGATCCCGGAACAGTTCTCGGTCTGGTCGGGCGCTCTGGCGACGGCCGGCAACGTGGTCTTCTATGGCACGCTTGAGGGCTATCTGAAGGCGGTCGATGCCGAAACGGGCGATGAGCTTTACAAGTTCAAGACCCCCTCGGGCGTGATCGGTAACATCATGACCTATGAGCATGGCGGCAAACA
>Ga0164243_10003647_pt1 | contig 24591 bp, 20 predicted proteins | sample OricompcompostOP_FD_108781 | JGI IMG/M metagenome (GOLD analysis project Ga0164243, IMG submission 108781) | Organic Plus compost microbial communities from Emeryville, California, USA - Original compost - Organic plus compost (OP) | ecosystem: Engineered > Solid waste > Mixed feedstock >...
AGGCCTACTTCCGGATCAACACCGAGAACATGGGCCAGTTCGAGCGGACGCTGATCATCGTCGACGAGAACGCCTACGTGCACTACGTCGAGGGCTGCACGGCTCCGATCTACAACTCGGACTCGCTGCACTCCGCGGTCGTCGAGATCATCGTGAAGAAGGGCGGCCGCTGCCGCTACACGACGATCCAGAACTGGTCCAACAACGTCTACAACCTGGTGACCAAGCGGGCCGTGGCCTACGAGGGCGCCACCATGGAGTGGGTCGACGGCAACCTCGGCTCCAAGGTCACCATGAAGTACCCGGCGGTCTACCTCATGGGCGAGCACGCCAAGGGCGAGACGCTGTCGGTCGCCTTCGCCGGCGAGGGCCAGCACCAGGACGCGGGCGCGAAGATGGTGCACATGGCGCCGCGTACGTCGTCCAACATCGTCTCCAAGTCGGTGGCGAGGAGCGGCGGCCGCACCTCCTACCGCGGTCTGATCGAGGTGGGCGAGGGCGCCGAGGGCTCGAAGTCCAACGTGCTGTGCGACGCGCTGCTCGTGGACACCATCTCCCGTTCCGACACCTATCCGTACGTCGACGTCCGCGAGGACGACGTGACGATGGGCCACGAGGCGACCGTCTCCAAGGTCAGCGACGACCAGCTCTTCTACCTGATGAGCCGGGGCCTGTCCGAGGACGAGGCGATGGCGATGATCGTGCGCGGTTTCGTCGAGCCGATCGCCAAGGAACTGCCCATGGAGTACGCGCTGGAGCTGAACCGCCTGATCGAGCTGCAGATGGAGGGCGCGGTCGGCTGACCGCACCTCCTGCGCCCGCCCTCCCGCGCGGTGTCCGGACGGGAGGGCGGGCCCGACTCCGCGCCCGGCGCGACCACTTGTAAGCACACTGACGAGAGAGCAGTACGACAGCCATGGCTGAGGCCCAGAACTCCCCACCGGTCGGCTCCGATTCGACCGGTTCGGCCGGTTCGACCGGCAATATCGCGGTGGCCGGTGAGTCCACCGTCGCCACGAGGATGAGCGCGCCGCCGTCCTTCGACGTGGCGGACTTCCCGGTGCCGCACGGCCGCGAGGAGGAGTGGCGCTTCACTCCGCTGGAGCGGCTCAAGGGCCTGCACGACGGCAGCGCAGAGGCGTCGGGCTCGCTCAAGACCGAGGTCTCCGCGCCGGACGTCGTGACCTTCGAGACCGTCTCCCGGGACGATCCGCGGATCGGCCGCGCGGGCACTCCCGTGGACCGGGTCGCGGCGCAGGCGTTCAGCGCCTTCGAGAAGGCCACGGTCGTCACGGTGCCCGGGGACACCGTGCTGGAGGAGCCGGTGCGGCTCGCCCTGCACGGCGAGGGCGGTGTGACGTTCGGGCACACCGTCTTCGAGCTGGGCGCCTTCGCCGAGGCGGTCGTCGTCATCGACCACACCGGCGACACTGTCCGTTCCGCGAACGTCGAGTTCGTGCTCGGCGACGGCGCGAAGCTGACGGTGGTCAGCGTGCAGGACTGGGACGACGCCGCGGTGCACTGCTCGCAGCACAACGCGCTCGTCGGCCGGGACGCCACCTTCAAGTCCGTGGTCGTCACCTTCGGCGGCGGCGTCGTTCGGCTGCACCCCCGCGTCAGCTACGCGGGCCCGGGCGGCGAGGCGGAGTTCTACGGCCTGTACTTCACCGACAACGGCCAGCACCAGGAGCACCGCCTCTTCGTCGACCACAGCGCTCCCAACTGCCGCAGTAACGTTGTCTACAAGGGCGCCCTGCAGGGCGAGGAGGCACAGGCGGTGTGGATCGGCGACGTGCTGATCCGGGCGCAGGCCACCGGCACCGACACCTACGAAATGAACCGGAACCTCGTCCTCACCGACGGCGCCGGAGTGCACTCGGTGCCCAATCTGGAGATCGAGACCGGTGAGATCGTGGGCGCCGGCCATGCCTCGACCACCGGTCGCTTCGACGACGAGCAGCTGTTCTATCTGCTGGCGCGCGGCATCCCCGAGTACGAGGCCCGCCGGCTCGTGGTGCGCGGCTTCTTCGCCGAGCTGGTCCAGCAGATCGGGCTGCCCGATCTGGAAGAGCGCCTGATCGCGAAGATCGAGGCCGAGCTGGAGAGGTCCGTGGCATGACCGCAGCCGACGACGGCGCCGCAGCCGGCGGCTTCGAGGAGAGGTTCCAACGGGTCGCGTCGCTGGGTGAGTTGGAGGAGGACACCCCCAAGCGGGTCGAGCTGGACGGTGTCCCGGTCGCCCTGGTCCGCACCGAGGGCGAGGTGTTCGCGATCAACGACATCTGCTCGCATGCGAACGTCTCGCTGTCCGAGGGCGAGGTCGAGGACTGCCAGATCGAGTGCTGGCTGCACGGTTCCAGTTTCGATCTCCGCTCCGGCAAACCCTCCGGGCTGCCCGCCACCCGTCCCGTGCCCGTATACCCCGTAAAGATCGAGGGAGACGGCCCCGACGCGGCCGTGCTCGTCTCCGTCACCCAGGAGTCCTGAAGTCCCCATGGCAACGCTTGAGATCAACGACCTGCACGTCTCCGTCGACACCGAGTCCGGTACGAACGAGATCCTGCGCGGCGTCGACCTGACTGTGAAGCAGGGCGAGACGCACGCGATCATGGGGCCGAACGGCTCCGGCAAGTCCACCCTGGCCTACTCCCTCGCCGGCCACCCCAAGTACACCGTCACCGGCGGCTCGGTGAAGCTCGACGGCGAGGACGTCCTGGCGATGACCCCCGACGAGCGGGCCCGCGCCGGCGTCTTCCTCGCGATGCAGTACCCGGTCGAGGTGCCCGGCGTCTCCGTCTCCAACTTCCTTCGTACGTCGGCCACCGCGATCCGCGGCGAGGCCCCCAAGCTGCGTACGTGGGTGAAGGAGGTCAAGGAGGCCATGGAGCGCCTTCAGATCGACCCGGCCTTCGCCGAGCGGAACGTCAACGAGGGCTTCTCCGGCGGCGAGAAGAAGCGCCACGAGATCCTTCAACTGGAGCTGCTGAAGCCGCAGATCGCGATTCTCGACGAGACCGACTCCGGGCTCGACGTGGACGCGCTGCGCGTGGTCTCCGAGGGCGTGAACCGGGTGCGCGAGGGCGGCCAGGTCGGCACGATGCTGATCACCCACTACACCCGCATCCTGCGCTACATCCGCCCCGACCACGTGCACGTCTTCGCCAAGGGCCGGATCGCCGAGTCCGGCGGCCCGGAGCTGGCGGACAAGCTGGAGGAGGAAGGCTACGAGGCGTACGTGAAGGGGGGAGCCGTCTCGTGACGGACGCGACGACTCCGCCGCCGCCCGCGGAGCTTCTCGACAGCGAGGCGATCCGCAAGGATTTCCCGATCCTGGAGCGGACGGTGCACGACGGCCAGCGGCTCGTGTACCTGGACAACGCGGCGACCTCTCAGAAGCCCCGCCAGGTCCTCGACGCGATGAGCGACTACAACGAGCGGCACAACGCCAACGTCCACCGCGGCGTGCACGTGCTCGCCGAGGAGGCCACGGCGCTGTACGAGGGCGCGCGGGACAAGGTCGCCGCGTTCGTCAACGCGCCCAGCCGGGACGAGGTGGTCTTCACCAAGAACGCCTCGGAGGCGCTCAACTCCGTGGCGAACATGCTGGGTTGGGCCGACGACCCGTACCGCGTGGAGCACGACACCGAGATCGTGATCACGGAGATGGAGCACCACTCCAACATCGTGCCGTGGCAGCTGCTCTCGCAGCGGACGGGCGCGAAGCTGAAGTGGTTCGGGCTCACCGACGACGGCCGGCTGGACCTCACCGGGATCGACGAGATCATCACGGAGCGGACCAAGGTCGTCTCCTTCACGCTCGTCTCCAACCTCATGGGCACGGTCAACCCGGTCGAGGAGATCGTCCGGCGGGCCCACGAGGTCGGCGCCCTCGTGGTGATCGACGCCTCGCAGGCCGCGCCGCACATGCCCCTGGACGTCCAGGCGCTCCAGGCCGACTTCGTCGCCTTCACCGGGCACAAGATGTGCGGCCCGACCGGCATCGGCGTGCTGTGGGGGCGGCAGGAGCTGCTGGACGATCTGCCGCCGTTCCTCGGCGGCGGCGAGATGATCGAGACGGTCACGATGCACTCGTCGACGTACGCGCCGGCGCCGCACAAGTTCGAGGCGGGCACGCCTCCGATCGCGCAGGCCGTCGGGCTCGGCGCCGCCGTGGACTACCTCTCGGCGATCGGCATGGACCGCATCCGGGCCCACGAGCACGCGCTGACCGAGTATGCGGTGCGGCGCCTGAAGGACGTGCCGGAACTGCGGTTCATCGGCCCGGCCACGGCCGAGGACCGGGGGGCGACGATCTCGTTCACGCTCGGCGACATCCACCCGCACGACGTGGGCCAGGTGCTCGACGAGCAGGGCATCGCCGTCCGGGTCGGCCACCACTGCGCGCGCCCGGTGTGCCTGCGGTACGGAATTCCCGCGACCACGCGGGCGTCGTTCTATCTGTACTCCACGCCCGCCGAGGTCGACGCCCTGGCCGAGGGCCTGGAGCACGTACGGAATTTCTTCGGTTAGCCGGTGGCTCTTCGGCTGGGACGGAGCGGACTGACTCGTGAAGCTCGACTCGATGTACCAGGACGTGATCCTGGACCACTACAAGAACCCGCACGGGCGCGGCCTGCGCGACGGCGACGCCGAGGTGCACCACACCAACCCCACGTGCGGTGACGAGATCACCCTGCGCGTGCGGTACGACGGCCACACCGTGCAGGACGTCAGCTACGAGGGCCAGGGCTGCTCGATCAGCCAGGCCAGCGCCTCCGTGCTGAACGAGCTGCTGGTCGGCAAGGAGCTGCCGCAGGCGCTGACCATCCAGGAGACGTTCCTCGAACTCATGCAGTCCAAGGGCCGGATGGAGCCGGACGACGCCATGGAGGACGTGCTGGAGGACGCGGTGGCGTTCGCCGGGGTCTCGAAGTATCCCGCGCGTGTGAAGTGTGCTCTGCTGAGCTGGATGGCATGGAAGGACGCCACCGCCCAGGCGTTGGGCGAGGAGTCGGTGAGCGGCCCGAACGACCGGGCGCACTCGGGGAAGGAGAGGACCGCATGACCGAGACGACCACCAAGCCCGCGAGCGAGGACGAGGTCCGCGAAGCGCTGCTCGACGTCGTCGACCCCGAGTTGGGCATCGACGTCGTCAACCTCGGCCTGGTGTACGGCGTTCACGTCGACGAGGCGAACACGGCGACCGTCGACATGACGCTCACCTCGGCGGCCTGCCCGCTGACGGACGTCATCGAGGACCAGGCGCGTTCGGCGACCGAGGGCATCGTCAAGGAGCTGACGATCAACTGGGTCTGGATGCCGCCGTGGGGCCCCGACAAGATCACCGACGACGGCCGCGAACAGCTGCGGGCGCTCGGCTTCAACGTCTGAGCCGGCGCCGGGGTTTGGCTGCACCGGGCCCCCAACCGCCGTTCTCCCGTGCCCGTCGGCGCCTCCGGAATCCGGACGCCGGCGGGCACGGCTGTGTGCGCGTCCGGGGCCGTCGGCCGCGGTGAGGGCGCAACGTCCGCTGTGTGTACGCTCGTTCGCATGGTGTACGTCACGCTTGCGGGAGCGATTCTGGCCGAGGTTCTGGGCACGACCGCGATGAAGTACAGCGTCGGCTTCACCCGGCTGTGGCCCTCGCTCGGCACGGTGGCCGGCTACGTCATCGCGTTCGTGCTACTCGCCCAGGTGCTCAAGTCCATGTCCGTGGGCGTCGCTTACGCGATCTGGGCCGGCGTGGGCACGGCGGCCATCGCCGCAATCGGGATGATCTTCGTCGGTGAGGCGGTCACCGCCGCCAAGGTGCTGGGAGTGCTGCTGGTCATCGCCGGAGTCGTCCTCCTCAACCTCGGCGGCGCACACTGACCGCCCCACGAGGCCGCCTCCGCGAGCGGGCCCGGCCGGGCTTCCGAGGTGTGGGACCGGTTCGCCTCGGCCGTACCCCGGCGGATAGCGTGCAGCGTATGACCGAAGCAGCCACCACTCGCACCACCGGCGCCGTCGGCGCCGGACTCGCCACGATCGCCGCCGGGGGCGCCGTCCTCGACACCTGGTTCCCCGCACCCACGCTCGTCGCACAGCCCGAAGGACCGAGCGGCACCGAGCGGTTGAGTCCGGAGCGTGCCGTCGAGGAGCTGGGCGAGGCCGCACGGCGGGCGGTCGGCCCCGACCCGGTGCGCGGGGTGGAGGTCGTGGCCGTACGCACGGTCATCGGCTCGCTCGACGACAAGCCGCAGGACACCCACGACGTCTATCTGCGGCTGCATCTGCTCAGCCACCGGCTGGTGCGGCCGCACGGGCAGAGCCTGGACGGGATGTTCGGGCTGCTGGCGAACGTCGCCTGGACCACGCTCGGGCCGGTCGCCGTCGAGCAGCTCGACGAGGCGCGGCTCGCGGCCCGCGCCGACGGCCGGGCGCTGAGCGTCACCAGCGTCGACAAGTTTCCGCGGATGACCGACTACGTCGTGCCCGGCGGGGTGCGGATCGGCGACGCGGACCGGGTGCGGCTGGGCGCGCACCTCGCCGAGGGCACCACGGTGATGCACGAGGGCTTCGTCAACTTCAACGCCGGCACGCTGGGCACGTCCATGGTGGAGGGCCGGATCAGTGCGGGCGTCGTCGTCGGGGACGGTTCGGACATCGGCGGCGGGGCTTCGATCATGGGCACGCTGTCCGGCGGCGGCAAGGAGATCGTCTCGCTCGGCGAGCGCTGTCTGCTCGGCGCCGAGGCGGGCATCGGGATCTCGCTCGGCGACGACTGCATCGTGGAGGCGGGGCTGTACGTGACGGCCGGTACGCGGGTGTCGCTGCCGGACGGGAAGATCGTCAAGGCGCTGGAGCTGTCCGGCGCCGACAACCTGCTCTTCCGCCGCAACTCCACCACCGGCACGGTCGAGGCGATGCCCCGCTCCGGCTCGTGGGGCGGCCTCAACGACATGCTGCACCACAACTGACCGTGCGCCGGGGCCTGTTGGCCGCCGGACCGGCCGCACGCTCCGCACCGTCGCCCCCGTAGGCTTGCGCCCATGCGTGAACTCGCCAGGGGCGTACGGTACTTGGGACGCGGCCAGCGCTGGGTGGCCGGACACGGGCGGTGGTACGGCTTCGGGCTGCTGCCCGCGCTGGTCACGCTGGTGCTGTACGCCGCGGCGCTCACGGCGCTCGCGTTCTGGAGCGACGACCTCGTCACCTGGGCGACGCCGTTCGCGGACGGCTGGGCGTCGCCGTGGCCGGGCCTGCTGCGCGGCCTGTTCTCCGTGCTGCTGTGGGCCGCGGGGCTGCTGCTCGCCGTACTGACCTTCACCGCCGTGACGCTGCTCGTCGGCGACCCGTTCTACGAGAAGCTGTCCGAGCAGGTCGAGAAGGCGCAGGGGCACTGCCCCGAGGGCCCGGACCGGCCGCTGTGGCGGGAGTTGTGGATCTCGCTGCGCGACAGCCTGTACGTGCTGTCGCGGGCGCTGCTGTTCACGGTGCCGCTGTTCCTGCTCGGTTTCCTTCCGGTCGTCGGGCAGACGGTGGTGCCGGCGCTCGGCTTCTGCGTCTCTGGCTTCTTCCTCACCCTGGAGCTGACCTCGGTGGGCATGCAGCGCCGCGACGTGCCCGTACGCGAACGGCTCGGGATGCTGCGCCGGCGGAAGGCGCTGGCGCTGGGGTTCGGGGTGCCGTTGGTGCTGCTGTTCCTGGTGCCGCTCGCCGCGGTGTTCCTGATGCCCGGCGCGGTGGCCGGCGCGGTGCTGCTCGTACGGGACCTGACCGGCGAGGACCGGGACGACGACGAGGAGCAGCCGCCCGAACCGCAGGAGCAGCGGCGGGAGTTCGGCGCTCCGCCGGCACCCGGCCAGGCCCCGCATCCGGCACCCGGCCGGCCACCGCAGCCGGGCCCCGGCCAGGCCCCGTGGCCCTACCCGGGCGCGGGCGGGTATCCGGGAGCCGGCCCGTCGCAGGGGCAGGGCCCGGCTCCCGGCCCGGTTCCCGGCGGCCCGATCAGTCCTTCGGGCGGATACGGATCACCGTCGGATCGTGGTCGCTGGTCTGGTCGTGGAACTCCGCGTTGAGGTGCACGATGTCGTAGTCGACGTGCCCGGTGCCGGGAGTGGTCAACGCGTGGTCGAGCGCCTGTGAGTTGCCGTTGAAGACGTAGCTGTAGCGCTCGTCGGCGGGCAGCTGCTGCATCGGGCTGGTGAGCGCGCCGCCGGAGCGCAGCGCGTCCAGGGTGGGCGAGAACGGGAAGTCGTTGAGGTCGCCCGCGGCGACCACGGCCGCCTTCGGATCGACCGAACGCACGTCCTTGGCAAAGGAGTTGACCAGCTTCGCCTGCTCGATGCGCTGCGGCTCGGAGTGCCGCGCGGGCGGCTGGAAGCGGCCCTCCATCGGCTCGTCGCCGTCCGCGTCGCCGCCGCCCTTGGAACTGAAGTGGTTCGCCACCACGAAGACGTGCTTCCCCTTGAAGCGGAACTCGCCTGCGAGCGGCTTCCGGCTCTCCTGCCACGCCTTGTTCGTCGGGTCGATTCGGCCGGGGTTGGCGGACAGCTCGGGCGTACCGCCGGAGCCCTTCTCCACCCGCACCGGCGTGGTCGCGTCCCCGCCCTTGCGGTCGGCGAACGAGACGCGGTCCGGGTTGTAGAGGAACGCCACGCGTATGTTGCCGCCGGGCTGGCCGCCGTCCTTCTTGTCCTGCGGGTCGATCTCCCGCCAGCGGTAGGCGGGGCCGCCCGCCTTCTTGATCGCGCCGGTGAGCTTGTCGAGGGTCTGGTCGGCTTTGACCGTGCCGTCGTCGGTGGGCCCGTTGTTGTCCTGCACTTCCTCGACGGCGACGATGTCGGGCGAGGACAGGTTCTTCACCAGCGCGCCGGCGAGCCGGTCGAACTTGCCGGCGTCCGACTTCGGCGACAGGTTCTCCACGTTGTACGTCGCGATGGAGAGCTGGTCCTTGGGCGCCTTGGGCGTCTTCTCGGCGGGCAGGCCGCCGGACTTGAGCTTGCCCAGTTCCGTGGCGCGCACCGTGTAGCCGCCGAAGTTGTCGTAGTCCAGCGGCCCTTCGGTCGTGCCGGTCAGCTTGTCGCCGACGTCGGCCTTGGGGAACGGGGCCTTGTCGGCGGGCAGCAGCGAGGAGACCTTGAGCCGGGCGCCGTTCTGCTGGTGGTACGAGCCGTACAGCGTGCCGCCGCGCGGCGTCGGGTGCTCGCGGGGGTCGGCGGTCACCCACAACTCGCCGTACTCGCTGGTGGGTCCGGTCACCCGCGCGTCCGAGACCTCGGTGCGCATGCCTTCGAGGGATTCGTACAGGTCGAGCGCGTACTTGTCCGGGTGGAGCCGGAGCTTTTCGATGCTGCGGCTGTCCTTGTCGCCCTTGGGCGCGTAGGTGTCCGGTATGCGCTTGGCGTCGAGGCGTTCCGCTGCGGGCAGCGACCGCCCGCCGGCGCGCACCGTCCAGTGTGCGCCGGTGAGTTGGGTGACCGACTGGCCGCCCGCCTTCTCGCCGCCGGGGTAGAACTCGGCGACGTCGCCGTCGACGTGCACCGAGTCGCCGACCTTGACGTCGGGGGTCTGCTTGCCCGTGTAGACGTAGATGCCCTCGCTGGTGGCCGGGTCGTCGTCCGGGTGCGGGTCCTGGATCCAGAAGCCGCGGGCCGAGCCGGAGCCGCGTACGCCGGTGACGACGCCCGCGACGCCGGTGACCTTGCGGCCCTTGTACGGCGAGAGGCGGGTGTGGCCCTGGATGTCGTGGATGCGGACGCCGTCCCCGTCTCCGGCCGCTCCGCCGCCTGTCGGGCGGGAGTGCTCGGGGGAGGAGAGGGCCGCGGAGGCGGCGGGCACGGCGAGGAGGGTGCAGCAGACCGCCGCTGCGGTGAGCGCGGAGGTGCGTACGAGTCGGGATGGCAACGGTCACTCCGTGGGGGGATGCAGACAGTGGTGCCGGATGCTACGCGCGTAAAGTCTGGCGCCTGCGCGGAAGTTGTCAAGCGTCCGCCCACAACTCCCCCGCGCGGGGCCGCTGTCGCGCTGGAGCGCGGGCGCGGCGGGTGCCGCGATACGGGCGGTGGCGGACGAGTCCCGTCTACGCTGGGGGCCGCATGCCACGTGGTGCACGCCACAGACCCGCACGCGGCCGTCGGCGGTGTGCGGGGCCCGGAGCCGGCGCGCCGTGGCCGCAACGCCCCTCGTACCAGTAGGAGATGAACGCGCTCATGACCGGTGAGGACCGTCCCGCCATGCCGCCCGTACGGCTGCCCGCACAGGCCGAACTGGCCCGGGACGCGCTGGCGGCGCCGCTGCTCGCGCGGGCGGTGGAGCTGGCGAAGTGGGCCGGGAGCGCGGGCGGTTCGGACGGCGCCGGCCCGGACGCTTCCGGCGGTGCGGGCGGGGTGCCCGTGGGCGCGGGCGGTGAACTCCTCGGCGAGCAGCTGAAACTGGCCGTCGAGCGGCTGGGGCTGACCGAGGACGAGGACGCGTCGGTGCACACCACGGACTCGTGGAACCTCGCGCTGGACCTCGGACTGGTCGAGTTCGAGGAGGACGACGAGGACCGGGGGAACGGCGGGGCCGCTGGGGACGCCGAGGGCGGCGAGCGAGGCGAGGGCGGCCGAGGCGGCGCGGACGGCGACGGCCCGTACGCGGACGAGCCGGTCGGTACGGCCCGGCGGAGCGAGGAGTCGGACCTGCTGGAGGTGCTGACCGGCGGCGGCAGCCCGGCCGACGTGCTGGAGGTGTGGCGCGAGGGGCTGGAGACCGCGCTGGAGAACGCGGCGGCGCCCAGCCTGGAGGACCTGCTCGCGCACGCGGACGGCACCGAAGCCGGCGAGGGCGACGGCACCGTCGATCTCGACACTCTGGACGTCGACTCTCTCGACCTCGACGCCCTGGAGTGGGATCCGCAGGAGGAGGCGGAGGCACTCGACGGCGCGCTCGGCAACCTCTATCTGCTCAGCCTGTCCGAACCGGCCGTCTCCACCGGCGGCATGGTTCCGCTTCCGGTGCTGGCCGCGTCGCTCACCGTCCCCGACGACGTCGAGGAGCCGACCGACGAGGTGCTGGAGCAGGTGTCGGCGGTGATGATGCGGCTGGACGAGCAGTTCCGGATCCTCGCGCCGTCCGGGCTGGTCGAATACCGGCCCGTGGACGAGGCGTTGACGGAGGAGACCGACGAGGACGGCGAACTCCCGGCCGACCTGGACGACGAGGACGTGTCCCGGTACGGCCTGGTCCGGCTGACCCCGCTCGGGCTGTACGGCGTGCGCGAGCGGCTGCGCGAGGCCGGCATCGACGCTCCGGCCGTCGGCGACCTTGCGGAGGCCGACGCGGCGCGGCTGCTGGCCGCACTTCCCGCGTACTCCGAGGCCAACGCGCAGGCGGAGATCGAGTCCTGGCTCGCCGCGCGTACGCCGCTGGACGCGGCACGGGAACTGCTCGTGGCGGCGCGCGGCACCGACGAGCACGCGCCGGCCCGCCGGCTCGTGTGCCAGCAGGCGCTGTCGCTCGCGGGCGGTGAGGCCGAGCTGGCGCTGCGCGAGGTGCTGGAGGACCGGCAGTTGGGCGGGCTGGCGCGGGTGTGGCTGGCCGAGCACGGGGCGAAGGACGTGCCGCAGCCCGACGAGGAGATGATCTTCTGGCTGACGGTGGACACCCTCGCGGCGCAGCTCGCCACCGCGGGCGAACCGGCCGAACTCAAGGACCTGGTGCAGGGGTTGGTCGACCAGCACGCGGGCTTCTTCGACAAGGCGTGGCGGGTGGACCACCCGGCGACCGGCGAGGTGCTGGAGGCGATGGGCCGCGCGCACCCCGACAAGCAGACCGCCAAGGAGGCGCGCAAGGCGGCCTTCAAGGCGCGCGGCAGGACGGCGTAATCGGAGGAACGGAGGAATCCGGCAGGGCGGCGTAGCCGAGGAGGGGCGCGGCCGACTCCCTCTCACTCAGGGCCGGTTGCCGGTCTCGTAGCTCTCCGTGGTCCAGGCGCGGGCCTGTTCGCTGAGGGTGACGCCGAGCCCGGGCCGCGCCGGCAGGTGCATACGCCCGCCGCTGATCTCCAGCCGTTCCTCGAACAGCGGCTCCAGCCAGTCGAAGTGCTCCACCCACGGCTCCAACGGGTAGGCGGCGGCCAGGTGGAGGTGGATCTCCATCGCGAAGTGCGGGGCGAGCGTGAGCTGTTGGTGCTCGGCGAGCGCGGCCAGCTTCAGGAACTGCGTGATGCCGCCGATGCGCGGGGCGTCGGGCTGGAGGACGTCCGCGGCGCCCTGCCGGATCAACTCCGCGTGCTCGCCGACGCTGGAGAGCATCTCGCCGGTGGCGACGGGGGTGTCCAGAGCGGACGCGAGCGCGGCGTGGCCGCCGGTGTCGTACGCGTCGAGCGGTTCCTCGATCCACACCAGACCGTACGGTTCGAGCGCGCGGCCCATCCGGCGGGCCGTCGGCCGGTCCCACTGCTGGTTGGCGTCGACCATCAACGGCACGTCGTCGCCGATGCGTTCGCGTACGGCGGCCAGCCGGTCCAAGTCGCGGCGGCTCTCCGGATGCCCGACCTTGATCTTGATGCCGCCGATGCCGCGCTCCAGCGAGGCGGCGGCGTTGTCGAGCACCTGCCCGGTGGGCGTGTGCAGAAAGCCGCCGGAGGTGTTGTAGCAGCGTACGGAGTCGCGGTGGGCGCCGAGCAGTTTGGCCAGCGGCAGTCCGGCGCGGTTGGCCTTCAGATCCCACAGGGCGATGTCGAACGCGGCGATCGCCTGGGTGGCCAGCCCGCTGCGGCCGACGGAGGCGCCGGCCCACACCAGCTTGGTCCAGATCCGGCCGATGTCGCTGGGGTCCTCGCCCACCAACTCCTCGGCGATCTCCCGGGCGTGCGCGTACTGCCCGGGCCCGCCGGCGCGTTTCGCATAGCTGAAGCCGAGGCCCCGGTGGCCCTGTTCGCTCGCGATCTCCGCGAAGAGGAACGCCACTTCCGTCATCGGCCGCTGGCGCCCGGTGAGCACCTTGGCGTCGCTGACCGGGGCGGCGAGCGGCAGCGGCACCGAGGAGAGCCGGACCCAGCGGATCCGGTCGGCGGCGGTGCCGTCCGCGCCGTACGCGGTCCGGTCCGTGCCGAGTGCGGTCCCGTGCGTGCCGAGTGCGGTCCCGTCCGTGCCGTCCGTGCCGTGTGCGGTGCCGGCGGTCGTGTGCATAGGCGTCACCACTCCGTTCGCGCCTGTACCGACGGCCTGAAACTACGGGCGGCCGACTATCCACGTCCAACATAGAGTTTGGATGCCGCCATACCGGAAGAGCATGCATGGCCGTCTCCGGCGGGCCTGCACGGATCTCCAACAGCCTTCGAGGGCACCGTTGTTCACGCTGACGCAACTCACCGGCTTCGTCGCCGTGGCCGAGGAGCTGAGCTTCACCCGGGCCGCGGAGCGGCTACAGCTGACCCAGCCGCCGCTGAGCCGCCAAATACAGCAGCTGGAGCGCGAGTTGGGCGCCCGGCTCGTGGAGCGCGGCAACCGCTCCGTACGCCTGACCGCGGCCGGCCGCTCCTTCCTCACCGAAGCCCGGCGCATCCTCCGCCAGACCGAGCACGCCACGCTCGCCGTACGGCGGGTCTCCGCGGGCGAGGCGGGCGCGCTCGCCGTCGGCTTCACCGCGGCCGCCGCCTGCTCCGCCCTCGGCACGCTGCTGGACGCGGCGCGCAGCGCGATGCCGGGCGTGGAGGTGGTGCTCAGCGAACTCGTCACGCGGGACCAGTTGGAGGCCGTCACCGCGGGCTCCCTCGACCTCGGCCTGGTGCGGCCGTCCGCGGTCGGCGCCGATCTGGCCGTACGTCCCGCCGCCCGCGAAGGGCTGCTGGCCGCGCTGCCGTGCGGGCATCCGCTGGCGACCGCGCATCCGGAGCATGTGCCGCTGGAGATCGGCGAGTTCGACGGCCGTGACTTCGTGATGTACTCGCCCATCGAGGCCCGCTACTTCCACGAGCTGCTGGCCGGCATCTTCCACGCCGCGGGCGTCGCGCCCGTCGCCACCCAGTACCTCAGCCAGATCCACAGCATCCTGGCGCTGGTCGACGCCGGCTGGGGTCTCGCGCTGGTGCCCGAGGCTGCGGCGCGGATGCGCTACGCGGGCGTCGCCTTCCGGCCGGTGCGGCTGCCCACGCCCGAGCCGGTCCGACTGGACCTGGTGTGGCGCAAGGACAACGACAATCCCGCGCTCGGCACGCTGCTACGGCAGCTGTGACCCGGGATCCGCTGGCTCGCGTCCTGCGGACCGACGGCTCGCGGATTCGCGGCCCGCGGGCTCCTCGGCCCCGTGCCCGTCGAAGGCGCCGTGCCGGCCCGCTCCCGCCGCGAAGCGTGCCGCGCCGTCCACCGCCTCCGCCAACGCCCCGCGCCCGTGGGCGAGTTCGGCCGCCAGCGCCTCGTCCTCGGCCAGCCCGTGCTGGGCGCGTACGGAAGCCAGGTCGGCGCGCAGACAGGTCTGCGGAAAGCTTGCGATACGGGCGGCCAGCTCCTCCGCGGCGGCGCGTGAACCGCCGCTGGGCACCAGCCGGTCGACCAGCCCGGTCTCGTACGCCTCGGCCGCGGGCACCGGGCGCCCGGTGAGGATCAGGTCGAGGGCGCGGCCGGTGCCGATGAGCCGCGGTAGCCGTACGGTGCCGCCGTCGATCAGAGGCACGCCCCAGCGGCGCGAGAAGACTCCGAAGACGGCGTCCTCCTCGGCCACGCGCAGGTCGCACCAGAGGGCGAGTTCGAGGCCGCCGGCGACCGCGTGCCCGGCGACCGCGGCGATGACCGGCTTCGACAGCCGCAGCCTGGTCGGCCCCATCGGGCCGTCGCCGTCCGCCGCCACCCGGTTTCCGCGCTCGGTGCCGAGCGCCTTGAGGTCGGCGCCCGCGCAGAAGCTGCCGCCTTCGCCCCACAGCACGCCGACCCGCGCCGCCGGATCCGCGTCGAAGGTGCGGAAGGCGTCCGCGAGCGCCGCCGCCGTCGGCCCGTCCACGGCGTTCCGCGCCTCGGGGCGGGACAGGACGACGGTGGTGACGTGGCCTCGGCGTTCGGTGCGTACGGTCATGGGCGGCGGCTCCCGTGGGGCGGCAGGGCGGGCGCCCGACTGTACAAGCCGGCGCGGCCCGTTGAACCCGCGCTGTCCCGTGCCGTCCCGCAGTGAGAGACGCCGTTTCGGCGGCCGCCGCGCTCGGCTACGGTGGTGGCCATGTTCGGTACGGCACGTCATCTGGCTCTCGCGCTCTTCGCGGCCACGACGTGGAGCGTCGACGACGCGCTCTGTCCCGGCCGCCGCGGCTGACCCGCCCCGCGCCCGGCCTCTCCACTCCCAACTCCCCGGCTCTGACCGGGGGTGACCGCGTGCGCCTGAATGTCCCGGTCCGGATCACCGGCCCGGCCGCGGAAGCCGCCCCGAACAACCGCCCCCGGAACAGCCCCCGTTCTGCCTTCGGACCGCTCTCAGGAGACAGCTGTGACCTCCGCCCCGCTCACCGGCGGCGCCCCGGCCACCGGCGGCGCCCCGCCCGCCGACAGCGCCGTGCCCGTCCGTCCGCCCGCCCCCGAACCCGAGCCCGCGCCACCGGTGCGCCGGGTGCCGCTGGCCGTCGCCGCGCTGCTCGCCGTCGCACTGACCGGGTACGTGTGGGCCGTGCACGGGCCCAAGCCCGGCGTACTGCTGCTGCTCGGCGTCGGGCTCGGCGTCGGGCTGTTCCACTCGCGCTTCGGATTCACCTCCGCCTGGCGGCAGTTGGTCGCCGTCGGCAACGGCACCGGGCTGCGCGCACACGCGCTGCTGCTCGGCACCACGGCCACCCTGTTCGCACTCGTCATCGGCACCGGCACCGGACTGTTCGGCAGCAAGCCCGTGCCGAGTGCCGGGCCGCTGGGCGTGGCGCTGCTGGTCGGCGCGTTCCTGTTCGCGGTCGGGATGCAGCTCGGCGGCGCGTGCGCCTCGGGCACGCTGTTCGCGGTCGGCTCCGGCCAGTCCCTGATCGTGCTGACCCTCGGCGGTTTCGTCGCCGGATCCACGCTGGCGGCCTGGCAGTACGGGCTCTGGAGCGACCTGCCCGCCTTCCAACCCGTGCTGTTCTCCGACCACTTGGGCTGGGCCGGCTCGCTCGCGGTCACCCTGGCGCTGCTGGTGCTGATCGTGCTCGGCTCGCGCCGGCTCCAGGCCCGCCGCAACCCTCCGCCCGTCGGCCGGCCACCCGTCGCCGCGGGCGGCTGGGCGCGCATGGTCCGCGGCTCGTGGCCGCTCGCGGCCGGCGCACTCGTGCTGGCCGTGCTCGGCGCCGGAGTGCTGCTGGTCTCGGGCGGAGCGTGGGGCGTCACCAGCGCCTTCACGCTGTGGGGCTCCAAGATCGTGGCGGCGCTGGGCGGTTCGCCGGAGCACTGGGCGTACTGGCGGCAGCCGGAGAACGCCCCGCAGCTCTCCGCTCCGGTGCTCACCGACAAGACCAGCCTCACCGACTTCGGCATCATGATCGGCGCCGCGGTCGCCGCCGCGCTGGGCGGAGTGTGGACGCTGCACCGCGGCATCGGCGGACGCCGCGCGCTCGCCGCGGTACTCGGCGGCGTACTGATGGGCGTCGGTGCGCGGCTCGCCGGCGGCTGCAACATCGGCGCCTACCTCGCGGGCATCGCCTCCGGCAGCCTGCACGGCTGGATCTGGGGCATCGCGGCCATGGCCGGCACCTGGGCCGGGCTCCGCCTGCGCCCACTGTTCGGGCTGAGCAACCCGCGCCCGGAGGACGGCAGTTGCTGACCGGCGCCCGCGGTTCGCCGCGGGCGCTCGCGGCAGTTTCTACGGGCTGCCCTTCTACAGGCCGGCCTGCTACGGGCCCAGCCAGACCGTCGTGGCGTTGCAGAACTCGCGGATGCCGTGCCCGGCCAACTCCCGCCCGTACCCGGAGCGTTTCACCCCGCCGAACGGCAGCGCGGGGTGTGAGGCCGTCATGCCGTTGACGTAGATGCCGCCCGCCTGGATGTCCCGGACCAGGCGCTCCTGTTCTCCGGCGTCGCGGGTCCAGGCGTTGGAACTCAGCCCGAACGGGGTGTCGTTGGCGACCGCCACCGCCTCGTCCAGATCCGCCACGCGGTACAGGCTCGCCACCGGTCCGAAGGACTCCTCGCGGTGGATGCGCATCCGGTCGGTGACGCCCGCGAGCACCGTCGGCTCGTAGAACCAGCCGCGGGCCGGCTGCGGCGGGCGCCGACCTCCGCACAGCACGTCCGCGCCGCGCCGGGTGGCGTCGTCCACCAGCTCCTCCAGATCCGAGCGGCCGCGCTCGGAGGCGAGCGGGCCGACGTCGGTGGTCTCCACCATCGGGTCGCCGACCCGCAGCGCGCTCATCCGCTCCGTGAACCGCTCGGCGAACTCGTCGTACACGTCCGTGTGCACGATGAAGCGCTTCGCGGCGATGCAGGACTGGCCGGCGTTCTGCACCCGCGCGGTGACCGCCGTACGCACCGCCTGCTCCAGGTCGGCCGAGGGCAGCACCAGGAACGGGTCGCTGCCGCCCAGCTCCAGCACCGTCTTCTTCACCTCGTCGCCCGCCACCGAGGCGACCGAACGGCCCGCCGGCTCGCTGCCGGTGAGCGTCGCGGCCGCCACCCGCGGGTCGCGCAGGATGTCGTCGACCGCGCTCGAACCGACCAGCAGCGTCTGGAAGACGCCGTCGGGATATCCGGCCCTGCGGAACAACTCCTCGATGTAGAGCGCCGTCTGCGGCACGTTCGACGCGTGCTTCAGCAGCGCGGTGTTGCCCGCCATCAGAGCCGGGGCCGCGAACCGCACGACCTGCCAGAGCGGGAAGTTCCACGGCATGACGGCCAGCACGGTGCCGAGCGGGCGGTAGCGCACGTACGCACGCGTGGCGCCGGAGTCCTCCACGTCGGCCTGCGCGGGGTGCTCGTCGGCCAGCAGCTCCGCCGCGTGACTCGCGTACCAGCGCATCGCCTTCGCGCACTTGGCCGCCTCGGCGCGGGCGGCGGTGAGCGGCTTGCCCATCTCGGTGGTGATGGTGCGCGCGATCTCGTCCTGGTCGCCGTCCAGCAGCTCCGCCGCGCGGTTCAACAGCCGCGCCCGCAGGTCGAATCCGCTGCGCCGGAACTCCTGGAAGGCGCTGTCGGCACGGAAGAGGCGCTCCTCGATCTCGCCGACGTTCAGTGCGTCGAACCTCTTCTCGGTCTCGCCCGTGGCCGGATTCACGGTGGCGATGGCAGCCATGTGCAGCGCCTCCTCGTCGTGCGGTCCGCTGGTCCCGCCGGCCGTCGCACGCGCTCCGCCCGTGGCTGCTCCGTCGTACGCACGGTCGCGGCGCTCGCGGTGCTCGTGGCGCTCGCGCGGCAACGGGCGCTCGGCGCGCGGCACATGGGCGACGGCGCACCGGCATGCGAAACGGTTCGGGGAACCGGTACGCGGACCGCGGTACCCGGTGCGGCCGCCGTCATGACCGGGCGGCGCCGCGGGACGCGGGCACGTGACCCGCGGCGCCGCCCGCGGCTACAGCGCCGCCGCGGCCGGCTTCACCATCCCCCGCACCGTGCGCGCGTCGACGTACTCGCCCAGCGCCGTCATCTCCCACTCGCCGGAGAACTGCCGGACCAGCTTGCACATCAGCACGCCCGTGCGCGGCTCGGAGTTGGTGAGGTCGAAGCGGACCAACTCCTCGTCCGTGGCGGCGTCCAGGAGTCTGCAGTACGCCTTGGCGACGTCCGTGAACTTCTGCCCCGAGAAGGAGTTGACCGTACACACCAGACCGGTGACCTCGGCGGGGAGTGCGCCGAGATCGATGGTGATCACCTCGTCGTCGCCCGCGCCCTCGCCGGTGAGGTTGTCCCCGGAGTGCCGCACGGTGCCGCCGAGGATGGACAGCTTCAGGAACGAACAGGACGCGATCTTCTTGCGGTTGGCGTCGAAGGCGACGACCGAGGCGTCGAGGTCGATGTTGCCCGAGCGCCTGCCGTACGCGGGCTCCCAGCCGAGGCCCATCTTCACCGCCGTCAGCACCGGGCGCCCGCCCTTGACGAGCGAGACGGACTGCTGCTTCTGCAGACTGACCCGGCCCTTGTCGAGGCTGACCTTGCCGCCGTCCGCGGACGGACCGGGGGAGGGGGACTGGGGCGCTGGCTGGGGCTGGGGCTGGCCCGCGGCCGGTGCGGCCGGGACCGCAGCGCCGGGCGCGGGCGGCGCCGGCGGAGCACCCGGAGCGGCCGGCGGAGGCGGAGCCGGAGCGCCGGGGGGAACGGGCGCGGTCGGCGCGGCACCGGGCGGCGGCGGACCGGGCGCCACCGGCGGCGGCCCGAATCCCTGCCCGGGCGGGGGAGGAGCGGGAGCCGCCGGTGCTCCAGGTGCTCCCGGAGAAGGCGGCGCGGCTGGTGCTCCCGGAGCAGGCGGCGCGGGGGCCCCGGACGCGGGCGGAGCGGCCGGCGTGCCCGGTGCGGGCGGTGCGGTCGGCATGCCCGGAGCGGGCGGCGGGGGAGCGGCGGCGGGGGTTCCCGGAGCGGTCGGCATCCCCGGTGCGGTCGGTGCCGGCGGCGGCGTACCCGGCGCGGGCGGTGCGGGGACCCCGGCGGGCGCACCCGGCGCGGGAGGCCCGGGAGGCCCGGAAGGCGCTGCCGGCGCGGTCGGTGCCGCCGGCGCGGAGGCCGCCGGCTCGTCGATGTCGACGCCGAAGTCCTTGGCGATTCCGGCCAGTCCGTCCGCGTAGCCCTGGCCCACCGCGCGTACCTTCCAGGCGTCGCCGCGGCGGTAGACCTCCGTCACGACGAGCGCGGTCTCGGCGCCGAGCCGGGGCGGCGTGAACGTGGCGAGCACGGCGCCGGTGTCCGCGTCCCGCACGGTCGCCGTCGGCTCCGTGCCCGCGAAGGTGGCGCCCGGCGCAGCCGCCGTGTCCAGGCTGGCCGTCACCACCACCTTCTCCACGTCGGCCGGTACGGACGCGGTGTCCACGGTGACGGTGTCCGCGGCGCCGCCGCTGTGCGTCACGCCCGGCCCGGCGGGCTGGTTGTAGAACACGAAGTCGGCGTCGGAGCGCACTTTTCCGTTCGCGCTCAGCAGCAGCCCCGAGACGTCCAGCCGGCTGGGCGCGGTCACCTCGACCGCCACCCGCTGGGCGGTCAGCGGCAGGTTCGAGCCAGGAGTCATTGCGGTCATGCCGGTCGTAACGAGTGGGCGCGAAGTGCGGTTCCTCGGTGCGGGTCCTCCGCCGGGCGGGCCGGCGGCGGAACCGGTACGCCCCCGGAGCGGGCCCACCGCCGCGCCGCCGGGCGGGAGTTGGACGTGCCGCGCGGCGCCACACCGCGAGCCGCCACGTACGCCGCCGCGTCCGAAGCCGGCGCCGCTCCGCCCACTGCGGACCGCCGCGGAAGACGCAGGCGAGCCTTCCGGAGGCGCCGGCCCTCCTGGGAGCGGACGCGCGCCCCGCTACCGGCGGAGCAGAGCGCGGCCGCGGACGCCGGAGGTCTGCGCGGCTCCAACGGCACGCCGGCTCGGGGGAGTTGACCGGGCGGCCGGTACGGGAACGGGGCGCCCCGTCCCCGTACCGGCCGTACGGGCGTCCGCTCCGGCGCCGCTCAGCGGTGGTGCCGTTCGCGCGAGTTGCCGAAGAAGATGCGGTACGCGATCAGCAGTACCAGCGCTCCGGCGATCGCCGCGACCCACAGCTTCGGGTCGACGAAGTTGTGGCTGATCGGCCGGTCCAGGAAGATCGCCGACAGCCAGCCGCCGATGAACGCGCCGGCGACGCCGATCACCGTCGTACCGAGAACCCCGCCCGGGTCGCGGCCCGGAAGGATCACCTTGGCGATCGTGCCGGCGATCAGGCCCAGGATGATCCAGCTGATGATCCCCGAGTGGATCAGATCCGAGAGGCTGAAGCTGGAGTGCGCCTCTGCGATGAGCATGCCGTGGAACCTCCCCGTGAGCGTGCGATGCGCCCCCATCATGCCTGCACGGAGTGCGCGCGGTCGTCACAGGGCGCCTACTCGTGACCGGCTCGGGACGTGAACCGCCCGCCGTGCCCCGAGAGTTCGGCTGCGGGCGGCCCGGGTGCAGCCCCTAACGGCCGCCCGTGACTAGTGCGGCCAGAGCGGCGGGTCGGTGCAGAAGTGGCCGCCGAGGTACGCGTGTTCCGGGTTGTCCGGACTCAACTCGCCCTGTTCCGCGATGAGTTCCGCGGCGTACGGCTCGGAGTCGTCCTGTGGTTCGTAGCCCAGCGCCCGCGCGGTGGACAGGTCCCACCACAGGCGGGTGTTGGCGGACGAGCCGTAGACGACGGTGTGCCCGACGTGTTCGGCGGTCAGGGCGGCGTGGAAGAGCCGGGCGCCGTCGGCGGGGCTGAGCCACAGCGACAGCATCCGTACGTTCGTGGGCCGCGGGAAGCAGGAGCCGATGCGTACGGACACCGTCTCGATGCCGTGCCGGTCCCAGTAGAGCTGGGCCAGGTCCTCGCCGAAGGACTTCGACAGCCCGTAGTAGGTGTCCGGGCGGCGCGGGGTGCCGACGGGGATCGGCGGGTCGCCGTCCGCGGGGCGCGGGCGCGGCGTGTAGCCGACGGCGTGGTTGGACGAGGCGAAGACGACCCGGCGTACGCCCGCCTCCCGTGCCGCTTCGTAAAGCCGGTACGTGCCCTCGATGTTGGAGTGCAGGATCTTCTCGAACGGGGCTTCCAGCGAGATGCCCGCGAGGTGGAGGATCGCGTCGACGCCGCGGGTGGCCTCGCGCAGCGCGGCGGTGTCGGTGAGGTCGGCGACGAAGGTGCCGGCGTCCCCGCCCGCCGTGTCTCCGCCCGCCGTGTCTGCGCCGGCGGTGTGCTCGCCCGCGACGCCCGGGACGGGGCGCACGTCGAACAGCCGCAGGGCGTACCCGTAGCCGGGCAGCAGCCCGCGCATCAGGGTGCCGAGGCCGCCGGCGGCGCCGGTGAGCAGGACGGTGCGGGGGGCTGGCATCAGTCAAGTCTCCCGTTGTGCACGTGATTCACATATGGGGACACGCTAGGGAGGTTCGCGTCGCAGCGTCAAGTGCCGCCTGGGAGGCGGCAGTTCGCGTCCCGCCGGGCGGAGGCGCGCTTGACCGGCCGCGATGCGCTGGCCTACCGTGTACAGCGTTCAGAAATGTAGACGTCAGTCAGAAACATACTCATCCACGCACTGGCGTCGGTCAGCGACATACACGGCAGAACATGCGTGGCCACGGGGTCGGTCGGGCGGTGCGGCACAGCCGCTTGCGGTCAACTGCGCGCTCCCGCGCCCCCGTTGCGCATGGTCCCGTGCCAAGGGAGCGCCACATGACCGCACTTCCGCCCTCCGCCGCCTCCGAGCCGCCGCCCTCCGCCGGGACCGGGACCGCTCCGGCCCTGTCCGAACGGCTGGCGGGCCTGCTGTTCTTCCCGGTCACTCCGTACGGCGCGGACGGCGAGGTCGATGTGGAGACCTACCGCGTCCATGTGCGCCGGGGGATCGAGGCGGGCGCCGGCGCGGTGTTCGCCTGCTGCGGCACCGGCGAGTTCCACGCGCTGGCCCCCGAGGAGTACGCCGAGTGCGTCGCCGCAGCCGTCGCTGAGGCGGACGGGCGGGTGCCGGTCGTGGCCGGCACCGGCTACGGCACCGCGCTCGCCCGCAGGTTCGCCGCGCTGGCCCAACAGGCGGGCGCCGACGGCCTGTTGGCGATGCCGCCCTACCTCGTCGCCCCGGACCAGGACGGACTGGTGCGGCACTTCGAGGAGCTGGCCGCGGCCACCGACCTGGACGTCGTCGTCTACCAGCGCGACAACGTCCGGTTCACGCCCGCCGCGGCCGTCCGGCTCGCGCGCACCCCCGGCGTCGCCGGACTCAAGGACGGGCTCGGCGACCTCGACCTCATGCAGCGCATCGTCAGCGCCGTACGCACCGAAGCGCTCGAACAGGCCCGCGCCTTCCGGTACTTCAACGGGCTGCCCACCGCCGAACTGACCGCGCCCGCCTACCGCGCCATCGGCGTCAGCCTCTACTCCTCCGCCGCCTTCTGCTTCGTCCCCGAAGTCGCCCTCGCCTTCCACCGCGCCCTCCTCGAAGGCGACGACGCGACCGTCGAAGCGCTGCTCGACGGCTTCTTCCGGCCGCTGGTCGAACTGCGCAACCAGGGCCGCGGATACGCCGTCTCGCTGGTCAAGGCGGGCGTACGGCTGCGCGGTCTGGACGTCGGCGGGGTACGCCCGCCGCTCGCGGAGCCCGCGCCCGCGCACCTAGAGGAGCTGGCCCAGCTGATCGAGCACGGGCTCGCGCTCGTGGGCGGACCGGGCGCCGCGCAGCCGGGCGCGCCTACGGGCACGGAGGCGGGCGCGGGCCCGGCGTTGTGATGCGCGCCTCCGCGTTCGTCTACCCCTGGGACGTCGTCGGCGACCCGGAGGCGCCGACGCGCCTCGCAGAGCTGGGAGTCGAGCAGGTCACGCTGGCCTCGGCGTACCACTCCACGCGGGCGCTCACCCCGCGCCACCCGCGCCACCGCGTCGTGACCGCCCGGCACTCCGCCGTGCTCTACCCGCCCGACCCGGCACGCTGGACGGGCCGCGCGCTGCGCCCGTACACCCAGGACTGGGCGGGCGGCGGCACCGACCCGTACGGCGAGGCGGCCCGCGCGCTCACCGCCGCCGGCCTGGAGGTCCACTCGTGGGTGGTGCTGGCGCACAACTCCCGGATGGGCGGGGAGTTTCCGTCCGTCGCGGTGTGCAACGCCTATGGCGACCGCTATCCGTGGGCGCCCTGCATCGCACGGGCCGAGGTGCGCGAGTACCTGGTCGCGCTCGCCGCCGAGGCCGCCGTACGCGAGCACACGGGCGGCACGGAGCTGGAGTCCTGCGGCTGGTACGGGCTCGCGCACCTGCACGCGCACGACAAGACCGGCGGCGTCGAACTGGACGGCGCGGCGCGGTACTTGATGTCGCTGTGCTTCTGCGACGTCTGCCGCGCCGGCTACGCCGAGGCGGACGTCGCTCCCGAGCCGCTGCGGTCCGCGGTCGTGCGCGCGGTGGATGCGGTGTGCCGAGGCGAGGCGCCCGCCGGGAGCGCCGCGCGGGGGGAGAGCGCCGTGTCGGCGGGCGGCGAACGGCGGGCCGAGTGGCGGCGCGTGCGCGAACTGCTCGGCGCGGAGCGGGCGGAGGCCGTCGCCGGCTGGCGGGCGCGGGCCGCGCGCCGGCTGCGCAGGGAGGCGGTCGCGGCGGTACGGCACGAGGCGGCGCGCGCGGGGGCCGTACGGGACGCCGGTAACCGCGAGGCGGACGCGGGGGCGCGAACCGGCGTGCCCGGACGGGCGGTTGGGCCCGGCAGCCGGTTCCGGGTGCTGCTGCACGCCGACCCGGCGCCGCACCGCACCGGCGCCAACGCGGGCGTGGACCCCGGCGAAGCGTGCGCCGACGCGGACGGCGTGGTGCTGCCCTGCACCGGTGACGACGCCGAACGGGCCGCCGTACTGGGCCCGTTCACTGCCGCGGTGCCCGCCGAATCCGCCGAGTCCGCCGGAGACACCGGGGACACGGGGGGCACCGGGGAGTTCACCGTGGCCGCCAACCTCACCGTGGTCTCCGGCATGGGCGGCTCCCCGCGCACCCTCGCCGCCGACGCCGCGCACGCCCGCGGGCTGGGC
>Ga0164243_10003648_pt1 | contig 24580 bp, 17 predicted proteins | sample OricompcompostOP_FD_108781 | JGI IMG/M metagenome (GOLD analysis project Ga0164243, IMG submission 108781) | Organic Plus compost microbial communities from Emeryville, California, USA - Original compost - Organic plus compost (OP) | ecosystem: Engineered > Solid waste > Mixed feedstock >...
CTCCGGGCCTTCACCCTGGCCGATCCGTATCGCGTGGTCGTCGATCTGCCGCAGATCGCCTTCCAATTGCCGCCGCGCATCGGCGAGCAGGGCCGGGGACTGGTAAAGGCGTTCCGCTTCGGCCTGGTCATGCAGGGCGGGTCGCGGATCGTGATCGATGCGGCCAAGCCGGTGCGCATCGACAAGGCTTTCGTCCTCGAGCCGAAGGACGGCCAGCCGGCGCGGCTCGTGCTCGACCTGGCCGCCACCGACCGCGAGAGCTTCCTGCGCACGATGGCGTTGGAGAACCGTCCGCCGCGCAAGGAGCCCAAGGCCGAGCGCGACGCCGTCGCCCATGCGCCTGGCGACCAGCGACCGCTGGTCGTGTTGGATCCCGGCCATGGCGGCCTCGATGCCGGAACCGTGGCGGCGAGCGGCGAGCACGAGAAGACGATCGTCCTCGAATTCGCGCTGCTGCTGCGGGAGAAGCTCGAACGCAGCGGCAAGTACCGGGTGCTGATGACCCGCACGGACGACCGTTTCGTGCCGCTGGCGGACCGGGTGCGAATCGCTCGTCAGGCGAAAGCGAGCCTGTTCATCTCGATCCATGCCGACGCTTTGGCCGCCGGAGACGGCGAGGCCCGCGGAGCCACCGTCTACACCTTGTCCGAGACGGCCTCGGACGCGGAGGCGGCGCGGCTGGCCGAGACGGAAAACCGCGCCGACATCATCGCCGGTGTCGATCTTGGCAGCGAGCCGGGGGACGTCGCCGACATCCTGATCGATCTCGCCCAACGCGAGACCAAGACTTTTTCCATGCAGTGCGCCAAGACTCGGGGCAGCGAGCTGAAAACCGCCGCCCGCCTGCATAAGCATCCGCTGAAGTCGGCCGGCTTCATCGTCCTGAAGGCGCCGGATGTCCCTTCGGTTTTGCTCGAACTGGGCTATGTTTCGAGCCGGCAGGACCTCAAGCTGATGACCTCGGACGCTTGGCGCGGCCGTGCCACTGATTCGATCGTCGAGGCGATCGGCACCTTCTTTACGCCGCGCCTTGCCGGCGCCCCGCTCGCGCCCGATTCTCGGTGATGATGTGGACGGTGCGGGGAGCCTCAGTTTGACCACAAAAGAGCGCGACGAAACGTCACCGAGGGCGGGCGAGAGGGCAGCTCCGGGGCGGCTGGACCGCGAGGCGGGAGCCGAACGAACCACATGATTTCACTGGCACACAGGGGAACCGCCGGGGCGTCGTGCGCTCGGGCGGCGCACTGGCGATGAGGTTTTTCGTCCGATTCTTCGGATTTCTGTTCACCGTCGGAACCATCCTGTTCCTCGTCGGCGTCGCCGCCGTCGCGGGCCTGCTGTGGCATTTCTCCAAGGACCTGCCGGACTACTCGCAGCTTCAGGACTATGAGCCGCCGGTGATGACCCGCGTTCACGCGTCGAACGGGGCCCTGGTTGCCGAATATGCGCGCGAACGCCGGCTCTACCTGCCGATCCAGGCGGTGCCGAAGCTGGTGAAGCAGGCCTTCCTCGCGGCTGAGGACAAGAACTTCTACGATCATTTCGGGCTCGATCCGATGGGCATCGCCCGCGCGGCCGTTCTCTACGTGGAGAATTTCGGCACCAGCCGCCGGCCGCAGGGCGCCTCCACCATCACCCAGCAGGTGGCGAAGAACTTCCTGCTCACCAACGAGGTCTCGTTCACCCGCAAGATCAAAGAGGCGCTGCTCGCCATGCGGATCGAGCGGACCTACTCGAAGGACAAGATCCTCGAGCTCTATCTGAACGAGATCTATCTCGGCATGGGCGCCTACGGCGTCGCCGCTGCGTCGCTGCTCTATTTCGACAAGTCGGTTCACGAGCTGACCGTCGCCGAGGCAGCGTATCTCGCCGCACTTCCCAAGGCGCCGAACAACTACCATCCCTTCCGTCAGCGCGAGCGCGCCATCGAGCGCCGCGACTGGGTCATCGACCGCATGGTCGAGGTCGGCTTCATCAGCGCCGAAGAGGGAAACGAGGCGAAGAAGCAGCCGCTCAACGTCACCCCCCGGCCGACCGGCGCCCACATCTTCGCCGCCGAATATTTCGCCGAGGAGGTGCGCCGCGAGATCTACGAGCGCTACGGCGAGAAGAAGCTCTACGAGGGCGGCCTGTCGGTCCGCGCGACGCTTGATCCGAAAATGCAGGTCGCCGCGCGCAAGGCCTTGGCCGACGGTCTGGTCAAGTATGACGAGGCGCACGGCTACCGCGGCCCCGTCACCACCATCGACATCAGCGGCGACTGGGGCGTGAAGCTCGCCGACGTCAAGGCGCTCAACGACATCGCCCCGTGGCGGCTCGCCGTCGTGTTGGACGTGAGCGACCAGGCCGCGCGCATCGGCCTGCAACCCGGTCGCGAGCCGGGCGGCATCGTCTCCAAGGAGCGCGAGATCGGCAACATTCCGCTCGAAGGCGTGAAATGGGCCCGCGGCGCCGCGGGTTCCGACCGCCCGCGCACGGCGATTACCAAGGTCAGCCAGGCGCTGCAGCCGGGCGACGTCATCTATGTCGAGCCGCTGAAGGACGAGGATTCGGGCAACCAGTACCGGCTGCGTCAGATCCCGGAAGTCTCCGGCGCGATCGTCGTAATGGACCCGACCACCGGCCGCGTGCTCGCCCTGGTCGGCGGCTTTTCTTACGACCAGAGCCAGTTCAACCGCGCCACCCAGGCCCTGCGTCAGCCGGGTTCGTCGTTCAAGCCGTTCGTCTATGCGGCCGCGCTCGACAACGGCTACACGCCCTCGACCGTCGTTCTCGACGCCCCGTTCGAGCTCGACCAGGGGCCGGGCGGCGGCGTGTGGCGGCCGGAAAACTATTCCGGCAAGTTCTACGGGCCGCAGACCCTCCGCTTCGGCATCGAGCAGTCGCGTAACGTCATGACGGTGCGGCTGGCGCACGACGTCGGCATGCCGCTGATCGCCGAATACGCCAAACGCTTCGGCGTCTACGATGATCTGCCGCCGTATCTGTCGTTCGCGCTCGGTGCCGGCGAGACCACCGTTCTGCGCATGACCGCCGCTTATTCGATGTTCGCCAACGGTGGCAAGCGCATCAAGCCGACCCTCATCGATCGCATCCAGGACCGTTACGGCCACACGATCTACAAGCACGATGAGCGGGAGTGCCGGGGCTGCGTGGCGCAGAAGTGGCAGAACCAGCCGGAGCCGACGCTGGTGGATCGCCGCGAGCAGGTCATCGACCCGATGACCGCCTATCAGATCACCTCGATGATGGAAGGCGTCGTGCAGCGTGGCACCGCCACCGTCATCAAGGAGGTCGGCAAGCCGATCGCGGGCAAGACCGGCACGACCAACGACTGGAAGGACGCCTGGTTCGTCGGCTTCTCACCGGACGTCGCCGTCGGCGTCTATCTCGGTTTCGACAAGCCGCGTTCGCTCGGCCGGAGCGGCAACGTCACCGGCGGTCAGCTGGCGGCGCCGGTCGCGCGCGACTTCCTGAAGGTGGCGCTGGCCGACAAGCCGGCCGTACCGTTCCGCGTGCCTGCCGGGATCAAGCTCATCCGCATCGATCCTCACACCGGGCTGCGCGTTTCGGCCGGCCACACCGGCCGCGTCATTCTCGAAGCGTTCAAGCCCGGCACGGCGCCGCCGGACAACTATTCCATCATCGGCTACACCGACAGCGACGGTCGGCCGCTTTCGGTCTCCCCGGAGGCAGACCGGGCGATCCGGTCCGGAACCGGCGGCCTGTATTAGCCGCGAGGCGGATCGATCGGGCGCTCCGGGGCGTTCCCTGACGGAACCGGAGCGCGCGATGGAGTTCCTCCAGGGCATTGGGCTGGTCGGCAATCTCGCCGCCTTCGCCGCCGCGGCGGCGATCGCTTGGTGGGGCGGTGACCGGCTGGCACGTGCTGCTGACGCGCTGACGGAGCGGACCCGCGCCGGCCAGGCGCTTGTCGGCGTCGTGCTGCTCGGGGTGATGGTGTCGCTCCCGGAACTGACCTTCGCCGCCGTCGCCGCCGCCTTCGGCAATGCCGCTTTGGCCGTGAATGCGCTGTTGGGCGGCGTCGCCATGGTCATGGTGATGGTGGCCGTGACCGATCTCGTCGTCGGGCCCGAACCCTTGTCACGCGACGTGCAGCACCCGGTGGTGATGCTGCAGGGAGCGTTGACGATCCTCATGCTGGTGACCGTGGGTGCCGGCATCACGGTCGGCGACCGGCCGCTGCCCGGAATCGGCCTCGCCGGCATCTGGACGACGCTGCTGCTCGTCCTCTACGCGATCGCCCTGTTCCTGGTCAGGTCCGTGCAGCGCCGCCATCCTTGGCGGCCAGACTCGTCACCGCCCGATGACGCTGCGGCAGAAGGAAGCGGCCAGCAGCGGTCCAAGCGGGCCGACAGCGCCAGGAGCATCGCACTGCGCCTGGGCACGAGTGCCGCGGCGGTCGTTTTCGCCGGCACCGTCATGGCCTTCAGCGCCGATGCGATCACCGCTCAGACGGCGATCGGCGCCGGGCTGATCGGCTTTTTGTTTGGTGGCATCAGCACTTCGCTGCCGGAGCTCAGCACCACCATCTCCTCGGCTCGTCTCGGACGGTACGAGATGGCGTTCGCCGATGCCTTCGGCACCAACCTATGCTCGATTGCGCTGCTGTTCCTCGCCGACGTCATCTATCCGGGCCCGCCGATTCTCAACGAGGTCGGCCGGTTTTCGCTTTTCGCCGTGATGGTCGGCGCCGGCGTGACGGCCATCTATCTCGTCGGGCTGGTCGCGCGGCCGCGCCGGCCGGTTTTGCGGATGGGGCCTGATTCGGTCGCCGTGCTCGCGGTCGCCGCGGCCGGCTTCGTCATCTTGGCATCGCTGCAGTGACGCGTCGCCGATCTTGCCGCCGCCGCACGCGGTCGCTAGGTTCCGCCTTCGCGAAAAGGGTAGAGACATCATGCGTGCAGAGACTCAGTCGATCGTCGACGAGATCAAGCAGTCGGTCGGACTGCTGAGGAGGCATCTTTGACTTCGACCAGTCGAAGGCCCGGCTGGCGGAGCTGAACAAGCTCTCCGAAGACCCCGAATTTTGGAATGATCAGGAACGCGCCCAGCGCCTGATGCAGGAGCGGACCTCGCTCGAGGACCAGCTCGGCGCCATCGGTCAAATCGAGCGCGAGCTCGAAGATCAGCTGACCATGATCGAGCTCGGCGAAGCCGAGGGCGACGAGACGGTGATTGCCGAGGCGGAGGCGGCCCTCAAGGCGCTCAAGAGCGAAGCGTCGCGCCGCCAGCTGGAGGCGCTGCTGTCCGGCGAGGCAGACGCCAATGATACGTTCCTTGAAGTCCATGCCGGCGCCGGCGGCACCGAGAGCCAGGACTGGGCGCAGATGCTCCTGCGCATGTATGTGCGCTGGGCCGAGCAGCACAAGTTCAAGGTCGAGTATCTCGAAGAGACCGAGGGCGAAGAGGCCGGCATCAAGTCCGCGACCATCCAGGTCAAGGGCCGCAATGCCTATGGCTGGCTCAAGACCGAGGCCGGCGTGCACCGGCTGGTGCGGATCTCGCCGTTCGATTCCAATGCCCGCCGCCACACGTCGTTCGCGAGCGTCGACGTCTACCCGGTGATCGACGATCGCATCGTCATCGACATCAAGGAATCCGACGTCCGCGTCGACACGATGCGTTCCGGCGGCGCTGGCGGTCAGCACGTGAACAAGACCGAATCCGCGGTCCGGCTCACGCATATTCCGACCGGAATTGCGGTCGTCTCGCAGGGCGACCGCTCGCAGCACAAGAACCGGGCCACCGCCTGGAACATGCTGCGGGCCAAGCTCTACGAGGTCGAGCTGAAGAAGCGCGAGGAGCAGGCGGCGGCGGAGCAGGCGGCCAAGACCGACATTGGTTGGGGCCACCAGATCCGGTCCTACGTCCTGCAGCCCTATCAGATGGTCAAGGACCTGCGCACCGGCGTGCAGACCTCCGACACGGGCGGCGTGCTCGACGGCGATCTCGATCAGTTCATGGAAGCCACGCTTGCCCAGCGCGCCTTCGGCGGCGGGCCCGTGGAGGTGGAGGACGTGGACTAACCGGCGACGGCGGCGACGCCGCAAGGGGGGCTGAATGAGATCGGTCACGGTTCTCGGCCTTGGCCGCATGGGGCAGGGCCTGGCCCGCCGCTATCTCGAGGCGGGTTACGCCGTTACTGTCTGGAACCGCGATCCGAGCAAAGCCGCCGCGCTCGTCGCGGCTGGCGCACGGCAGGCGGCCACGCCACGCGAAGCCGCGACAGCGGCCGAGGCGATCGTTGCGATGGTTGCCGACGATGCCGCCTCGCGTGCGGTCTGGTTCGGCGACGACGGTGCTCTGGCGCAGGCGCCCCGCGGTGCGTTCGCGATCGAGTGCTCGACGCTGTCGGCGGAACACGTCGGTCGGCTTGCGGCCGCGGCGCGCGACGCGGGCCTCGCCTATATCGATTGCCCGGTCACCGGCTTGCCCGACGCCGCGGCGGCGGGAAAGCTGACCCTGCTCGTCGGCGCCGCACCGGAGGATCTCGCCCGGGCCGAGCCGTTCCTGACGCCGATCGGCAATGCCGTGCGCCATTTCGGCCCTGTCGGGACCGGCACCGGCTACAAGCTGATGATCAACCTGATGGGGGCTGTCCAGATCGCGGCTTTGGCCGAGGGGCTGGTCCTGTCGGAGCGGCTCGGGCTTGACCGCGATGCCGTGCTGCAGGCGCTGGAAACCAGCCAGGCGGCGAGTCCGCAGGTCGTGCGCTATGCGCGTCGTATGAGCGCGCGCGACTTCGCGCAGCCGACCTTCACCTCCCGGCTCCGGCACAAGGACGCGTCCTACGGCGCCGCGCTTGCACGGGCCGCCGGGGTTCCAGCGCCGCTCGGCGAGGCCGCGACGGCATGGTTCGCGGCCGCCATGGCGATTCAGCCGGATGCCGATGAAGCAACGCTGATCGAAACGGTGCTCGCCAAGACGGCTCGCCCGGAAGCCTGAACCGGCGCTGTCGCGGCCGCGCGGTCGTCAGCCGCCGTTTTTCTTCAGCCACTCCTTCATCCACGCGATCTCTTCCGTCTGGGTCCGGATCACCGCTTCGGCGAGCTTGCGCACCTCCGCATCTTTGCCGTGCGCGAGCACGATCTTCGCCATCGCCACGGCGCCTTCATGATGCGGGATCATGCCGCGCACGAAGTCGACGTCGGCGTTGCCGGAATACGGCACGTTCATCGCCTCGTGCATCGCGGCATTGGCCTCGCGATAGGCGCGGGTCGCCTCGCTTTCCGCGCTCGTCGCCGCGGTTCCGTGCCCGCCATGGTGGCCGTGATGGCTCTGGGCGATCGCTGCGGTGACGCCAAAAGCGGCAATCGCGGCAATCATCAGATATCGCATCATTCTGACACTCCGATCGAGCGCCCCCGCCCCTGGGATCATTGTACGAGCGTACGCTGGACCGCCGCCACCGCCCGCAAGCTGAGAGCCGCGATGGTCAGCGTCGGATTGGCGGTGGCAGAGGTCGGGAAGACACCGGAGCCCAGGATGAACAGGTTGGGATGGTCGTGACTGCGCAAGTCGCCGTCGACGACCGATGTCTTCGGATCGCTCCCCATCCGCACCGTGCCGATGATGTGGCCGGCGCCCTCGGCTTCCTCGCTGTGGTGGATCTCGCTCGTGCCGACGTGGCCGAAGATTTCGGTGTGAGCCTGCCGCGCGGCGGCGAGGCCGGCTTTGACGAAGTCGTCGAGCCGGTAATGAATTCGCGGCCGCGGAACGCCGTACATGTCCTTCTCGTCCGGATCGAGCGTCACGCGGTTTTCAGGGTCGGGCAATTGCTCGATCAGCGATGCCAGCCGGATGTGGCGCGACGCCTGGGCACGCAACGCCTCGTCGAGCGCCTTGCCGCGCAGGCCCTGCTCCGCCAGCGCTGCCGCGGTCGACACCGGGGCGCCCGTCGGCCACGACCAGCCGTCATTGCCGATCTCGATGCGGAACGCCGGCCGCTCGGCGCGAAACGGCCCGTCGCGCAGGTTTTCGATGCCCGACGTGGACAGCGGCCCGCGATAGGGCCAGACCGGCTTGTTCGAGAGTGCCCAGCTCAGCTGCGTGGGGTGATCCATCAGGTTGCGCCCGACCTGGTCCGAACTGTTGGCAACGCCGTTCGGCGTCGCGTCGCTGCGTGAATTCAGCAGAAGGCGCGGCGTTTCGATCGCATGCGCGGCGATGACGAACACGCGGCCGGTGGCGCGGCCTTCGCTGCCGTCGCGCAACTTGAAGCGGATCGCGCTCACCTTCCGGTCGGGGCCGACTTCCACGAACGTCGCCGTGGTCTTGGCGTGCAGCGCTGCGCCGTCCTTGACCGCGCGGTCGATATGCACCGTGGCGTCGTACTTGGCCTGCACCGGACAGACGGGAATACAGCTGGTGTTGCCGCAGCACGCCGGCCGGTCATCGCGGTCGACCGAGTTGCGCCCCTGCGGCGTGGCCCGTACCTCGTAGCGTGTCTGTGCAAGCGCCTCGAGGAAGGTCTTGTCGAGATAGGTCTGCGGGATCGCCGGCATCGGATAGAAGGCCGAGCGCGACGAGCCGAGCGATTCATTGGAATCGCCCGAAACGCCGATCTCCTGCTCCGCCTGGCTGTAGAAGGGCTCGAGCGTCTCGTATGCGAAGGGCCAGTCGACGCCGTGGCCGTACAGCGTCTTGAGCTTGAAGTCGTTCGGCACGAAGCGCAGGCAGGTGCCGAGCCAATGCCACGTGGTGCCGCCCACCACCTTGATGTAGGTGCTCTTGAACTTGTCCGGCCCGACCTGTTTGTACCAGTAATCGAGATCATTGCTGACCGGATGCATCGCCTCCGGCGTCGACGGGTAGGGGCACTCCGGCACCTTGATCAGCGCGTCCCAGAACCGCTGCACCGCCTCGGCGCGGTCGACCGTGTCGCCGGCCTCGAGGATCGCGACCTTGACGTTGGCAGCGGCAAGCCGCGCCGCCAGCAGGGCGCCCGCGACGCCAGAGCCGACGATGACGACGTCGGCTTGAATATCGTTGGCCATGAGGTGCTCCTGACGTCAGGTCTGCGGCGGTTGCGACCAGTATCCGGTCTCGCCGCCGCACGATCCCATCGGTTTGGTGAAGGTGAGGGCATCCCAGACCAGCGCCTGGTCATAAGTCGCGACGGCCTGGCCCTTGCCGCTGTCGTAGACGCCGGAATACCAGGCGGCGACGATGGCATTGGCGAGCGCCGGCTCGGCCGAGTCCGGCTTCGCCGCCAGAGCTGCGAGCGCGCCGCCCTTGTCGGTCGCGACGAAGCCCTGCAGCAGCGTCGCCGCGATCTGCGGATCGAGCTGCGCCGCACCGGTCAGGTTCTGCGACAGTTTGAGGAAGTCGGCGACGGTGACCTGGGCTTGGCCATAGACGGGCCGCGCAAGCACAGCCGCCACGCCAGCTGCCAAGGCGCCGGCAATGGCCTCGCGGCGTGTTGCCTCGATCATCACGGTTCTCCTCCGCGCGATGACGCGTCAGTTTAACAAATCGAGCGGCAGCGTGGCGGAGCCAGCTTGCCGTTCGCTTAACGCGCGTGGGGGGTCAGATCAGGCCGCCGAGCCGGGCGCCGGCGCGGAGAAACCGGTGCGGATCGACGGCGTCGCCGTCGACACGCGTCTCGTAGTGCAGGTGTGGGCCGGTCGAGCGGCCGGTCGATCCGACGCGGCCGACCACCTGGCCGGCCCGCACGGTCTGTCCCACCGACACGTCGATGGCCGAGAGGTGGCCGTACCGGGTGGTGAGGCCATTGCCGTGGTCGACCTCCACCATCTTGCCGTAGCCGCCGTTCCATCCCGCCGAAACCACCTTGCCGCTTGCCGTCGCACGGACGGCCTCGCCGACATCGCCGCGGAAGTCGAGCCCCGTATGCATCGCCGGCGAGCGCAGGAAGGGATCCATCCGCACCCCGAAGCTCGAGGTGGTCTCCATCGCGCCGCTCAGGGGGCGCCGCACCGGCACCGTATTCAGAGACCGCGTCAGCCCGTCGACCTGGGCGCGGACCTGCTGGATGCGCGCGAGCTGGCGCTCGAAGCTGCCGTCCCCGCCGGGAGGCACGGGAACGTAGGGCCCGCCCGTGGCCGATGCGCGGCCGCTCGCCTTGGGTGCAATGCCGAGTTCGGTGAGAACCGTGCGGATGCGCTTGGCCTTGCTTTCGTAGCCGTCCTCGATCGCGGCGAGCGTCGCGTTCTGGCGCGCTTCGACGCGGTCGAGCGAGCCCTGGAGCCGCGCCAGGGTGTTCTCGATTGCGCTCGGCTTGGCTGCGGAGCGGACCGGACCGAGAGCGGCCATCCGCGGCCGCAGCGCCGGCTCTCGCGTGGTGGCGGGCGTGTCGCTGATCGGCGAGGGCCTCGGCATCGGCGTCGCGTCGCTGCTGCGCGACGGCCGTACCGAACCGGTCGGAGTCGCGTCGGGCAGGGCCGAGATGGCCGCCGCGCGGCCCTCCAGCACCGCTTGGCGGCGGATCAGCTGCTCCAGCTTCTGTTCGAACTGCTCCTGGTCGAGCATCTGCCGGCTGGCGAGCCGGTCGATCTGCTGCCGCAGGTCGGCGACCCGGTCCTCGTAGGCATATTGCATGTCGGCCTGCCGGGCGATCAGCCGCGTCAGGAGGTCGTCCCGGAACGCGAAATAGGTCGCCGTCGCGGCCGACCAGACCGCCATGATCATCAGTGCGCCGATAAACATCCAGAAGGCGATCGGCGGAACGCGCCATTGCCGCCCGGCATGAGCGAGCGTGTAGTCGCGCCCCTTGCGCGGCGCCGGGCGCGGGGCGGCATGACGCCGCGGCTGGCCATGGTCCTGGCGGGGACGGGCTTCGGCGGGACGGTGGTGGGAATGATACGCGTGGGACATCGACGCTCCACACCCGGCCCACGGCCGGGGAACTGACAACGCGTCGATTGCAACAACTCGTAGTTAATTTTCCGAAAATTTTCGTTGAAATCGCGAATCGGATCGCGTCACAGCGCCCGCGCCGCCGCGAGCACCTCCTCGGCATGACCCGGCACCCTGACTTTGGGCCAGACCCGGGCGATCCGGCCATCGCGGTCGATCAGGAACGTGGTCCGCTCCACACCCATGAAGCGGCGGCCAAACATGGATTTCTCACCCCATACGCCATAGGCCGTGAGCATCGCCTGGTTGGGGTCGGAGCCGAGGGGAAAGGCGAGGCCGTGCTTTTTCTTGAACTTGTCCAGCGCCGGCACCGGATCGGCGGACACCCCCAGGATGGCTGTATCCACTTCGGCGAAGGCCCGCCGCAGGCCGTTGAAGGCGATCGCCTCCTTCGTGCAGCCTTCCGTATCGGCCCTCGGATAGAAGTAGAGAACCAGCTTTTTACCTTGGTAGTCGCTTAATGCGACGGAGCCGCCGCCGTCAGTGTCGAGGCTGAAGGCGGGGGCGGCAGCTCCGGCGAGAAGATGTGTCGGCATCGCCTTCCTTTCGTCGTTTTCGCGGGCTCAAAGGAACCGGATATGTTACGGCGCTAGGCGCTGACGGTTTGGGCGGCCCCGGTCGATGGTTGGCCGACACGGCATCTCGCCGAAGAGGCGAAAGCCGGTGTGACGGGCGAGGGGACGCCCCAAAGGGCATGGAAGAAGCGCGCATTGGTCGAGTGGGTTCTCTGGTGAGCCGCGCTGTGGCGCGGCTCACGCTGTATTGGCGCGCGCTTGCGGTTCGCTTGTTCCAAGATTCCGAAATGCCAGGCCATCGCCGCCAATTGCCGCGGGCGCTGCGCACGCGCAAGGCCCGGCTGCGGAAATGGGCGATCGCCGTGGCGGCCATCCTGGTCGTCGTGGCCGGCGGGTGCGCCGGGCTGTGGTGGCGACTGGGGACCAGTCCCATATCGGTGGACATCGTGACGCCGTGGCTCGAGACGTCGCTGGAGCAGCGGCTCGGCGGCGATTACGACATCGACATCGGCGGCACGCAGCTCGAGCGGGACGAAAGCGGCCGAACCGCGGTGCGCATTCGCGACATCGTGCTGAGCGACGCCGACGGCACTGTGGTGGCCAGCGCGCCGAAGGCCGAGGTCGGCATCGACAGTGCCAGCCTGCTGCTGGGCCAAGTGCGGCCCGAGCGCCTCAGTCTCATCGGCGCCGAGATGTCCGTGCGCATCGAGCGCGACGGCAGCATCACCGTCTTTGCGGGTGCCGACAACAAGCCGATCGCGACCGCCCCCGCGCCGCCGGCTCCCGCCGGCGAGGCCGGGGCGCCGAACGCGCCCGCTGCGGCGCGCACGCCGGCAGAAGCGTTCGCGGGCATTATCGGCTGGCTCGAAAGCCTCGATGCGCTCGGCCTCGACGGCCGCGATCTGGCCGAGATCGGTCTGCGTGACGGCACGGTCATCGTCGACGACCGCCGCAACGACAAGCGCAGCGTGTTCAAGCGCATCAATCTCACCCTGACCCGCCCGCAGGAGGGCGGCGTCGCGTTCTCGGTGAATTCGACCGGCGAGAATGGGCCGTGGTCGATTACCGCCACCGTGGCGCCGCGCGGCGACGGCCGCCGCGCCTTCGAGGCGGTGCTGCGCGATATCTCGCCGCGTGATGTCCTTTTGGCGTTGCGACTGGACGACGGCCGCCACGACGCGACATCGCGGATCTCCGCCATCCTGCGCGCGGAGCTCGCCGCCGATGGCACCCTGGCCTCGGCGGAGGGGCGCCTGGTCGCCGGCCCCGGTCAGGTGGTCGACACCACCGAACCGGACAGTGCCATCCGGGTCGACGAGGCGCGGCTTGAACTGCGGTGGGACAAGAGCAAGCGCCAGCTGAACCTGCCGATCGAGATCGCGTCGGGCGCGAACCGCATCGGCGTTCTCGCGCAAGTGCAGGCCCCCGCCGAGCCGGACGCACCGTGGCTGCTGACGGTGCCGCGCGGCATGATCATTCTCGGTGGCGGCGAGAACCGGGAAGCGCCGCTCGTCCTCGATCGCATCAATATCAAGGCCAAGCTGGACCCGAGCCGCGGCCGGTTCGAGATCGAGCAGGGCGACATCGCCGGCGTGGCCGCGGGCGTGGCATTGTCCGGCGCCTACGACTTCGGCCAGCCGGATGCGCGGCTTCAATTCGGCCTCGCCGGCACGCGCATGAACACGACCGCCCTCAAGCGCATGTGGCCTGTTTTCGTCGCACCGCCGGTGCGCGATTGGGTGATAGACCACGTCAAGGGCGGCACGGTCGAGCGCGTGATCATCGCCACCAATGCCGCCGTCTCGACCTTGAAGAAGGACGGCCCGCCGATCCCCGACGAGGGGCTTTCCATCGACGTGATCGCCACCGGCGCCGTGGTGCAGCCGATCGATACGCTGCCGGCGATCCGTGAGGCCGACCTCAACGTCCGCGTTACCGGCCGCACCGCTACGATCGATGTGGATCACGGCGTGGTCGAACTCCCGTCGGGCCGCAAGCTGACGATCACCGCCGGCACGTTCGAAGTGCCCGACACCTTCGTGAAGCCGCCGCCGGCACAGGCGAAGTTCCGCATCGACGGACCGGTCGATGCGGCCGCGGAGCTGACCAGCATGGAACCGCTCAGCGCCGCCACCGGCCCGCTGATCGACCCGGGGGCGGCGAAGGGACAGATCTCCGCCCAGGTCACCCTGGGATTGCCGCTGCTGAAGCAGCTCGCCGACGCCTCCGTCGACTACACGGTGGATGCCGAACTGACCAACTTCAGCGCCGACAAGCTCGTGCGCGGCCTGCGCGCCGAGGCGGCGTCGATCAAGCTGCTGGCGAACCCGCAGGGCCTGCAGCTCAAGGGCGACGCCAAGATCGGCAACACCATGGTCAACGTCGACTACCGCCGGCCGCACGGCAATCGCGAGACCGAGTTCAAGGCGCAAGCCACGCTCGACGACGGGGCGCGCAGCCGTCTCGGCTTCGACTTCGGCCCGGCCTTGAACGGGCCGATCCCGGTCAAGCTGACCGGTCGCGTGAGCGCCGGCCCGAACCCCGAGACGCGTATCGGCGTCGAGGCCGACATGACCCAGGCGCGGATCAAGGATCTGCTGCCGGGCTGGGAAAAGACGCCCGGGAGGGCCCTCAAAGCGAACTTCACCATGGTCGAGCGCAGCCAGTCGATGCGTCTCGAGGATATCGCCGTCGACGGTGCCGGCGCGACGTTGCGCGGCGCGATCGAACTCGACGGCGACGGCGACGTGGTTTCGGCCAACTTCCCGACCTTTGCTCTGTCTGACGGTGACAAGGCCTCCCTCAAGGTGGAGCGCGGCGGCGAGCGCGCGCTCAAGGTCACTGTCCGCGGCGATGTCTTCGACGGTCGCGGCTTCATCAAGTCGAGCATGTCCGGCAGTTCCGATGCCAAAAAGAAGAAAGAGCGGGACGTCGACTTGGACGTGAAGCTGGGCGCGGTCGCCGGGCACCACGGGGAGGTCGTGCGCGGCCTCGAATTGCGTCTGTCGCGCCGCAATGGCCAGATCCGTTCATTCGCCCTGAACGCCAAGCTGGGTCGCGACGCGACCATGCTGGGCGACATGCGCAGCCGCCCCGGCTCGCAGCGCCAGGTCGTTTATGTCGAGACCGGCGATGCCGGCGCGCTGTTCCGGCTCACCGACATCTATCCGAGGATCTTCGGCGGCCAGATGTGGGTGGCGCTCGATCCGTCGACCAGTGAGGCGACCGGCAGCGACGGCATTTTGAGCCTGCGTGATTTCGTCATTCGCGGCGAGGCGGCGCTCGACCGCGTGGTCGCCAGCAATGTCTCGGTCGATCAGAGCGGGCGGCCGGTCGGGCCGAACGGCGGCGTCGGCTTCTCGCGCATGCGGGTCGATTTCACGCGCTCGCCCGGCCGCATCACCGTGCGCGACGGCGTCGTGTTCGGTCCCGCCATCGGCGCGACGGTCGAAGGCCACGTCGATTTCGCCCGCGATGACGTGCATCTGCGCGGGACATTCGTGCCGGCCTACGCGCTCAACAACATCTTCAGCCGCTTGCCGGTGCTGGGGTTCTTCCTCGGCGGCGGCCAGAACGAAGGCCTGCTCGGCGTCACCTACGAAGTGGTCGGTGCGCCGAATGCGCCGGTCCTGCGCGTCAATCCGATGTCGGCGGTCGCCCCGGGCTTCCTGCGCAAGTTCTTCGAGTTCCGCGGGGCGAACGAAAACGCGGCGCCGCCCGGCGAGGCCGGGCGCTGAGACGAACCGCCCGCCGGCTCACGCCGGCTTCAGCAGCACGTGCTTCTTGCGCCCGAGCGAGAGCTTGATCACGCCTTCCGGCGACAGGTGCGAGGCGTCGAGCTGCATCCGCTCGTCGGTGACCGTGGCGTCGTTCACCTTCAGGCCGCCGCCCTTGATCTGGCGCCGCGCTTCGCCGTTTGAAGTCACCAGGCCCGCCTGAACGAAAGCTCCGAGCACGCCGAGCCCGGCTTCGAGCTCGGCGCGCGGCACCTCGACCGTCGGCAGCGCCGTCGCCAGCGCGCCTTCTTCAAACGTGCGCCGTGCCGTCTCGGCCGCTTCCTCGGCCGCTGCGCGGCCGTGCATCAGCGCCGTCGCCTCGTTCGCCAGCACCTTCTTGGCCTCGTTGATCTCCTGCCCCTGCAGGGCCCCGAGCCGCTGGATTTCGTCGAGCGGCAGCGTCGTGAACAACTTCAGGAACCGGACGACGTCGCCGTCCTCGGTGTTGCGCCAGAACTGCCAGTAGTCGTAGGGCGAAAGCATGTCGCCGTTGAGCCACACCGCGCCGGCGGCGGTCTTGCCCATCTTCGCGCCGGAGGCCGTGGTCAGCAGCGGACAGGTCAGCGCATACAGCTGATGCGTTCCCATCCGCCGGCCGAGGTCGATGCCGTTGACGATGTTGCCCCACTGATCCGAGCCGCCCATCTGCAGGTTGCAGCCATAGCGCCGCGCCAGCTCCACATAGTCGTAGGACTGCAGGATCATGTAGTTGAATTCAATGAACGACAGTTCCTGCTCGCGCTCCAGCCGCAGGCGCACCGAATCCATCGTCAACATGCGGTTGATCGAGAAGTGACGGCCGACATCGCGCAGCATTTCGATGTAGTTGAGCGTCGTCAGCCATTCGGCATTGTCGACCATGATGGCGTCGCTGCCGCCATCGCCGAACGTCAGGAACTTGGAGAACGTCCCCTTGATGCTCTCCTTGTTCGCGTCGATCTGCTCGTAGGTGAGCATCTTGCGCGTCTCGTCGCGGCCGGACGGATCGCCGACGCGCGTCGTGCCGCCGCCCATCAACGCGATGGGCTTGTTTCCGGTCTGCTGCAGCCAATGCAGCATCATGATCGAGAGCAGGTGCCCGACATGAAGCGATGGCGCGGTGCAGTCGTAGCCGACATAGGCGACGATCTTCCGCTCCGCTGCCAGCTGGTCGAGGCCGTTAGCATCCGAAAGCTGGTGGATGTAGCCGCGGCTCGACAGCACGTTGAGAAAGTCGGACTTGTAGGTGCTCATCGCATTGCTGCCCTTGGCTTGCCGGACCCGCGAGACCGCCGGTCGTGCGCCGGAGATGCTTGCGCCTGGCCGCGAAAACGCGGAATTTCGCCGGGTCGGGCGGGTGGTGTAACAGGTCCGGCGTCGGATTCAACCGAGGAACCGTCATGGCCGGTCCCCATCACGCCTTGCAACCGGCTCCGCAACGCGACACGCGCGCCCTCCGAGCCGAGTCCGGGGCCCGGACCCTGCGGGCGCTCGGCCTGATGAGCGGGACCTCGCTGGACGGGGTCGATGTCGCGCTGATCGAGACCGACGGCGAGCGCGTTCACGCGTTCGGCCCAGTCGGCTACCGGCCCTATAGTCCTGCGGAACGCGACCTGCTGCGGCGCGCGCTTGACGAGGCGGTGACACTTGAGGACCGGGCGGCGCGACCCGGCGCCCTTGCCGCCGCCGAAGTGCTCGTCACCGCGGCCCATGCGGAGGCCGTTGAAACCTACCGGGCGGCCCACGGGCTCGGTCCCGGCTCCATCGATGTCATCGGGTTCCACGGTCAGACGGTCCTGCATCGGCCCGAGCGGCGCCTGACGGTCCAGATCGGCGATGCCGCCGCGCTGGCCGACCGGCTGGCCCTCCCGGTCGTGTTCGATCTGAGGGCCGCCGATGTCGCCGCCGGCGGGCAGGGCGCGCCGCTGGTCCCGGCCTATCACCGTGCCTTGGCGCGCGAGCTTGACGGGCCGGGGCCCGTGGTGGTCGTCAATGTCGGCGGTGTAGCCAATGTCACGGTGGTTGAGGGCGATGCCGACCCGCTCGCGTGCGATACCGGTCCCGGCAATGCATTGATCGACGATTTCGTCCATGCCCGTACCGGCCAACCCCATGACGCCGACGGCCGGCTGGCCGCCGCCGGTAGGGCCGACGAGGCGATCGTGTCGACGCTGCTGCAGCATCCCTTCTTCGCCCTGCCGCCGCCCAAGTCGCTCGACCGCAACGCGTTCAGGTCCTGGGTGGCGGAGCGTGCGGGTCTCGCGTCGATGACCGACGCCGACGGCGCCGCGACGCTGACGGCACTGACCGCCGCTTCGATCGCGGCCATCCGGCCGCACCTTGCCAGGCTGCCGGCCCGCTGGATCGTTGCCGGCGGCGGGGCGCGCAATCCGACGCTGATGCGCATGCTGGCCGCACGTCTGGCGCCAGCCCGGGTCGAGACGGCGGCGCAGGTCGGCTGGTCGATCGAGGCGCTCGAAGCCCAAGCGTTCGCTTTTTTGGCGGTGCGCAGCCTGCGCGGTCTACCGCTGAGTTTTCCGCGTTCGACCGGGGTTCCGCAGCCCATGCCCGGAGGACGCCTTGCCGGAGGATTGGACGGGGCCGCGGACGCTTTCTCTCCCTCGTGACGGCGCTTGGACGCTGCGGAGAACCGCGACGAAATTCCGGACGGCGGCCGTTTCCTCGTTTTCGCGCCAGGCCGCGGCGAGCGGCAGGCGGGGCGCCGGCTCCAGCAAGGGACGAAAGACGGCCCCCGGCCTCGGCGCGCTGGAAAACGCGGCCGGGACGAAGCCGATGCCGATTCCGGCCTCCACCAGACCGAGGAGCGTGGTCACAGGCGTGGCCTCCTGGACGATGTTTGGCGCCACGCCGTGGCGATGAAAGACGGCAACGATCGCGTCATAGAGATGCGGCCCGACGGCACGCGGCGCGATCAGAAACGGCTCTCCCGCGATGTCGCGTACGGAAACGCGCGGCTGCTTGGCGAGGGAATGATCCGCCGGCAACGCGAGCACCAACGTCTCGTGCGCGAGCGGGGCTGTCGCGAGACCGGCCGTCACGAGTGGCGGGTGCAGGACGCCGACATCGATATCGCCGGCCGCCAGCGCTCTCTCCTGGTCGGGCGAATTCAGTTCGCGCAGGGCGATCTCCACCTCCGGATAACGCGCCCGATATGTCCGCACGGCGCGCGGCACGACGCCGTGGAGCGCAATGACGCTGAAGCCGAGACGCAGGCGCCCGCCGCGTCCGCTCGCCACGAGCCGGACGGCATCGCGGCCGGCGTGGACGTGCCGGACGGCCGCGCGCGCATGATCGAGGAGCGCGACGCCGGCATTCGTCAGCCGGACATGTCTTCGGTCTCGATCAAACAGCGCTGTGCCGAGGCTCGTCTCGAGCGCGCGGATTCGCATGCTCAGCGCCGGCTGCGTCAGGTTCACGCGCGCCGCTGCGCGCCGGAAGTGCAACTCTTCGGCGACGGCGACGAAACACTCCAAAGCGCGCAGATCCATCTCGGAGCCTGATAAGGATATGAGATCACAGCGATCCTAATTGCGATTGGATGCTGATCAAGCTTCCCGCTACTTCGGGCGAGGGGGCGCTCGAACAGGGGAAGAAGCCATGATCGGACGATCTTTCGCGGCCGCCTGTCTGGTCCTCGCGACCGGCGGAGCCCTTCGGGCCGATGACACCGCGGCGCTCCTTCGGCAGATCGACGCAGGCACGATCGCCGCCATTTCGGACGGCGATTTCGTAGGCGCGACCTACGCCACCGGCCGGCTCAATCCGGGCACCGACGAGGACGTCTTGACGGTGTTGGGTCGTGACGGCGACCGCGTCTCGATCGGGCATGTCGCCGTCTCGAATTCGGTGACGTCGCCGCCGGAGGCGATCGCGCTGGCGCGCGATGGCCGCACGGCGTTCGTCGTGGAGAGGCTTGGCGCGCGGCGGCCGGGCATCGACACGGCGCGCGCCCTGCCGGCGGGCCGGCGGCTGCACGCCATCGATCTCGCGGACAAGGCGCGGCCGCGCATCGCCGCAACGGCGGAACTCGCCGCCTATCCCGAGTCGGTGCGCGTCTCCCCCGACGGGAGCCTGGTCGCGGTCGTCTCCAATTCGGAAGAGGCCAGCGTGCTGCAGCTGATCCCCTACCGTGCAGGCAAGTTCGGAGCCGTGACCAGCGTGCCGCTTGCCGCGCACGGCATTGCCGGCAGCGGGCACGGCCCACGCGGCGGCGTGACCGCAAGCTTCGCCGATTGGCATCCGTCGGGCCGTTATCTGGCCGTGAACGTCTACACGCAGAACCGGGTCGTGTTCTTCGAACTGCAGCAGGATGGCGCTGGGCTGGACGTGCGCCGCTGGGGGAACATCGTCGAGACGGGCAAGGACCCGTTCGTCGGCCGCTTCACGCCGGATGGGGCCTATTACCTGACAGCCGATTGGGGCCGCGATTTCACCGCCACGACGCTCGAAGGGCGCCTCCCGCCGCGGCGCTCCTCGATAAGTGTGATCCGGCTGGGGGAGGGGCCCGATCCCGAGCACCGGCGCCTCGGCGGCGTGGAGACCGACGAGTCGTCCGAGGGACTGGCCGTGAGCCCCGACGGGCGTTTGGTCGCCACGGTCAATATGCGCACCACCGCTTTTTCGCCGGACAGTGCACGGTTCGCCCGTGAGGCGACGGTCACGTTGCTGACATTCGATCCCGCGCGCGGCGCTCTCGAGAAGGTCGCCGACTATCCGTTCACCGGTGTCTTGCCCGAGGGGGCGACGTTCGACCTAAGCGGCAACACCCTGCTCGTCACCGTCTTCCAGGAGCACGGTGGCAAGCCGGCGGGCGGCGGCATCGACGTGTGGCGGGTCGTCAAACAGGAACAGCCACGGCTCGAACGCGCCGGGCGCATCGTCGTGCCGCACGGCGTTCATCACGTCGAGGTTGCGCGATAGGGACGCAGGCGCCGGTCACGCCGCGCTGGTCTTGCGCCCGCGCGGCTCCGGCTTCGGCAGCGGTTCGGTCCCGAGCCGCTTGTCGAGATAGGCGCCGACGGACTTCATCAGCTCGTCGATCTTGGAATCGAAGAAGTGGTTGGCGCCCGGCACCACCTTCTGGTCGATGACGATGCCCTTCTGCGTCTTCAGCTTCTCGACCAGTCCCGTCACGTCCTTGGGCGGGACGACCGCGTCCTTGTCGCCATGGATGATCAGGCCGGAAGACGGGCAGGGGGCCAGGAACGAGAAGTCGTAGAGGTTCGCGGGCGGCGCCACCGAGATGAAGCCTTCGATCTCCGGGCGGCGCATCAGCAGCTGCATGCCGATCCACGCCCCGAACGAAAATCCGGCGATCCAGCACGAGCGCGCTTCGGGATTGATCGTCTGCGCCCAGTCGAGCGCCGACGCTGCATCCGACAGCTCGCCCTGACCGTGGTCGAACGAGCCCTGGCTGCGGCCGACCCCGCGAAAATTGAAACGCAGCACGGCGAAATTGCGATGTGCGAACGCGTAGTACAGGTGGTAGACGATCTGGTGATTCATCGTCCCGCCGAACTGCGGGTGCGGATGAAGGATGATCGCGAGCGGGGCATTCTTCTGCTTGGCAGGGTGATAGCGGCCCTCGATCCGTCCGGAGGGGCCGGTGAAAATGACCTCGGGCATGGGACGTAAGACCTCGTTCGACGCTGGATTACACTGGCGACGGTTCACGCCGGGGCGTGTGACGGCGCGCTTGACGAATGGTCGGCGCACACGTAACTATTTAGAACCGTTCTAAAATGATCCATCCCGGTGAAGCTGCCGCGGCGCACGCAGAGCCGGCCGAACGCGGCGAAGCCGACTTCTATCACGATCCGGGGGGCGAAAAGCAAGCCCCGTGAAAGGCCAGGCGCAGGCAGGATGACAGTACCGGCAGGGCGCAGCTACCTGGACTGGAATGCGACCGCACCGCTGCGGCCGCAGGCGCGCGATGCCATGGTCCAGGCGCTGGAATGCCTCGGGAATCCCTCCTCGGTCCATGCCGAGGGTCGGCGCGCGCGCCACCTGGTCGAGGCGGCCCGCGCGGAAGTCGCCGCCTTGGTCGGGGCCGAGCCGGCGCAGGTCGTCTTCACCTCGGGCGGCACCGAGGCCAACCACTTGGTCCTTGGTCCGGGGACCGCGATGGCCGGCGATCCTGCGCCGCGCGATGTGCTGCTCGTGAGCGGCATCGAGCACGCTTCCGCATGGGAAGGCGGACGGTTCCCCGAACCCATGATCGAGCGCCTGCCCGTGCAGGCCGATGGCCGGCTGGACATCGAGACGCTCGCCGCGCGGCTTGAGCATCTCGCGGCGTCCGGGCGCACACGTCCCCTGGTTGCGCTGATGCTCGCCAACAACGAGACCGGCGTCCTCCAGCCGGTCGCCGAGGCGGCGGCGGTGGTGCATCGTTTCGGCGGCCTGCTGCATGTGGACGCAGTTCAGGCGCTTGGCAGAATGCCCGTTGATATCCAGGCTTTGGGGGCGGACTTTCTCGCCGTTTCCGCGCATAAGATCGGCGGTCCTCAGGGCGCGGGAGCTGTGATCTGCCGCGGCTCCGACCTGTTGCTTGCGCCCCCGGCTCGCGGCGGCGGGCAGGAACGAGGGCGGCGCCCGGGGACCGAAAACGTTGCCGCGATCGCCGGATTCGGCGCCGCGGCCGCGGCTTTGCGCGTTGCAGGAACCGCCGAGCATAACCATATGAAGAATCTCCAGTCTCGGTTCGAGACCGGCCTCCTGGCGGCGGCACCGAGCACCGTTGTTTTCGGCGCGGACAGCCCGCGCCTGCCGAACACCACCCTGTTCGCGGTGCCGGGAGGAAAGGCGGAGACCGCCCTGATCGCCTTCGATCTCGCCGGCGTGGCGGTGTCCTCCGGCTCGGCTTGCTCTTCGGGCAAGGTCAAGCCCTCGCATGTCTTGGCGGCCATGGGCGTGCCGCCGGAACTCGCCGGCGCGGCGATCCGCGTCAGCATCGGCCCGACAACGACCGAAGCGGATCTGGCGCGCGCTTTGGACGCTTGGCGGGCCTATCTCAGAACATTACCTGTCATGTCGTCCGGGCTGGCCGCTTGATCGACATGAAGGAGTTGAGTGCGCTAGGAACCAACCGTAACCCAGACGATCCAACCCGCGGTCCTTGAAACCGCAGCGGAGGGAAGAATGCCGGCCGTGCAAGAGACCGTCGATCAGGTCCGCCTCATCGACGTCGACCAGTACAAGTATGGATTCGAGACCCTGATCGAATCCGAGAAGGCACCAAAGGGCCTCAGCGAGGACATTGTCCGCTTCATCTCGGCGAAGAAGGACGAGCCGCAGTGGATGCTCGAATGGCGCCTCGACGCCTACCGGCGCTGGTTGACCATGCGTGAGCCGAACTGGGCGCGCGTCGAATATCCCCCGATCGACTACAACGACATCTACTACTACGCCGCCCCGAAGAAGTTCGTGGCGCCGAAGTCGCTTGACGACGTCGATCCGGAAATCCTCAAGACCTACGAGAAGCTCGGCATCCCGCTGCGGGAGCAGGAGATCCTTGCCGGTGTCGAAGGCGCGGGCTCGCGCGTCGCGGTCGATGCCGTGTTCGATTCCGTCTCGGTCGCCACGACCTTTAAGGAAGAACTGAAGAAGGCCGGCGTGATCTTCATGCCGATCTCTGAGGCGATCCGCGAGTACCCCGATCTGGTGCGCCAGTATCTCGGCTCCGTCGTACCGGTCACCGACAACTTCTTCGCCACGCTCAATTCGGCGGTCTTCTCGGACGGCTCTTTCGTCTACGTGCCGCCGGGCGTGCGCTGCCCGATGGAGCTGTCGACCTATTTCCGCATCAACGAGCGGAACACCGGTCAGTTCGAGCGTACGCTCATCATCGCCGACAAGGGCGCCTATGTGAGCTATCTCGAAGGCTGCACCGCGCCGATGCGCGACGAGAACCAGCTCCACGCGGCGGTGGTCGAACTGGTCGCGCTCGACGACGCGGAGATCAAGTATTCGACGGTGCAGAACTGGTACCCCGGCGACAGCCAGGGCCGCGGCGGCATCTACAACTTCGTCACCAAGCGTGGCGATTGCCGCGGTGCTCGCGCGAAGATCAGCTGGACGCAGGTCGAGACCGGTTCCGCGATCACCTGGAAGTATCCGAGCTGCATTCTGCGCGGTGAGGGATCGGTCGGCGAGTTCTATTCGATCGCGATCTCGAACGGGCACCAGCAGGTCGATTCCGGCACCAAGATGATCCACCTCGGCAAGAACACGACGTCGAAGATCATCTCCAAAGGCATCGCGGCCGGCGTCTCGCAGAACACCTATCGCGGCTTGGTGACGGCACATCGCAAGGCGACGGGCGCGCGCAACTTCACCAACTGCGACTCGCTGCTGATCGGCGACAAGTGCGGCGCGCACACGGTCCCGTACATCGAAGCGAAGAATTCCTCGTCGGTGTTCGAGCACGAGGCGACCACCTCCAAGATCTCAGAGGACATGCTGTTCTACTGCATGCAGCGCGGCCTCTCCGAGGAGGAGGCGGTGGCGCTGGTCGTCAACGGCTTCGTCAGGGACGTGCTGCAGCAGCTGCCGATGGAATTTGCGGTCGAGGCGCAGAAGCTGATCTCGATCTCGCTCGAAGGGTCGGTCGGATAACGCCGTCGCGCGGCCAGCCGCGAACGACGCTTCCTGGAACACCATGCGCCGTCCCTTCGAGTCCCGCCGCCTTGCGGCGCAACTCGGGCGGCGGAACAACGTCGAAAGAGAACGCTCTCATGCCCATGCTTGAAATCAAGAACCTGCACGTCGAGATCGAAGGCAAGAAGATCTTGAACGGCCTCGACCTCACCGTGAACAAGGGGCAGGTACACGCCATTATGGGCCCGAACGGGTCCGGCAAGTCGACACTCGCTTATGTCCTCGCCGGCAAGGAAGAGTACGAAGTCACCGAGGGCGAAATCTGGCTCGACGGCGAGAACCTTCTGGAGATGGAAGCGGACGAGCGCGCCGCCAAGGGCGTGTTCCTCGCCTTCCAGTATCCGATGGAAATTCCGGGCGTGGCCACGATGACGTTCCTGCGCACCGCGATCAACGCCCAGCGCAAGCGGCGTGGCGAGCCGGAACTGACCACGCCGCAATTCATGAAGGCCGTGCGCGAGGCGGCCGACAAGCTGGGCATCAGCCAGGAAATGCTGCGCCGGGGCCTCAATGTCGGGTTCTCGGGAGGCGAGAAGAAGCGCAACGAGATTCTGCAGATGGCGCTCCTCGAGCCGCGTCTGTGCGTGCTTGATGAGACCGATTCCGGCCTGGATATCGACGCCCTGAAGGTCGTCGCGGACGGCGTCAACCGGCTGCGTTCGCCGGACCGCGCGATGGTCGTGATCACCCACTACCAGCGGCTGCTCAACTACATCGTGCCGGACGTCGTCC
>Ga0164243_10003649_pt1 | contig 24580 bp, 19 predicted proteins | sample OricompcompostOP_FD_108781 | JGI IMG/M metagenome (GOLD analysis project Ga0164243, IMG submission 108781) | Organic Plus compost microbial communities from Emeryville, California, USA - Original compost - Organic plus compost (OP) | ecosystem: Engineered > Solid waste > Mixed feedstock >...
CGGAACCCGCATCACGATGCCCCGGCCCTCCTTGGTGACCTCCAGCGGACCATCGCCCGTCCGCGGCTTCATCGCCGCCATGTTGTCTCCCCTCAGACTCGCCAGGGTGGTGGGTTGCCCCACTAGCCTCTTCGTTTCAGCGGCGCCACGCTTCGGCCCGTGGCACCGTATTACCGCAAGGGCGCTTTCTAGGGCGCCGACCGATGATTTTCCCTGATAACCACCGCTGGACCCAAACCGAGCCGGTATTGATGTGACAGCATCTAGCATATCTTGAAACCGGCTGTCACAATGTGCGGTCATGCAGGCACGGTCGGCGCTCTTCGACCTCTATGGGGATTACCTGCGCCCTCGGGGCGGCCGGGCCCCGGTCGCGGCGTTGGTCCGCCTGCTCGCCCCGCTCGGCATCGCGCCACCGGCGGTCCGGACGGCGGTGTCCCGGATGGTGCGACAGGGCTGGCTCCACCCCTTACGCCTGGCCGCCGGGCCGGGTTACCTGATCACGCCGAAGGCGGCCCGCCGGCTCGACGAGGCCGCCGCGCGCATCTACCGCACCTCGCGCAACAGCTGGGACGGGCGGTTCGACCTGATCGTCCTGGAGCCGCCGGCGGGGCGGCGGGAGCGGCAGCGGCTCGGCGCCAACCTCGCCTACCTGGGCTACGGCACGCTCGACGAGCGGACGTGGGTGGCCACCCGGCCCGGCACGGACGTCGACGCGCTGCTCACGGAGGCCGGTGTGGCGTACGACCGGTTCACCGCGACCCACACGTCCGGCACGGCCGGCGCGATGGCCGTCGTCCGGCGGGCCTGGGACCTCGACGAGATCGGGCGGGCGTACGAGCGGTTCGTCGCCGAGCAGCAGCCGCTGGTGGCCCGGGTCACTCCACGCACCGAGGACGAAATCGCCTACGCGGCGCGATTCCGGCTGGTGCACGCGTGGCGTACCTTCCTGTTCCGGGACCCGCAACTGCCGCCCGCGCTCCTGCCCGAGCGCTGGGCCGGCACGAGCGCGGCCGCCTTCTTCGACCGGCACGCGACCCGGCTCCGCCCGGCCGCGGACCGGTACGTCGACCACTGTCTCGACGCGGGCCAGCGGGCCAGCCGATCGAAAGGGGCCTGATCCATGGGTGACGTGTTGCTCGTCGACCGCAGCGACGCGGTGGTGACGCTGACGCTCAACCGTCCCGAGGCGATGAACGCGCTCGACGTGCCGCTCAAGGAGGCGCTCCGGGAGGCGCTGGCGTCGCTGGAGACCGACCGCTCCTGCCGCGCGATCGTCCTGGCCGGGGCGGGCCGCGCGTTCTGCGCCGGGCAGGACCTCCGCGAGCACGTCTCCGTCCTCGACTCCGGGCACTCGGACCCGCTCGACACGGTCCGCCGGCACTACAACCCGATCGCCTCGCGGCTCGGGAGCATGCCGAAGCCGGTGGTCGCCGCGGTCGGCGGCATGGCCGTCGGCGCCGGCGCGGGGCTCGCCCTCCTCGCCGACTTCCGCATCGGCGGCCCGAAGACCACGTTCCTCATGGCGTTCGCCAACGTCGGCCTGGCGGCCGACACCGGCATCTCCTGGTCGCTCCCCCGGCTCGTCGGCCACGCCAAGGCGATCGAGCTGCTGATGCTGGCCGAGCCGGTACGGACGGAGGAGGCACTCCGGCTTGGCCTGCTGACGAGGGCCGTCGAGACCGACGACGAGGTACTGCCGGCCGCGCAGGAGCTGGCCGCCCGGCTGGCCGCGGGCCCGACCGTCGCCTACGGCGCGATGAAGCGCCAGCTGTCGATCGGCGACGCCGGCACGCTGGCCGACGCCCTCTCCGCCGAGGCGCAGGCCCAGGCGATCGCCGGCGCCACGGCCGACCACCGCAACGCCACCGCCGCGTTCGTCGCCAAGGAGAAGCCGACCTTCGAAGGGCGGTAGCCTCAGTCCTCCTCGGGGTCCTGGTTGGCCTCCTCGCCGAGGACGAACGCCTGCATGGCCAGCTCGTCCCCGGCCGGTGAGACGTAGGCGGGCAGCTCGCGGGGGCCCAGCTCCATGACGTACGACCAGAAGAGGCGCACGGCCTCGGCCGCGTCCGGCGCCTCGATCGGCAGGTCGAGGCTGACCAGCCAGGTGCGCTTGTCACCCGGAGGAGTGACCCGGCCGGAGAGGGCGTCGAAGGTGGCGCCGTCGAGCGGGGTCACCGGCCCCTGGAGCGCCAGCTCGTCGGCGGTCGCCGGGTCGTCGAAGGCGCGCCGGGTGTACGCGACGACGAGCGGCCGCCCCGCCACGGAGGCGTCGGTGTTGTCGGGGTCGTCGTCGGCGCGCTCGCCGGCCGGGGCCACCCGGCCCAGCGCCACGATCCGTGGCGCCTTCTCGTCGTCGGTGACGACCAGCACCTCGTCGCCAGGGCTCGGCCGGGTGTCGCCGACCTCCGCCAGCTCCAGCGTCTCGTGGTGGAAGAGCCGCTCCGACTCCAGCCGCGCCTCGGGGATGACAACCGCCCACTGTGCCATGCGGACAATCCCACCACAGCGGCCCGGCGGCGGGTCACGGCGGCGGCACGTGGCACCCCTCGAGGTGGTCGTCGACCATCCCGGTCGCCTGCATCAGCGCGTACGCCGTGGTCGGCCCGACGAAGCGGAATCCGCGCTTCTTGAGCGCCTTGGCCATCGCCGTGGACTCCGGTGTGATCGCCGGCACCTCGGCGAACGACCGCGGCCGGTGCGGGCGGGGTGGTGGCGCGAAGGACCAGAGCAGGTCGCTGAGCCCGCCCTCCACCGCCAGGGCGGCCCGGGCGTTGTGGATCGCGGCGTCCACCTTCTGCCGGTTGCGCACGATCCCGGCGTCGGCCATCAGTCGGGCCACGTCGCTCTCGTCGTACCCGGCGACGGTTTTGATCGTGAAGTTGTCGAACGCGCGGCGAAAATTGTCCCGTTTGCGGAGGATCGTCAGCCACGACAGGCCCGACTGGAACGCCTCCAGCGTCATCCGCTCGTAGAGGTGGTCGTCGCCGCGCAGCGGCTTGCCCCACTCGGTGTCGTGATAGGCGATGTAGTCAGGGGAACTGCCCCACCGGCAGCGGGCCAGCCCGTCTTCGCCGACAACGAGGTCCGTCACGCCGCCGACCCTACGGCCCGGGTACGACATGTCACGGCAGCCGGCCGGTCTCCACGAGCCGCGCGAAGCGCTTGAGCGCCTGGGTGAGGCTGAGCTTCGAGCCCGGCCAGAGCACCGGCCAGGCGACCCGGCCGGCCGTGCCGCCGGGCAGGTGGAACCACTCGTGCCAAACGACCTGCGTGCGGTCGGTGCCCATGGGGGTGCAGCGGAGCACGCCGGGGCCGCGCAGCAGCTTGCCCTGGTGGATCACGCGCACCTCGTACGGCGGGTCGAGGCGCACCACCCGCATCTCGTCCCGGATGACGGCGGGCCCGATCGAGGTGACGGCCATGACGACGCTGCCCTCGCCGCCGTCGCCGGAGACGACCCGGACCCGGGTGAACGGGATCCACTCACCCTGCCGGTCCCAGGAGGTGAACGCCTCGTAGACCAGCTTGGCCGGGGCGTTGACGATCACCGTCGCCGTGACCTCGCCCGCACCCGCCTGCGCCGCCTGCCGCAGGTCTTCCTCGTTCATCGACGGGCCGACCCCGCGTCCTCGGGCTGGTTGGCGGCGCTCTGGGCGGATTCGTCGGTGGACGCGGACCGGACGGGCTCCACCTCGGCCGGCCCGGCCTCCGGGTCGCCGGCCGGGGCCGCGGCGCCGTCGCCCTCGTCAGCCGGCCGGGTGAACCCGGACCACCCCGGCTGGTCGGAGTCGGCCCCCGCCGCGGCCGGGGCTGCCGGGGTCTGCGCCGTCTGGGCGGTCCCGGTCGCCTCGTCCGCCTCGGCCGCGACCGGCGCCTGGGCCGCCTCCCGGGCCCGGCGCAGCGCGTCGGCGTCGAGCGTGCGGCCCTCCCGCAGCGCCGCCACCTCGGCCTCGAGCACGCCGATCAACTCGTCCTTGTAGCCGATGTCGTACGCCGCCCGGCGCATCGCCTGGTCGACCTGCGCCATCCGGTAGCCGCGGGTGGCCAGGTCGAAGCGCACCTCCGCCAGGTCGGACTCCCGCAGCGGCCGGGTCGCCGGCAGTGGAACCGCCCGGCCGTCCGGCTCGGCCGGCGACAGCCCCGCGTCGCGGCCGCTGACCAGGACGGTCACGCCGAAAACGACGGCCGCGACGGTGACCGCGACGACCACAATCAGGAGTAGCTGACCCATACGCCCGATCGTGGCATGCCGCGGCGGGTGGGTCGACCCCGCCACCCCGTCGTGCACCGTCGCGGGCAATGATCAATGCCGACGTGTCGCGACGACGAAGGGAGACGGCATGGCGGGCGAGCTGCGGCTGGGCCGGCGCACGTTCGGCCCGACCGACCTCGCGGTCATGGCGATCGTCAACCGCACGCCGGACTCGTTCTTCGACCGGGGTGCCACCTTCGCCGCCGACGCCGCGCTGCGCGCCGTCGAGGCTGCCGTCGCGGACGGCGCCGACATCATCGACATCGGCGGCGTCAAGGCCGGCCCCGGCGAGACGGTCGACCCGGCGGAGGAGATCGACCGCACGGTCGCGACCGTCGCCGCGGTGCGCGCCGCGTTCCCGGACGTCGTCATCTCGATCGACACCTGGCGCGCCGAGGTGGCGACAGAGGCGGTCGCCGCCGGCGCCGACCTGATCAACGACACGTGGGCGGGTGCCGAGCCGGAGCTGGCGGAGGTCGCGGCGGCGACCGGCGCCGGGCTCGTCTGCTCGCACGCCGGCGGCCTGGCGCCGCGCACACGGCCGCACCGGGCCGCCTTCGACGACGTCGTCGCCGACGTCGTCGCGACGGTCACCCGGCTCGCCGACCGCGCGGTCTCGCTGGGTGTGCGGCGCGACGGCATCGTGATCGACCCGGCGCACGACTTCGGCAAGAACACCCGGCACTCGCTGGAGGTGACCCGCCGCCTGCACGAGATGGTGGCCACCGGCTGGCCGGTGCTGGTCGCACTCTCCAACAAGGACTTCGTCGGCGAGACCCTCGACCTGCCGGTGGCGGACCGGCTGGAGGGCACGCTGGCGGCGACGGCCGTATCCGCCTGGCAGGGGGCCCGGATCTTCCGCGCGCACCAGGTCCGCGCGACCCGCCGAGTTCTCGACATGGTCGCCTCGATCCGCGGCGACCGCCCACCCGCGGTCTCCCGCCGCGGTCTGGCTTAGGCCGTGTCCTTCTCTCGCGTTATGTCCAGGTGAGGATCTTCTTGCGCCAGGCGTAGAGGATGCCGAGCGCGAGCACCGTCACGAAGATCGCCATCTCGACGATCGTGGTGGCGCCGAAGCCCGGCCGGTCGAAGATCAGGGCCCACGGGAAGAGGAAGACCGCCTCGACGGCGAAGAGCACGTAGAGGTACGCGTACACGTAGTAACGGATCTGCATCTGTGCCCAGTCGCCGCCGACCGGGTCGATGCCGCTCTCGTAGGTCTGGCGCTTGCCGGGCGGCTCGGCGGGGTTCGCCGGGCGGAGGATCCGGTTGGCGGTGAACGCCCCCACGAAGATCAGCACGCTGGCCACGAGAAGGAGCCCCAGCGTCGCGTACGACCCGAGGTAACCCGTCATGGCGGGCAGCGTACCGCCGTTACGGTTTTGTTTCCGACGGAACTGGTGTCCGGGGGCAACTATCGCCGAATAATGAAGCTCCCCACGGGACGCCGGAGGACGCATGCCAGCCGAGCCGCGCGACCGCGCGCAGCGCGCACCGGCCGTCCCGCGCGTGCTCGTGGCGGGCCTGATCGTCGCCGGGCTCACGGCGCTCGTCGTCACGGTCCCGTCCGCGGGAGCCCGGTCGGCCGGGCTCCGGGCCTCGGCACCCGAGCCCGAGGCGAGCGGGACACCGACCGGTGCACCGCCCACCGTCGTGGTGACCGAGGAACCGACGCCGACCGCCCCGCCCAGCGGCGGCGAGCCGACGGAGTGGCCCGCCACCGACCGGCCGACGCCGTCCCCGCCGGCGCAGACCCCGTCCCCGTGGCCGCCGGCCACGCAACCGAGCCAGCCCGGTCCGGGCGTGCCCGGGCAGCGGCCGCGGCTCGGCGTGCGGGTGGGCACCGGCGACATCGTGCTCGACCGCCGCTACTGGTCGCGCCGGCACACCGACGTGGCGCTGCGCGTGACGGTGGCCAACACCGGCTCGACCGCCGAGCGGATCACGATGCGCTACACGCTGCCGCCGGGCGTCGCCGACGCCGGCACGCCGGGCTGCCGGCCGACCGGCGGGCGGACGTACGCCTGCGGGTCCTGGTTGGCCGGCGAAGGCGCGCGCTGGGCCGCGTCGATCAAGCTCCGGGTGGCGGGCGACGCGTGGGAGCGGATGCCGCTCAGCGGCTCGGTCGAGGTGACCGCCGTCGCGCCGGGCCGCGACGACCTCGGCGCGGTCACCGACAACCAGGGTTTCGCGGTGCTGTTCCCGCCGGGGCCGCCGATGGCCGGCATCGCCCTCGACGCCTCCGAGGTGTCCTTCGGCGCCGCCGCCGGCACCGCGCCGCTGCGGGTGGCCCTGACCAACAGCGGCGAGTCGCCCGCGTCCGGCGTGGTCGAGGTGCTGCTGCCCGAGGGTGTGACCGTGAGTGGGCAGCCGCCGGGATGCGCGCCGGCCGGTGGACGCACCCGGTGCGACCTGGGCCGCGTGGCCGCCGGCCAGACGGTCGCCACGACGCTCTCGCTCGCCGCCAGCCTGGAGACGCAACGGCTGGCCCCGCTCTCCGGGGCCGTGGTCGGCGTGCTGACCTCGGCCGGCGGCCGCACCAAGCGGATGCAGATGAGCTTCCGGATCAACGCCGCCGCCGCGTCCACCACGGCCGCGCCGGCCACCGGCGGGACCGCCGCACCGACCGGATCGCAGGGCGTCATCGGAGGCTTCGCCCCCGCCGCCGCGACACCGCGAGGTCTCGACGGCGTGCAGAAGACCGCGGTCGCTCTCGTGGTCGTGTCGGTGTTGCTGATCATCCTCGCGCTGACCCTGGCAACTACGTCGTTGCGGCGACGTATGGAAGACGACAGTGCGGTAGCCGATTAGATAGTCGGATCGCGGCGGCCAGTGGGTTTGCTCACAGGCCGCCGGGACAGGCCCGCTACGGTGGGAATGTCGTCTCAACCGGCGGGACCCTAAGCATGGAAAGGGCCTTCGCGGGACGTACGCTTTCCCCAAGACACAACATGGAGCGGGACGCCCTACGCGACCCCCGCCGCCGCCGTCCGGCAAGGAGGTCAGCTCTCGTGGCCAAACAGGTCCGTCAACTGGATCGCGTGGTCATCCGCTTCGCTGGCGACTCCGGCGACGGCATGCAGCTCACCGGAGACCGGTTCACGTCGGAGACCGCCCAGCTCGGCAACGACATCTCGACCCTCCCCAACTTCCCCGCCGAGATCCGGGCCCCCGCCGGCACGCTGCCCGGCGTGTCCAGCTTCCAGGTGCACTTCGCCGACTACGACATCCTCACCCCCGGCGACGCTCCCAACGTGCTCGTCGCGATGAACCCGGCGGCGCTCAAGGCCAACCTGGCCGACCTCCCCCGCGGCGCCGACATCATCGTCAACACCGACGAGTTCACCAAGCGCAACCTGACCAAGGTCGGCTACGCGTCCAACCCGCTCGAGGACGGCTCCCTCGACGCGTACGCGCTGCACCCCGTCGCGCTGACCTCGATGACGATCGGCGCGCTCGCCGAGCACGACGTCTCGAAGAAGGACGCCGAGCGGGCCAAGAACATGTTCGCGCTGGGCCTGCTGTCGTGGATGTACTCGCGGCCCTACGAGTCGACCGTGTCGTTCCTCGAGCGCAAGTTCGCCGCGCGGCCCGAGCTGGTCGCCGCCAACATCGCCGCGTTCAAGGCCGGCTGGAACTTCGGCGAGACCACCGAGGACTTCGGCGTCCGGTACGAGGTCAAGCCGGCGAAGATGAACCCCGGCACGTACCGCAACATCACCGGCAACCAGGCACTGTCGCTGGGCATCGTCGCCGCCGGCGTGCGGTCGGGCCTGCCGGTCTTCCTCGGCGCCTACCCGATCACGCCGGCCTCCGACATCCTGCACGAGCTCAGCAAGCACAAGCGGTTCGGCGTCACCACGATGCAGGCCGAGGACGAGATCGCCGCGATCGGCGCCGCACTCGGCGCGTCGTACGGCGGCAGCCTCGGCATCACCACGACGTCCGGCCCCGGCGTCGCGCTCAAGGGTGAGACGATCTCGCTGGCCGTCGCGCTGGAGCTGCCGCTGGTGATCATCGACGTGCAGCGGGCCGGCCCCTCGACGGGCATGCCGACCAAGACCGAACAGGCCGACCTCAACATGGCGCTCTTCGGCCGCCACGGCGAGGCGCCGGTCGCGGTCGTCGCCCCCCGCTCGCCCTCCGACTGCTTCTTCGCGGCGCTGGAGGCGGCCCGGATCGCGCTGACCTACCGCACGCCGGTGATCCTGCTCTCCGACAACTACGTCGCCAACGGGTCCGAGCCGTGGCTGCTGCCCGAGGTCGACTCGCTGCCCGACCTGCGGGTCGACTTCGCCACCGAGCCCAACGGCGAGGGCGGCGCGTTCCTGCCCTACCTGCGGGACCCGGTGACCCTCGCGCGGCCGTGGGCGATCCCGGGCACACCCGGGCTGGAGCACCGGATCGGCGGCCTGGAGAAGGCCGACAAGACCGGCGACATCTCGTACGACCCGGCCAACCACGACTTCATGGTCCGCACGCGGGCGGCCCGGATCGAGGCGATCCCGGTGCCCGACCTGGAGGTCGACGACCCGGACGGCGACGCGCGCACGCTGGTGCTCGGCTGGGGTTCCACGTACGGGCCGATCGGCGCCGCCTGCCGGGCACTCCGCCAGCGCGGGCTGCCGATCGCGCAGGCCCACCTGCGCCACCTCAACCCGCTGCCGGCCAACGTCGGCGAGGTGCTGGGCCGCTACGAGCGCGTGGTGATCCCCGAGATGAACCTGGGCCAGCTCGCGCACGTCATCCGCGCGCGCTACCTCGTCGACGCGATTCCCTACAACCAGGTCCGCGGTCTGCCCTTCACGGCGGCGGAGCTGGAAACCATGCTCGAGGAAGTTGTGAAGAATGCCTGAGCCGGTCGCCCTCAAGCTCACCGCCAAGGACTTCAAGTCCGACCAGGAGGTTCGCTGGTGCCCCGGCTGCGGTGACTACGCGATCCTCGCGGCCGTGCAGTCGTTCATGCCGGAGCTGGGCATCCCGCGCGAGCGGATCGTGTTCATCTCGGGCATCGGGTGCTCGTCCCGGTTCCCGTACTACATGAACACGTACGGCATGCACTCGATCCACGGCCGCGCGCCGGCGATCGCCACCGGCCTGTCCGTCTCCCGGCCCGACCTGTCGGTGTGGGTCGTGACCGGCGACGGCGACGCGCTCTCGATCGGCGGCAACCACCTGATCCACGCGCTGCGGCGCAACGTCAACCTCAAGATCCTGCTGTTCAACAACAAGATCTACGGGCTGACGAAGGGCCAGTACTCGCCGACCTCCGAACTCGGCAAGATCACGAAGTCGACGCCGCTGGGCTCGGCGGACTCGCCGTTCAACCCGCTGTCGCTGGCGCTGGGTGCCGAGGCGACGTTCGTGGCCCGCACGCTGGACTCCGACCGCAAGCACCTCCAGTCGGTGCTGCGCGCGGCGGCCGACCACGAGGGCTCGGCGTTCGTCGAGATCTACCAGAACTGCAACATCTTCAACGACGGCGCGTTCGACACGCTCAAGGACGCGGGCACCCGCGACGACTACCTGATCCGCCTGGAGCACGGTCAGCCGATCACGTTCGGCGCCGAGGGCCGGTTCTGCGTCGTCCAGTCCGCCGGCGGCTTCGGCCTGGAGGTCCGCGAGACCGCGTCGGTGGCCCCGTCGGACATCGTGGTCCACGACGCGACGGTGGCCGAGCCGGCGTACGCGTTCGCACTGTCCCGCCTCCCGGCCGCCGACCTGCGGAACACCCCGATCGGCGTGTTCCGCAAGGTGGAGCGCGACTCGTACGACAACCGCGTCCGCTCGCAGGTGGAGTCCGCGAAGGCCAGGTCCGCCGGCACGCCGGAGGAGCAGTTGGCGGGCCTGCTCACCTCGGGCGACACCTGGACGATCCTGTAGCGGCCACCCGCCCGCGTCAGTAGCCCGGCGGGCGGTGGAAGCCCGGGAGGACGCCCGCCTCCTCCAGGGCGGCGGCGAGGTCCAGCAGGCGGCTCTCCGACCAGCGGGGGCCGACGATCTGGACGCCCATCGGCAGACCTTCGGGGTCGATCCCGGCCGGGACGGTGAGGGCGGGCAGGCCGGCGAAGTTGGCGAAGACCAGCAGGCCGCCCAGGTCGCCGTACCACTCGGTTTCGTGAGGAAACGCGGTCGTGGTCCCCGCGGGGAGCAGGATCGCGTCGTGGTGGGCGAAGAACGCCGCGAAGCTCGCGGCGAAGCGGTCGCGCTGGGCGAGGGCCGTCAGGTACCAGGCGAGGCTGCGCTGGTCGTCGCTGAGCTGGCCGGCGTCCGGCCCGAGCACCTCGCTGACCGCGTCGATGAGGTCACCGACGATCCGCAGCGTGGCGAAGTCGATGTCGGGCACCGCGTCGGTCACCTGGACGCCCACGTCCGCCGCGGCGTCGGCGATCCTGGTCACCCGGTCACGCAGCGACCGGGCCACGTGCCCGCCCGGCAGCGCGGCGATGACCGAGAGACGGGTCCGGGTCAGGTCGGTCCGGCGCCGGTCGGGGAACGGCACGGGCGGCACGTCGAAGTCCACGCCATCGGGTCCGGCGATCACCCGCAGGGCGACGTCGAGGTCGTCGAGATCGCGGGCGAGCGGCCCCAGCGCGCACATCACCCGCACCGACCGCGGCGCGTCGTCCGGCAGCGGGTAGAAACCCGTCAGCGGTACGCGGTGCTCGGTCGACTTTAGCCCGTAGACGCCGCAGAAGTGCGGCGGCAGCCGCAGCGACCCGGCCACGTCGGAGCCGACCTCCAGCGGAGTGATCCCGGCGGCGAGGGCGGCCGCGGCGCCGCCGCTCGATCCGCCCGGCGTGCGGCTGGGTGCCCACGGATTGGACGTACGGCCGAAGATCTCGTTCTCCGTCTTGTAGTCGGCCAGGAACGCCGGCACGTTCGAATGCGCGACGATGATCGCACCGGCAGCTTCGAGCCGCGCGGCCACCGTGCTGCTCCGGGCCGGAACGTGGTCGTAGAGCCAGGTGCCGGTCGTGGTCCGCAGCCCGGCGACGTCGAACGCGTCCTTGATCGTCATCGGCACGCCGTGCAGCGGTCCGGTGGCGTCGCGGTCGGCGTCCCGCACGGCGGCCAGCCGCCGGGCCCGGTCGGCGTCGACGGAGACGACCGCGTTCAGCACGGGATTGCGGGCCTCGACCCGGGCGAGGAAGTCCTCTACCGCCTCGGCCGCGCTCACGTCCTTGGCCCGGATCTTCGCCGCCAGTTCGCGTGCGGTCAGATAATCCAGCACGGCCCCCCGCTTCCGGTCTGGATCGCTCGTGGTGTCCAGCGTACGTCGCCCAACCCGACCATACGGCCCAGGCAGGGACAACGCGGACGGACGCGGCTCTGGGATGATCTCGGCCATGGAGCCTGTGCTGAGCCGGCGCGAGGCGTCGGAGGCCACCGCTGGCGACGGGTGGCGCTATCTGCTCGGCGCGCTGCGGGCGTCCGTACCCGTCGGCTCGCTGGCTGAGGCGGCGAAAGCCGCGGCGCGTGCCGTGGCGGTGTGCGGCGGCGACGCCGACCGGCGCTGCGGATGGATCAACCACGGCCCCAGCGGAACCGCATCCACGTCGGCGTCTGCGTGCCGCACGACGAGGCGGACCGGCGCGTCGACGCCGCGCTGGCAGCCGGTGGCCGGCTCCTGTCCGCGGGTGGGCCCCCGCGTTCCGGGTCCTCGCCGACGTCGAGGGCAACGAGGCCGGCGTGACCACCTGGCAGGGCCGCGACGCGGCTTAGTGTGACGTGGCGGCCGCGGGGGTGGGGCGGTCGTCGCGGACGTACACCACCATGTCGCCGGTTTCGATCGTGAGGTCGCGGGGTTCCGCGATCGGGACCACCTTGCCGCGGCGGACCAGGGCGATCACCAGCGAGTCGAGGTCGCGCGGGGAGCGTCCGACCTCGTGGCGCTCCGCGGAGCGCATCGCCAGCGCCATCCCCTGGCCCGGGGTGAGCAGGTCCTCGACGACCTCGATCAGCGGTGGCGCCGACGTCGACAGGCCGAGCAGCCGGCCCGCGGTCGACGCGGAGACGATGACGTGGTGCGCGCCGCTCTGGCGGAGCAGCGGCGCGTTCTCCGCCTCGCGGGCGGCGGCGATGATGCGGACCTTGCCCGCCGTCAGCTGCCGGACGGTCAGCGTCACGAGCACCGCGGCGTCGTCGCTGTGCGTCGCGATGATCACCGCCTTGGCCTCCTTGACGTGGGCCTCCAGCAGGGTGGACGAGCGCGTGGCCGAGCCCTCGATGCCGACCAGGCCGGCGGCCACGGCGGAGCGCAGCGCGGCCTGGTCGCGCTCGACCACCACGATCTTGCGCTTGTCGAAGCCGTCCTCGAGGAGAACGTTGACCGCGCTCCGGCCCTTGGTGCCGTAGCCGCAGACGATCACGTGGTCTTTCACTCGTTTCCTCCACCGCGTGAGCCGCAGGTTGGTGCGGTACTGCTCGGTCAGCACCTCCAGCGTCGTGCCGACCAGGATGATCAGGAACAGCACGCGGGCGGGCGTGACGACGAAGACGTTCACCAGCCGCGCCGTCTCGGACAGGGGCGTGATGTCGCCATAGCCCGTGGTCGAGAGCGTCACCACCGCGTAGTACGCACAGTCGAGCAGCGACAGCGGGTCCTCGGTGACGTCGCGGTATCCGTCCCGGTCGATGTAGACGATCATGACGATGAGCAGCACCAGGGCCACCGCCGCGAGAAGGCGCAGCGCCAGGGCCCGCAGCGGGCTCTGGTGAATGGTGGGGAAGTGGATCACGGCGCCTCCTGCACGCCCACACCATAGCGGGGCACCCGGCACGCCGATGCATGGCGCGACCAGACATCGATGACCCACAATGAGCACACCTCGAACACCCCCCGGAGGTGCCCGCCATGTCCCCTCTCCGTCTCGCGGTGCGATCCGGTGCCGCCGCGCTCGGCCTGATCGCCACCCTCGCGCTCGCCGGGCCCGCCGCCGCCGTCACCAACGCCGAGAAGCTCGCGGTCCTGTCCACGTTCACCCAGACTGGCGCCGCCAGCTACGACCGATGGAACGCGGCGCGGCTCGACCAGGGCAGCTGGGCCGCCTACCGGTTCGACTGGTCGACCGACTACTGCTCGTCCAGCCCCGACGAGCCGCTCGGGTTCGACTTCCGGCTCGCCTGCCACCGGCACGACTTCGGATACCGCAACTACAAGGCGATGGGGCAGTTCAGCGCAAACAAGGGCCGGCTCGACAGCGCTTTCTACAACGACCTGCTGCGCCGGTGCGACACGTACAGCTCGTGGGTTCGCCCCGCCTGCGACAGCCTGGCCTGGACCTACTACCAGGCCGTACGCGCCTTCGGCAGCCTCGTCGTCCGTCAGGCCGACCTGGACCGGGCCGCCGCGCTCAAGGCCGAGGGGCTGGCCCGCATGGCCGCGCGCTAGGGTCGGTCTTCATATCTGGGGTCGAGGCCAGGCGGAGTCCAGGTGTCATCTGGGCCCGCCGCAGCCCAGCCGCAGGACCCTAACGGCGGTCAGCGCTCGCGGCGCCGGCGGTTCAGCGCCTCGGTGACCTCGCCGATCAGGGCACCGCGGTACGTGCGGGAACGGCGCGGATGCGGCGGCGGCTCGGCGCTGGCCGGCCCGCCGCGGAGCACCGCCGTGGTGTCGACGTCGGCCTCGGCCTCGGCCTCGGGCGGCTGGGGCAGGTTGGTCAGCTGGGCCGGCTGCACCAGCCGCGGGGCCGGCGACACCGGCGGGGCCGCGTGGCGCGGGTCGGATGGCTGGACGTCGGCGCTGAACCGCTTGGATCCGGCCGCCAGATCGGGGTGCTCCACCGCCAGCGCCATCGCCGCCGCCTGCTCCAGCGTCAGCGATGCGCCGGCCGCGTACGCGGCGTCGAAGCGGGCGTCGCCGAGCATCGCCCGGGTCAGCGCCTGCTCGTCCGACCAGTACCCGGCGAACAGACCGCCGGCGCCGCGCTGGGCGGTGCGGGTGGCCTGCGCGGCCCCGAAGAGCTTCGCCGCCGTCTCCGGGTCGCCGCCGTGCGCGCACCGGACCGCCATCGCGTTGAGGCTGTCGCCGGCGCGGCTGCGGAACCCGTGCGCCATCCGCGACCGGAGCGCCACCACCAGGTGGTCGTGCGCCGCGACGAGGTCACCGCGGGCCAGGGCGACCATGCCGAGCAGCATGTCGACCGTACGGCGGCCGCGGTCGGCGGGGCGGGCGGCCTCCAGCGGCCGGGCGGCGCCGAGCAGTTCCGCGGCCTCGTCCAGCGCGCCGCGGTGCCACAGCAGCTCCGCGAGGCTGAAGACGGCGTAGAGCGCGTCGCTGGCCACACCGTTGGCCGTGGCCCACTCCATCACGTCGCGGCTCGCCCGCTCGGCGTCGGCCAGCCGGCCCATGTCGACGAGCGGCGCGGCCCGGCCCGCGATCACCCGGGCGAGCAGTCCGGCGTCGCCCGCCTGCTGCGCCGCCGCCTCGGCCCGCTGGGCGAAGCGCAGCTCCTCGGCGAGCTCGCCGTCGGCCGCGGCGTGCAGGGAGTGCATGTGGTACGCCGCCGCCAGCTCGCCGTCCGGGATCGGCTCACCGGTCTCGGCGATCCGCCCGTACAGCCGGAAGAGCCACAGCCGCCCCTCCCGCGCGAGGCCCCGCTCGCGCCACCACTGGTCCAGGCCGCTCGCCAGCCGCAGGCCCATCCGCGCGCTGCCGCCGGTCGCCGTCCACCGCAGCGCGGCGCGCAGCTCGTCGGCGAGCGGGTCGAGCGCCGCCAGCGAGAGCGTGACCGGCCGGCCGTCGGCGTCGTGGAACACCCGGTCGAGCGCGTGCGCGCACCACGCGACGTGGCGGTCGCGCGCGCTGCGCTCCTCGCCGGCGTCGGCGAGGCGCCGGGCCGCGTACGCCCGGATCGGGTCCAGCATCCGGTAGGTGCTGGCCGAACCGAGCGGCTCCACCTGGATCATCGACTTGTCGACGAGCACGGCGAGCGGGTCCAGCGGATCGTCGTCGAGCACCCACTCGACGGTGGCCAGGTCGACGGGGCCCGCGAAGACCGACAGCCAGCGCAGCAGTCGGGCGGCGCGCGGGCCCAGCGTGCGGTAGGACCAGGTGACGGTCGCCTGCATCGTGGCGTGGCGCTGGGTCGCGGACCGCAGCGCGGCCCGGGTGCGCGCGCTCGCCGCGTCGCCCAGCGCCGCCGCCGTGAGGTCGACGGTGTCCTCCTGCTGCGCGGCGCTCCGCCCGCCGCCGCGCGCGGCCTTCGGCTCGGGCTCGTCGCGGCCGGCGTCGAGCGTGCCGAGCACGTCGTCGAGGCGCTCGGCGAGCTGGGTCGCGGAGAGCACCCGCAGCCGCGCCGCGGCCAGCTCGATCGCGAGCGGCAGGCCGTCCAGCCGGGACACCACCCGGTGCAGGTCGGCCGACTCGGTCAGCCCGCTCCGCCGGCCGCCGCGGGCCGCCGCGGTGCGGTCGAGCAGCAGCGCCATCGCGTCGCTCGGCCCGCCACCCGGAGCCGGCTCCGTCGACAGCGGAGGGATTCGCCACACGACCTCACCGGGCAGCCCGAACGGCTCCCGGCTCGTGGCGAGCACGCGCAGCGCTGTGCCGCCGGTGAGCAGCTGGGAGATGGTCTCGGCGGACGCGCGCGGCTGCGCGTCGCAGGTGTCGAGCATGAGCAGCATGCGCTTGCCCGCCGCGTAGTCCACCAGTGTGTCGATCATGGGCCGGCCCGGCTCCGGCCGCAGGCCGAAGACCGCGGCCACCGCGAAGGCGACCAGGCCGGGGTCGGTGACGGTCGCGACGTCGACGAACCAGACCCCGTCGGGGTAGGAGTCGACCAGCGTGTTCGCCACCTCGATCGCGAGCCGCGTCTTGCCGGCCCCGCCGGCCCCCACCACTGTGACGAGCCGGTGCTCGCTGAGCAGGGCGGAGAGCTCGGCGCGCTCGGTGTGACGGCCGATGAAGGACGTCACCTGGGTGGGCAGGTTGTGCGCGGCGGCGTCGACGGTGCGCGGCCGCGGGAACTGCCGCTCCAGGCCGGGGGCGACGAGTTGGAAGAGCCGCTCGCGGTCGTCGAAGCCGCGCAGCCGGTGCAGGCCCAGGTCGAGCAGGGACGCGTCGGCCGGCAGCGGTGCCGCGTGGTGCGCGGTGGCGGCGGAGAGGAGCACCTGGCCGCCGTGCGCGGCCGCCGCGATCCGGGCGGCGCGGTGGACCTCGGGGCTCGCGTACTCGCCCGCGAGCGGGACGGCGTGGCCGGTGTGCAGGCCCATCCGTACCCGCGGCATCGCCTCGGGGGTGGGCCACTCGTGCGCGGCGAGCGCTCGCTGTGCGGTCACGCAGGCCTCGAGCGCGGCGGCGGCGTCGTCGAACGCGACGAAGAACGAGTCGCCCTCGGTGAACAGTTCGATGCCGTTGAAGGCCGTCAGGGTGGCGCGCAGAAGCCGCCGATGCTCGGTGAGCACCGGCCGGTAACCCGCACCGAGCATCTGGGCCAACCTCGTCGAGCCCTCGATGTCGGTGAACAAGAAGGTCACCAACCCGCTGGGTAGGTGAACTCGTCCCGGCACGCCTGAAACCTCCGCCCCCCTGGAAGTCGCGTCCATGCTGCCGTACATGGGAGCGTCGGCGCATCGTAGGTTCGGCCGGGCCCGGGGGGACCAAGGTCGAAAAAACGCTCCTACCAGGGGCAATGCGCTACGGCGGGTTAACGGCGGGTGTCCGGCCGGCGGCGTCACGGCTGTGTAACGAGGGGCCGCCGTGCCGGTTGTGGCACCAGCGGACACTCCTCACCGCCGCAATGGACGATCGGCCGGCTGTCAGCCGGTGACCCGTCGTGTCAACAGCCGCACGCACCGCCACAGCAGCCGCCGCCACCGCCGCCGCTGGGTGCCGGACCCGCCGCGGCGGCGCCGGAGCGGCCGCCGACCGCGACGGTCGAGAGCAGCTTCACGGTGTCGGTGTGGCCGCCGGGGCAGAGCGCCGGAGCGGACGCCTCGGCCATCGGACGGTTGACCTCGAAGGTGCTGCCGCAGGCGCGGCAGCGGAACTCGTACCTCGGCATGTCAGACAGGGTACGGCTTCCGGCGTATCCATTTCCCCATCCGCATCGGTAGTCTCGACGCGTGGGTGCCGGGGAGGAGACACCGACGGGTCCGTCGACGCTGCGCGGGGCCGTCCCCGACCAGCGCCGGCCGGACGGCGTGCCGCACCAGCCGAAACACGCCGCACCGGAGCCGTCGCCCGTCGAGAGCGTCAAGATCGACCTGGGCACCGACTGGGACCCGGCCAAGGGCCCGGCCCCGCCCGGCGCCGACCGCCCCAGGGGACGCGGCCTGGGTGTCGGCCCGGCCCTCCGCGCCGGTGGCGCCGCGATCCGCCGCTGGTCTCGCCGGCCGAGCGGCCGGCTCATCCTGCCGGGCACGCTGCTGCTCGCGCTGGTCGGGCTCACCGCGGTCGCCGGCGCCGTGGTGCTGCCCGCGACCGCCCCGCCGCCGGCCCGCTCGGCGACGCCGCCGCCCACCTTGGCGGGCGTGACCGACCCGGGCCTGGCGACCGGCCTGCCGCCGACCGTCGGTGGCCTGCCGCCCGTGGTGCCGACCGCCACCGCGCCGGTCACGCCGACCGGGACCGCCATGCCGCCCGCCGGGCCGGCCGGCCGGCCGGCGGACGTGCTCGCCGCCTGGGCCCAGGAGACCGCCGCCAAGGTCGGGATCAGCGGCACGGCCGTCCAGGCGTACGGGTACGCCGAACTGGTCGTCCGCCAGACCACGCCGACCTGCAACCTGAGCTGGACGACGCTCGCCGCGATCGGCAAGGTGGAGTCCGCGCACGGCACCGCCGGCGGGGCCACGCTGACGGCGAGCGGCCAGTCGCTGCCGCACATCATCGGCCTCCCGCTCGACGGCAAGGGCGGCCGCCAGCGGATCACCGACACGGACGACGGCGCACTCGACGGCGACAACGTCTACGACCGGGCGGTCGGCCCGATGCAGTTCATTCCGACCACATGGGCCTCCAGCGGCGTCGACGCGGACAACGACGGCGTGAAGGATCCGCACGACATCGACGACGCAGCCCTCGCCGCCGCTAACTATCTGTGTCGGAACGGCCGCGACCTCTCGATCGCCGCGGACTGGTGGGGCGCCATTCTCAGCTACAACGACGTGCAACGATACGCTCAGGACGTGTTCACCGCCGCCAATGACTACGGCACTCGCAGTCGCAGTCAGTAATTAGGCAGGCACTTTGGAGAACTGAGGCCTTTCGCCGGGGACCTGTTAGCGGCAAGCTAGACAGGTGATAGTGCGCGAGTGGGATCCTCGATCCGCGTCCGCCGACGAGCTCAGGTCGATGTTGGACAGCCTGAATGCCGTGCTCATGGCGGACCTGCCCGATGATCCGCTGTGGCAGGACAGCCACCTCCGCGAATACCTCGCGGAGACGATGCCCGGTGAGCGCCGCATTTCCTGGGTCGCGCAGGAGCGGGAAGGCGGCGCCATCCTCGCCCACGCCAATGTCCTCCTGCTCGGTGACATCGGGGTTTTCGAGCTGCTCGTCCACCCCAAGGCCCGCCGCCACGGGCTGGCCCGGCAGATGCTCGCCGAAGCCGCCCGCCGCGCCTATCGCGAGGGCTTCTCCGTGATCGGCGTCGAGGTCGTCGGCGGCACCCCGGCCGTCGCGTTCTTCGAGTCCATGGGTTTCGTCCGCGAATACACCGAGACCCGCAGCGTGCTGCGCCTCAACACGGTCGACTGGAGCACTCTCGGCGAGATGGCCCGCGGCATCAGCGCCGGCTACCGCGTCGAGTTCTTCCCCGGCGGCCCACCCGACGAGCTGCTCGACGCCTACGCGAAGGCCAAGGCCGAGGTCCGCGAGCTCGACGACGGCGATCTCGACCTGCGTCCCAGCTCCTACGACGCGCAGCGGCTCCGGGAGAGCCTCGACTGCCTCCACCGGCGCGGCATGAAGCCGTACATCGTGCTCGCGATCCACGAGAAGACTGGTGAGGTCGCCGGCCTCACCGAGGTCGTCGTTCCTGCCCAACATCCGACACGAGCCGACCAGTACGACACGATCGTCGTCTCCGACCACCGCGGCTACGGCATCGACCGGGCGATCAAGGCGCGGATGCTCTTCGAGCTGCGTTCGGCCGAGCCCAAGCTGGCTGAAGTGCAGACATGGAACGCGCAGGCCAACGAGTCGATGCTCAAAGTCAACGCGGAGCTCGGTTTCCAGGCCGACCGCGAATGGTACGAATACGGCGCCGACGTGACCGACGTCCTCCGCCGGCTGGAGCACGGCGTTTAGTCGCCGTCCACGTGGCCGCCATCCGGCGGTGTTAGACAGCCGCTGGTTCCTTTTAGGATCAGCCATTCGCTGCCCCCGCCATCCCTGGAGGCTCACTTGCGCTCACTACGCGCGCCGGCGCTGCTCGCCGCCGCGACGCTCGCCACGACCGCCGCTCTCGTCGGCGTGCCGGGCATCGCCACGGCGGCACCGACCGACCTGCTCATATCCGAGTACGTCGAGGGTACGTCCAACAACAAGGCCGTCGAGATCTACAACGGCACGGGTATGTCCGTGAACCTGAGCGGCTACCAGCTCGAGGTCTACTTCAACGGCGCCACCACCGCGGGGTTCACCGCGCCGCTCTCCGGCAGCCTGGCCGACGGCGACGTGTTCGTCTTCGCGCACAGCGGCGCCAACGCGGCGATCCTCGCGCACGCCGACGCCACGACCGGCTCGGGCCTGTGGAACGGCGACGACGCGGTCGTGCTGCGCAGGAGCGGCGCGGTGGTCGACTCCCTCGGCCAGGTCGGCGCCGACCCGGGCAGCGAGTGGGGCAGCGGGCTCACCAGCACCGCCGACAACACGCTGCGCCGCAAGCCGACCGTCACCAGCGGCGACACGGACGTGAGCGACGCCTTCGACCCGGCGGACGAGTGGGACGGGTTCGCCGCCGACACGGTGGACGGGCTCGGCAGCCACTCGACCGGTGGCGGCCCGGTCGACCAGCCGGCCGTGCTGACCTGCGGATCCACGTTGGTCACGGCGGAGGGCGGCGCCGCCAGCCGGGTCGTGACCGCCACGGATCCCGATGACACGGTCGTCGACCTCGCGGTGACGTCCGTGACGCCGGCGCCGTCCGCCGGCACGATCGCCCGTACCTCGCTGACCCCGGCGACCGGCCCCGGTGGCACCGCGACCGCCACGGTCGGCGTGACCGGCGACGTGCCGCCGGGCTCCTATGTGGTCGGCGTGACGGCCACCGACGCCGAGGGCACGACCGCGACCTGCTCGTTCACCGTCCAGGTCAACGACGTCAAGAGCGTGGGTGAGGTGCAGGGCCGGACGACCGACGCCGAGGACGGGCGGCTCGACCGTTCGCCGTTCGCGCCGGCGAGCGGCACCGGCACCAGCGCGCTGCTCTACGACGTCCGCGGCGTGATCACGCAGAAGACGCTTGCGCGGTCGAACTCCGGCGCCAACACGTACGGGTTCTTCCTGCAGAGCCGGCTCGGCACCGAGGACGGCGACCCGCTGACCTCGGACGGCGTCTTCGTCTTCATGAACACCTTCAACACGCTGATCGGCGGCTACGAGCCGGTCGTCGGCGACGAGGTGGTGATCCGGGGCCGTGTCTCGGAGTACTTCAACCTGACCCAGCTGTCGAGCGCGTCGCTGGTCCGCGTGATCGACTCCGGTGTCGACGTCGACACCGAGGTGGCGGTGACGGTCGCGCTGCCGTCGGCCGAGCTCGCGGTGGCGGACCGGTTCTGGGAGCGGCACGAGGGCATGCGGATGCGGGTACGGTCCGGGGCCCAGGCGGTCAGCGGCCGCGCCGTGTTCCCGAGCACCGCCGACTCCGAGATCTGGGTCGTCGACCGGGACGACCCGCTGCTCGACCGCGCCGACCCGTACGCCCGGCGGGTGTTCCGGGACGCCCACCCGCTCGACAACAACCCGGGCCAGCGGTTCGACGACGAGAACGGCAACCGGATCATGTTCGGCTCGATGGGCGTGAAGGCGCGCGCGGGCGACAACACCACGCTGCTGCCGCCGGCGCACACCTTCGACACGCTCACCGGCGACGTCGTGGGCGGCCTCTACTACTCCTTCGAGAAGTACGGCATCCAGGCGGAGCAGATCGCGTTCGCGACGGGCACCGACCCGTCGAAGAACAACCCGCCGAAGCCCGCCAAGCGCGACGAGGAGTTCGCGGTCGCGGCGTACAACGTCGAGAACCTGTACGACTTCCGCGACGACCCGTTCGACGGCTGCGACTTCGCCGACGACGACGGCTGCCCGGGTGTGTCGAAGCCGTTCGACTACGTCCCCGCGAGCCAGGAGGATTACCAAGCGCAGCTCGCCGACCTCGCCGACCAGATCACCCGCGACCTGCACGCGCCGGACGTGATCCTCATCCAGGAGGCGGAGGACCAGGACATCTGCGCGGTGTCCGGCGCCGAGCTGGTGTGCGGCACCACGGACGACGCCGACGGCGCCCCGGACACCATCCAGGAGCTGGCGTTGACGATCAAGGCTGCGGGCGGGCCGGCGTACGCGGCGGCCTACGACCGCGACGGCGCCGACGACCGCGGCATCACCGCGGCGTTCCTGTACCGCACGGACCGGGTCGCGCTGGCGCCGGTCACCGCCGACGACGCGGTGCTCGGCTCCTCGCCGGCGGTCTCCTACCGCGCGCCGGGCCTGCCGTACAACGCCGACGTCCAGAACCCGAAGTCGCTCAACGCCGACCTGCCGGCGGACGTCGACACCTCCACGGGCGTCGACGGCTCGGACGTCTACACCCGCGCACCGCAGGTGGCGAAGTTCCTGGTGGCGGCGGCGCCGGGCAGCGACGAGAAGTCCGTGCTGTGGGCGGTGAGCAACCACTACTCGTCCACACCGGACGCACGGGTGGGCCAGCGCCGCGAGCAGGCGGCATACGGCGCGGCGATCGTGTCCGCGATCGAGTCCGCGGACCCGAATGCCCGGGTGGTCTACGGCGGCGACCTCAACGTGTTCCCCCGCCCCGACGACCCGGTCCAGTCCAACCCGGGCGACCAGTTGGCGCCGCTCTACGACGCGGGCCTGCGCAACCTGTGGGAGGACCTGGCGGCCGAGGTGCCGGCAAGCGCGTACTCGTACTCGTACGAGGGCCAGGCCCAGACGCTGGACCACCTGTTCGTCAACCGCCCGTTGCACGATGATCTGGTCCAGGTGCGAGCCGCGCACATCAACGCGGACTGGGCAGCTGACCACCCGGGCGACGGCTCGCGCGGCTCCAGCGACCACGACCCGCAGGTGGCCCGCTTCTCGTCCCGCGCGAAGCTGCGGGTCTCCGACGCGAGCGTGCTGGAGGGCGACACCGGCACCACGAACCTGACGTTCACGGTCTCGGTCTCCCGCCCGCTGTCGCAGCCGGTTCTCCTCTGCGGCACCACCCTGGGCCTGACGGCCCGCGCGGGCTCCGACTACGACCCGGTGATCGGCTGCCGCACCCTCGCCGCCGGCGCCACCTCCACGACGGTGACCGTCAGGGTCAAGGGCGACCGCAAGCGCGAGCCGAACGAAACCCTGACCCTCCTGGTGGCCGGCATCCCGGGCCTGGTCCTCGCCGACCCGATCGGCATCGGCACCATCCGCGACGACGACTGACGGCGCGCCGGCCCGGCTGCGGGATCACCCGTGGCCGGGCCGGTCGTCTGCCCGTCAGTAGCGGTCGCGGAGCAGGGCGGCGGCTTCGACCGCCCAGTAGGTCAGGATGATCTGCGCGCCGGCGCGGCGGATCGAGGTCAGGGTTTCCAGGAGAGCGCGGTCGCGGTCCACCCAGCCGTTGGCGGCGGCGGCCTCGACCATCGCGTACTCGCCGGAGATCTGGTAGGCCGCCACCGGGACGTCCACAGTAGACCGGACCGCCGCGATCACGTCCAGGTTCGTCAGGGCCGGCTTCACCATCACGATGTCCGCACCCTCGGCGACGTCCAGGGTCACCTCGCGCAGCGACTCCCGGAAGTTCGCCGGGTCCTGCTGGTACGTGCGGCGGTCGCCCTCCAGCGACGACTCCACCGCGTCGCGGAACGGGCCGTAGAACGCCGACGCGTACTTCACCGCGTACGCCAGGATGCCGACGTCCTGGTGGCCCGCCGCGTCGAGGGCCTGGCGGATCACGCCGACCTGGCCGTCCATCATCCCGGACGGGCCCACCATGTGGACGCCCGCCGCGGCCTGGGCGACGGCCATCGAGGCGTACGACTCCAGCGTCGCGTCGTTGTCCACCCGGCCGTCGGGCGTGAGCAACCCGCAGTGGCCGTGCGAGGTGAACTCGTCCAGGCAGAGGTCGCCCATCACGACCGTGGCGTCGCCGACCTCGGCGACCACGTCCCGGATCGCGACGTTGAGGATGCCCTCGGGGTCGAGGCCGCCCGAGCCCTCCGGATCCTTGTGCAGCGGCACGCCGAAGAGCATGATGCCGCCGATGCCGGCGCGCACCGCCTCGGCCGCCGCCTTGCGCAGCGACTCGCGCGAGTGCTGGACGACGCCGGGCATCGACGGGATCGGGCGGGGCTCGGTGAGCCCCTCCTTGACGAACATCGGCAGCACGAGCTCCGACGGCGCGACGCGGGTCTCCTCGACCAGGCGCCGCACCGCCGGGTTCACGCGCAGCCGGCGGGGCCGGACCGACGGGAACGTCATCAGCGGAACCGCAACGCCGTCGGGCCCTGGACCTTGGAGCCGCGGCGCTGCTTGGCCGGCATCGCGGCCAGCTTCTCGCGCAGCTCCACCGCGTACGACGCCAGCGCCTCGACCAGGTCCGGCACGGACGCGTGGGCCGGCTGCACGTCGACGCGCAGGCCGAACTCCGTCGCGGTCTCCGCCGTCTTGGGGCCGATCACCGCGACCACCGTGCGGGTGTGCGGCTTGCCGGCGATGCCGACGAGGTTGCGCACCGTGGACGACGAGGTGAAGAGCACCGCGTCGAAGCCGCCCGACTTGATCGCGTCGCGGATCTCGGCCGGCGGCGGGGCGGCGCGGACGGTCCGGTACGCCGTCACGTCGTCGACCTCCCAGCCCAGCTCGGTGAGGCCCGCGGCGAGCGTCTCGGTGGCGATGTCGGCGCGCGGCAGCAGCACGCGGCCCACCGGGTCGAGCACCTCGTCGTGCGGCGAGAACTCGGCCAGCAGGCCCTCGGAGGACTGCTCGCCCTGCGGCACCAGCTCGGGCTGGATGCCGAACGCGCGCACCGCGTCGGCGGTCGCCTCGCCGATGCAGGCGATCTTCACGCCGCCGAAGTGGCGGGCGTCGAGGCCGTGCTCGGCGAACTTCTCCCAGACCGCGCGCACCGCGTTGACGGAGGTGAACAGCACCCACGCGTACCG
>Ga0164243_10003650_pt1 | contig 24575 bp, 21 predicted proteins | sample OricompcompostOP_FD_108781 | JGI IMG/M metagenome (GOLD analysis project Ga0164243, IMG submission 108781) | Organic Plus compost microbial communities from Emeryville, California, USA - Original compost - Organic plus compost (OP) | ecosystem: Engineered > Solid waste > Mixed feedstock >...
CCGTCCGCGACGCGCAGGACCGCCTCGCGCCGCCGCGTCCCGCGACCTTCGTGCGACGCGTGGACGCGCCCACCCCACCCGACGACGGCCCGTCCGACGACCTGTCGGCCCGCCTTCCCGAGGTGGTCGCCCGGGTCCGGGAAGCCCGCCGGCGCGGGAGGCGACGCGCCTGGACGGTGGCCGCTGCCGCCGTCGCGGTGGTCGCCGTCGCCGCCTCCGCGGTCACCGGCTGGCCCTGGAAGAGCGCCACCGCGGACCCCGAGCCCGCCGCCCGGGCCTACGCCGGCGCGTGCGGGACGACCCTGCCGACCGGACCGTCCCTGCTGCCGGTCGCGCTCGTCGACGACGAGTCCGCCGACCGCGCGCTCCTCGCCGACTCGGCCTGGTTCGCGCAGTACACCGCGGATCCGTCGGCCCTGACGCCCGACGAGCTGACGACCCTCGACTCCATGACTCCCGAGGTGGTGCTCACCCGCGGCGGGAAGGTCGTGGCGCTCGGCATCGACACGGGTCAGATCCAGTACCAGAACCCCGACGGGTCGATGCCGACGGAACGTTCCTGGCCGGGGATCGCCGACGCAGGAGTGGCGAGCGACCCCGACGGCCTCCCGCAGTACGCGGACTACGGCGACACGGACCAGGGCACCACGATGGTCTCCGTCCGCTTCGAGCCGTGCGCCGGTGGCACGCTGACCGCCGGGACGTACCGGGCCTACCTCTTCGGGACGACCGACGACAGGAAGTCGCACGTGCTGTCCGAGGCGGCGCCGGTCACCGTGCTCCCCGCGACCCCGGCCGGCTACCAGCCGCCCTGGCTCGAGGGCTCGGCGCTCGCGTGCGGCGAGTCGGTCGACGAGTTCCTGACGCGCGTCGGTCCGCACCCCTTCATCGACCTGGACTCCGTCGGCGTCGTCATCAACGAGGACGGGCTCAGCTACCCGCTCAAGAGCTCCGCCGAGACGGCCCAGACCGTGGTGCTGCCGAAGCGGGCCGCGCTCGCCTGGGTGCAGAAGGACCGGATCGTCGGCGTCGGACCCGACGAACGCGGGACCACCCCGCGCACGGTGAAGCCCGGGAAGTCGGTCACGCTCTCCGCCCGCCCGTGGGACACGACCGACTACTGCGCGGCACCCGGGACGTCGCTCGCTCCCGGGACCTACCGCGTGCTCGCCTACGCACGCGTCCCCGCGCACGACCCCGGCGACCCGGACACCTGGATCCTCCAGGGCTCGGGCCCGGACGGCGTCGTCGTGCACGAGGACGGCTCGGTCTCGTACAAGTAGCCCGCCGAGCGCCTCGACCCGACCACTCACGTCACCCGCTGCTGCCGCGCCGATCACCCGCACGCTCACTACGCTCAAAGGAGACGGACCGTCCGGTGAACCGCCGGGCGGTCCGCATCGTCGGACCACGGGGACGCTGTGCCGCGTCCCGCCGGTCCGGACGGTCGTGGAGGCGCGATGGCGCAGTGGCAGGACGAGCTGCGACGGCTCGCGGAGGAGCGCTCCGGCGCGCTGCTCGACGCCGCCCACGGCGACGTGCCCGCGCTCGAGGATGCGCTCGTCGAGGTCTTCACGACCGCGAACCCTCGTCGTCACGCCGCCTCCCGCGAGCGTCCGCCGCGCCGGGATCGACGCGGGTCCGCGACGCACGTCGAGCTCGAGGTCGACGAGCTCGACGAGCCGTTCGTCCTGGTGGAGACGGCCCTCGCCCGGGCGGCCGAGCGCCGCGCACCCGGGCCCGCGCCGTCGTCGGACGCGACGCCGTCGGACGCACCGCCACCCGGCGCGCCCCTCCCCGTCGCCGTCCCGGAGCCGGCGCTCGACCTGGCCGGTGTGGAGGCGCGGGTCCGGCGCGCGCGCCGCCGCCGTGCGGTCGGCGGGTGGGTCGCGACGGGCGTCGCCGCGGCCGCGGTGGTCGGGCTCGTGGCGGCGGTGGCGACCGGGACGTCGGGTGGCACGCCGTCGCCGGACGGGGCCGTGACCGCGGAGCCCGTCGCGGCCGCGCCCTGCGGGACGCGGATGACGAGCGACGCTGCCGGCGGCGGCAGCGCCGCGGCGACGCTCGCGGTGAGCCTCGCCAGCCAGACGACGGTGCTCACGCCCGACGCCGACTGGGTGGGCGTCGTGACGGCGGGCTCGCTCGCGCGCGAGAGGGCGGACGTGGACCTCGGCGCGCTCGCGCCGTGGCCCCTCCTCGTCCGGGACGGGCGCGTCGTCGCGACCGCGACAGCCCTGGGGAGCCCGCTCGCCGAGGGGCCGTCGTTCACGACGACGCCGTTCGCCGCCTGCCCCGGCGCGACCGTCGGGCCAGGAGCGTACGAGGTCGTCGTCGACCAGCAGGTCCGCGTCGGCGACGCCGAGTACCGCGTCCTCAGCAACGCGGTGCCCGTGCAGGTCGTCACGGCCCGGCCCGCGGGGTACCAGCCGCCGTGGCTCGTGGGGAGCCCGCTGGCCTGCGGCTCGGCCCTCGCGGAGATCGGCGCCCGGGCGGGCGGCGCGACGCCCGCGCAGCTCGTCCCCGACAGCACGTACGTCGACGCCACCGGCCTCACGTGGGCGTTCCGCAACCCCGGCGCCGGCACCGTGACGTACTGGGGCAACCGCGAGCTGGGGCTGCTGTGGCTGCGGGACGGCGTCGTGCGGTCCGTCGGCCACGACCTGTCGCCCAGCGACGGGCGGACCAAGGTCGCGGGCCAGACCACGCTGCGGCTGTCGGCGCGCTGGGACACGACCGACTACTGCACACCGGGGCCCGGCGGTCGCGGCTACCCGCACCACCTGCCCGCCGGCACGTACGAGGTCTACGCGTACGCGAGGATCACGCCGCCCAGCGACGCCGCGGACGGCGCGGCGTGGTTCGTGCAGACGCAGGGGCCCTCGTACGTCCGGGTGGGCGCCGACGGCGCGGTGCTGGGGAGGTGACCGTGCCCGACGACGCCACCTGGCGCGACCACCTGCGCTCCCTCCTCGACCGGCGGTGGGAACGGCTGGCCGAGCTCGCGGGTCGGCGCACGCCCGATCCCGGTGTCGCGGACCCGGAGGCCGACGGCGCGCTCGTCGAGGCGCTCGTCCGGGTGTTCACGGCGTACCGCCCGGCGGCCGAGGACGCGGGCACGGTGCGCGGTTCGCAGGCCGTCGTGGTGGTCGACGACGACGTCGTCATCGACGACCTCGAGCGCGCCGTCGGCGACGTGCTGGCGCGGGCGCGCAGGACGCCGGCACCGGAGACGCTGCCGGACGGCGAGGCACCCGACCCGTTCCCGCCGCCCGGCGACTCCGACGGCCGAGGCGCACCGCCTGCCGTGCTCGCCGAGGTCGAGGCGCGGGCCGCGTCGGCACGCCGTTCCCGCGCGGGCCGCCGGCGCGTCGTCGGATGGGTCGGGGCGGCCCTCGGCGTGATCCTCGTCGCGGGAGTGCTGTGGGGCGCCGGGTACGGGCCGGGTCACGGCTCCCCCGCACCGACGGCGACCGTCGCCGAGGACGAGTCGGCCTTCGGGCTCCCGATGTACCCGCAGTGGACCCCGGTCGGCTGCTCGACGGCGCTGGCCGTCCGCAGCTCCGGCACCGGTGCGCTGACCCTGCACGTCCGCAGCGACACGCGGAAGATCGGGCCCGCCGACACCTGGACCGGGCGGCTGTCCGTCGACACGGACGACGCGATCCGGTCCCGCGCCGTCCTGGCGGGACCCACGCAGGTCGTGCTCGTGGACGCCCACGGCACGCCCGTCCGGGCCGTGGGCGTCGGCGACACGACCCGTCTCGACCTCAGCACGCGGCCCACGGTGCACGCCGCGGTCCGGTTCGCCGCGTGCGGCGGGATCTGGCCGCTCGCGTCCGGCACGTACGGCCTGGTCGCCGTCCAGCACTACCAGCTACGGTCGGACGGACCGTACGGCCCGATCCTCACCGCGGTGAGCGCGCCGGTGCGGCTCACGGTCGCTCGTGCCGCGTCGCCCTCGCCGGGCGCCGACGCCAGCGCCCAGCAGCCACCGTGGCTGGTCGGGACGCCCGTCGTGTGCGGCATGACGACGGACGCCCTCGTCGGGCTCCCCGGCTACTTCCCGCAGTACCTCGACGTGCTCGCGCCGCCCCGCGACGGGCCGCCCGGCATCGTGGTCCGCAACACGGCCGGCGGCCCGGCGCCGATCACGACGGGCCGCCAGATCTCGCTCGCGTGGGTCCGCCACGGGCGCGTCGTGAGCGTCGGCCCCGACGTGCTCGCCGACCCGGCGACCCGGGTCGTGCCCGTCGGGGGCCAGGCCCTGCTCCCGGCCGCGCTCGACACCACCGACCGGTGCCGGCCGAGCGGCGACGGGTCCTACCCGCACAGGCTGGCCGCCGGCGCCTACCTCGCCTACCCGTACGCCCAGGTGGTGGCCGACCGGACCTCGATCGCCCGGGCAGCCAGCGACGGCCTCCCCGCACCGACCCTCGGGTGGCTCGTCGGCGAGCCGCGCCGCGTCGTCGTCGGGGCGGACGGCTCGGCCCACCCGGCACAGTGAGCGCACCTGCCACTCGTCCCACCCGTGAGCGCCCGGATGAAGTCACTGAACAGTGACGTGTGGCCGATGTCACCGCTCGGTGTCAATGCTGGTTTGACACCGATCGGTGACAATCCGAGAATGTTGACGTACGGTGACACAGCGCGGACAGGCGGCGATACACCTGTGGAGGATGGCGGTGGAGATTCGAAGCGTTCGCGACCTGCAGGTCGCGGCCCGCTCCCGACGACTGGAGCTCGGGCTCACACAACAGGAGGTCGCTGACCAGGCGGCCGTATCCCGCAAGTGGCTCGTGGGCTTCGAAGGAGGCTCAGCAACCGCAGTCGAGCTCGCGCTGGTGCTGCGCCTGTTCGCGGCGCTGGAGATCCCTCTCATCCTCGGCGAGACTCCCACGACCGAACCGGAACGAACCCAGCTCCCCGACCTCACTCAGCACCTTGCACACTTCGCTGCCCCCACGGAGCAATGGCCCAGCGCGCCCAGCCGCCTCAAGAGCAACAGTGCCGCGCAGCGCGTGGCCGAACAGGCACTCAGGTCGATCCAGGCTGCTCACGGCAGCACGCCGCTGTCACCCGCCGAGCTCGCAGCGAAGTGGGCGCGATCGCAGGGCATCGGTCCCGCGGACCACGCAACAGTCGCGGCTCGCGCGGTGGAAACGCTGAAGACGCAGGGTGCGGACTCGCCCGCGAGTCCCGAGACGGAGACCAAGAAGTGACCGACACGCTCTTCGTCCTGCTCGACGGCCATGTCGCTGCGACGATCACCCGAACGCGCGCACGCTTGGAGCTCACCTACACGTCCGAGCACATCACGCGACGCGATCGAACTCCCCTCTCGCTGACCATGCCGGTGACCGACCGACCCTACGGGCACGACGTCATCAGCCCCTGGCTCGACGGACTCCTGCCCGAGGGCGAAAACGTCCGCCGTCGATGGGGGCAGCAGTACGGGGTGCCGGCGAGCTCGCCGTTCGCACTACTCGGTACGCCCGTCGGCGAGGACTGTGCCGGCGCGGCGCGGTTCGTCACCGAGGAGAGGGTCGAACCGCTTCTGGCCGGGGAAGGGTCGGTGCGCTGGCTCGACGACGTCGAAGTCGGGCGCAGGCTACGGGACCTGCAGCAGGACAGCTCGGCGTGGCTGGGTGAGGACAACGCGGGCCGGTTCTCCCTCGCGGGGGCCCAGTCCAAGACGGCGATGCTCTACGACGCCGACGAGGACCGGTGGGGGCTGCCTGAGGGCGCGGCAGCCACCAGTCACATCATCAAGCCGGCAATCCGCGACCTCGAGGACCACGATCTCAACGAGCACCTGTGCCTGCGCGCCGCCGCCATCTGCGGGATCCTTGCGGCACCTTCCCAGATCAAGGACTTCGGGGGCGTCTCCGCTGTCGTCGTCACGCGGTACGACCGGGCACCGGGCGAGCCCTGGCTGGCCCGGATCCACCAGGAGGACGCCAGCCAGGCTCTCGGGGTGCCCCCGGCGCGCAAGTACCAGAACGAGGGCGGTCCGAGCGCGACCGATATCGCTCGGCTCCTGCGAGCCGCCCTGCCGGCCGCAGACGCCGAGATCGGGATCTGGCGACTCTTCGACGCCATGACACTGAACTGGCTGATCGGTGGCACGGACGCCCACGCCAAGAACTACTCGCTGCTCCTCGCGGGCAACCAGGTGGCTCTGGCACCCCTGTACGACGTGGCATCGACGCTGCCCTACGACTGGGCTGTGGAGCGCAAGCTCCGCCTCGCGATGAAGTTCGGCGCCGACTACCAGCTTGTCGGCCGGACGCCCTCGGTCTGGGACAAGCTCGCGAAGGAGTTCTCCCTCCCTGCCGAGCAGCTGCGCGCCCGGGCAGCCGACCTCATGGACGCTCTGCCTCTCGCGTTCGACCTCGCCGTACTCGACGACGACGTCGCAGCCCTCGGCAGCCCCCTCCCCCGACGCCTCGCGGACGCCGTCGCCCAGCGCATCGAGAAGGACTGCAGGCTCGCGCTCGGCTAGGAGGTCGTCGACTCCCGAATGCCGAAACCGGGATGCGAGACTCGACCCGTGCCTGACAGCCCCGCAGCCCTGAGCCCCGACGCCACCGCCCACCTCGACGACCTCGCCGCGTTCGTCGGCGCCGCACCGTCGTCGTACCACGCCGCGGAGGAGGTTGCCCGGCGTGCCGAGGCCGCCGGGTTCACCCGGCTCGCGGAGACCGACGCATGGCCGGACCCGGCCGCGGGCGGACGCTACGTCGTCGTGCGGGACGGTGCGGCGATCGCCTGGACCGTGCCCGCGGGCGCGACCCCCACGACGCCGGTCACGGTGCTCGGCGCGCACACCGACTCCCCCGGCTTCAAGCTCAAGCCCCGCCCGACGACGGGCGGGCACGGCTGGCTGCAGGCCGGCGTCGAGGTCTACGGCGGGCCGCTGCTCAACTCGTGGCTCGACCGGGAGCTCGAGCTCGCCGGCCGCGTCGCCGTGCGCGGCGCCGACGGCGCCGTGACCGAGCACCTCGTCCGGACCGGCCCGCTGCTGCGGATCCCGCAGCTCGCGATCCACCTCGACCGAGCGGTCAACGACGGCCTCGCGCTCGACAAGCAGCGGCACACCCAGCCCGTGTGGGGCCTCGCGACGCCGGACGTCCCCGGGGCCGAGCCCGAGGCCGACGTCGTGGCGGCGCTCGCGGAGGCCGCGGGCGTGGCGCCGGACGCGGTCGACGGGTTCGACGTCGTCGTCGCCGACACGCAGGCGCCGCGGCGGTTCGGGGCGCGCGGCGCGCTGTTCGCGTCCGGGCGCCTCGACAACCTGCTCTCCACGCACGCCGCGCTCGCCGCCCTGCTCTCCTCCGCCGACGACGCAGCGTCGGGCGCCCCCGCGCGGATCCGGATGGTCACGGCGTTCGACCACGAGGAGCTCGGGTCGGAGTCGCGCTCGGGCGCGGCGGGGCCGTTCCTCGCGGACGTGCTCGACCGCGTCTACGCGGGGCTGGGCGCGACGACCGAGGACCGGCACCGCGCGATCGCCGCGTCGTGGTGCGTGTCGAGCGACGTCGGGCACGCGGTGCACCCCAACTACCCCGAGCGCCACGACCCGGCCAACCACCCGGTGGCGGGCGGCGGCCCGATCCTCAAGCTCAACGCCAACCAGCGGTACGCGTCCGACGCCACGGGCTCGGCGCTGTGGCAGGCCGCGTGCCGGGCCGCCGGCGTGCCGAGCCAGGCGTTCGTGTCGAACAACGCGGTGCCCTGCGGCTCGACGATCGGGCCGATCACCGCGACCCGGCTCGGGATCCGGACGGTCGACGTCGGCGCGGCGATCCTGTCGATGCACTCGGCGCGCGAGCTGTGCGCGGCCGTCGACCCGTGGTACCTGAGCCGGGCGATGCGTGCCGCGCTCGACGTCACGCCCGTCTGAAATCCCTCGCCGCCCTGCGCGCGGCGCGCGTAGCGTCGACGGGATGGACGTCCGTCTCGTCGCACTCCGGCTCGACGCCGAGGACCCGGCCGTGCCCGCCGCGTTCTGGGCGGCGCTGCTCGGGCGCGCGGCCGTCGTCGAGCCCGGGAGCGTCCTGCTGCCGGGCGACGCGACGCAGGTCGGGCTCCGGTTCGTGCGGAGCGCGGCGCCGAAGGTCTCCCAGAACCCGGTGCACCTCCACCTGACGAGCACGAGCCTCGCCGACCAGCAGGCGACCGTCGCGCGGGCGCTCTACCTCGGGGGCCGACACGTCGACGTCGGGCAGCGGCCCGAGGAGACGCACGTCGTCCTCGAGGACCCCGGCGGCAACGAGCTGTGTGTCATCGAGCCGGGGAACACCTACCTCGCGGGCACGGGCTTCCTCGGCGAGGTCACGTGCCGCGGGACGCGCGACGTGGGGCTGTTCTGGAGCGCGGCGCTCGGCTGGCCGCTCGTGTGGGACAGGGACGAGGAGACGGCCGTCCAGTCGCCGGGCGGCGGCACGAAGCTGTCGTGGGGCGGCGAGCCGGTCGATCCCGACGCCCCGCCGCAGCGGCAGCGCCTCGAGCTCGCCACGACGGACGACCTCGCGGGCGTCGTCGACCGGCTCGTCGCGCTCGGTGCGACGCGGGTGGACCGCGGGACGAGGGTGGACGGCGCGGCGCGGGTGGACGGCGCGGCGCGGGTGGACGGCGCGGCGACGTCCGGCGCGGCGGGCTCCGTCACGCTCGCCGACCCCGACGGCCAGGAGTTCCTGCTGCACCGCGGGTGAGCCCACGGTCCCTCGCGGGCCCCGGGCGCTCGCGCCTCCGGGCGCGTCCCCGGCGGCCGGTCTAGGGTCGCGGCATGACCCTGGACCTCGAGGCGATCTACACCGACCTCCACCACCACCCCGAGCTCTCGTACGCGGAGCAACGCACCGCCGGCATCGTCGCCGACCACCTCACCGCGCTCGGGCTGGACGTGCGCACCGGGGTCGGGAGGACGGGCGTCGTCGGGGTCCTCGCGAACGGCGACGGACCCACCGTCCTGCTCCGCGCCGATATGGACGCCCTGCCCGTCCAGGAGGAGACCGGCCTCCCGTACGCGAGCACGGCCCGCGGCACCGACCGCGACGGGAACGACGTGCCCGTCATGCACGCCTGCGGCCACGACGTGCACGTGACCTGCCTCCTCGGCGCCCTCGACGCGCTCGCCGCGGACCGCGGGTCGTGGTCCGGGACGGTCGTCGCCGTCTTCCAGCCCGCCGAGGAGCTCGGGACCGGAGCCCGGGTGATGGTCGACGAGGGTCTGTTCGAGCACGCGCCCCGGCCCGACGTCGTCCTCGGGCAGCACGTCTCCCCGCTGCCCGCCGGCGTGCTCGGCCTGCACCCCGGGCCCGCGTTCGCGGGCGCCGACGCCCTGCGGGTCCGGCTGGTGGGCCGCGGCGGCCACGGCTCGCGGCCCGAGAGCACCATCGATCCCGTCGTCATGGCCGCCTCCGTCATCACCCGGCTGCAGACCCTCGTGTCGCGGGAGGTGGCGGCCACCGAGACCGCCGTCCTCACGATCGGCTACGTCCAGGCGGGCACCAAGGAGAACATCATCCCCGACGACGCCACCCTCGGGATGAGCCTGCGCAGCTACACCCCGGAGGTGCGCGAGAAGCTCGTGGGCGGGGTCCGGCGGATCGTCGCCGCGGAGGCCGCCGCGTCGGGCGCGCCCGTGGAGCCCGAGGTAACGGTCGACCACTCGTTCCCGGCGCTCGTCAACGACCCGGCCGCGTGCGACCGCACGGCCGCCGCGTTCCGCGCGGCGTTCGGCGACCAGGGCGTCACCGACCCCGGTCAGATCACCGGCAGCGAGGACGTCGGCATCCTCGCCACCGCCGCGGGCGTGCCGCTCGTCTACTGGCTGCTCGGCAGCGAGGACCCGCAGCGCTTCGCCGCGGCGTTCGCCGCCGGGACGCTCGACAGCGACATCCCGTCCAACCACTCGCCGCGGTTCGCCCCGCAGCTCCACCCGACCCTCGAGCACGGCGTGGAGGCGCTCGTCGTCGCGGCGCGGGAGTGGCTGGGCTGACGCAGGCGCACCCCCTTCGACGCGCGGCCGAACCGGCACGTCCGGGGCGGTCGGCCCCGTGCTGTGGTGCGGGGCGTCGCTACGGGCTCGCGTAGGGTCGGAGGCATGCCCGACGGCGCCCCCAGCCCCCTGCTCGACGTGCTCCTCGGCGGGGGTCGCCGCGCCGAGTCGGTGCGTCATGTCGAGGTGCTGCCGGCGCGCGAGGGCGTGCGCGCCGACTGGCCGTCCTGGGCCGACCCGCAGCTCGTCGCCGGGTACCGCGAGCTGGGGGTCGAGCGACCGTGGGCGCACCAGGCGACCGCCGCCGAGGCCCTGCACGAGCGGCGGCACGTGGCGCTCGCGACGTCGACCGGGTCGGGCAAGTCGCTCGCGTTCTGGCTGCCGTCGCTGACCGCCGTCCGCGAGGACGCCCGCGACCGGGCGGCGGCCTCGGTGCTGGAGGCCGGGCGGATCGAGACCGCCGCCCGGCGTGGGTCCGTCCTCTACCTGTGCCCGACCAAGGCGCTCGCCGCCGACCAGCTGTCCGCGCTCGAGCGCGTCCTCGACGCCTCACGCCGGGCCGCGGGCGGCAAGGTCGACCTGCGGGTCGCGACCTGCGACGGCGACACCGGCTTCGAGGAGCGGCAGTGGGTGCGCGAGCACGCCGACGTCGTGCTCACGAACCCCGACTTCCTGCACTTCGCCCTGCTGCCTGACCACAAGCGCTGGGCGCGCCTGCTGCGGAGCCTGCGCTACGTCGTCGTCGACGAGGGGCACGCGTACCGCGGCGTGTTCGGCGCGCACGTGGCGCTCGTCCTGCGGCGGCTGCGGCGGCTCGCGGCGTACTACGCCCGGGTGCCCGGGGCCGCCGGCACCGGTGGCCCGACGTTCGCCGTCGCCTCCGCGACCACCGCCGACCCGGCCGCGACCGCCGCCCGGCTGATCGGCGTCGCGCCCGAGGACGTGCTGACCGTCGACGACGACGCGAGCCCCGTCGGGCGCAAGACGTTCGTCCTCTGGGAGCCGCCCGAGCTGCCGGGTGGGAGCCCCCTCGACGCGGCCGCCGCGCTGCGGCACGCGGGCGACGCGTCGGACGACGCCGGAGCGGGAGGTGGTCCCGGTGGCCCTGGTGCCGGCGGTGGTGGGCCGGCTGCTGGTGGCGGGCCGGCTGCCGGCGGTGGCCGGGCGGCCGCGGACGCCGCGCTCGTCGAGTCGCTCGTCGTCGACCCGACGGCCCACGACGACCTCGGGCTCGTCGACGAGCCCGACGCCCCCGCCGTCGTCGGGGACGCACCGGACCGGCCGCGGCACTCCGCGACCGCCGAGGCCGCGCACCTGCTCGCCGACCTCGTAGCGTCCGGCGCGCGGACGCTCGCGTTCACGCGCTCGCGCCGCGGCGCGGAGTCGGTCGCGTCGGCGACGCAGGACCACCTGCGGCACGCGCTCGGGGGTGAGGGCGGCGCCGACGGCGACCTGCTGGCCCGGTCGGTCGCGGCCTACCGCGGCGGCTACCTGCCCGAGGAGCGGCGCGAGCTCGAGGAGGCGCTCCGCACCGGCCTGGTGCGCGGTCTCGCGACGACGAACGCGCTCGAGCTGGGGGTCGACGTGTCGGGCCTCGACGCGGTGCTCGTCGCCGGGTGGCCCGGGACCCGGATGTCCCTGTGGCAGCAGGCCGGCCGAGCCGGGCGCGCCGGCGCGGAGGGGCTCGTCGCGTTCCTCGCCCGCGAGGATCCTCTCGACACGTACCTTGTGCACCACCCGGAGGCGATCTTCGAGGCGCCCCTCGAGTCGACCGTCTTCGACCCCGCCAACCCGTACGTGCTGGCGCCCCACCTGTGCGCGGCGGCCGCCGAGCTGCCGCTGCGCGCCGACGAGCTCGACCGGTTCGGCGACCCCGCCCACCTGCGCGAGCTCCTCGACGTGCTGGTGGCCCGGGGGGCGCTGCGCCGTCGGACCTCCGGGTGGTACTGGACGCACGCGCGCTCGGCCGCCGCGATGGCCGACCTGCGGGGGTCCGGGGGCGCGCCGGTGCGCGTCGTCGAGGAGGAGACCGGGCGGCTGCTCGGCACGGTCGACGCCGGGTCGGCGGACGGGACCCTGCACCCCGGCGCCGTCTACGTGCACCAGGGCCGGACGTTCGTCGTGACCGCGCTCGAGGCGGGCCCGTCGGGCGAGCTCGAGGTGGCGATCGCCGAGCCCGCGACCGTCGACTACGGCACCTGGTCGCGCACGACGACGTCCATCCGCCTCGCGAGCGAGCAGCCGCTGCTCTCCCGCAGCTGGCCCGCCCCCGCCGCCGCCCCCGCCGGCGAGACTCCGCCCGCCGACGGTGACGCCTCCGTCACCGACGGTGACGTGCGCTGGGGCTACGGACCCGTCGAGGTGACGAGCCAGGTGGTGAGCTTCCAGCGGCGCCACCTTCCCGACCTGCGGATCCTGTCGACGGAGGACCTCGACCTGCCCGAGCGCACCCTCCCGACGATGGCGGTGTGGTGGTCGGTGCCCACCGGGCTGCTCGAGGACGCTGGCCTCACGGAGGAGGGCGTGCCCGGCGCGCTGCACGCCGCCGAGCACGCGTCGATCGGGCTGCTCCCGCTCCTCGCGACGTGCGACCGGTGGGACCTCGGAGGGGTCTCGACGGCGCTGCACGTCGACACCGAACGGGCCACCGTGTTCGTGTACGACGGGCTGGCCGGAGGGGCCGGCTTCGCCGAGCGTGGCTACCACCTGGGCGCGACCTGGCTCCGGGCGACCCGTGACGCGATCCGCGCCTGCCCGTGCACCGACGGCTGCCCGGCCTGCGTCCAGTCCCCGAAGTGCGGCAACTACAACAACCCCCTCGACAAGCACGGCGCGCTCCGCCTCCTCGACGCCGTCCTGGCGCTCGCTCCGACGGACTGACCGACGACGACCCGGCTGCTACCTGGCACGCCGGAGCGACGTCGGCCCCCGAGCCTTGCCCCGGCACCCGCCCGGCCACACGGCGTCTACCGCGGCACCTGCGGCCACCGGCCGCCGCTGAGTCTCCAGAATCTGCGGTTTCGAGCCTCCTCCGGCAGCAGATTCCGGAGCCTCGACGTGTTCGTACGCGCCGGCGGGCGTACGCCTCGACGCCGCGTCCTCACGCGCGCCACTTCTCCCGCACGACGAATCGAGGCCTACCCTCGGTTCTCCCGGCAGGCGGGAGGCGGCCGGGTTCCCGGCAGCCCTGGGCCTCGAAAGCTTCCGCCACCCGGCGCAGCGTGATCCCCCAGCGCACCGTGACGTCGTCGGCGAACAGGACGACGTGGCGCCAGCCGACGCGTTCGAGAGCGTCGCGGCGGGCGACGTCGTGGGCGAGCTTGCGGCGGCTGACGTGGGGCGCGCCGTCGTAGTCGATCGCCACTCCGACCTGCGGCCAGCAAAGGTCGGGACGTCCCACCCACGCGCCGTCCGTGGTGAACAGGTCGGCGCCGACGACAGGTGAGGGGAAGCCCGCCGCGACCAGGCCGAGCCGGACGCGTGTCTCCGGCGGGGAGTCCACGAACGTGCGGGCGTCGTCGAGGGCGCGACGCAGTCGCTCCACGCCGCGTCCACCGGCGGAAGCGCCGAGCGCACGCTCGAGGTCCTCGGTCCGGACCCCGTACCTCGGCACGTTTCGCAGTCCGTCCTGAGCGAGGAGCGCGTCGGTCACCACGACGAGCTCCTCGTGCAGTGGATCGATCCCACGCCGGGCGGCGCCACGGGGGTCGAGATGGTCGGAGGTGAGCAGCGCTCCGAGGTCGAGCCAGGTGCGCACGGGCGACGTCACCGGGATGCCCTCACGGAGACGCACGTCGTCGCCTCGGATCCCGACGTGCGCCGCGACCCGTGACGACCTGAACGGTCGCGCCTTGCCGGGTCCGGTGATGTGGAGCCGCTCGTCACGCTCGGTCGCTCGCGTCGTCGGCAGCCCCCAGAGCCGAGCCGCGGTCACGTGCGAGAACGCCGCGCCGTCGGGCAGACGGAGCGCGACCGCCCGACAGACAGCAGCGAGGTCACCCCGGTGCTCCGCCGACATACGCACGCCGGGGACCGGCGCGTAGAGCGACCGCGAACGCAGCCGCCCCAAGGCGATGCCGGCCGCGAGAGCGTCGGAGACGAGGAACGGGAGGGGAGGCAGCTGCTGCCGGGGTGCTGGCGTCATCGTGACGTCGTCTCCACTGGTTCGGCGCGGATCGAGTCTCCGGAATCTGCCGTCCAGCGGCGCATCCGACAGCAGATTCCGGAGACTCAACCACGCGAGTCGGGTCGGGTCGGGTCGCGGGGCGAGCTGGGGTGCGAGGTCGGGTGAGCTCGACGCGGTGGGCCAGGTCGGGTGGCGCTGGGAGGCATCCCGACCGTGTCAGCCGCCGCGCGCCGACGACGGCCCCGCCCGTGCGGCGGCGGTCGCCCGAGCCCCGGCGCCCACGAGCCGCGCGACGCCGGGCGCCGGCCGGTGCACCTCGACCCGCAGGACCCCACCACCCTCGTCGGTGCACGCGTCGAGGACGCCGCCGTTGCGCGCCGCGACGTCCCCGGCGACGACGCACCCGTCCTCGCCGTACCGGAGCGCGTCGGCACCGGCGAGCGCCGCGAGGTCGGCCGCCCCCTGAGCGGCGGAGTGCGCTGCCTGCGCCTGCCCCAGCCCGGCGAGCACCGTGCCGAGGAGGACCACCACCCCGACCAGCCCGAGGACGAGGACGGTCCCGGAGCCCTGCTCCCGCCCTCCGCCCGTACCGCGTCGGGTCCGCTGTGCGTCGGGGGCGGTCACGGCTCGACCCGTGCCACCGCGTGGGCCGTGGCACGCAGCGGTCCGGAACCGAAGGGTCCGAGCCGGCCGACGACGGGCACCTCGACGTCCGCGGTGACCCACTCCCCGGCCTGCGACGTCCGGACCGACGTGCCGTCTCCACCCACGCGGACCGCGGCAGCCCGCTGCGCGGCGTCGTCCTCGTGGAGGGCAGCGCTCCGAGCGGCGGCCGACGCGGCGTCCACCGCGCGCAGCCGCGCGACGGACGCCGCGCCGACCGTGAGGACGAGCGCCAGCACGACGACCACCGCGGGCAGCGCGACGGCGAGCTCGGCGGTCACGCTGCCGCGGTCACGCGGCCGCCGGGGTGCTCGTCCTGTCACGGGGGCCGCCTCAGCCGACCGAGAGCGCGGACTTGATGATGCCGAGGAGCAGACCCCGCACCTCCGCCGACTTGAGGATCACGAGGAGGAGTCCGGCGAAGCCGACGGCCGCGAGGGTCGCGATCGCGTACTCGGCGGTCGCCATGCCGGCCTCGCGTGCCGTGCGGAGGCCGCCACGGCCGGGTGCGGAGAGCGAGCCGAGGCGCGCCCGGCTCCGGCGGAGCCAGCTCCGGGCGACGGCGGCGAGCGTGGCGAGCGCGAGGTGCCCGCGGCGCGCGGTCGCGGCGCGGGGCCGCGACCGGGGTGCGGGTGGGGTGTCGAGGGCGAGCATGGGCGTCCTTCCGTCGGGCGGCACGAGCGTGCCGCGGGACGGCCAGCCTGGCCGTCCGCCCGCACCCCCTGCGTGCGGGCGGACGGTCGCTGTGCACGACGCCGGTCAGACGGCGACTGTGGGTGGCTCCCCGACCGCGGCGACCTCCTGCGGAGCCCGGCGCGACGCCGCCAGGTTGAGCGCCGCCGCGACGAGCAGCACGAGCCCGGTCGCGACGAACACGGCGCGCAGCCCGAGCTGCGCCGCGACGATGCCGCCGAGCACCGGCCCGGCGACCTGCCCGGCGTACTGCGCCGACACCCCGTACCCGAGGAGCGCACCGACGGCGTCGGGCGGCGCGAGGTGGCGGATCGCGGCGGTGACGGACGGCAGCAGCCCGCCGAGGCTCACGCCGAGCAGCACGCGGGCGACGGCCAGCTCGACGACGTCCGTCACGACGGCCTGCACGAACGCCAGCACCCCGGCCGCGACGAGGCACCCGACGACGACCCGCACGTGCCCGATCCGATCCGCGAGCCGCCCGACGCGGGGCGCGGCGAGGATGCTGCCGATGCTCGTCAGCGCGACGAGGATCCCCGCGACGCCGGCCGTGTGGGTGCGCTGGCCGAGGTCGCCCACGTACACGGTGACGATCGGCTCGATCGACATGGTCGCGAGGAGCAGGAGGCTCGACGTGCCGAGCAGCACCAGCACCGGGCCGCGCCGGTCGACCTGCGACCACACGCCGCCGCGGCGGCGCTCGCGCGTCCTCGGGGCGGGGACGACGGGCCGCTCCTCGCGCAGCAGGAACACGGTCGCGAGGAACGCGACGAAGATCATGCCGCCCGCGACCAGGAACGTCGGCCGGACGCCGACCCAGGCCGGGACGAAGCCGCCGACCAGCGGCCCGACGACGTTGCCCGCGAGCACGCCGGACGACACGATGCCGAGCGCCCACGCGCTGCGGTCGGGCGGCGTCTGCGCGGCGACGAGGATCGTGGCGCCCGAGGCGTAGCCGCCGAGGACCCCGACGAGCAGCCGGACCGCGACGAGCTGGTCGACGGTCTGGACGAACCCGAGCAGCGAGATCGCGACCGCCATGCCCGCGCTCGCACGCACGAGCATCGACTTGCGCCCGAACCGGTCGCCGAGCCTCCCCCAGAGCGGGGCGGTGAGCGCGGCCGTGAGGAAGCACGCACCGTAGGCGATCCCGGACCACCGCACGACGGCGCCGTCGTCCTCGACGCCGAGCTCACGCACGAACACCGGGAGGAACGGCACGAGGAGCGTCATCGCGACGATCGTCGTGAACGCTCCGACGGTCGCGACCGCGAGGTTCCTGCGCCAGTACGGGTGCTCGGCGTCGACCGGCCCTCCGGAGGTCCCTCGGGTGGCTCGAGCCTCCCGAGGTTCCAGGTCGGGCGCGGCGCGGGGGGTCTCGGGATCGGTGGCGGTCACGCTCCTGTTCTACACCCGACGTCCGATCAGCGATACGTTCCCGCTCACGATGCGAGACGCAATCGCGAGATCGGCGAGTTTGCAAGGCTCTCGCGCCGTCCGGCGGAAGCGATTCGGACACTCACCCCGCCCCGAGCAGACCCACGCCGTAGGACACGAGCACCGGGACCAGGCCGACGAGCACGAACGCGGGCAGGTAGCAGAGACCCAGCGGCAGGACGAGCCGCACCCCGAGCCGTCCCGCGGCCGTCGCGGAGCGCTCGGCCCGGTCCCGGCGAAGCTGGTCCGTCGCCGCCCGCAGCGCCGGCTCGGGCGGCGCGCCGTGCTCCCAGGTCGGGCGGAGCGCGTCGCGCAGCACCCGGGCGAGCGCACCGGGCGCGCCACCGGCGCCCCGGGAGCCGTCCGGTGGCCACGCATCACCCCAGTCCGAGCCGAGCGCGAGCCGCGCGGCGGCGGACCGTGCCGCGGCGCCGTCGGAACCTCCGAGCGCCTCCCCGACCGCGTCCAGCGCCCGGACGACGCTCGCTCCGGAGCGGCACGCAGCGGCCACGAGGGCCAGCGCGACCTCGGGATCGACGGCCCCGCGTGCGGCGGGCGTGCCCGGTCCGTCCGCCGCCCGCCCGAGGGCGGCAGCACGTCGGGCGGCCGCGTCGCCCCGGACCCACCACGGCCCGAGGGCTGTGGCCGCGAGCATCGCCACGAGGACGCCGACGCCCATCACGGCTCCTCCCCCGCAGCCCGTGCCGCGCGCACGAGCGACGTCGTCCACCGGCGCCCGACGAGCACCAGCACCGCGGCGGCCAGCAGCGCGACCGTCCCGATCCCTCCCGAGAGGAGCACGCCGACCGGGTCGGCGCCGAGCGCGTAGCCGAGCAGGACCCCGGCGCCGGGCAGCCACGCGAGCACGCGCGCGGTGGCGCGGGGCCCGGCGAGCGCGGTCTCTCGTGCCACACGGGCGGCGTCCTCGGCGACGGTCGCCTCCACGACGTCGTCGAGCACGGCAGCGAGCGGAGCCCCGACGTCCGCCGCGAGCCGCACCCCGGCGACGACCGCCGGCACGACCCGCGCGGCCCCGAGGACGCGCGCCGCGTCGTCGGCGTCGGGGACGCCGCGGGGGTCGCAGCGCACGCCGACCGCCTCCCACGCTCGCCCCGGCGGGAGCCCGGACCGCAGCAGCGCCGCGACCTGGGTCACCGCGACGACCGCCGCGCTCACGCTCGTCCCGTCACGGCGACGCCGACGCGCTCCGCCGGCCGTGCCGATCGGGCCCCGTTCCATGCCGGGCTCGGGCCGGTCGCCCGTCCCGAGCACGGCGGCCGGGCGCCCCGTCGGCCCGAGCGCGGCGCGCACGGCGAGCGCGACGAGCATCCCCACGACCGGGCCGGCGAGCGCAGTCACGGCGCGACCACGTCCCACCGGGGTCCGCGACGCGGAGCGGCACGCCCGCCGTCCCACGCCGCAGCAGGCGCGACGACGAGCTCGCCCCGTCCGTCGCGGCCCACGGCCCCCAGCTCGGCGACGTACCGGACCCGGGTGACGGGGTCGCGGCGCAGGTGCACGACGACGTCGAGCGCGCTCGCGGCCTGCGCCGCCACGGCGTCGCGACCGAGGCCGGCGAGGGCCGCGAGCGCCTCGAGGCGGGCCGGCACGTCCGCCGCGGTGTTGGCGTGCACGGTGGCCATGCCGCCGTCGTGGCCGGTGTTGAGGGCGAGGAGCACGTCGCGGACCTCGACGCCGCGGCACTCGCCGAGGACGATCCGGTCGGGCCGCATCCGGAGCGCGTTGCGCACGAGCTCGTCGAGCCCGACGCCGCCCGAGCCCTCGACGTTCGCCCGCCGCGTGCACAGGTGCAGGACGTGCGGGTGCCCGGGCGCGAGCTCGCGCGCCTCCTCGACGCACACCACCCGCTCGGACGACGGCACGAGCCCGAGCAGCGCGGCGAGCAGCGTCGTCTTGCCGGTCCCCGTCGCACCCGACACCAGGAGGTTCGCGCGCCGCGCCACGAGCCCCGCGAGCACCGGTGCCCACGCGGGCGGCAGGGCGGAGCGGGACACGAGCTCGTCGAGCGAGAAGGACCGGGGCCGGTGCGTGCGCAGGGAGATGGCGGCACCCGCCTCGCAGAGCGGCGCGACGACCGCGTGCAGCCGCGTCCCGTCGGGCAGGCGCGCGTCCACCGTCGGCTGCTGGTCGTCGAGCCGCGCCCCCGACGCCGCCGCGAGCCGCACCGCGAGCGCGCGGACCGCGCCGGGCCCGTCGAGCCGGTGCGTCCAGCGTTCCAGCCCGGCACCGCGGTCGAGCCACACCGCTCCGTCAGGGTTGACCAGGACGTCGGTGACCTCCGGATCGTCGAGCAGCGGCTGGACGGCACCCGCCCCGACGAGCTCGGCACGGACCTCCCGAGCGAGCCCGGCGAGCGCGTCCGAGCCCACGACCCGCCCGCTGCGGCGGAGCGCGTCCTCGACCTGACCGAGCGTGGGCGGCGCCGCCCCTGCCGCGGCCCCCAGGGCCGCCCGCACCTGCGCCACGAGCGCACCGTCGACGCCCGCGCTCACCGATCGGCCCCGCCGGGCGACCACGTCACCCGTTCCCCCGGCCCGCGGGCGTCGGCGGCGGCCGCGGCGTCGAGCACGCGGAGGGCGGCGCGTCGAAGGGGCGTGCCGTGGCCCACCGGCGGCCCGTCGCCGCGCTCGACGGCGCCCCGCGCGCCCCGGACCCTCCCGACGTGCGCCGTGACGGGCACGCCGAGCGTGGTCGCGACGTCGTCGGGGGTGAGGCGGCCGGGGGCGGGACCGCAGGTCACGACGAGCTCGGGCAGCCCCGCCGGCCGCGCCGGGGACGCCCGCCACGCGAGCGCGCCCGCGAGCCCCGGCACGGTCAGCGGCACGACGAGCGCCACGTGCGTCGCGGCGGCGGGAGCGACTCCCCGCCCGACGTCGACGACGACGGTCCGGTGCCGCGCCGCGAGAGCACGCAGGACGTCGGCGACGACGGCGTCGTCGGGCGGGCCGGGGTGCCGCCGGTCGGCGCTGAGGACGCCCACGCCCTTCCGGTGCGGGAGCGAGGACGTGAGCAGGTCGGGGTCGACGTCGCCGCGCGCGGCGACGAGGTCGGGCCATCGAGCGCCGGCCGCGCCCTCGAGGCCGAGGAGGACGTCCAGCCCGCCACCGGTCGCGAGGTCGACGAGCACCGCGCCGTCACGCGCCGCGACCGCGCAGGCGACCGCGAGGCTCGACGCCCCCGCCCCGCCGACGGCCCCCGCGACCACGAGGACCAGCCCGCCCACGCCGGACCCCCGCGTCGCCGTCCCGCCCTGCGGGCCCGTCGCGGCCCGGCCGTCCTGCACCGCGGGAGGCCACGCCGGGCGCGGCGACGGCCGGAGCGTCGGAGAGGCAGGTCCAGGGGCGAGCACCATGCGGGCCAGCGTGGCGCAGTCGGCCGTCGGCCGGTCCCGGGAACCCACCTGGATGTGCACAGGATCCGCCAGGGTTTGCCCTGTGGTCGGCACCCGGCCCACCGATAACCTCGGATCGTGACGAAACCGACGGCGGCGGCGTTCTTCGACCTGGACAAGACGATCATCGCGACGACGTCGACGTCGGCGTTCGCGCGCGACTTCTACGCCCACGGGCTGGTCTCCCACGCGGACGCGCTGCGGAGCGCGTACGCGCACTTCCTCTACCTGATCGGCAGCGCCGACGCCGACCAGACCGAGCGCCTGCGCGCCCAGCTCAGCACCCTCGTCGCGGGGTGGGACGTCGCGCAGGTCAAGGAGATCGTCGCCGAGGCCCTCGACTCGACCATCAACCCCCACGTGTACGCGGAGGCGGTCGAGCTGATCCGCCGCCACCACGAGGGCGGGCTCGACGTCGTCATCGTGTCGGCGTCGGCGTCCGAGCTCGTCGAGCCGATCGCGGCGGTGCTCGGTGCCGACGCGTACGTCGCGACGCGCATGGAGATCGTCGACGGCCGCTACACCGGCGGGATCGACTTCTACGCATACGGCGAGCACAAGGCCGAGGCCGTCCGTGGGCTCGCCGCCGAGCGCGGCTACGACCTCGACGCGAGCTACGCCTACTCCGACTCGATCACCGACCTGCCGATGCTGGGCGTCGTCGGGCACGCGTTCGCCGTGAACCCGGACAAGGCGCTGCGGGCCGCCGCGCTCGAGCGCGGCTGGGGGGTGCTCGCGTTCGGGCGCCCCGTGAGCCTGCGGACGGCCCTCACCTCCCGCCCGGCCCTCGCGGTCGCCGGCGCGGTCACGCTCGCGGGCGTGGGCGCCGTCGTCTGGCGGGCGCTCCGGCGACGCAGCGCGTGACCTCGCCGGGTTGTGCTCCGCGCCGCCAGGGCGTCCCATAGAAGGACAGCACCACACAGCGGGAGCGGGACCCACGCCCGACCTGTCCGTCTACGTGACACGTCGACCGGGACGCCAGGACGCACGTTCCACGGCCACCCGTCGCGACGACTTCGACGACCAGGCGCCTGATCCCCGCACCGCACCGCTGGCGGCTCCGGCGTCCCTCGCGAGGGGCGCCGGTTTCGTGTGAGCGACCCCGCCCGCACACCGCGTCAGACCGTCGCGACGCCCTCGTAGACGTGCGCCCACGCGCGCGGCCGGCCCGCGTCGGACGCCTCCATCCGGACCACCCGCAGACCCGCCGCCTCGCACATCGCGGGGACGTCGCGGTCGAGGTGGCACCCGCCCGCGACGTGCGACCACCACCGCGTGTGGCGGCGCTGGCGGCGTGCGACGCGGTCGTCGTCGGACAGGCCGTGCTCCAGTAGGTGGAACGTCCCGCCCGGGCGCAGGACCCGCGTGACCTCGCGCAGCGCCGCCGCCGGGTCGGGAACGGTGCACAGGGTGAGCGTCGAGAGGACGGCGTCGACGCTCGCGTCGTCGAGCGGCACCGCCTGCGCGTCCGCCCCCACCCGCACGACGTCGGCTCGCGCCCGCGCACGCCGGCCCGCCGACTGCTCCCAGCCCAGGACCGAGGGGTCGACCGCGAGCACGCGGCGCACCTCCGCCGGGTAGAGCGGCACGTTGTAGCCCGCGCCGAACCCGATCTCCAGCACCGTCCCCGCGAGCCCCGCGCACGCGCGCCGCCGGTAGGGCACGAGCAGCTCGGACGACAGCACGGCCGGCTCCACCCTCGGCACCACCTGGTCGGTCCACCAGCCCACACGCACCTCCTCGTCGCGCCTCGTCGCCCATCCTTCCCCCGCTGCCCGCTGCGTGTCACGGGGGCCGGCTTCCCGCCGACGACGACGTACGCAGGGCAGTACTGAGAGGTCGCCTCCGTCGTACCCAAGTTGCGCCTCGTGGTCGGCGTCACCGCAGGTCAGACGGCCATCCGTACCTACGCAGGCCCGGCCGGCCGCTCTACGGGGGCGCGCGCCCGCGCAAGGTGGACGTGTCGAACCCATCAGGCGTTCGATCCCGCACCAGCCCCAAGGGAGACCCCGAGAGCCATGACCACCAAGACAACGAAGAAGGGTGCAGTCAAGGGCACCGTCGCCGCAGCCGCCGGCGTGGCAGTTCTCCTCGGTGGCATGGGCACGTTCGCGTTTGCAACCGATCCGTCCCAATGCGAGTACAGTGCTGGCGACGTGACCGTCGTCACGGGCGCGCACTAGGCTCGCAACGACGACGACCGCACCAGAGTCGATGCGAATACGGAGGACGACGTGCCCGAGACCTCGAGCCTCGAGAACCTGCTCACGGAGACCCGGAGCTTCCCGCCGAGCGCGGAGTTCGCCGCCCAGGCGAACGCCCAGGCGGGGATGTACGACGAGGCGCGCGCCGACCGGCTCGCGTTCTGGGCGAAGCAGGCGAACGAGCTGCTGACCTGGAAGACCCCGTTCACCCAGACCCTCGACTGGTCCGACGCGCCCGTCGCGCGCTGGTTCGCCGACGGCAGCCTCAACGCCGCGTACAACGCGGTCGACCGGCACGTCGAGGCGGGCCTGGGCGACCGGGTCGCGATCCACTTCGAGGGCGAGCCCGGCGACACGCGGACCGTCACGTACGCGGACCTGCAGCGCGAGGTGTCCCGCGCCGCCAACGCGCTGTCCGCGCTGGGCGTGGAGTCGGGCGACCGCGTCGTCATCTACCTGCCCATGCTGGTCGAGTCGGTCGTCGCGATGCTCGCGTGCGCCCGCATCGGCGCGCCGCACTCCGTCGTGTTCGGCGGGTTCTCGGCGGACGCGCTGCGCAGCCGCATCGCCGACGCCGAGGCCAAGCTCGTCATCACCGCCGACGGCGGGTACCGCCGCGGCGCGCCGTCGGCCCTCAAGCCGGCCGTCGACGAGGCGCTCGAGCCCCGTGACGGCGACGCGCCGACGACCGTCGAGCACGTGCTCGTCGTCAAGCGCACCGGCCAGGAGACCGCCTGGACCGAGGGCCGGGACATCTGGTGGGAGGACGCGCTCGAGTCCGCCGACGTCCGCCACGAGCCGGTGTGGGTCGAGGCGGAGCACCCGCTGTTCATCCTCTACACGTCCGGCACGACGGGGAAGCCCAAGGGCATCCTGCACACGACCGGCGGGTACCTCACGCAGGCCGCGTACACGCACAAGAACGTCTTCGACCTCAAGGCCGAGACCGACGTCTACTGGTGCACCGCGGACATCGGCTGGGTCACCGGCCACTCCTACGTCGTCTACGGGCCGCTCATCAACGGCGCCACCCAGGTCATCTACGAGGGCACGCCCGACACCCCGCACCGCGGCCGGTGGTGGGAGCTCGTCGAGAAGTACAAGGTCTCGATCCTCTACACGGCGCCCACCGCGATCCGCACGTGCATGAAGTGGGGCGAGGACATCCCGGCGGGCTTCGACCTGTCGTCGCTGCGCGTCCTCGGGTCGGTGGGCGAGCCCATCAACCCCGAGGCGTGGATGTGGTACCGCCGCGTCATCGGCGGCGACAAGGCGCCGATCGTCGACACGTGGTGGCAGACCGAGACCGGCGCGATCATGATCTCGCCGCTGCCGGGCGTCACCGCGACCAAGCCGGGCTCCGCCCAGGTGCCGCTGCCCGGCATCGTCGCGGACGTCGTCGACGACGAGGCGCACCCCGTGCCGAACGGCGGCGGCGGGTACCTCGTGCTGTCCGAGCCGTGGCCGTCCATGCTGCGCGGCATCTGGGGCGACCTCGAGCGGTACAAGGAGACCTACTGGTCCCGCTTCCCCGGCATCTACTTCGCGGGAGACGGCGCCAAGAAGGACGACGACGGCGACATCTGGCTGCTCGGCCGCGTCGACGACGTCATGAACGTCTCGGGACACCGCCTGTCGACGACGGAGATCGAGTCGGCGCTCGTCTCGCACGAGATCGTCGCCGAGGCCGCGGTCGTGGGCGCCGCCGACGACACGACCGGCCAGGCCGTCGTCGCGTTCGTGATCCTGCGCGGCGAGCACGCCGACAAGGCCGCGACGGAGGAGGGCTCGGCCGAGGTCCAGCTCGCGCTGCGCAACCACGTCGCCAAGGAGATCGGCCCGATCGCCAAGCCGCGCCGCATCCTCGTGGTCGCGGAGCTCCCCAAGACCCGGTCCGGCAAGATCATGCGCCGCCTGCTGCGCGACGTCGCCGAGAACCGCGCCGTGGGCGACGCGACCACGCTCGCCGACTCGTCCGTCATGGACCTCATCGCCGCCGGGCTCGCCGGCCCTGCGGCGTCGTCGGAGGACTGACGC
>Ga0164243_10003651_pt1 | contig 24571 bp, 24 predicted proteins | sample OricompcompostOP_FD_108781 | JGI IMG/M metagenome (GOLD analysis project Ga0164243, IMG submission 108781) | Organic Plus compost microbial communities from Emeryville, California, USA - Original compost - Organic plus compost (OP) | ecosystem: Engineered > Solid waste > Mixed feedstock >...
AGCCCAGCTCTCGCTATTGGGCTCGCAGCTATCGGCGGGGCTTGCCTCCGTCATGTGTCGAATGGAGGTCAGGCCGGGGACGGATGTCGTCGTGTTCGGCGCCGGCCCGGTGGGATTGGGCGCTATTCAGGGGGCCCGCATCATGGGCGCAGGCCAGGTAATCGTAGTCGAACCTATAAAGGTGCGGCGCGATTTGGCGATGAAGCTGGGCGCAACCACGGTCCTGGATCCTGCCGCAGAAGGGGCGGGCCTCGTCGAGAAGATCCGCGAGCTCTGCAAGGGAAAAACGGATCGGATGCTCTCAGGCGGGAACTCGTGGACGGATTATTATTCGAGAGGCGCAGATTACGCGGTTGCTAGTCCGGGTATGCAACATTACCGTCCAAAGACCGAGGCGGCTCCCGATCCGACCGGAGTCCTGCCTTTCCAGCAGGCCTGGAACTGCATCCGGTCCGGGGGGCATGTCATGCCGTTGGGCCTGTACAGCGCCGACATCACGCTCCCTACCAGCGACATGATGCTTCGTGGAAAGACGATCCACCCGGGTCAAATGGGAGGTATTCACATGATGAGGGACCTCCCGCGTTTTGTGACCTTGATCGAGCGTGGTTTGCTGGACGCGAAATCGATGGTCGGGGGCACGTTCCCGCTGGAGCGCACCCGTGAGGCTTATCAAAACATCGGCGATCGGACGATGATCGCAACGGTTCTACTCTTCTAAGGGGGGTACGGGCCCTGAGGAATGGAAGGTGCACGCCTCGTCGTCGTGCCCGTCGTGCGGAGGTCCTCCAGCTTGCCGAGGCTCGCGCCTCGGCTATTTTGGGTTCGCTGGAGCTCCCGGAAGGTCATCGCAGCGGGTCGTCCCGTGACCCTGCCCGGATCGAGAAGATCGTGTCCCACCGCGTGGTGTAACTGCGCTGGTGTGATCACCGCGCTCTCCGGCTGGGCCGGACCGGTCAGGCGGCCACGATGGGCAGGCTGACGAGGGGATCATCGCTCAGCGGCGCGACGGATTCCAGGGTCATGTATCTGGAGCGCTGGACGGCCCATTCATCGTTCTGCTCGAGCAGGATGGCCCCGACCAGGCGGACGATGGCGGCCTCGTTGGGGAAGATGCCGACGACCTCGGTGCGCCGCTTGATCTCGCCGTTGACCCGCTCGATGGGGTTGTTGGAGTGGATCTTGGTGCGATGGTCCTTGGGGAAGGACATGTAGGCCAGCACGTCGGTCTCTGCCTGGTCCATGAACACGGCGAGCTTGGGCACGCGGGGCCGCAGCTGGTCTGCGACCTGTCGCCACTGGGCCTTGGCGGCGACTTCGTCATCCTGGGCGAAGGCCGTGCCGACGAAGGCGGACACCACCTGGCGCTGGGTCTTGCCGGCGTGAGCGAGCGCGTTCCTCATGAAGTGGACGCGGCAGCGCTGCCAGGTGGCGTACAGCACCTTGGACACCGCCGCCTTGATGCCCTCGTGGGCGTCGGAGATGACCAGCCGCACGCCCCGCAGGCCGCGTCGGGTCAGCTTGCGCAGGAACTCGGTCCAGAACGTCGCCGCCTCCGAGGCGCCGATGTCCAGGCCCAGCACCTCGCGCCGGCCATCGGTGTTGACGCCCACCGCCAGGATCGCCGCCACCGAGACGATGCGCCCGTTCTGGCGGACCTTCAGATAGGTGGCGTCGACCCAGACATAGGGCCAGTCGCCCTCGATCGGCCGGCCCAGGAAGGTCTGCACCCGCTCGTCGATCTCCTCGCACAGCCGGCTGACCTGGCTCTTGGAGATGCCGCTCATCCCCATCGCCTTGACAAGGTCGTCCACCGAGCGGGTCGAGACCCCTGGATGTAGGCCTCCTGGATCACCGCCGTCAGAGCCTTTTCCGCCAGCCGCCGGGGCTCCAGGAAGCCGGGGAAGTACGAGCCCTGCCGAAGCTTGGGGATACGCAGCTCCACCGTTCCGGCCCGGGTCTCCCAGTCCCGGTCGCGGTAGCCGTTGCGCTGCACCAGCCGCTCGGCGCTCTTCTCCCCGTGCGCCGCGCCGGTCAGCCCGCCCACCTCCAGCTCCATCAGCCGCTGGGCCGCGAAGCCGATCATCTCCCGCAGCAAATCGCTGTCAGCGCTCTTCTCCATCAGCCCGCGCAGGGTCATCATCTCGTCGGTCATCTTCGTTCTCTGGTCAGGGGTTGAGACTCGCAACCCAACCCTACCGAAGACCGCGGATGACCACCCACCGACCGTGCACCGGCCCGCGGAGCCGCTCGCTCGCTACGGCGCCCCGTGGAAGGCGCGCGTCGCGAGCGGCTCCGCTACCAGCGAGCTACACCACGCCCTGGGACACGACCTACCAGAGTCGCCCCACTTCGGCGTCCGGACCACTCCAACCCACTGAGTAAGCGGCCCATGGACTTCCCCCAACCGCTCGTGCGCGGCCGTCTGATCCAACGCTATAAGCGCTACCTAGCCGACGTAGAATTGGAGGACGGCCGCTTTGTGACTGCCCACGTCCCCAATCCCGGCGCCATGCTCGGGCTTTGCGATCCCGGGCTGACGGTGTGGTTGTCTCCTGCTCCCGAAGGAACGAAACGAAAGCTCGCCTGGACCCTAGAAATGGTCGAAACGGTAGACGCTCTTGGGCGTCTTACAGCCGCAGGCGTCAACACCATGCACCCGAACCGCCTGGTGGCCGAGGCCCTGCGCGAGGGGCGCATCCCCGAGCTCGCCGGCTACGCCAACGTGCGCCCCGAGGTGAAGTACGGCGAGGCCAGCCGCGTCGACTTCCTGCTGACCGGCGAGGGGAGGCCCGCCTGCTGGCTGGAGATCAAGAACGTCCACCTCTCACGGACCTCGGGCCTGGCGGAGTTTCCCGACTGCGTGGCGGCCCGCTCGGCCAAGCACTTGCGCGAGCTCCAGGCCATGGTCGAAGCGGGCGACCGCGCCGCGGTTCTGTTCGTGGTGCAGCGCGAGGACTGCAGCGCCTTCTCCGCCTGCCGGGAGATCGATCCGAAATTCGCGGCGGCTCTCGATGAAGCGGCGGCCGCCGGGGTCGAGGTGCTGGTCTATCGATGCGCCATGACCACGGAGGCGATCCGCCTCGAGGCGCCGATCCCCCGTGTGTGATCGCGGGCGGCGGCAAGTCACGGCGTCTCCGTGACTTGCCGCGCGGCTTCTCATTGAAAATCGGTCATCTCGTACAGCGGCCGGATTTCGAGTTCGCTCGGTCCCGGCATGGGATTGGGGCAACGCTTCGCCCAGGCGACGGCCTCGTCCATGTCCTTGACCTGCCAGAGCCAGTATCCGGCGACCAACTCGCGGGTCTGGGCGAACGGTCCGTCGATGACGGTACGGCCGGGGCCGTCGAACGCGATACGCTTGCCTTGGGAGGACGGCTTGAGGCCGTCGCCGGCGAGCATGATCCCCGCCTTCACCAGCTCTTCGTTGAATTCGCCCATCGCCTGAAGCAGCTCGGCCGTGGGCATAAGGCCCTTTTCGCTGTCCTCCGTGGCCTTCACCAGAACCATCACACGCATCGTCGCCTCCTCGTCTTGAGCCGACCTCGCCGGCTGTCGTTGAAATGACGAACGGGGTTCTCCGACGCCGACATGGCCGTGCAGATTTCAGCCAGACGAGCCGCCGTCGACGGGCGTCGGATTCGCTGACCCACTGATTTCTCGCGACGCAAGGGAGCGGCATTGGGCATGAACCGGATATTGGGAGCGGCCCTGGCGGCGTTCTTGCCGGTCTTCCTCGCCTCCCACGCCGCCGCCGCTTCCTGCCCTGGCGTGGAGTTCGTGCGGGTCGAGCCACGGGCTTCCGCCGACACGCGCCCCGTCCGGTTCCGCGGAAACCGCGCCATCCAGGTCGCCAGAGTCCCGATCGCCACGGCGGCCGACCTCGCCAAGGTCGAGGTGGTGGGCGGCGACATCAACCCGGCGATCCTGATCACCCTGAAGCCGGAGGCCGCCGCGCGGCTGGAACGGACGACGTCGGAACCCAACTTTCCGCTGGCCGTCGTCTTGGGCGACGAGGCGCTGCTCTCCGTCGTGATCGAAGGCGGCTACGGCATCGGCAAGGACGGCGTGCAGGTGGCGCTCGGCGAACTGGAGCGGACCGGGGCCGTCGCGGCGGCGATCCAGGGCTGCCTCTGACCTCGAGCCCGGCTCCGCCACCGGCGGTTGAGTTGGCTGCAAGAACTCGGAAGTGCTGGCCCGTGTTCTGGACGGCGGGTTGGACTATTTCCCCGCCATTTTCAGCCCCATTTCAGCCCCATTCTTTGCCGAGTCATCAGGCGAGGCCGAGCTTCGCTGCGGCCGTGCAACAAAGCGACAGTCGTCGCGTTTCCAAATGCAGAATGAAGTGTCGGGAGATCACTCCATGTTCAAGATGAAACCCGCCGCCATCGCTGTTGTGGCGATCACGGCTGGCGCGCTGACCCTGGGCGGCTGCGCGACCAAGAAGTTCGTGCGTGAGCAAGTGGGTGTGGTCGACACCAAGGTGCAGGCCACCCAGAGCCAGGTGACCGCCCAGCAGGGGCAGCTCCAGACCCATGAGACGCGGCTGGCCGAACTCGACCAGAACACCCGCGCGGCGCTGGAGCGGGCGGAAGCCGCCGGCAAGCTGGCCGAGGGCAAGTTCCTCTATTCGATGGTGCTGTCGGACGATTCGGTGAAGTTCCCGGTCGACCGCTCGCAGCTGTCGCCCGAGGCCCAGACCCGGCTGCAGGAGTTCGTCCAGAAGCTGAAGTCGGAGAACAAGAACGTCTACGTCGAGATCCAGGGCCACACCGACGCGACGGGTTCGCCCGAATACAACCAGCGGCTCGGCCAGGACCGCGCCGAGGCGGTGCGCCGGTTCATGAACCAGCAGGGCGTGGCGCTGAACCGGATGGCGGTGATCTCCTACGGCGAAGACTCGCCCGTGGCCCCGAACGACACCCGCGAAGGCCGCGCGCAGAACCGCCGTGTGGTGCTGATCGTCCTGGCGTAAGCCGGACCGCATCGGCGAAAATCGAGGGCTCCTCCACCTGGCGGGGAGCCCTTTTCTTTTGGAGCGGAAGGCCCCCTCGGTCAGGCCTGCGGCCTGACAACTCCCCCGCCATGCAGGGGAGCAAGGGCCCATCTGGCTTCCCCGTTCACGGGGGAGCTGTCGGCGCAGCCGACTGAGGAGCCCTCCGCGCCCTCAGTTCACCGAATCACCACCAGGTCGGACCAGCGCCACGAGCCCGAGCCGACCAGCAGCCGGGGCGCGCCCGGGGAGTCGGCGAGCGAGATCAGCACCTGGCCGCGCATCGGCTGGGTGCGGCAGGCCTGCGGCGCGAAGCCGATCTCCCAGATCATCGCCTGGCGCACGGCCGCCAAGCCCTTGCCCTCCTGGCCGCGGCTCATCACCCAATCGCCGTTCCAGATCCGGATCGCGTGACGGCCCCAGCCGGAAGCTCGGTGGGAAGCCACCGCCGCCTGCACCATCGGGTCCTTGCGCAGGGCGTCCTGCAGCATCCGCAGCATGTCGCAGCGGCTTCCGCCGCCTCCGCCGCCGATGCCCGCTCCGGCCCCGGCGCCCGCGCCCGAGGCCACCGTAGCGGCGGAGGCCAGTTCGGCCTCGGTGACCTCGGGGGCGTACTCGACCTCGGGCTCTTCGCTGGCCGCCAGCGTCTCGACCTCGGGCGGCGGCCGCCGGGGGGTGGTGCGCGCCACCGCCTTGACGACCGGCTTCTTCGGAGCGGGCTTCTTCTTCTCCACCGCCTTGGGCGGCGCCGGAGGCGTAGCGGCGGGCGGAGCGGGGGAGGGCGGTTCCGGCCCCTGCAGCAGCCCCGCGTCGAACAGGCCGACCTCCATGGCCGGCGCTTCCGGGGGTTCCGGCGGCTGAGGCCGGGCGAAGACCAGGGCGGCCAGGATCAGGGCGTGCCCGGTGAGGCTGAGCGCCACGGCCGGGGCGCGGGCGCGCTTGCCGGCAGGGCGGCGCGAGGCAGCGGCGGGATGGCTCGGCCCGTTTTCCCCGTCCTCACGTCGCCAGAACATCCGAACACCCATGCCGCGCCGGCAGCCGGCTTCCCGCAACCAGCATCGAACGAACCCGCGTCAGGATCGTGGCGCCGGCAAGGCGCCCGCGGGACGCCGGAGCCGCCGTCCGACCCGATGGCGCGAGCGTGCCGCCCTGAAGGTGAACGAGTTGTGGACGACGGCGGTCAAGCTTCGGAATCCCCGGGCAATCAGGCTTTTGCAGGGCGCGGCGCCTCAATCCGGTCCAAGACGGTCTCTACCTCGACAGCCGGGAGGGGGGCGAGAACACAGGAGGCGGCAAGGGGACCCTATGGGCGAGTATCTGGACGTTACCGGCGGCTCGGGAAAACACTATCGGTACATGGCGGCCCAGGCGCAGCTGTCGCCGATGGGCGGCAACTTCCTGCTGGTGCGGGACCTGCCCGAGGGACGCTGGGAGATCGTCTACGCCGGCGAGGCCGAGAACCTGTCGCGCGGCGTGCAGGCCCAGCGCGACGAAGCCGCGGCCGTGCACGGCCCGCTGCAGCTCTACACCCGGCTGAACGTCTCCAAGGCGATCCGGCTGGGCGAGCAGGAGGACGTGGTCGCGGCCTATGAGCCGCTGATGAACCGGGCGCCGGCGGAATGACATATGGCGGCCGCGGCCCTACCGGATCGCGGCCGAGGCGTTATGTTAGGGGCCGATAGCGGTTCGCGCGGCGCCAGGTCTCCGGCGTGTCCGTGCTGGAGAAGAGCATGAGCATCATCGAGGCCGGCCTGACCGAGGCGAATCCGGAGCTGACCCGCAGCCATGGCGTGAAGGTGCACGGCCCCGAGGGGTTCGAGGGCATGCGCCGGGCCGGCCGGCTGGCGGCCGAGTGCCTGGACATGCTCGTCTCCTATGTGGAGCCGGGCGTCACCACCGAGAAGCTGGACCGGCTGGCGCGGGAGTTCATCCTGGACAACGGCGCCCTGCCGGCCTGCCTGTTCTACAAGGGCTATCCCAAGACCGTCTGCATCTCGCAGAACCACATCGTCTGCCACGGCATCCCCGGACCCAAGCCGCTGCGCGAGGGCGACATCGCCAACATCGACGTGACGGTGATCGTCGACGGCTGGCACGGCGACACCAGCCGCATGTACGGGGTGGGCGCGGTCTCGCCGCGGGCGCGGCGGCTGGTGGACATCACCCACGAGGCCCTGATGCGCGGCATCGCCGCGGCCAAGCCGGGCGCGACCCTCGGCGACATCGGCCACGCCATCCAGTCCTATGTCGAGGCGCAGCGCTGCTCGGTGGTGCGCGACTTCTGCGGCCACGGCGTGGGACGGGTGTTCCACGACAGCCCCAACATCCTGCACTTCGGCCGCCCCGGCGAGGGACGCGAGCTGAAGCCCGGCATGTTCTTCACCATCGAACCGATGGTGAACCTGGGCCGCCCGGCGGTGAAGCTGCTCTCCGACGGCTGGACCGCCGTCACCCGCGACAAGTCGCTGTCGGCCCAGTTCGAGCACTCGGTGGGCGTCACCGAAGACGGGGTGGAGGTGTTCACCCTCTCGCCGCAGGACCTGTTCAAGCCGCCGATCATCGAGGGGTGAGGCGGGCCGCTCCCCCATCGCGGGGGAACAGGATGCTATACCAAGGGCCGTGACCGCCGATTCCCTAGCCCGCGCCCGCGACGTCCTGCGCCGCACTTTCGGCCATGCGGACTTCCGCGGGCTGCAGGGGGCGGTGATCGAGGAGGCGCTGGCGGGCCGCAGCGCCTTGGCGGTGCTGCCGACCGGCGGCGGGAAGAGCCTCTGCTATCAGATCCCCAGCCTGGTCCTGGACGGGCTCGGCCTGGTGGTTTCGCCCCTGATCGCCCTCATGGCGGACCAGGTCGCCGGACTGCAGCAGTCTGGCGTGGCCGCGGCCCGGCTCGATTCGGCGGTGCCGCCCGGCGAGCGGCTCGAGACCTGGCGGCGCATCGAGTCGGGCGAGCTCGACCTGCTCTACGTCTCGCCCGAGGGGCTGATGCAGCCGTGGATGCTGGAGCGCCTGTCGGGCGTGAAGCTGGCGCTGATCGCCGTCGACGAGGCCCATTGCGTCAGCCAGTGGGGCCACGACTTCCGCCCCGAGTACCGCACCCTGGGCCGGCTGGCCGAGATCTTCCCCCGCACGCCGCGGATCGCGGTCACCGCCACCGCCGACGCCCGCACCCGGGCCGACATCCAGGCGCAGCTGCGCATGGAGGGCGCGGCCGTGTTCGTGGACAGCTTCGCCCGGCCCGAACTGCAGCTTTCGGCCGAGCGCAAGTCCGGCTCGGGCCGCAAGCGGGTCATGGAGCTGGTGGCCGAGCGCCGCGGCCGCTCGGGGGTGATCTACGCCGGCGCGCGCGAGACTACCGAGCGGCTGGCCGAGGCGTTGGCCGACCAGGGCGCGCCGGCGCTGGCCTATCACGCCGGGCTGGACGCGCGGGTGCGCGAGGAGCGGCTGCACCGGTTCCTGGAGGACGACGAGGCGGTGATGGTGGCGACCATCGCCTTCGGCATGGGGGTGGACAAGCCGGACGTCCGCTACGTCATCCATGCCGATCCCCCCGCCTCGGTCGAGGCGTATTGGCAGGAGGTCGGGCGCGCGGGCCGGGACGGGGCCGACGCGGAGGGCATCACCCTCTACGGCGCGGGCGACATCGCCTGGGCGCTGCGCCGGATCGAGGGGCGCGAACTCGCCCCCGAGGTCGCCCAGGCCCAGGTGCGCAAGGTGCGCCAGCTCTACGCCATGCTGGACGGCATGGGCTGCCGGTCCGCGGCGGTCCGGCGCTACTTCGGCGAGGCGGACGTCCAGCCCTGCGGCCGCTGCGATCTCTGCGTTTCGCCGCCCGAGGCGGAGGACGCCACGCGCCTGGCCCAGATGGCGCTATCGGCCGTGCACCGGCTGGGCGGCCGATTCGGGCGGGGCCGGGTGGTCGATCACCTGACGGGCCGGACCAAGGAACCGACCGCGTCCGAAGCCGGCCTTTCCACCTTCGGGATCGGCCGCGAACTGAGCCCCACGGGCTGGCGCGAGTTGCTCGACCAGCTGCTGTTCGAGGGCCTCCTGGTGGAGGACCCCAACGACGGGCGACCGCTGGTCGGCCTCGGCGCGAGCGAGCTGGTCCGCGCGGTTTACCGCGGGGAGCGGCCGGTGCTGGCGCGCAAGCCGGAGAAACCGCACCGGGCCGCTCGGCCGCCCCGCGGGGCCCGGGGCGAGATGCTGCAGGTGCCGCCGCACGACGCGGCCCTGTTCGAAGCGCTCCGGACCTGGCGCCGCACCGAAGCCCAGCGTCAGGGGCTGCCGCCCTACGTGATCTTCCACGACCGCACCCTGCTGGAGATCGCTTCGGCCAGGCCGCAGACGCCGGCCGCGCTCGCCCGCTGCGGCGGCATCGGCCAGGGCAAGCTCGACCGCTACGGCGCCGCCGTGCTGCAGATCGTGCGCGAGGCCGAAGCGGCGGCGTGAGGGATTACCCCTTTTCCCACAAGGGGAGGATGCGCGCGGATCGAAGAGGGCTGGCGGGCGCAGGTCCCGGCGCTAATCTCCCCCCCGTGACTGAAGATGCCCTCTCCTGGAGCTCGCCCGCGCCCAGCCTGGCCGATTTCGAGGCCCTGGCGCGGGCCGCCTTCGACCGGCTGCCCGAGCCGTTCCGCCGCCTGGCCGGCGAGGTGGTGTTCCATATCGAGGACTTCGCCGACGACGAGACGCTGGACGCGCTGGGGATCGAGGACCCCTTCGAGCTGACCGGCCTCTACAGCGGCGTGGACATGTTGCGGCGCTCGATCACCGACCCGCTGCCGCACACCTCGCGGGTGTTCCTCTACCGCCGGCCGATCCTCGACGAATGGGCCGCGCGCGGGGACGTGGCGCTGGACCGGCTGGTCGAGCACGTGCTGGTCCACGAGATCGGCCACCACTTCGGCCTCTCCGACGCCGACATCGAGGCCATCGAGGCCCGCGACGACTGATCTTTCGGAGCGCTTAGCGCGCCCGGTACGCAGGCACGCCCTGGTCCGGCAGCCACAGCCCCTCGGGCGCCGGTCCGGTCTGGTAGAAGACGTCGATCGGGATGCCGCCGCGCGGATACCAGTAGCCCCCGATCCGGAGCCACTTCGGCTTGGCCGTCTCCACGATCCGCCGCGCGATCGAGACGGTGCAGTCCTCGTGGAAGGCGCCGTGGTTGCGGAACGAGGCGAGGTAGAGCTTCAGCGACTTCGATTCGATCAGCCAGTCGCCCGGCGCGTAGTCGATCACCAGGTGGGCGAAATCGGGCTGGCCGGTGACCGGGCAGAGCGAAGTGAACTCGGGCGCCGCGAAGCGGGCCAGGTAGAGCACGTCCGAGTGGGGATTGGGCACGCGCTCGAGCACGGCGGCCTCGGGGCTGTCGGGGATGCGCGCTTCGCGCCCGAGCTGGCTCAATGAAAGAGGGTCGATCATAGGGGCACCTAATCGACGCTCATCTGCCCGCGCAATCAGCTTTTCGGGGCTGGGCCGACCGGAACGCCGCCGGGTAGGCGGCTAGATGACAGGCAGGGCGCCTAAAACGCGTGCGCGTCGGATCGACGGCAGATGAAAATTTGAGCGTTTTGCGTCCGGGGCAACGCGCTTCGCCGAAATTGCAATCCTCCGTGCCCCGAGCGTGGCCAGAAATCCAAGGCACTCGCCAAGCGAGCGGAGCCGGCGCGCCGGCCCGCCGACGTCGCTGGCACAACAGGGGATTGACCATGAACTTCCGTAACGCCGCCAAGCTGAGCGCCGCCGCCGCCCTTGTGGCGGGCGCGTCCGTGTCCGGTGCGGCTTTCGCCCAGGACGCCGCTTCCGGGCCGACCGTCAGCTTCAACTTCGGCGCGGCCACCGACTACATGTTCCGCGGCGTGTCCCAGACCAACGAGAAGGCCCAGGCCTTCGCCGGCGTCGACCTCAGCTACAACATGTTCTACGCCGGCGCCTGGACCTCGAACGTCGACTTCTCCAACGCCGGCGACACCAGCACCAGCCAGGAAGTCGACCTCTACGCCGGCGTGAAGCCGACGCTCGGCCCCATCAACCTCGACCTCGGCGGCATCTACTACGGCTATCTCGACCAGCCGACCGGCTCGCCGGTCGATTATTGGGAGTTCTACGGCAAGGCCAGCCACGCCTTCGGCCCGCTCACCGTCGGCGCGGCCGCGTTCTGGTCGCCCGAATTCACCGGCAAGACCGGCGACGCCTGGTACTTCGAAGGCAACGCCGCCTACGCCGTCAACGACAAGCTGTCGTTCTCCGGCGCCCTCGGCCACCAGTCCATCGACCTCGCCTCCGACTACACCACCTGGAACCTGGGCGTCAGCTACATGCCCGTCAGCAACGTCACCTTGGACGTCCGCTACCACGACACCGACATCAAGGGCTTCGACGCCGCCAAGGGCCGCGTCGTCGCCAGCCTCAAGGCCGCGTTCTAATCCCGACCAGTCCCTGGAGCGTTGCGAGCGTAACGTGGGGCGGGCGGCTTCGGCCGGCCGCCCCAAGCATTCCGGACGGCGGCGGCCGGGAACAGGCCCTTAACTTCCGCCGCGCATTCTCTTCGCATGCGTCCGTTTTCCAGTGCCCGCGCAAACGCCGACCGCCGCGCCCAGACGCGCGACGCCGTAAATCGTCGGGCCAAGGTGCTCGACCGTCAGTTCGCCCTCGACGCGACCATCCGGGACCTTTCGGGCTCGGGCGCCCGCCTCAGCTTCAGCGGCGGCCGTACGCCCAGCGCGGACACCTTCATCGTCGTCGACCTCGGCGTGGCTCTGGGGCACGAGGCGCGGGTGATCTGGCGCAAGGGCGATGAATGCGGCGTCCGCATCCTCAAGACCCAGGACTTGCGCGGCCTGGTGCCGGGGCAGTTCGACGCCGCCAAGCGCATCTGGCAAGCGACGGGGCGCTAGGCTCGCATGGTCCGGCCCGTATTCCATACCATCAGAGGCCGAGGCTCCCCCGAGCAGAGCATCGGCGGCGTCGGCCGCTGCATCTACTGCGGCGAATCTCCCCCGGCCGGGGAACTGATCGACGACCGCCTGCTGTCCGAAGGGCTCGGCGGCGGTCTCGTGCTGCGGCGCTCCATCTGCCGGGCGTGCGCCTGCGCCGCGGACGCCTTCGCACCCGAATCCCGCCTCTGGGGCGGGGGCGATCTTGAGTCCGAGGCCGGCTTTCCGCTGCCCCTGTTCGTCACCGACGAGCTGCCCGGCGTGATGCTGGAGAAGCCGCCGGAGGTTCGGGCCGATGTGCGGCCGCACGTCCCCTCGGCGGACACGGTCGGCTTCGGCCGCACCGCTCAGATGGTGGCCAAGATCGCGCACGCCATGGCCTTCGCCGTGTTCCGGGACCAGTTCGTACCCTTCCTGCCGCGCTACCTGATGGCCAAGGATCCGGAGGTCCTGACCTTCTTGATCGGATCGCGGCCGGAGGGACGGCGGGACGCGCTGCATTGGATGTCGGTCGAGGACCTGGAGCGGGGCCCGGAGGGGAATTCCGCCTTCCCCAAGCGCATCGTCTCGGTGCGGCTGCAGCTTTTCGCCGACCGCGGGGCCCCGACCTTCACGGTGGTCGCCGGCACGGTGCGCAAGCCCGGCCCGCTGGAGGTGTTGGCGCCCCGGCCGGCCCTTCAACGAGCGCCGATTCCCGCTGCGCGGCGGACCGCTCATCGCCTCCGCCTGCCGCTAAACCTCCGCCTCTCCTCTCCCCGGCGGAGAGAGGAAGGGGCCCATGCGCAATGGGAAGGTGAGGGGCCGCCGAAGGCGAACCAGGAATCCTGGCCGCCCTCGCAGGTTCCCGCTCACCCGGTTCGCTTGCGCGCACCCGGCCTCTTCCCACGGGGGAGAGGTGCGCCGATCCCTAGTGCCCGACCTGGTCGAGCGGCCGCGCCACGCCGTTCTGGTCGGTCTGTCGGCAGTAGTTCAGGACCGGTTCCACGTGCTGGAGCACCACGGGGTCGTCGGCGTAGCGCTTGCCGATCTCCTCGATCAGGGACCGCGCCTCGTCCGTCCGGCGGTGCGAGGCGAGGAACAGCGCCTTCCCCAGCGCCAGCAAGCCGCGCCCCGAGCCTTCCAGACGGTCGATGAACGCGTCGTAGATCGACAGCGCCGTCGGCATCGGCACGTTGCGCCCGTCGTCGATCGCTTCCGCCCGCACCGGCCGGCTGACGTCGAAGACCGCCGACGAGTAGGGGACGTTGAGCGCATAGGGCAGCTCCCGCGCCAGGAGACCCATGCCGATGATGATCCAGGGGTAGTAGGGGTAGACGAAGTCCTGGTGGATCAGCAGCGACCGGCCGCGCTCCATCAGCGGGTAGAATTTCCGGCTGACGACCTGGGTCGCCTCCCAACTCCACAGGATGTCGACGAACAGGACGGAGACGGGGCGCTCGGGCTGCTCGACCTTGCGGATGTCGCCCTCGATCACGCGAACGTAGTCGCGGTAGGGCTGGATGTTGCGCTCGTACACCGGCCGGAAACTCTCTCCCGCCGCCGGGCTGTCGCCGAAGTGCCCGGCCATGCCGGGCGTGGTCAGGAACAGGTCGTAGGACCAGATCCGCTCCCGGCGCTCGGCCTCGGACAGGGGCGAGTGCGACAGCCCCTCGGCAAGGGCGATGGTGGAGGAGCCCGCGAACGGGCCTGCGTCGATCACCAGGCCGTCGCGACGGGCGCCGTTCAGCCAGATCTTTTCGGCGTAGGCGGCCAGGGCCCGGCGCTCGTCGTCCGTGATCATCCCGACGACGCGCGCGGCCTCCATGTGACCCGTCGTCGGGTCGATCCGGCGCGAGAGCGGACGGCGGTCGAACAGGCTCAGCATGACGGCTCCCGGCCAACAGCCAGGTCGGCTGCAAGCCGGACACTAGCGGGCCGGTCCGGCTACGCCTAGAAATGGTGCGGCCCTCAGGGGCGGCCCCTTGGCGAAAGTGGTAGACGCACCTGACTTAAAATCAGGGGCCCTCGGGCGTCCCGGTTCGAGTCCGGGAGGGGCCACCATAGGGCGGCGGTGGGCGGCCGCTCAGGCGATTCGTTCGCCGCCCGAGGCCACCAGCCTCAGGTGGGCGCGCGACGGGCGCGCATAGGCCGGACGGGCGGGGATCTCTTCGCCGTCGGCCAGCCGGACGCTGTCCAGCACCAGTCCCGACACCGGCGCGCCCATCAGCCGGCGCAAGCTGGCGGTCGGCTGGTAGAGCCCCAGCGTGCGATCCATCTCGCCGGTGGCGCCGGTGAGCGGGGCGGCCACGATCTCCAACGTCGCGTCGTCGCCGGCGGCGGTCCAGGCGGTCGCCTGCAGCACCACGGGCGAGGCTTCGCTGCGGGCCGTCGCCATCGCATGGCGCAGGGTGACGGCGTCCGAGCGGCTCCACAGCGAATAGAAGCAGACCTGGCGCAGGTCGCGGCCGTGCAGATCGACCAGCAGCCCGCCGGCCAGCCGGAACGGCTCGTCGCCGTCGTCGCCCCGGCCCAGGATGAAGAGCTGGGGCAGCAGGTCGCGGAAGTCCGCCGGCGAGATGTCGGCCCGGCGGGGGGCGAGGCGGACGCCGCGGCGGGCGTTCCAGTCCGCGATGATCCTTTGGCTGTTGGCGTGGAACATGGTTTGTCTCCATTCCCCCGATTCAGTGGCGGCGCCCGCCGCTGTAAGCCTTGCCGCCCTGGCCGGGCCTGCAGCCGCAGTCATGCTTGGGCGGAGGCGGCGGAGCGCACGCGTCGCAGCCGCCATGTCCCCTGCGACCGCCCCTGAAGCCCCCGCCGAAGTTGGCGTTGAAGCTGATCGAGGCGCTGGCCGAGGCCGACGCGTTGGCGCTCGCCGAAGCTTCCGCCATGGACGACGACCAGGCCTGGGCGCGGGCGAAGCCGCTGCCGAACTCGGTGAAGCCGCCGCCGCCTCCGCCGCCTCCGACGTAGGCCGGGCCGACGCCCCCGAAGAAGCCGCCGTCCAGGATCACCACCGTCCCCGGCTGAACGCAGGCGATGGCGCATGGGGGCGGGGGCGGGGGCGGGGGTGCAGGCGGAGGCGCACAGACGGCGCAGGGATAGGCTGCATAGCCGTAGCTCTCGTACCCGCTCGCATAGCCGGAATAGGCCGCATATCCCGCCGCGTAGGCGGGAGGCGGCGCGTAGGCGGCGGGGGCAGGGGGCGCGAAGGCGTAGCCAGGCGCGGCGGGCGCATAGGCGCAATCCGGGCCGGCGCAGGCGGAGGCGCCAGTGGCCGCGCCGACCAGGCCCACGGCCGCCAGAATCGCAACGACGATCTTCATGCGCCCCTCCCAAAACGGGACAAAGCGGGCGCGCAGCGCGCCCTTTCGAGGCGATCCCTTCAAGACTCGCGCCTGAAGCGAACGGGGCGGCGAGCGGACGTTCTTAACCGAGCTTAAGGGCCTTTATGGCCAAGCTCGCCGGATTGGCGTCCCCGGAGACTGCGATGCTGGGCCAAATCAAGCGCTGGGCGGCGGCCGTGGCCGCGCTGGTCGCCGTGTTCGGCTCCGGCGCCGCCTACGCCGCCACCTGCTGCAACGTGCCGACGACGCACCAGGTGCGGGTCCCGGGCGTGGTCGTGAATCGGCCTGCGCCCGGCTGCGGCTCCAACTGCTGCGGCTCGAGCTGCGCGCCGCCGCCCAGCTGCACCCAGAATTGCTGCACGCAAAATTGCGGCGGTGGCGGCTTCCAGGGTTCGTTCTCGTTCAACGCCAGCGTCTCGGCCACCGCCGAGGCCGCGGCCAGGGCCAACGTCTTCGCCAATTCGGCGGCCTACGGCCTGGGCGGAGCGATCAACGGCAGCCAGGGCTATGGCTACGGCGGCTCCAGCTTCTACGTGGACTACAACGCCGGCTACATCCCGAACCTGTCGGTGGACGAGGGGGCGAGCGCCGTCTCCGTCCCGTATTCGGCCACCCGCACGGTGGTGAAGGTCATGGTGATCCAGGCCGTCTGCATCGACGACCGGGCGATCCCGCACCCCGCCTCGCAGGTCACCCCCGACCGGGAGATCGCCGACGCCTACGAGGGCGAGCTCTACCGCTGCCTGGCCGGCACGCGGATGCAGTACACCTTCGCCGAGTACGCCGGGAAGGTCAGCTTCGAGAACGGCCAGACCGTCACCTGCCAGAAGAACGACGCCCTCTACCGCGAGGCCGGCGGCAAGGTCGCCTGCCGCCCGCAGAAGCCGGCCCGCGACTGCAACGAGCGCTCGCTGCTGCGCCGCTATGGGGCCGGCGTGAAGATCGTGAAGACGATCTGGACCGAGACCTACACCGCCTTCCGCACCGAGGTGCGGCAGATGCAGGCCGCGAGCGCCATGGGCATGGTGATCGACGGCGGCGTGGGCGGCGTCGCGCACTAGCGGCTCCGTCATTCTCGGGCGGAGCTACGCAGACCCGAGAACCCAGCCGCACCGCCCAGACGCGCGTCGAGCTCGCGCTCGCTGGGTCCTCGGGTCTACGCCTGCGGCTTCGCCCGAGGATGACGAACGGGGAGGGGCGACGGCCTCCTACTTCGCGTCCTTGGACTTCGCCACCAGCTTCCAGGCCCGTTCGTCGGTCAGATAGGTCTGGGCGGCGCGGCGGATGTCCTCGGCGGTCACCCGCTGCAGGCCGGCGGTGGCGGCCCGGATGGCGTCCAGGCGCCGCGCATCCTCGGCGCCCCCCGCGAGCTGGCTCAGCCAGTATTCGTTGGTCTGCTGCGACTTCTCGATCGCTTCGATCCGAGGTTTGCGGGCCCGCTCCAGCTCGTCGGCGCTGACCAGGTTCTGGCGCAGGTCGGCGGCGATCTTGGACACGTCGGCGTAGAAGCCGGCGATCTTCTCGGGCGGGATCTCCACGTCGGCCGAGATGTAGCCGTAGCCGGGGAACACCAGCGAGGCGTCCCAATCCGCCGAGGGCGAATAGGTGGCCCCCTGGGCGATGCGGATCTGGTCGACCAGCCGGCGCTCGAACACCAGCTGCAGCAGCCTCAGCGCCCGCTGCTCCTGCGGGTCGGCGAAGAAGTCCTTGGTCGGCCAGGCCAGGAAGGCCACCGCCTGGTCGGCGCGGCCCTCGTGGGTCAGCACCACCGGCTGAGCCGTCGGCGCGGGGAAGGCGATCTTGAACGCCTCGGCCGCCGGCTTGGTCGGCTGCCGCGGCGGCAGGGCGCCCAGGGTCGCGGCGACCACCTCAGTGGCGCGCTCGACGCTGACGTCGCCCACGATCAGCACCTCGACGGAACCGCGGGCGAGCGCGGGCCCCAGCAGGGTCTGCAGGTCGCCGGGCTGGGCGGCCTGCATGTCGGCCAGGCTCGGGAAGCTCCAGCGCTGGTCGCCCGAGCGCATCAGCTCGCCCATGTCCCGGCGCATCACGCCTTGCGGCGTGGCGGCGAGCTGGCGCAGCAGGTTCGGGCCGAGCGTCTTCATCCGCTCGAAGCCGCCGGGGCGCCAGCCGGGCTCGGCGATATAGGCCGTCAGCACCTGGAGCTGGGTCTCGAAATCCTGCGGCCGGGTGCCGCCGGACAGGACGAAGGAATCGTCCCCGACGCTGAGGTCGACGTTGTAGATCTTGGAGGCGAGCACCTGCTCCATGTCCTCCAGGTCGATCTGTTTCAGGCCGCCCTGGATGAAGCCGAAGCCCGCGGCCCAGGACGCGGTCTGCCTGTCCCGGGGCATCTCGAGCCGGCCGTCGCCGAAGCGGACCGCGACCAGGATCTGGTCCTTGCGGAACTTGGTCGGCTTCACCGTCAGCCGCACGCCATTCTCGAAGCGGACGAAGGTGGTGTCGAGGTCCAGCGCCTGGCGGGTCTCGGCGACCTTGCCCGGCGCGCCGAAGCTCTCGTAGGGCCAGGTCTTCACCTCCTGCGCGGGAGGCGGGGTCAGCTTGCTGTCCTGCGCGGCCTTGTAGGCGGCGAGCACGGCCGGTTCGCCGCCCTGCACCGCTTCCGGCGAGGACAGGAAGACCAGCGGGCCTTCGCCTTGGAAGGTGTCCCGCAGCGCCTTGTGAACCTCGTCGGCCGTCAGCCCCTTCACCGCGCGGTCGAACAGGGCGAGGTCTTCCTGGGGCGAGGTGTAGACCTCGCCGGAATCAACGCTGGAGGCCAGGCCGCTGGCGATGCGCGGCGTGCGCCGGGTGGCCGCGCCGTCGGCGGCCGACTGGAACATGGAGCGCAGCTCGCTCACCTCGCGGTCCACCTCGTCCTGGCGCAGGCCGAACTGGATGGCGCGGCGGCGCGCCTCTTCGGCGGCGGTCAGGCCCTCGCGCCACTTGCCGGGCGCGGCGTTGACCGAAAGGGTGGTGATGGTGGCGGAGCGGAAGTAGTCGTCGCTGCCGGCCGCCGCCCCGATGAAGGGCGGCTGGTCGCCCCGCGCCATGCGCTCGAGCCGGCGGTTCAGCACCTGGAAGGCGATGGTCTCGACCATGTCTCGGCGGCGCTTGGCCTCGCTGTCGGGGGTGGCGTCGAAGGGACGGACCCAGCTGACGGAGACCGAAGTCGGCCCGCCGGGCTCGACGATCAGCCGGGCTTCCAGGTTGCGCTTGGCGACCTTGCCGAGCTCCGGCTCGGGACCGGCCGGCCTGACAGGCGCCCAGTCGGAGAAGCGGGCTTTGATCTTGGCCTCGACCTCGTCGACATCGAAGTCGCCGACGACGACCAGGGTGGTGCGGTCGGGGCGGTAGAAGGCTTCGTAGTAGTTGCGGATCTCCTGGACCGGCGCGCTGCGCAGCACGCCCACCGTGCCGATCGGCAGACGGCGGGCGGCGAGCTGGCCCTTCAGCAGGAAGTCGAGCCGGGCCTTGAACACCCGGTAGGCGGGGGTGTCGCGGGCGCGCTCTTCCGACAGCACCACGCCCCGTTCGGTGTCCATCGCCTTGGGATCGAGGGTGAGCGAGCCGGCGGCCTCGCGCATCAGCATCAGCCCGGTGTCGAGCGTCTCGGCGTCCGTCTGGGGCAGGTCGAGCTGGTAGACGGTTTCGGTCCAGTCGGTCGAGGCGTTGGTGTCGGCGCCGAAGGCCAGGCCGTGCCGCTCCAGGATCCGGATCATCTCCCCCTGGGGCACGTTCTTCGAGCCGTTGAAGGCCATGTGCTCCAGGAAGTGGGCGAGGCCGAGCTGGTTCTCGTTCTCAGACAGCGAACCGGTGCCGACGCGCATGCGGATTGAGGCCTGCCGGGAGGGCGTGGCGTTGTGCATCAGCGCATAGCGCATGCCGTTGGGCAGGGTCCGGAAACGGATGGCGGGATCGGGCTTCAGGTCCGAATAGGTCTGCGCCCAGACGCGGTCGCGCTGCTCAATAGGCGGCGCCCGGTCCTGGGCCCGCAAGGCCGGGGCGGCGACGAGGAAGCTCAGCGCAAGGACGAGCGCCAGGCCCTGGCGGGCGATGCGGAACATGCGGACCCCTAGGCAAACAAAGGTGCGACCATCGACGGCGGCGCAATTCGGCGCAACCGGTGACGGAGGAGGGAGGCAAAAAATAGGCCAGGGCCGGGCCGTGGTCAGGCGCAGCCGCCGGGCCTCATTGGCCCGAGCCGACCACCTGGTAAGTGGCGCTGTTGCCGATGGCGGTCGCGTCGGCGGCGACGCTGCGGGCCCGGCCGGTGACGGCGAGGGCGCTGTTCGCCCGCACCCGGGCGTTTCCCGTCTGGCGGTTGGTCGCCGACAGCTCGCCGCCGCAGGTGTCGCAGGCGTAGCCGGAGACCGCATTGCCCATCGCCGTGCTCGACGCATAGGCGTGGGCGCCGGTCCCGCCGGTGAAGCTGGCGCCGACGTCGACCGGACCCGAGACGGTCTGGTCGTTCCAAAGCTGGACGCGCGGGCCGTTATTGGACACCACGACCGAATTGCCGACGCCGTAGGCCGAAACGGTGGCGTCGCCGCTCCAGTTGGCGGCCTCCAGGTTGGAATAGACCGTGGTCGCGCCTGCGGCCTGCTGCTGGGCGTTGAAGGCTACGGTGGAGCCGGTCGCCTGGACGTCGACGTTGTTGCCGACGCCGGTGGCCATGGCCTGGATGTCGGTTCCCGATGCGATCGCGAAATCGATCACCGCCGTGGTCCCGCCGGCGCCCTGCTGGCCGACGCCGAGGTCGGCCCCTGCGTTCTCCAGGTCGCCGGTGACGTTGTTGGAGACGGCCGTGGCGGAAAGGCCGGCGTTGCCCGTGGAGAGCTCGGCCGAGCCGCTGTTGGTGGCGATGGTCAGGCCGTCCGCGGTCTGGCCGGTCCAGGTCTGCACCCCGCCGCCGACCTGCTCCCAGCCGGTGGTGGAGCCGACCGCGCTCACGTCGATCGAGATCCCGCCGGTGCGGCCGCGAAGCTGGCTCTGGGCGTCGGCCGAGACGGCCGAGCCCGCCTGCAGCGCCTGCAGCGACGAGCCGGTGGTGGGCGCGCAGCACGTGCCGGCGGTGGCGGTGTTGCCCGTGGCTTCGGAGGTGACGGCGTAATAGGGCCCGGCGTCGGCGCCGACCGTTCCGACGACGGACGATTCCACGTGGCCCTGGACCGCCTGGTCCGATTCCACGTGCACGGCCTGGGCCTGGCCCGTAGCCGAGAGGGTGTTGCCCACCGACAAGGCCGAGCCGGCGACGCCTTCGGCGCTCTCCTGGACGTCGAGCGTCTGGTGGCCCAGCACGTCGCCGAGCTGGAGCTGGCCGTTGACGACCTCGCCGGCCCGGCTAGTACCGGCCGCGCAGAATGGAAGGGCCAGGGTCGCGACGAGCAGTCCAGCGAGACGGGTCTTCGCGGGTGTAGCCATTGTTGCGGTCCAGGTTGTCATAGGCGGGGTAGTAGCCGCCGGTCAGGCCCGTGCGGCCGCCGAGCGGGTCGCCGCCGGCGAGGCAGCCCTCCGGCCCCGGAGCCCCGTAGAGGTTGGCCATCATCTCGACCACGGCGCGCTCGATCACGCTGCGCACGGCGAGCTGGATCGGCTCCAGCGCGCCTTCGCCGGCCGAGATGTTGATGACGTTGCCGCCCAGGAAGTCGAAGAAGCCGGCGCCGACCTCGCGGCCGATGATCTGCTTCTGGTAGGAGATCACGTCCACGACCTCGAGGGTGCGGGTCTCCACCAGCCGCAGGTCCAGCCCCACGTTCATCACGTAGAGCTTGCCGGTGACCAGGCCCTGGCCCTTGGTCACGTCCTGATCGCCGCCCTGTGCGTCCAGGCCGGACGAGCGGATGTTGAAGTTGAGCTCGGTGATCCCGCCCACGACGTAGAAGTCCGAGCCCGGCACCTGGCCAGCCAGGATGCGGCGATAGGGCTGGGAGGGCGGCTGTCCCGGCTGGGCCTGGGCGGCCGCGGCGACGTCGTCGGAGATCAGCTTGTTGTTGGCGTACTTCAGCTCGAGCTCGGAGACCGAGGTGTCGTAGCGCTCGACCAGCCGCGCCCCCGCCTTGGCCAGGGCCGACATGGCCATCAGCGAGGCGCCCTGGGTGATCTTGCGCCCCGAGCCGTCGCTCTCCTCCTTGCCGGTGTAGTCGGCGATCCGGCCGACGGCGATGCGGGGGGCGTTGAGGCTGTACTGCCGTGCGTAGGCGGACAGGCACACCAGCGCGGGGGAGTAGGGCGTCGGGTTCGAGGTGACGGGCGCGTCGCCCACGGGACGGGCGTAGAGGCCGTCGCCGCCCGCGGTGGTGGACACGCAGCCCGAAAGGGCCACGGCGGCGACGCTCGCGAGAGCGGCCAGCTTGGAACCGGCGAAACGGCGCATCGATTACGGCCCGTCCAGGTTGATTTGGCCGTTCAGCCCGACGCTGGCCGAAACGTCGCCGTTATTGATCTGCGTCGAGTCGACGATCACCCGGTTCCAGGAGCCCTGGACGACGACGTTCAGGTTGTTGCCGATGGCGGTGGCGAGGCCCGAGGCGCCGACTCCGCCCCCCGTCGCGCTGCGGGAATAGCCGTTGGCGTTGGAGAAGACGCTGCCTTCCGGCGTCTGCATCAGGCCGTTGACGAACACCTGGTTGTTGTTCTGGTCGCGGGTGGCGACGTTGATCGGCTGGTTCAGGCCGAAGGAGGAGCCGCCCCAGCCGCCGTTGAACTGGCTGGATCCGGCGCCGAGGCTCTGGGCTGCGGCGGGTTCCGCGGAGAGGACGAGCGCGCCGAGCGCCAGGACGCCCAGGCCCAAGAGGATGAGCGCAGGGGCCGCGTCCCGCAGACGTGGCGGGGCAGGGGGCGCAGCGGTGTTCGCCTGGGGCATCGTTCGGCCTCGCTGGAACGCATGTCGGGCGCGAACCTGAGCGGCCAAACGCGCGCGCGCCATCCGGCGTGCTCGCGTGTTTCAGTCCCCCCGGGCCGCAGCGCGCACGGATGCGATGCGGAACGCCCCGTTAATCAAAATCCGGGAAGAGGGTTAAAAAATCCTGCGATGCGGGGGTGGACATGGGCGTTCGAGCGCTATTTCCACCAGAGCGGCGCAGACGAAGCGGGCCGCACGGCCGGCGAGGGCGGACAGGCATGGGGACCATGGCGGAGGATCAGGGAAAGCCGGAAGCCGAAGCTGCGCCCCCGCGCGAGCCGGCGATCCGCGCGCCGTGGCCCGTGCTGCTGCTGTCCGGCAGCTTCCTGGCGCTCTACGCCCTGCAATCGACCGCGGTCTCGCCCGAAGCGGTGGCGGCCCGCTTCGCCTTCTCGCCCCTGGACCTGACGGATGGGCGCTGGGGCGGCCTGATCACCGCGATGTTCGTCCACGGCGGATGGCCGCACGTGATCCTGAACGCTCTGGGCGCGCTGGCTTTCGGGACGCCGATCGCGCGCCTGTTCGCGCGCGACGCGCGCGGGGGCGCGATTTCCTTCTTCGTGTTCTTCCTGGTGTGCGGCGTGCTGTCGAGCCTGGGGTACGCCATGCTGCACTGGCGCGCGCCCTATATGCTGGTCGGCGCGTCCGGGGGCGTGTCGGGGCTGATGGGCGCGGCCTCGCGCCTGATCGACCGGCGATCCGGCCTGGCGCCGTTCCGCAGCCGGACGGTGGTCTCGATGGCGGTGGCCTGGGTGCTGGTGAACCTGGCCATAGGCGTGGTGGGACTGGGCGGCGTGTCCGGGGGCGCGCCCATCGCGTGGGAGGCCCACCTGGCCGGCTACTTCGCGGGCCTGTTCCTGCTCGCGCCCGCGCTCAAGCTCTTCACCAAGGCGTGAGTCGCCCCAGGGGGCGTCTGCGGATGCTGCAGCGCGTGAATTGATTCGCCGTTCGGATTGGGGGACGCTTCCCTCCTAGATAGGGAGGTGTTGCGTATGCTCGTTTCCCAGATTCTGAAGGCCAAGGGCGATCTTGTGTTCACCGTGTCGCCCGCCGAGACCATCCAGTCCGCGGCCGCCTTGCTTCACAACCGCCGAGTCGGCGCCCTGGTGGTGCTGGATCCCGAGGACCGTGTGGTCGGAATCGTTTCCGAGCGCGACATGGTGCGGGCGATCGGGCTCGACGGCATGGCCGCCCTGACCCGTCCGATTTCGGCGTGCATGACGGCCGAAGTGCTGTTCGCGAGCCTGGAAGACACCATCGACAGCGTACTGGCCCGCATGACGGACCGCCGGGTGCGGCATCTTCCGGTCTGCCGCGACGGCCGGCTCGTCGGGCTGGTCTCCATCGGCGACCTGGTGAAGGCCAAGATCGCGGAGACCGAAGCGGAGGCGGATGGGTTGAAGCACTATATCGCCGGCGGGTAGGCGGGAGCGGGGGTGGTGGAAAAAGTATGCGGCGCCGCGATTGCGGGCGTTGACTCCGAAAGCCGCCCCCCATAGATACGCCGCTCCCCGGACGGCTGCGGCCGCCGACGGAAGGCAAGACCCGAAAGGGGCTTGATTTTCGAAGGCGTCGAGGTTATGTACCGGGCTTCAACCGAATCGCGCCGGACCAATGAGGGAAGCCTCGGCAGCCCTGGGGCGGTTTTTTGGTCTCCGAAACCGGGCTCTCCGGGTTCTGAGAAAAAAGCTCGGAAGGGCCGGTTGACTTGAAGGTGTCGGATCAGTAGAGACGCCGCCTTCGTCCGCCTTCGGGTGGAATTGTTGAGTGGTTCTAGAGTAAAAGAGCTGCTTGACGTCGAGGTGAAGTCTCAATAGAGACGCCGCCTCATCCGCCTCCGGGTGGAAACGTTGAGTGGTTCTAAAGTAAAAGAGCCGCTTGACATCGAAGCGAAGTCTCAATAGAGACGCCGCTTCATCCGCCTCCGGGCGGAAACGTCGAGTGGTTCCAAAAGAACTGCTTGACCCTGAGGTAAAGTCTCAGTAGAGACGCTACCTCATCCGCCTCCGGGCGGGGCTGGGTCGAGTGGTTGTTTAGCAAAAAGAACTGCTTGACACGAAAAACTGGAGCGACTATCTAGCCGCTCCTCGCAGCCGCCGGGCGATACACGGCGGGGCCGGCAAGCCGGTCGGGTCTTTGACATTGTTGAATGGAAAGAGAAACGCAGGCGGCGGCGTTCTGGCGATGGTCTCACGGACCATCTCGAACACTGTCACGCTGCGGTCTCTTGAAGACACCATGAACGTCGGCTTCGGCCGGCGTGAGTGGGAACTCGTCAAGATACTACGCAGAACTAATGCCGGCTGAACCTTTCGGGGTTCGGCAGCCTTAGTCAGTGCTCAACTCAACCTGAGAGTTTGATCCTGGCTCAGAGCGAACGCTGGCGGCAGGCTTAACACATGCAAGTCGAACG
>Ga0164243_10003652_pt1 | contig 24569 bp, 8 predicted proteins | sample OricompcompostOP_FD_108781 | JGI IMG/M metagenome (GOLD analysis project Ga0164243, IMG submission 108781) | Organic Plus compost microbial communities from Emeryville, California, USA - Original compost - Organic plus compost (OP) | ecosystem: Engineered > Solid waste > Mixed feedstock >...
GAAAAACGCAGATGCGCGGCCGATCGCTCGCGCAATCGCCTTCGGATCGAGATCCGTAAGCGTCACCTGCTTGCCCCGGGCTGCGCACCAGGCAGCGATGTCGCCACCCATCGTGCCCGCGCCAATGACGTGAACGCGCGAAATACCACTCACACCCTTAGCAAGGGACTTCAGCCGCTCGCGCAGGAAGAAAACGCGAATGAGATGCTGTGCCGTGTCGCCGGCGAGCAATTCCGAGAAGGAGCGGATTTCGGCCCGCTGCATGGCTCTTGCATCCCCGCCATGTTCCTCCCATAGCTCGATGAGCCGGTGGGGAGCGGGATAGTGCTTTTTGGGCGCCTTCTTCTCGGCTTCCGCGCGCATGCGGCCCGCCGCAACACGTCTTGCCGGTCCCAGGCCGAACACGCCTGCCTTCCAGCCGCCGGGCGCCCGCTTCCTCAGATCGCCCGCGATCGCCGCCTTGACCGCCTGGCGAACATGGCGCTCCTCCACAATGTCATCGACGAGCCCTAGCGCCTTTGCCTTTCTGGTGTGCACGGTACGGCCCGTCAGCATCATCGTCATGGCTTCCACAGGGTCGATGAGAGACGTAAGCCGAAAGGTGCCGCCAAGTCCCGGATGCAGGCCGAGGAGCACCTCCGGAAAGCCGAAACTCGCGCCATTCACGGCGATGCGGTACTTGCAGGCTAGCGCAAGCTCCAGTCCTCCGCCAAGGCAATGGCCGTGGATGACGGCGATGGTTGGCATGGGAAGCGCAGCCAGGCGATCGATGATATCGTGCCCGCGCTGGATGTGCTGTTCGACCTCTTCGGCATTGCGCACGTCCCGGAAATCGCGGATGTCCGCTCCGGCGATGAAGCCGCTCTTCTTGGCCGAGCGGATGACGAGCGCTTTGGTGCCAAGACCTCGCAGGTCCTCAAGCACCATGTAAAGCTCCGCCATCACTTCTTCCGAAAGCGTGTTCGCGCTTTCGCCGGCCCGATCGAGAATGAGCCAGACGATGCCCTCCCCGTCCTTGGTATAGCGCCAGTGGGTGAGAGCCCGCGTGGGCTCGCCGGACGGCCCGAATTCGGCGTTGCGGCTTTCAAGGAGCTTCCAGACCCTTCTAGAGACGGCCATCACATCACCTCCAGAAGCATGGCGCCGCCCTGCCCGCCGCCGATGCACTCGGTGGCGATGCCTTGCTTCAGACCAAGCCGGCGCATGGCGTTGACAAGATGCAGCACGATACGGTTGCCGCTGGAGCCGACGGGGTGCCCGAGACTGATCGCCCCGCCGTCGACGTTGAGGCGGTCACGGTCGAGCGCGCCGAACGGTGCTTCGAGCCCCAGGATCTCACGGCAATACTCCTCATCCTCCCAGGCGGCGAGGCAGGCAAGGACTTGCGCCGCAAAGGCTTCGTTGATTTCCCACAAGTCGATGTCTTCGCGGCCGAGCCCGCGCCGCTTCATGAGTTCGGTGGAGCATATCGTAGGTCCCAGCCCCATGACGGAGGGGTCGAGCGCTGCCCATTCGCTGTCAAGGATCCGGGCGATCGGCGTGAGCCCGTGCTTCTGGGCAGCCTCTTCGGAAGCGAGGACAACCCAGCTTGCGCCGTCGGTGATCTGCGAGGAATTGCCGGGGGTGACACGGCCATGCGGACGTTCAAAGGCGGGCTTGAGCTTGGCGAGCTTCTCCATGGAACTGTCGGGCCTGACGCCGTCGTCGTGATCGTAGAGCGTGCCGTCGCGGGCGACCGAGGCGATCACCTCACTCTGCAAAAACCCTTCGGCCTGGGCACGCGCGAGACGGCGATGGCTTTCGAGAGCGTAGGCGTCCGCCGCCTCCCGCGTGATCCCGAACGCATGGCCGATAATTTCTGCCGTTTGTCCCATGCTGAGGTCGGTGATCGGATCGGTGAGACCCCGCTCAAGCCCGATGACGGGCTTCGCCATGTCCGGCCGGAACGCGCCAAGCGCCGCCGCCCGGTCCCAGGCCGTCTTCGCGGTGGCGAACCTGGCGAACCAGCCTGTTGCCTTCCTGGAAAGCACCAGCGGCGCATGCGAAAGGGCCTCCGCTCCGCCGGCAAGGATCAGATCGGCCTGTCCGCCTTCGATGAGGCGAAAGCCCGTGTCGATCGATTGCATGCCCGAGCCGCAATTGATCTGCACGGTAAAGGCGCGCATGGCCTCGCCCATGCCGAGCCTGAGCGCCGCAACGCGCGCCGGATTCATCTCGTCGGCGATGACGTTCACGCAGCCGAGGATGACGAGGTCGAACGACTCCGGGTCGATCGGCAGCCGCGCCAGAAGCGCTCGGCCGCACTGAACGGCAAGATCCACCGGCGTGAAAGGGCCGGGTTTCCCCCTCGCCCGCAGGAACGGAGTGCGTGCACCGTCGATAATATAGACAGGCCGCCCGGCAACGCTTGGAGGGCGGCTTCGCCCGGTCGTCGTCATCGCCGAAGTTTGGCGGCGCCCCCCTCGCCGGACCGCTGAGCTCGTTGTCGTCTTGGCCGCTTCGGACATGGAATCCCCGTTTCATCTTCAGCTTGGAAGGATAGCTGGCTTGGCAATCTTTGCCCACCGCTGCAACGGTGCCTTCACCCGTTCGTTCCTATGCCCCGCAAATTTGCCTCGTGGGAACACGTTTCCTCGCCGACATGAGAACAGCCTTCATCGATGCCCTTGCACGGCGCACCGGGCGCACCGCAGACGGAACTTGTTCGCCCGCCATGCTGCCCAAATGTAACACCTCCGGCTTGAACGGACCGCGCATTGTAAGATAGTGCTTGCGCCGTTTGCCAATTGACGCCAGCCTAGAGGTGGCGTCGGTACGGCCGGGCGGGGACAGTCGGAGAGGTGGGCTGCGCAGGATTCCGCGCGGCCAGGAGGGACTTTGAGTAACCGTACTGCTGATGCCCGGCGCTCCCCCAAATATCTGAAGCCGGCAGTCGCCCTTTGCGCGCTGATGCTCGCCGCGCCGGCTCCGGCCGTCGCGTTCGAGATTTTCGGGATGCGTTTCTTCGAGCGCGAGCAGCCGGAGGAAGAGGTCATCGGCGCGCCCCAACCCTATGGGGTTGAGTTCATTGTGGAGGGCGGCGATGCTGAAATCGAAGGAGCGCTGCAGCGAGCGTCCCGGCTGTGGAGCGATCGCGAGAAGCCGGCTTCGGGCGCGGCAGGCCTGATCGCCAAGGCGCGAGGCGACTATCGCCGTCTTCTGAACGCACTTTATGCTCAGGCTCGCTACGGCGGCACGATCTCCATCACCATTGACGGCCGCGAAGTGGACGGCCTGCTTCCGGACGCGGAACTCGCAAGCCCCGCCGCGGTGCGTGTCGCCATCAATCCCGGTCCCCTCTTCCACTTTTCGCAGGCAGAGATCGTCAATCAGGCCCCGCCCGCAACCGAGCGTCGCGATGAGATGGCCAACCCGGCCGATGAGGGCTTCCGTGTGGGCGAGCCCGCCCGCAGCGGTGTGATCATACAGGCGGCCCAGCTCGCCGAGGAAGCCTGGCGGCAGCAGGGCTACGCGAAGGCGCGCGTGATCGAGCAGCGCATCATCGCCGCCCATACGAACAATACCCTCGAAGCGGAGTTGACTGTGGAACCGGGTCGTTATGCGGTTTTCGGCCCGGTCAGCGTCACCGGGACGGATCGCATGGACCCTGCCTTCGTTGCACGCCAGACCGGTCTCGTGCCCGGCGTCGAATACGATCCCGACGAATTGAAGGAAGCTCGCGACAATCTCACCCGGCTCGACGTCTTCCGTTCCGCCCGCGTGCAGGAGGCCGACACCATTCGGGCGGACGGCAGCCTACCGATCGAGGTGATCGTGCAGGAGCGCCTGCCACGCCGTTTCGGCATCGGCGGTTCCTATTCGACCGTTGACGGGCTGGGATTGGAGGCATTCTGGCTCCATCGCAACCTCTTCGGTCGTGCCGAAAGCCTGCGAATTGAAGGCAAGGTGGCCGGCATCGGGGAGACGATCGATCCCGAGGATTTCACCTACCGCATAGGCGCGACCTTCACGAAGCCGGGCATCTACACGCCCCAGACGGATTTTTCCGCCTCGATCTTCGGTGACCGGGAAGTGCTCGATGTCTATACGAGGACGGGTGTTTCAGCCCAGGCGGGCTTCGTCCACCGCTTCTCCGACCAGCTCACGGGCCGCCTGTTCGTGAACGGCGCCTATGGCGAGTTCGAGGACGATTTCGGCACCAGGGATTTCGTCACCGCAGGTTTTCTGGGCGGCATCACCTACGACACACGTGACAACGCGGCCGATGCCACCGAAGGCATCTTCGCCGAACTCACCGTCGAGCCGTTCTACGAGTTCAATTACGGCAACGCTGCCGCGCGCATTGTCGGTGAAGGCCGCGCCTATTACTCCTTCGATGAGGAAAACCGCTTCGTGGCGGCTGGCCGCCTGAAGCTCGGTGCCATCATCGATCCGCCCATCGAGGAAACGCCTCCCGACAAGCTTTTCTTTGCCGGCGGTGGCGGCTCGGTGCGCGGCTATGCCTACCGCAGCATCGGCGTCGAGACGCCGGAAGGCACGGCCGGCGGCCGCTCGCTCATCGAGGGTTCGGCGGAAATGCGCGTCCGCGTCACCCAGTCGATCGGCCTCGTCGGCTTTGCCGATTTCGGCTACGTAAGCGAGAGCGCCGTCCCCGACTTTTCCGAGGACCTGCGCATCGGCGTCGGCGCGGGCCTGCGTTACCTGACGGGGTTGGGCCCCATCCGCCTCGACGTGGCGGTTCCGCTCGACCCGCGCGAGGAAGATCCGGACGTTGCCTTCTATGTCGGGATAGGACAGGCTTTCTGATGCGCATTCTTCTCGCCCTTCTCCTCCTGATCACGACGTTTCCCGCGCTCGCCCAGGATACGACCCAACAAAGCCCGGAAGAGGAGCGGTCGCTCTTCGTCTCGTTCATCGAAGACCGGCTCTCCACCCCCAACCGCCGCATTCGTATCAACGGCATCCAGGGCGTGCTGTCCTCCGAGGCGACCATCTCCGAAATCACTGTGGCCGACCGGGACGGGATATGGCTTCGCATAAGGGGAGCTACGATCGATTGGAGCCGCTCCACCCTCATCCTGCGGCAGCGGCTGGAGATTTCTCGGCTCGCCGCGGACTCGATCGAGGTGCTCCGCCGACCTCTTCCCGACGAAAATGCCCTGCCCTCGCCCGAGGCACGCTCCTTCGCGATCCCCGAACTCCCCATTGCCATTAATCTCGGACAGCTGGAGGTACCTTCGATCTCCTTCGGACAGGATGTGTTCGGGCTTCAGTCAAATCTTGCAGTCGAAGGTCGCATGCGGCTGGAAGCGGGATCGCTCGACACCGCGCTTCAGATAGAACGGCTCGATGGGCCCGGCGGAGAGCTCTCGCTGGAGGCCATCTTCGACAACGCCGCAGACCGCCTCGATCTCAATTTCGCGCTTTCAGAGCCACAGAACGGCGTTGTCGCCAACCTTCTCAACATCGAGGGGCGCCCGCCCTTGTCTCTGACACTGGCAGGTTCCGGCCCGGTCGACAATCTCGATTTGACGCTGGCCCTGGCGGCTGCGGGCGAGCCGACCCTTGCCGGCACCGCGCAATTTCGCAGACAGCAGGAAGGGCTCGGTTTCACCGTCGATCTGGGCGGTCCCATCCAGCGGCTGATCCCGGCGCGCTTCCGCAGCTTTTTCGGAGCCGAGACCAATCTCGAAGCGGCAGGCGTTGCCAAGGAGGACGGTGGGCTGTTGCTTCGATCCCTGAACCTGTCCAGCGCCGCGCTCTCGCTGCAGGCCAGCGCCGAAACGGCGGCGGATGGCTTCCTGAGTTCCCTTTCGGTTGACGCCGACATTTCCGATCCGGCCGGACAGCAGGTTGTCTTGCCTGTCCAGGGCGGACAGACATCGCTGCGCACTGTCCGTCTTTCTGCACTCTTTGGGGAGGCCGGCAGTGACGAATGGACTGCCTCGCTCGACATCGAAGACCTGCGGACCGACACCTTTGCCGCGGCTCGCACGACACTCGACTTCAACGGCATTGCTGCGAACCTTTCGACACCCGACCAGCGCCGCATCACCTTCAATGCCGAAGGCGCGATGAGCGGCATCACGTCCGAACGCCCGGAGGTGGCGGAAGCGCTGGGCGAGGCGATCCGCTTCACTGCGAATGGCGCCTGGCAGGCCGGCGAGCCGCTCTCAGTTGAGAATGCCGAACTTGCCGGCAACGGCCTTTCCGCAAGGCTTTCGGGTACCGTCCGTGAATACGCCTTCCGAGGCGACATCGGCCTCGAAGCATCCAGCATCGCACCTTTCTCAGGTCTCGCGAGCAGGAATCTAGGAGGTGGCATCGAGCTGGAGACAACCGGCGAAGTCAGACCAATCAGCGGCGCCTTCGATCTCACGCTGGACGGTACGGCCCAGGAACTGCGGCTGGGGAGCGATGCGGTCGATCCGCTGCTTGCCGGAGCGACGCGCCTTACCGGCCGTGTGGCGCGCACGACCGAAGGCTTCTCGGCGGATGATTTCCGCATCGCCAGCGATCAGATGGAATTCACCGCGGACGGCACGTTTTCCAGCGAAGCAGCCGATTTCCGCTTTGATGCGGCACTTGAAGATCTGGCGCTTATCACCGATCGGGGGCAGGGAAAGCTGACCGCGAATGGTCGAGCGACCGGAAGCGCCGGAGACTTAAGTCTTTCCTTCGCGGCAACAGTACCGGATGGCCGTCTGCTGGACCGACACCTGACCGAAGCCAATATCGGCTTCGAAGGCACGTTGCGGGATGAAGCCCTTGCGGGCAGGATCAGCGGCAACGCCTTCCTGGACGGCACGCGCGCGAATCTGGTGACCGATCTCGCCCTCGCGAACGGCGAGAGACGGCTGAGCGGCATCGAATTCTCTACCCAGGGAGCACAGCTTACCGGCGATATCGCCCAGGACCGCGCTGGTCTCCTCACTGGCGAGATCGCGCTTGACGCCACCGACATTTCGACCGCCGCCGCCCTGTTCCTGGTGGAAGCGACCGGCGCCATCAACGCGCGGGTTTCGCTGGAGCCACGGGAAAATACGCAGCACGCAAGCATCGACGCTTCGATCCGGGAACTCTCGGCCGAACAGCTTTCCTTGCAGAGCGGTGAAGTCGACGCGGCCATAGCCGATCTCTTCGGCGTGCCGGCGGTCCAGGGGTCCCTGCGGGCGAGCGGCCTCAAGGCCGCGGGTATCGATGTGACAACACTCCGCGCAAACGCCGAGACAAGCGGAGATTCTACCAGCTTCTCCGCCGATGCAGCGCTCGCTAACGGCACGGACATAACCGCGCGAGGAGCGCTTGCGCCCGAGAATGGCGGCTATGTGGTGACACTGGACGAAGCGGCGCTCGACCAGACGGGCGTCTCCGCACGCCTTCTGCGGCCGGCGAGGCTAACCGTCCGCGGCGATACGGTGGATTTCGAGCCGGTGGAGCTCGACATCGCCGGCGGACAGCTGACAGCCGAAGGTGAGATCAGCGAGACGCTCGATGTGGCCCTTTCTCTTCGGCGCGTTCCTCTTTCGATCGCCAACACGATCCGGCCGGACCTGGAATTGGGCGGCACGCTCGATGGCCGGGCAATGATCACGGGTACGCGGGCAACGCTCCAAGCCTCCTTCAATCTCAGCGGGCGTGATATCGCCGCAGCGGCGCTGCGTGAAGCCGGTATCGCCTCGTTGGTCGTAGAGGCGACCGGGACAACGCGCGGCGATATCTTGGGCATCGACGCACGCGTATCGAGTCCTCAAGGGCTGAATGCCACGGTGAAGGGCGATATGCCGCTTGCCCAAGGCCAGATGGCGCTCGACATCGACCTGCGGTCCTTCCCGCTGTCTCTCCTCAACAGACGGGTTCAAGGACAGGATCTCGGGGGCACGGTCACGGGCTCCGCTCGCATCACCGGCAGCCCTACCGATCCGAACGCCACCTTTACCACCGAGGTAAGCGGGCTCACCGCCCGCGCCCTCGCTTCCGCCGGCGCAGCGCCCTTGAATGTCACCGCATCCGGTGCCTTTGCCCGGCAACGCGTGACCCTGCGGTCGCTGAACGCTACGGGCCCGGCTGGCCTCTCGGTCTCCGCAAGCGGCCAGATCCCCCTTTCTGGGGGAGGTCTTGCCGTCGACGTGCGCGGCAGCGCCCCGCTTTCCCTTGCCAATCGCCTGCTGGCCGATCGCGGCACCCAGGTCAGCGGAACCGCGACAGCCGACGTCCATCTGGGAGGAAGCCTGGCGGCTCCGGCTGTCTCCGGCACGATTTCGACCGCCGGCGCCAGCGTCGTCGATCCGACGTCCAATGTCCGGCTTACCAACATCGGGGTTGACGCGGGCATTTCGGGAAACACCGTCACCATACGCGCCGCGAGGGCCGCACTTGCAGAAGGCGGCGCCATTTCTCTCTCCGGAACGATCTCGACCAGCTCAGAGGCGGGTTTCCCGGCCAATCTCGCGATCAGGCTGGACCAGGCCCGTTATGCCGACGGCGAGCTGGTGACGGCAACGGTGAACGGAGCGCTGCAGCTTTCAGGCTCCCTCACCCGCGATCCGCTGCTTTCCGGGAACATCGAGCTGGACCGGGCCGAGATCCTTGTGCCTGACAGCTTTGGCGGCACTGCCGCGGAATTGAATGTCCGGCACATCGCCCCGCCGCCGCAGGTGGAGCAAACGCTGGAACGGGCGCGCGCCGATGACGGAACGCCAATGCCGAGCCAGCGGCCCAGCGTCATGCGCCTCGATGTAAGCATCAACGCGCCTGCCCGCATTTTCGTGCGCGGGCGCGGTCTGGATGCCGAACTCGGGGGCGCAGTGAGGGTAACCGGCCCGGTGACCTCGGTGCAGCCGGTGGGCGGCTTCCGCCTGATCCGCGGCCGGCTCGCCATTCTCGGCCAGCGCATCACCTTCGACGAAGGCACCGTGAGTCTGGTCGGCGATCTCGATCCGTTTCTCGACTTCATCGCGCGTTCGGAAGGCCGCGACATCACAGTCTTCATAACGGTGAGGGGGCGCGTTTCGGATCCTTCGATCATCTTTTCGTCCCAGCCGGAGCTTCCTCAGGACGAAGTCCTTGCCCGTCTCATCTTCAACCGCGGGGTTGATGAGCTTTCGCCGCTTCAGCTCGCGCAGCTTGCCGCTGCTGCCGCCGAGCTTGCCGGCGGTTCCGGCGGCGGCTCTCTCCTTGGCGGGCTGAGAAGCGCCGCAGGTCTCGACGAACTCGACATCGTCACCACCGAGCAAGGCAACGCCGCGGTGCGCGCTGGACGCTACATCCAGGAAAACGTCTATCTTGGAGTGGAAGCCGATGCAGGCGGCACGACCCGCGGCACCATCAACCTCGACCTCTCGGAAAACCTGAAGGTGCGTGGCGGTGTGGGGACCGGAGGAGAATCCGACCTCGGCATCTTCTACGAAAAGGATTACTGAGGGTGCCGCGACCCTCCATTTGAAATCCGGACAAAAAAATGCCGGCGTGTGACGCCGGCAAACGGCACGCAATTGTGGGGTTGGGGGGCGGGGGGAGTGCGTGCCGTCGACGTCCAAATGCGCGGCGAAGTGAAAGGTTCCCTCGATTTGAAAAAATCTTCACCACGTTCTTAAAAAAAAATCCAGGCCCAGAAATCGGGAACCGCCCTGCCCTGCCGTGTGTTCGGCCGCACAGAGGTGAAGGAGACCCGAATGGCCCAGGAAACCCTGAAGATTTACCGGCTGGTGCCGGATGCGGTGGAGACCGATCCCAACTGGGACCTCGCTGAACCAGCAGGCGAAGTCGTGGTTCGTGCCCGCTCGGAGGCCGACGCAAGGATCGTCGCAGCTCAAGCGGAAACCGACTTTCTCGATATGCGGACCAAACCGGGGGATGGCGTCTCGACCGGTTTTGCGAGCGTCTTCCGGAACCAGCGGCTCTATCGCGTGATCGAGGATGGCGCCAGCGGCTTTTCCCGCGAAGGTCCGCGTGAAGTGCTGAGCGGACTTGCCCGTCACGATCCTGTGAAGCACGGGGATACTTAATCAGGCCCGGTCCTTGAGTTCGTCTACGCCTTCCTGCTCCGCACAGTGGGCGCAACAGAAGATCGCGTTGTCCTTCTCCACCCCGTGCCCGATGATGCGGCAGCTGCAGTGGGCGCATCGAGGCGCAAGCGCCTCGATGGCACATTCGAAGCTGTCGAATATGTGCCGCTGGCCTGCCACTTCGACGGTGAATGCCTTGTCATAGTCGTTTCCGCAGGTTTCGCACCGAGCCATAGCAAATCTCCCTTTCGTGATCGTGGAGGGAACAGCTAAGGCTCCGTTCTGTTCCGCGAAGCTGTGCGCCCGAAAAGTCTGGCCGAGGCACCGACAGGCGACCTATTGCTCGACGCGCACCCTGTAGACCGTGACCAGGGTTGCCTCGGGAGCCAAGACGTCTGTTAGCCGCCAGCGGATCTGGCGATAATCGGCGGGCGTTGCCGGCACGCGCTTCTTGCTGCCATCCTGCATGGTCACGGTCTTGGAAGCAGGCAGACCCTGCCAGGCTTCACCCTCGATCAGCACCTCCAGATCAGCCTCCTGCGAAACGGAAAGACCGCCTTCCTCGAAAATGGTGTTCGCGGGGATCGGGCCATTGATAACGAGCCCGGCGAGCGGCTCTTCGGACGTATTGGTATAGCGGCCCGTATACTGCAGGAGGTCGCCCGGGGAGGCTGCTTCGGCCGCTATCAGCGTTTCTTCCTTGCTTTCCTCGTCCACCTCCACCCGCTCGACCGAAAGTTCCGCCACGAGCGGTCCCTCGGGATCGTCCTGCGCTGCCGCACCCGAGATCCAGAACGCAAGGCTGGCGGTCAGGAAGGCGGATCTAATCCAATGCTTCATCCAAATCTCCTATTCTTGAAAAGAGCGGCAGCAGCTCTTCTGCCGCTGTCTACGGATTAACGGCCAATCACTCTGTAATTCTGACGCGGAAGCTGACTTCGCCCTCGCTGCCCGCAAGCATCGTGCCCGCGCAGTTCCACCGCAAACCGCCGGCATAACCCTCAGGCACGGAACCGGACGGAACAGCGACCTCACAATTCATCCCCGGCGGAGCTTTCCTCACCAGGATCGGTTCGACCAGGCTCGTATAGGCGGGCGTCGCGTCATAGATCGAAACATCATTGACGGCGCTCGCGGACGGGTTGGTGAAGTTGATCACATATTCAAGTACGTCGCCCGGCGAGCCGGAGCTTGAGGCTGCCAGGGGTCCATCCTCTCCTCCGGTCGTCACATTGCGCACGCGCTTGACCAGCGTGATCGTGCCGTTTCCGCTCACCGTTACGATATCGTGGTTGGTGGCAGTCAGCGTTTTCGAGAGACTGGAAAGCGCCGTCGTGGCAACAAGATCATATGCGAGTTTCGATCCCACCGGGGCGCCGGCCGTGGCCTGAACCAGAACGATAAGGCAGATCTCCTCGCCCGCCTCCACGCCGATCATCACGGTGAGCGGCTTCTCCGCTGCCTCCAGCGCACCGGAGCAATCACCGTCCTCGTAGAGCGTCATGCTGAACGCGGAAGGACCCGGTTCGGCAATTTCATTGGCCAACGCAAAGCTGACCACTCCACTGGTGCTGGCGGTGTATTTGTGGAACAGCGGCACGGAGCCGCCCGCCGCCACAGTAACGGAATTGTCGATTGCAAAGCCGGGCAGAGCGATCATGCCGAAGACGACACCCGAATAGTCGGTCCCGGGCAGGACAGTAAACTGGAAACGGTCGTAGGGATCGGCGATACTGCCACCAGTGTCGCCAGCACTGCCGCTGATGCCGATATGGCCCGTGACGGCCGCCCGCTCTACACAGACGGGCCCCGACAAAGACGGGCCGAGGGGCAAGACGAAATCTCCGTCGGCATTCGTCATAGTCTCGTGATGGACAGTTGCCGCACAATCGGTAAGCTGAACCTTGATCCCGCCGATCCCCACCTCGCCTCCGTTGAGGGCACCGTCATGGGCAGTCCCAGAGCCCGCCCCATTGTCGATGATCACCCGGCCGGAAAGCGTGCGGCCCTCTAGGCTGTTGGTGAAGGTGCAAACGAGATTCGCGCCGGACTTCACATTCTCCGCCGGAATGACCAGCGTCCTGAAATCGGAAAGCGAGCCGATCTGCATCCCGGGCGGATTGCCGGTGGTGGCGGCGTTGAGGTCTTCGCAACGCGCCTGACTAAGCGTCCAGCCTGTTGGCACATCCTCGACAATCTCCGTCGCCACGCCAAAGGCTGAAAGCGGCAGGGTCGGCCCCTGTCTCGCTTGGCCCTCGTTTTCCGTCACAACGACATAAGTGCTGTCAGTGGGGAAGCCATTGGCATTGGCGGCCGAGCCATTGAAGGTGAAGCTTCCCACTCCGCCTTCAGTGACCTTTGCGATGGTCAGCCGCGGCAGCGGCTTCAGGATTACCGTCGATTCATTGTTGACTTCGTTCGGGTCGGGCGATCCAGCGGGTAGTTCAACCTGTGCCGTGTTGACGAGATCGCCGGTAAAATCCTGCGGTACCTCGACGGTGAATGTGAAGGTGACGCTATTGCCCGCGTAAAGTTGTAGGGGCACGTCCTCGATCGCGCCTGTGCCCGTCCCGGCGAAGGAACGCCCCCCACACTTTCCCATATTGGAGGCCGCAAGCAGAGGCTGGCAGGTCCAGCTTGCCTGCGTCGTGCCAGCGGGCAGCAGGTCGGTCAACCTGGCATTGTGGACGCCGAACGGCCCGTTATTGGTGACCGTCATGGTATATACGACTTCCCCGCCGGGCACATAGCTCGTCTGCGTAGTCGTCTTCTCGACGACGAGATCTGCGGGAAACTCGATTGCAGCGGTCGGACACTTGGCGCCGTCGACAGCCGGGAATATGCTGTTGTTGTCCTCCCACCATGCCGTTATCCACCTTACAAACCCTTCGGTGGTGCTTCCTGTGTAGACAGAAGCATTTCCGATGAAGGCATTGTTGGGATCGCCCCAGGCAGCACCCGAGTCGCCGAGTGAGGTCGGTCCCAGATCCGTGACCTCACCCGTATCGGGATTGATCGCGCGGAAATTATTAGTGTTCGAGCTGCCGCTGCCATCGAGGAAATAAAGCAGCCCGTCGTGCCACGCCAGGTCATATGAGGTGTAGAGAGTACGCCCGTTGCTGCTCGTCAATGAGATGGGTTCTGCCCGCGGTCCCGCGACGTCGATGCGGTAGAGGACAGGAGCGGTCCCGCTCCTGACATAGTAGTTGCCGTCCGGATCGAACTCGCCGCCTTCGTAGTGGGCCTGCGGCAGGCCATCCACCGGACCGAGTTCCTGCGCGCTCCAGTCGCTGCCGAAACGCACGAGCACGTTGCTGGAAGACTGGAGCGCGTAAAGGTAGCCGTCCTGCGGATTGAACCCTAGCGCCGTAATGCCGAAAGGATAGCTGTTGTTGACGGCAACGGTGGGCGGATTGGTCGAAATGTTCATCACCCGCAGGAAATTGCTGTGCGACCAGTACAGTGTCGCGTCGCACGCGAACGCAGGCTGCCTCGGAAACAGGGTGACCCTGTCCGTGTTGTTGTCCGGATTCGGGTCCGTCAAGCCCCCGGGGAGCGTGACGGTGGCCTGGTTCTCGAGTGGTCCGGTAAAATCCTCCGGCACAAGCACCGTCATCGTGAACATCACCGAGGCGCCAGCCGGCAGGTCCACCTCGGCGTCGAAAATCGAGCCGGTGCCCGAGGAACTTGCGCATACGCCGGGCAAACCCTCCGGATCTGGCTCACAGGTCCAACTTGCCTCGGTTATGCCGGCGGGGAGCGCGTCGGTCACGAGCGCATCCTGAACCGCGGCGGGTCCGTTATTTCGGACGATGATCGTGTAGGTCACATCCGTTCCGGGTATATAGGTCTGGCTTCCGTTCGTTTTCTCGATCTCCAGGTCGGCATCGCAAGGCGCGTTGCTTGCGAATACGAAGTTGTCGATGAAGAGGCCCGTAGAGAAAGGGCCCGCGGCAACGCTGTTCACGACTTGGATGGTCGCCTCCGTGCCAGCCGCCACAAAGGTGTACCGGTAGGTGCTCCACGTAACAGAGTATTGCGGCGTGTTGGGAATACCGGCATCTCCGTTTGCGATGGCATCAGCTGCCGGCGCCAGCGTTGCGATTGTTATTGGGGTGGAACCTGCTCCGTTCCCCAACTGGATCATTGCTGTCGAATCTGCGCTCGATAGGCCGGAATAGTCGATTGAGAACGTATATTGCTGGCCCGGCACCAATCCTGTGAAGGTCTGTCTGACTGCTGCAGGCGCAGTGCCGAAGAGATCGATGCTCTGCATGCCCTCGCTTGCATTGTTGAAGTGGCGAAGCCTGTCCACGGTTCCGCTGACGATCTGCCAGCCGTCGATCGGCGCGGTACTGGTGCGCCAGACCGCATAGCCGTTTACGTAGGAGGTAACTTCGTCCGCACCTTCCGGAGCGGTTTGAATGTTCGGGGATTCGAACGAGCCATTGTTTGCAAGATTGCAGGTGTTTCCGCCGGGATCGGGTGGGAAGATGAACTGCGTGTTTGTGTCGCTTGCCGTATTGTTCGCGGGGTCGCTGTCGATGATGCCGGCAGGAGGGATGACGGACGCTATATTGGTGAGATCGCCTCCAAAGCCAATCGGCACCGCCATGCTCAACGTGTAGGTGACGGAGGAGCCTGCCGGCAGGTCGGCCGTCGTGCTGATGCCGCCCGTGCCGCCTGATGCTCCGCAGGCGGCCCCGCCCGTTTCGCCGCCGCAGGTCCAGCTCGCAGAGCTGATGCCGGAAGGCAGCGGGTCGCTGATCTGGACGCCGGTCACCGCAACGGGACCGTTGTTGCTGACGATGATGTCATAGTTAACAGTGCCGCCCGGCGTATAGGCGGTCTGACCGTCGTCCTTCGTGATCGCTAGATCGGTCTCGGATGCGAACAGGGAAGCAGAGGCGCAGCTGGCACCGTTCTGGTGGGGAAAATTCACCGCACCATTGAGATCGGCCACGGGAGTGGCCTGGCCGGTCAGGGGATCAAACCTGTAGAGCTCTCCCGCAGGATCCGCATAGCCATATACGCCTTCGGCAGCGCCATACAGCACGAACCCGCCAGTTATGGTCGGCAATCCGGTTGGCCCGATCTGGCTCACCGTGCCGGTCACGGGATCGAGCGCGTGGAGCACGTCGGGGCTGTTCTGGCTGTCGATGAAATAGAGCAAGCCATTGTGCCACGCCAGATCATCCGGGCGATGCCCCGTCTGGGAAAGCGACGGCATCCTCTGGGCCGTCATAGTTGCAAGATCAATGCGGAAAACGGCGCTTTCCCACGGCGGCACGCTCATTACATAGTAATTGCCGTCCGGATCGATGTCGCCGACCATATTGTATGTGGGTACCGTCAAGCCGGAAACCGGCCCTATTTCCCGGCGAACGCCGTCGCTGCCCACGCGGACCAGTATGCCGGTGTTATATATCCCGTAGATGTAGCGATCGGCAGGATTGAACGCGAGCGCGAAACTTGAACCCAGGTCTCCCGCGTAAGACGTTGTCCAGGGATCAGTGGTGTCGTCCCATTCATAAAGCCCGGTGGGATACACGACATTGCTGACATACATGGTCCGGTCACAAGCGGGAAAAGGAACCGCCACCGAGGATTGCAGCGTGACGCTGGCTTCGTTGTTGGCCGGCACCGGATCCGTCCAGCCGTCAGGAGATGTCACCGTGGCGGTGTTGGTCAGCGCTCCCGTGAAACTCGCGGGCACAGGCACCGTGAGTGTGAAGGTGACATGGCTGCCGGGCGGGAGGTTGACCGGCACATCCGTGAGCTGCCCGGTTCCGCCGGTCACGACGCAGGTGCCGGCTTCGGGATCTGCCGCACCAGTCTCGTGTTCGCAGATCCATTGCGCATCGTCCCCCAGCCCAGCCGGCAGAATGTCGCTCACCAGCACTCTTTGGGCGCCGAACTGACCGTTGTTTTGGACATGGATCGTGTAGACGACGTCTTGTCCAGGCTCGTAGTACTGGCTGGGGCTCGTCTTTTCGACCGCAAGGTCGGTGGAGAAGTTCAGCGGCGAGGTCGGGCATTTGATGCCACCCGGCAAGAGGTACTGGGGGCTATCTCCCGTCGCAATGCGCGTGGCGAACCCGGTTTGAGTATCGAACTGGTAGAAGCCGTTGACAAGGTATTCCTGACTGATACCGAACACACCATTACTGGCACCGAACATCGCCCCCATATGTGTTCCGTGCCCGGTCGGCCCCACGTCCCGGATTGCTCCCGTAGTAGGATCGATCTCAAAGAGAGCGTACACGGATCCATTGTATCCGGATGCGTAGAGAAAACCGTCATGCCAAGCCAAATGTATCAGGTTGGCTGTATTGGGAATCTGCGAAACAACGGCTCTCGTCGCCAAGTCGACACGATAGATGGGCGTGCCGGCGCGCGCGGTGTAAAGCATGCCATCTTCGGGATTTATGGTCCCGCTGGAAGGCGGAAATAATACTGGCAGACCGGTAATGGCTCCCAGGACTTGTGGAACACCGTTACTCCCAACGCGAACAAGATTACTTCCGACCTGATTGATGTGCTGTACTGCATAGATGTAATTGTCGACCGGATTAAAACCTGGCGCGCTGTATGTGATGGTTCCCTCGCCGAGCAGATCAAGGGCGAAGGGATTCATCGAATCGTCGAGCTCGTAGAGGCCTGTTGGCGCGTCGGAGGTGCTGGAGCCGCTCACATACATCGTGCTGGCGCAGCTTGAAAACGGAGGCTGCGCCTGTTGCTGCTGAAGCGTCAGCGTGGCGGAATTGTTCGCCGTGTTCGTATCCTGTACTCCCGCAGGAGCGGCAATCGTGACGTTATTGGTGAGGTTGCCGGAGAAGCCCGCCTGCACCGTGGCAGTCAGCGTGAAAACGGCGGACGAGCCGGACGGCAGGCTCACCCTGGCACCTGTTATCGATCCGCTCCCGTTTGGTGCAGCGCACGTTGCATCGCCGGAGGTTCCGCGCAGGTCGGGCGTGCAGGTCCAGCTTGCGTTCGACAGGCCAGGAGGCAGCGGATTGTTCATTTCCGCGTTCTGGACGTCGGACGGACCCTGATTGCGAACGGTGATGCTGTATTCCACGGGCTGCCCCGGCACATAGCCGCCGGCATCGCTCGTCATCGTGACCGCTAGGTCCGCAGCGAGGGAAAACAGCACGGCGGTGGGACAGCTGGCTCCATATTTCCAACCGTCGACGTCGACGGCCGACGAATTGAGTGCCACCACCGGCGTTGCCGAACCGTTGGTTGTATCGAACCGGTAGAGGCTTCCTTGGGGGTCGGCGAAACCATACACGCCGTCGACACCGCCATAGAGGGCATAAAAGCCAGGTGGCAGGCCGATCGGCCCGATCTCCTCTACCGTGCCCGACAAGTCGACCGCAAAGAGGGTGTCGGGGCTACCGGCAATGAAATACAGCCGATTGTTATACCAGGCCCCGTCGTCGGTTACAGGTATCTCTTGGCTGAGCGGAACCCTAACACCTGTTCTGGTCGAAACATCGATGGTGAAGAGATATGCGCTGGTTTCAACTGCAGCGCGAGGTCGCACGAGGTGATAATTGCCACTGGTATCGAAATCTGCAGCACCGCTCCAGGAAATCAGACCTCCCTCGACCGAAATCGCACCGAGATCCTGAACGCCGCCGCTGCCTATGCGTTGCAGGCGGCCGTCGGCATAGATCGCATAGAGATAACCGTCGGCGGGGTTGAACGAGAGTCCGGGTAAAGAACCCGTGTCGAACAGATGAATCGAGGTGAACGGCTGACTGGAGCGATTCCACATATAGAGAGCCGGAGGAAACGGGACGTCGTCAAAATACAATGTCTCGTTGCAGAGGAACGGCTGTCCCTGTGCAAATGCACCGGAACTGAAGCCTGAGAGGAGCAGCGTGGCTGTATAGATGACCCATCTGCTGGCGCGATGAAACGCGCCAGCAATAATTCGGGACAGGCCGCGCGGTGATTGCTTCATGAGCGTTCCTCAGCATCCAGCAAAATTCCAAGCATGAGACGCAATAGGCACGCCCGGCGCTTGAATATGAAATAAGCCGGAGCTGAGTCAGGACGGCGAGGTCCTTACATCAAAAAGGGCGGCCTCAACGACCGCCCCTGAAGCAACGCGACGGTCCCGCATCACTTGAAATGGACCGGTGCGGAGGGCGGTTCGGAGACGGCCTGCGGTGCTGTCTGGCCGCCGGCCGGAACCGTAAGCCCTACGCGGTCGAAGAAACCCCAGGCTGCATCGTCGAGCTTCATCGTGAATCTTACATACGGACCCGTTTGATAGATTTCTGAAACGCTCTCGGCATCGACCTCGCTCCAGTTGTAGCCGACCGACAAAAGCGTGTTCTCCATCGGCACGAAGCCGATCTCGCCCCCGAGACCCGCATACGACTTTTCTTTGAATACGTCGTAGAAGACCGGAGCGTTTGCGCCGAGACGAAGACGGAGATTGTCTTGGATCATGAAATCCTTCTCGAGGCCCAGTTGGGCGAGCAAAAGGAAAGTCTCGGCCGAAACATCGCCAGTCGCCTTCTGCTGATATTGGCCGGCCTGCTTGGCGGTGAGTTTCAGATCGGCGCCGACGGCGAGAGATCCGGCCGCCGACCAATATCCGGTCGTCGTGCTGATGTCGGTGACAAAATCGCGATCGATCCGCAAGCCGCCCATGAAGAGCGCGTCCAGGCTCTCGCCCTCGGGCCTGAGCGCCGCTCCCCCGCGGAAATGGTCGCGCAGGCGCCGATCGCCATCTGTATCCGCCCATGCGAAACGGTTCTCAAGCGCCCATGTCCAGTCGCCGAGACGCTGGCTCCAATATTGCTGCTGATAGACGGTATAGCCACCGTCCCGGAGAGAGACTTCGCTCGTAAGCCCCAGTCTGGCGGTACCTTCATTGAGTTCGGCCAGGTAGCCGGCGGCCAGCGATGTCTGCGGCGAGTTGTCGGCGTTCCTCCCTCGTGCGCTGTCCCAGAAGCTTCCACGTAACGCGTAGGGCTGAAAGTGCTCGACGCTGGCGTAGACGCGCGCGTGCTCGCCGCGGTCCCATTCGCCCCTGAGGCCGCCGGCAAGTCCGGTCTGGGAGCCGCCACGGGCCTCGGAGAAGGACGAAATCCTGTCGGAGATGCGATATTCCGCACCGACCTTCATGGTGGCCCTCATGCCATCCTCGCTGGAGAAGTCGATAAACTCGGACCCCGAGCTTGCCCAGTCGGCGCTGGCATAGAGCTTGAGGCGCTCCGTGGTCTGATGCGAAACCTCCGCCAGGCCGCGCAGGTTCGTCGTGTCGGTGAGATCGCCTTCGATCTCGCCCCTGAGCGCAAGGCCGGGAAAACGGGACGGACGCCATTCGCCGCCCAGGACCGCAGAAGGGACGTTGCGGGTCTCGTCCTCCCCGGAGCGGCTGTGCAGATAGCGAAGCCCGGTCGTGGCGGTGAAGTCCCGGCCGAGCGACCATCTGGCAAGCCCCTCGGCGCCCCAGCGCTCGTTGCCGGTCGCGGTCTCCCGGTCGTACAGCACCGATGTCCTGAGGCCGAAGCGGGGGGTGAGACGCAGATCTGCTTCCAGGCTCGCCTCCGTGCGCCCCGATTGGCTGCTCGACGACGTGCCTTCGAGGAAGCCCGCTTCCATGTGGGAAGCACGCGCACGCAACGTCACGCGATCGTTGGAGACCTCGTAGGCCACCCTGCCCGCAAGACCTTCCTCCTCCAGCCGATCGACGCTCTGGGCCATCTCTATCTCGGCCTTGCCGTTCTTGCCGAGGTCGATGGCCGCATAGGCTGAGCGCATGGTGCGCCGGTCGTCGTAGATCTCATCGGCATCGGAGTGGATTTCGCGATAGCCGACTGCCAGATGATCGCTCACGCGATAGCGCAGCTCTCCAGCATAGATCCAATAGGATTCCTGCTCGCCTTCAAGCTCGTAGGTGACGCGGATGAAATTCGGATTGCCTTCGTCATCCAGGGCCGGAACGGGCGAGGTGAAAAGGATGGCTTCGGCGAAATAGTCAAGGCGGTAATCGGTGAAACGCGCAAGCGTTGTGCTTCTCACCACGGCCGATGGCTGGCGGCGATCGCGGGTGACCACCTCGACGCGCTCCGAACCTTCCACATAGCCCGACAGATCGAGGTCATAGGGCCCCGAAAGTCCTTCCGCTCGGAATTCCCGGATCGCTCGATTCTGGTCGGTGCGGCCGGCAAAGAGATTTATGGTGACGGGCCCGCTCTCCAGATGCGCCTGCGCGCCGGTCAGGAGACGGGAATACGAGCCGAGCTGGAACTCGCTCGCCTGAGGGGCGATGTTGACGTCGCCATACAGGATGTAATTGAGGCCCTTCTCCACCTTGACGTAAAGTTGCGTCTTGGACTGGGCATCGAATCCGCGCTCCGAGGCGTCGCCATAAACAGGATAATAGCGCTCCGGGTCAATGTCGCGGAAAAGGCGCTCCTCGGTGTTACGGTCGCTTTCGTAGCGCAGCGTGAGCAGCGCATCGCCCCTGACTTTTCCCTTGAGGTACAGAGCCCCGCGCACACCCGTCGCCACCTCGCCGAATTCATCGAGGTCCTCAGTCGAGACGTCGCCATCCCTGAGCCGTACCGCGCCATCGACCACGCCGACGATTACCTGCTCGGTATCGTCGGGCAGAAGCTTGATCTCCGTTTCGAAGCGGCCGAGGCTGTTGCGCACGGCAATCGTATGGCCTCCGGCGAGCGCCGGCGGATAATAATCGATCAGGGCCTCGCCGCGATCGATGAACACCTGAAGGCCTGGTTCGGTATCGCGGATGTCGTCCGCTCCCCATTCCCCTTTTGGGCCGGCCTCGAGCGTCACATCCATCGACGCAAAGGTCGGAAGACCGTCCGCATCGACGAGGCGCATCAGCACGGGAATCGGCGAAGCCGGGTCGGCAGTGGCAGCGGGCGGCGCGACAAGCTCGATCCGCACCGGATTGCCCGGCGCCAGCACCTCAATTTCCTTGCGCTCGCGGACATTGCCGAAGGGATCGGCGAATGTGAGCTCCAGCCGGTTACGCCCGCCCTGCAGCCGAACCGCGACATATTCGATTGCCTGAACGCCGCCTCCATCGAAAGCCACGCGCTGGCCGATCTGGCCGTCACCCACCGGTTCGCCGTTGACGTTCAACCCAAGCCGCCCCTCGGCGGGTCCCTTGACACGGATCGAGATCACATCGTCGTTGAGGAGGTCATCCGCGCTCAGGTCGAGAAAGGCGAGTTCCGGCGAAAGCTCGCGGATTTCCGCCTCCAGGTTGCGGGAGCGCTCCAGCTTTAGCGGCTTCCTGTCCGCTCCGGCCGTTGGAACAGGAGCGCCTGACCGCCCTTCCTTGAAGATGATCTCTCTCGCCGTGGCCTGCATGGCCTCACCATTTTCGGCGATAGTCTCCTGCGCGTAATCCACCCACTGGTCGCCGAAGGCGGGACGGTCCGCAAACCACTCGTTACTGCGGCCCATCTTCGACGCATACGCATCGGCGCGCTCTTCAAGTTCGGCAAGAACAGCCTCCCGCTCGACGCCAGGCTGCGGGGCAAGCGCGAAATATTCACTCGCCACCTCCCCCGGCATCAGCCGGATGAGCCGGCTCTGGGGGCTGAGCATGTCGCGCGTCGAGGTCGGTTTGAGGTGGACCGTCAGTGGAAGCGTGCGCACCGAAACGGCAGCGGCATGCGCCTCCGGCGAAAGGCCGGGCATCGAATATTTCCCTTCGGCGTCCGTGACGACACCGGCGCCGTTTTCGAAATAGATCTTCACACCGGGGACGCCGGGCTCCATCCTTTTGCTCCCGTCCGGGTGGAAATAGTGGTCCTGGATGCCGTTGTCGTTGAAATCGACGTAGACCTTGCCGAGGACCACGCCCTCCTCGCTGAACACGCCGCCCGTGCGCCGCACCCGCACGACAGCACGCGCATCGTTGGAGCGCCCTCGGGCGTGATTTAGTCCGCCCTCGGCATAGGCGACGTTTGCGAGCTTGCCGCTCGCCATGGCATCGACCTGGGCCATGTAGGTGAGTTTGACGGTCTCGTTGCTGCCGATCGTGCCGATCGGGAAAACGAGGTCCGCATCCTCGCCTCCCGAAGTGGTGATCCGTGCTCCATCGATCTGTGCGGTGTCTTCGATATAGGCGATACCTTCCGGAAGGCGGTCACGGATGACGACATTCACCGCCGCCTGATCGGAGTTGTTGGCCAGTTGCAGCGTATAGGTCAGGATGTCGCCCGGCGCCGCCTCGTCCACGTCTACCGATTTCTCCAGCTCCAGAGCGTTTATGCTGCTGGCATCGAGGGGTATGTCGATGCCGGCGAAAGCGTCTTGCGCTGTGAACGGAAGGCCAAAGGATGCATCGCGCAGCACGTTGCGACCCCATCCCGGGAAAGAGGTTCGCACGGAAGGAAACACCAGCCCTTCGGGAGGGAGAACCTGGATGCGGTATGGCTCCCCTTCCGCCACGGCACTCAGGACGTAGAACCCGTCACTGTCGGTTAGGCGGCGCTCGATTTCCGCGCCTGCGCCATCATAGACGATCACGGTCGCACCGCTCACTTCGGCGTTGCTGAGCGAATGAAACACGACGCCGCCAGGGTTGATACGCAAGGTTGCCGCTATCGGCGGGCCGCCGCAGCTCACGCTGGCATGGGCAAGGGTGTTCCTGTCGCCGGAGAGCACGCCATCGCCGTGAACGGCCGGCAGCACGCGCTGCACGGGAACAAACGGGCTCGTGAATATGCCCGTGTTGCCTCCTGTTTCAGTGACGGTGATCTTCTCCAGGTCGCCCTCCGGATGGGTGGTGACACTGATATCCATCGTGTCGAATCCCGGCGTCACATTGCAGGCGGAGGCGCTCAGCCGCATGCGTATATTGGTGTCGAGCCCCGTCGCCGAAATCTGCGAATCCTCGGAGTCGAGGAATTCAAGCTGCGCGCCGGGCCCCTTTACCGCTGTGCGGACGGAGTTCGAATTGAGTTCGATCAAGCCTGACGCGGCGTGCTGCCAGGTCGAACCTGTGTTGGAGATGACACCGCTGGATGCGTTTTCCGAAACGGTGACTTCGAAGCCAAGGTTTGCAGAAAAGCTTACCGGGTAGTCGCCGGGACGAAAGAAGGCGACGGCGTCGATGCTGGACAAATCCGGCGGCGCAGAGCTGGTATAGGTGTGGGTCGGCTGTCCGGCGACATGGTAGAGGCTCAAGAAGCCGCCGGTCGAGACGAAGCGGGAGAAACGGGTATTCAGCGGTATGGGGTCGCGGACGAGCACGCCCGAAGCGGACACTCCGTCGATCGATACCGGCGTGCCGTTGATGCTGCCATAGGCCGGAACCGCGTTCATGCCGCGGTTTCGCAGGCGCAGTTCGTACCGCAACGTTCCATTCGCCTCCACCTCGTCGAGGCTGGCGGACTTCTGAAGCGCGAGCCCCGTGCTTGAGATGATCGCCGATCCCGTTGCAGAGCCGGCCGCGGCGCCATCCGCCGCGCCGAACCGCAGCTGCGCGGTCATGGCGTCGGAGAGGACTGGCGGTGTTCTGAAGTGAACGATGAAGGAGCGCTCGCCACCGACAGGCAGATCGATCGGATCGCCGAGGTTCAGCTCCGGCTCGCCGGGATCGGCAATTCCGTTGCGATTCTGATCAAGGACGACGGAGGTATCCGTCAGGTCGTAATCGTCGCCCGTCAGCTGATCGAGAGCCACGGACGGACGAAGCTGCGTGTTGCCGGTGTTGCGCAAATGGAAGACGAACTGCCCGGCAGAATCGGGAGCGAGGTGAACGATTTGATCGGAGATGACGTCGAGCGCGCTCACCGGATTGATCCGGATCGCCACCACATTCGTGGGGACCGATTCGTAGGAACCTAGCCGGGTATTGAAATATGAGACATGGGCTTGGTTTTCGACAAGCGCACCCGCCGGCGGAGGGGCGGCGTCGGCCTTGGCGGCTAAAGGCACCAGCGCGGCAAGGCACAGAAAGATCTTACCGAGCTTTATTCGGCTCAATCCCGTCATATCAATCTCCACTAGAGCTCCGCGGCTTGGCCGCACCTCTTCAGACAGGCTCGCGCAAAGCGCGCCCCGGCAGGGGCCGGCGAAGAGACACCACGATCATTGCGTTGCTGGATAGGGCGAGCGGAGAGCGTCTCTCCGCCCGCCATTGTCGACTGCTACTCGCTGATCTGGACGCCGAACGTGAGCGTCGCGACACCGCTCGGCTGCAACGTGCCGTGGGTGGAGCGAACCGGGCCCGTGGAGCCGTTGAGGGCCGGGTCGATCTGGGGATTGTCACCACCCGTTGCCGTGGCCGCGGTCGAAAGCGCGGTATAGGCGGGCACCTCGTCGTCGATCTGCACGTTCTCTGCGTTGTCCGATCCCGTATTGGTGGCGGTCACGCGGTAGAGAATGCAGTCGCCCGGATCGGCGGTCATCGCCGCCTGAGTGAAGGCGGCATCTTCGGTGCCGTTGCAATCGGCATCCAATGCCTGTTCCTTGACGACTTCCAGATCGCCGGAGACTAGCGTCACCGTTTCCGTCACCTTATTGTTGGAGGCGCGGGTGTCGCCGGTC
>Ga0164243_10003653_pt1 | contig 24569 bp, 20 predicted proteins | sample OricompcompostOP_FD_108781 | JGI IMG/M metagenome (GOLD analysis project Ga0164243, IMG submission 108781) | Organic Plus compost microbial communities from Emeryville, California, USA - Original compost - Organic plus compost (OP) | ecosystem: Engineered > Solid waste > Mixed feedstock >...
CGGCGTTCCTTGAAGTAGCTGTTTACGTCATACGCACCCTGTACGCGGAACTTCAGCCCATCCAGCAGTCCGGATAGATTCTGGTTGAGGGCCAGGGTAGCCTTGCCTTTGAACAGTTGGTCGGTGGCTTTACCCGTCCGGTTGATCATCACGTACGGCGATGAACGGTCGCCCAGGCCACGGCCGGGAAGGAGGCCGTTGGAGTAAACGGTCGGGATGGTAACCGGTGTGAGCCGCGACTGCGTACCCCAGATGTAATCGGTATTGGCTACACCCGGTTGATCCAGCCGCGACAAGAAGCCGTCGGATCCAAGGAAAACTTCCGTGGTTTTCGTCAGGTTCAGGTTAAGGTTCACCCGGTAGTTATAGGTATTGTAGCCGACGTTGGAGCTATAAACGCTGTTTTTGTCGACTTTGTAGGCTGCTGTTTCGGAATTACCGCCCAAACTCAGGAAGTAGCGGGCTACCTCGCTGCCGCCCCGGCCGCTCACATAATAACTTTGGCGCCAAAAGTTTCTCCGGAGAATTTCATTCTGCCAGTTGACGTCCGGATACATGTCGGGGTCCAGGCCGTCGCGGATGATGCCCATTTCCGTTTCATTGTACAGCGGTGCCTCACCGCGCACCACACTGGCTTCGTTGGCCAGTTGGGCGTATTCATACGCACCCAGGTATTGCGGAAGGCGGTTGAGCCGCGAAAGGGTGGTATTCGCCCGCGCCGTGATCTGGATCCGGTCGACAAGTCCGCGCTTGGTAGTCACCAATACCACGCCATTTGCACCGCGTACCCCGTAGACAGCCGTTGCCGACGCGTCTTTCAGGATGGAAAAGCTCTCGATATCGGCGGGGTCCAGCGTGTTGAGGTCGCCCTCCAGGCCATCGATAAGCACCAGGGCGCTGCTGTTGGCTCCAAACGTACCGATACCGCGTACCCAGAATTCGGCGAGGTTGCGCCCGGGTTCGCCGCTGGTCTGCATGGATATCACACCCGCCGCCCGTCCACCGAGCAGGTTGGTAATGGACGGTGCCGGACTCTGAAGGTCTTTGGTATCTACGGTGGTGATGGCACCCACAGAACTGATCTTCCGTTGCGAGGTCCCCAAGCCAACCACCACGACCTCATCAAGGGATTCGCTTTTGTCTGAGAGGGTCACGGTGAGGTTGGCCGCGGATTCAACGGCAACGTGTTCGAACGATTCATATCCCACGGAGGAAAACACCAACCGGTCTCCATAAATTACGTTGATGCTGAACTTTCCGTTGGCGTCCGTGGTTGTCCCTGCGGTAGCCTTGTCCTTAACATAAACGGTTACATTAGAGAGGGGCTCTCCGTCTTGATTGACCACCGTACCGGCAATCGCCAACTCCTGCTGCTGTGCAAGAGTGTCGGAAAACGGTACGAGCAACGCTAGTATGCACAAAAAATGAATGATCTTCATTGGTTAAGTCGTTTAATTATTCGATAACTAATTTCCGGATCCGCGCATTTCCCCAGTCGGCGATGTAAATCTCTCCCTGTTCGCTGACCGCTACGCCCCAGGGGCTTTTGAACTGCGATTCAATCGGTCCGCCATCCCGGTAGCCGGCCACGCCCGGCTGGCCCGCTACGGTGCTGACTACACCGTCGGCCGACAACATACGGATGCAGTGGTTGCCGTAGTCGGCAATGAACATGTTCCCGTCGTTGTCAAATTTGATGTCTTTCGGCACGTTGAAGACCGCATCTTCAACCGGACCGTCGCGGAAACCGCTTCCGCCGGGTGCGTTGATCCGCTTGAAACCGCCCGTACCGTTGGGATCACGTAAGTCCAGCACCATGATGCCCTGCCGGAATTCAACGGGCGACGCATTGGAGTGGAGCGTGATGTAGAGTTCCCAGGGCTTTACCGGATTGATGGCCTGTCCGTATTGTGAGCCATAAGGCCCCTGGTGCACAATCTCAGCTTCGTACGTGTCGGGGTGGATTTTGGCCACCTTGCCATCGCGGAACCGCGTATACAGATAGCCATCATACGGGCAGTAGGTTACGAAGTTGGCGTAGCGGTCGGCCCATACGATGGAATTGTAATCCGTCTCAGAAAAGAAGGCATTACGCTGGCGCGGATTCCACGCTTCCCGGGGGTCAAAGGAATAGAACACTTCCGGAACGGATTCGTGGGAAACCGTAACCACGCCTGTGGTGCGGTCCACCGTGATTCCATTGGAATAGGGGTTGGGACTGGATGGGGCCTGGTAAAGGGCCGTGACAATGTTTTGCTGCTCATTGATCCGGGCCACGCCGAAGGAGCCGCCATCCCGCCATGACATGAACAGGTTGCCCTCGGCATCCAGTTCCAGGTACTTACCGTATACCTGGGCCGTCATCAGCGGACCCTCCAGAAAGGCCGTTTCGCCATTGCCGGTGACGGTGGTTACCTGGGCCTGCGCCGTATAGGTGAACGTCTCGTCGTAGGTGGCGGACTGTTCCCCGATCACCACTCTGATTGTAGGATTCTCTCCCGGAAGGCGGGGTACAATTGCATAGATACGGTTTCCGCTGGAGGAAACCACCGCAGCCTGCTTCTCGTTGAAGTACACTTCAATCTTGCTGGCATCGGTCCCGAAATTCTCACCGTCCAACAGGACCTTGTCGCGGGCGCCACCCTCGTGGGGCGAGAAGGAGGTTAACACAATGGGCTGGTTGGGATTGTGCTCATCCCGCTGAATGGGCTCTTCGCTTTTGCAGGCAAACAGAAGAGACAGGACACACAGCATACACAAAAGTGAATAGTAGTGTTTCATGGCATATTTAGTTAATTTTTTATGGACCGTTACGGCTGCAATAATGAAAGTTTATTGTTTGCTTACTGTTATTCGTAGGTTACGATCGTGTGAAGCTTGCGGATACCCTCCGCGCGTCTACACCGGCGGATGGCACAGTTTTCGGATAAATCGGCTGCTCATAGTTTTATGGTTAGTTAAATGTATTGGTTTGGAACCTGACAATATTTGTATTCCTCAGATTTCGTAAGCAAATATAATGAAACAAAAACAAAACAAACAAAATAAAAAGAAAATTAATGAAATAAAAAATCCGCTATTCGGTTATGAACGAAGCGGAATATGCAGATTTACGAAACGTATGATGTGAAAGTGGGTACCGGGGAGGCTAGTTCGCCAGCAGGTAGGTTTCGGCGGTCTTGCGGAATCGCGTAAGCTGGGATTCGATCCAATGATCGTCTTTGCCGAGTTCCGCGGCCATCAATTGAGCCACTTTTGGGGCCATTTCCAGCGCGGCGGCGGCATCGAGGAACAGGATTCTCAGCCGGCGGGCCAGAATGTCTTCCACCGTCCGGGCCATCTCATGGCGTGCTGCCCAGATGACCTCGGCAGCCAGGTGGTCGAATTTCGCGTGAAGTTTTTCCTGCCAGGCCGGGTCGGTGCCTGCTAAATACTGGATTTTGGGCGCATCGCTGCCATACACGCCCCAATGGCCCGGTTGCGTCTCGCGGGTATGGCCATGGATTTTAATGGATGTTGTCGGGCAGGGGATGGGCTGGATTCCGCCAACCTGCAGCACCTGATCCACGGTATCTTCGGCCATTTTACGGTAGGTGGTCCATTTGCCTCCAGTGATGGTGATGAGTCCGGAAGCGCTGATGATCAGCTTATGGCTTCTCGAAATCTCTTTCGTGGAGCCGCTTTCCGTGGCGGGTGCGGCGAGCGGCCGGAGCCCGGCGAAGACGCTTAGTACGTCCGTCCGCGTCGGTCTGTTCGTAAAATAGTTCGAAGCTGTATCCAGTATAAAGTCAATCTCTTTGTCGGTAGCGCGGGGCTCCAGCGAATGCTGGTCTACGGGAATATCGGTGGTTCCCACCACCAGGTGGTTATGCCAGGGGACGCCGAAAAGGACACGTCCGTCACTTGTTTTGGGAATCATTAATGCTTCTTTTCCACCTATAAATGAGCTGTTTATGACAATGTGTGTGCCCTGGCTCGGTTTTACGAGCGGTTTGTGGTTGCCGGTATCCATCCGCAGGATGTCGTCAACGAAAACGCCCGTTGCGTTAACAACGGCCCGGGCCTGTACACGGTAGCTTTTGCCGGTTTCCTCGTCTACAAAGCAGACACCGTTGACCCGGCCCGATTCCGATTTCAATACGTCCGTAACGCGGCAGTAGTTAATGACAGCGGCACCGAAGGCAGAAGCTGTCCGGGCCAGGTTGACCGCCAGCCGTGCATCGTCAAACTGGCCGTCAAAATAGCGTACACCGCCTTTTAGCCCGCCCGGCTTCAGGAAAGGGAAGCTTTTCCGGACTTCTGTTCTGGAAACAAACGTAGACTTCCCGATGCGCCACTTGCCGGCCAGCCAGTCGTACAGTTTAAGGCCGATCAGGTATTTCCATTTGCTGAATATAGAATAACAGGGAATGACAAACGGTTGCGAATGAGCCAGGTGGGGCGCATTGCTGAATAGGATCCCGCGCTCCCGCAATGCCTCATGCACTAATTTGACATCGCCCATGGCCAGGTACCGCACTCCGCCATGGACCAGCTTGGTGCTCCGGCTGGAAGTGCCTTTCGCGAAATCATGCTGTTCCAGCAAAAGCGTTCTCAACCCCCTCGCGGCCCCGTCAACGGCCACGCCCAGCCCGGTGGCTCCGCCGCCGATCACGACCAGGTCGAACCGGGAATCTTCATGAACTTGTTTCAGAAAGGAATCGCGATGGAAAGGATGGGGCTGCATATAGGTGTTTTCTGTAACTCAATAAATCAATTGTGTAACATTAGCAAAAGTAAATGAAATAAAACATAATAAAAAGAAAATATTGAAAACTATTCTTTCGCATCCAGTGAGTTTTTTCGAAAAATCGTTATTTTCGCTTTTAAACTATAGTCTATGAATAGTGTAGAACGCCATCGGGCGATACTGGCACAATTGAAAGAACACGGATCCGTCAATGTGCTGGAGCTTTGTAAACAGTTGAAAGTTTCATCGGTCACGATCCGAAAAGATTTAAAGATGCTGGAAGACCGGCAGTTGCTGTTCCGGACGCACGGCGGTGCCACACTTATCAATCCATATACGATTGACCGTACCGTTTTTGAAAAGGAAAAAATTCAGACGGCCGAGAAAACGGCCATCGCACGGGAGGCCGCCTCGCTTATTGCGGCCGACGATTCCATTATCATAGCGTCCGGCACCACGGTTCAGGCGATGGCCCGGGAGATTCAGCCTGCCGGAAACCTCACCGTGGTCACCTCCGCGTTGAACGTTGCCGTACAGTTGATTAAACATCCGAATGTGGAGATTTTGCAGCTCGGCGGTATCCTTCGCAAAAGTTCCACATCGGTAGCCGGCATGTATGCCGAACAGATCTTAGCTGATTTTTTCTGCAGCAAGTTGTTTCTCGGAGTCGACGGCATCGACCTGGAATTTGGGCTTACGACCACCAATGCACAGGAGGCCCACCTAAACAGGAAGATGATGCAGGTTTCTCAAAAGGTCATCGTGCTGGCGGACTCCACCAAGTTCGGCAAGCGCGGCTTCGGCCGCATCTGCGGTATTGAAGAGGTTGACTATATTATTACCGACAACGGGGTTTCCCCGCATACGGTGACCGCCCTGGAAAAGCTGGGCGTAAAGGTTACCGTTGTTTAGCGTATAACCGGCCGAGATTGTATTGCAGGGAAAACTGTTGCTGGTTATCCATAGCGCCGGGCGTAAAGTGGAAACTCAGGGTGAACTTGCCTTCCAACCCCTTGTATTCTAGCGGCTTCCAGCCCAGTTCCAGCCGGTTATAAAAACGCGCCGTGTAAAACCGGTCGCCGTAGGCTACGTCCATGCCTTTTCCCGTGTACAGCGTATTCGCGACGAAAATTTTGCGATGTTCGGCATACAGGTGGGAAATAAATCCTTTCGGCACCCGGAAATCATACACACCCCGTAACCGGTCGTAACCCACCATCCCGCCGGCACTGGCATTCAGCGAATCCAGAAAAACCAACGGCGTAAGATCCAGTCCAAGCTGCAAAGCCGTTGCACCGTTATCCCGCACCGGCATTTCGTTTTCGTCGGTATTGTTTTTGCGGCCGGCATCGTGCCACAGGGTGATGTGATGCGTGAAATACCCGATGCCGAACGTGACACGCCCTGAAATGCCCACCATAAATTGTTCGCGCTCGATTTCTGTTTGGCGGCTTGTCCAGTCAATCCATACCTGCTGGTGGAACCTCCGCCCGTTATAGCGCCATAACATCCCTTCGATGTTGGGCCGGTAATAGTCTAACGTGTCGTTGAGCAGGGCCCGTGGGTATTCGTTGAGGAGATCCCTGCGCGGAAACATGCCGATATAGAAATCGTGCCCCGCCTGCCTGTAATTGTAATAGACAGTCGGTATCAGCTGTTCCGCCGTAGTACCCTTGGAACCAAATTCGTGCAGGAAATTGACGCCCGCGTGCAGGAAATGGATGCTGTCAAGTGAAAGATGGATCTCCGGGGCGATGCGCGCCCCAAGGATAGACTGTGAATACCGGCCGGATTTGGCGTATTCGCGGTTATCCGCAAATCCGTGGAAATGCACGTTCCAGCCGAAGTCCTGTGCATATACGCAGATGGCGGATAATAGGATGCCGATGAAAACGAAGAGTCGTCTGATGAAAGCCATGCGATTAGTTTGCTAGAATGGTAAGGGGTATCTTTTTGCTGTTCCGTGACCCGCTGAAGGGGGTCGTACGGATGGAAAAAATCAATACGTAGTCACCGGGCACCTCCGGCATGCGCAACGTCGTGGACAGGGGAGCTGTCTCGCCGGGCGGGATCCGCAGGTTTCGGTAATTTCCGGGTATCTCCCGGAAATCGCCCTGATCGTAAATCTGCTGTGTGAAGCCGTATTCGATGAAACACTTCCATTTTCCGGTATTTGCAAACGAGATGGTATCGGCGTAGGGGTTGTGGATCTCCAGGTCCACGCGCTGGAGGGTGCCCGCCCCGACACGCCGGGCCATACCTTTCGCCGTGATGGCTACTTTTTGGTAGGTCCGCACCGAATCGATGTGCGTGAGGTACAGGATGCCGCGGTTGGTTTCAATCGAGTCCTGCACGAGCGTTTCGCTGTGGCGCGTGAATGACGCAAAATAAGCCGGTTTATGGCGCAAGCTATCTTCAATGGGCCAGTAGTCGTACTGCGTTTTCCGGTAGGTGCGTGCGTTGTAGGAGAACCCTTTTACGCTCTGTGTGACAAAATTGTAGTTGGAGATATCCTGGAACCCATTGTCCATGATCAGCCGTTCTTCGCCGATCGCCTCATGAATCTGCTGCGCAAAGTCTGTTTTCCCCCAAAATTGGCGCAAGCCTTTCAGCTGCGACAGGCCGGAAGCGGGAAGTATCAAGACAATCCGCACGACCAGGATAAGGGCAATGTTTGCATACAGTAACCGGTTCAGCCACCGCGGTATGCGGGGGAGCTGCGCAAGGTACAGATAGGCGAGCAGAAAAAAGGGGATGAAGGCGAGCAGCGTCCAGTGGGCTTCGATACGGCTTCTGAACGAGCTTAGAAAGAAAAACAACAGGAACCCGAAACAGTTGAATTTCAGGATGCGTAAAAATACATCGGGCGTTTTCTGGCGGTACACACAGTAGTACAGAAAAATGCCCGTGAGTGGCCCCACGATAAGAAGCTGACTCAGCAGGAAGTCGGTGGTGAACGAAAACCGGTACGCCCGCATAGCGCGGTCAAACAGGTGGTACTCCAGGGAGGGATAGCCGTGATGTACCTGCCAAAGGATGTGGGGCAAAAACAGCACAACCGCCATCGCGGCAGTCAGCCAGAAACTGGGACGCCTCAGTAGCTTCCAGTTGGCCAGTACGGTAAAGCCGAATACGAGGATCGCATGGTATTTACTGTACAGCATGGCGGCGGCAATCACCCCGAGGATGACGGCATACCCGTAGCGGTCGTCAGCGAGGTATTTGCGGAGGTAAAAGAAAAACAATACCGTGAAAAAGAAAAGCGGGGTATCCGGCGTCGTAATAAAGCTGTATACGTGCAAAATCAGCATACTGCTGTATAGCAGTATAAATAGGGACAGGTTCGCTGCATACGACCTGGCTATCTTCCATAAAATAAAAATGGCCGCCACGTTGGAAAGTACACTAAACAACCGCACGCCCAGCGCCCCCGGCATCAGGAGGGAACTCCCCTTGATGAACAGCGCCACCATCGGAGGATGGTCGTAATACCCCCAGTCCAGGAAGCGGCTGAATACCCAATAATAGGTCTCGTCGTAGTGGAGTTCGGAAAAGGCAGACTGGAGCAGGTTGACAACAAGCCAGATCAACAGAAAATAGGTGAGTACGCGTGTAGATCGGATTGGCATAAAAGATAGGTGTTATATCAGGCGGTAAACGTATAAAAATAATTACCCAAAAAATTCCATACGGATACGATGGCAATCGCAATGAGCTTTGACAGGTAGAAGTTTAACTTCAGTTTGCCGTGGAGCAGAAACAGTACCAGGTTGTTGATGGCCAGCCCCGCCAGGGCAAATCCCGCAAATTTGGAAAACTCGAAGAGCATGCCCGGCTGTCCATCGGTGTGGAACGTCCAATATTTATTTAACAGGTAGTTACTTACAGTCGCCGTGCAAAAGCCGAGTGAGTTGGCTATGTATTTATGAAAGTGGAACTTTTCCTTGGCTATCCAGGTAACACCAAAGTCGACCGCCACGCCGGAAAGTCCGACAAGGCCAAACCGCAAAAATTTGGAGAGGAATTCAGGATCGATAACCATCGTCGACTGTTAACTGGGGGCAAACTTAGACAAACTTGCGTATAAAATCAAGTGAGCGGGAGAGGGGTTTGCATGTCTCCTTTCCAAAAAAAACGATGCTGAAAGTCGACTTCCAGCATCGTGATATCGGGAACCCCGCGGAGGGACTTTACACTTCCAGCAACAGTCGTGCGGGATCTTCCAGCAATTGTTTTACGCGGACCAGGAAACTTACCGATTCGCGGCCGTCGATGATGCGGTGGTCGTACGACAGAGCCACATACATCATGGGCCGGATTACGACCTGTCCATTTTCCGCTACTGGCCGCTCGATAATGTTGTGCATGCCGAGGATGGCCGACTGCGGTGCGTTGATAATGGGTGTGGACATCATCGATCCGAAAACACCACCATTGGTGATCGTAAAGGTTCCACCCGTCATTTCCTCGATGGTCAGCTTGTTGTCGCGGGCCTTGGTGGCCAGCTCCACAACGGCCTTTTCAATACCGTGCAGCGACAGCGAATCCGCGTTGCGGATGACCGGTACCACCAGTCCTTTCGGAGCCGATACGGCAATGGAAACATCCACAAAGTCGCTATATACGATCTCGTCGCCCTCAATGCGTGCATTTACGGCCGGCCATTCTTTTAACGCGGTGCACACCGCCTTCGTGAAAAACGACATGAAGCCGAGGCCTACGCCGTGCTTTTCCTTAAATAATTCCTTGTATTTTGCACGCAGGTCCATCACCGGTTTCATGTTCACCTCGTTGAAGGTGGTGAGCATGGCGGTTTCATTTTTTACAGAAACCAGCCGCTTGGCGATGGTTTTCCGCAGTGCCGACATTTTTTCTCTACGTTCGTCCCGTGCGCCGGCTACCTTAGGGGCTTCAGCAGCGGGTTTGGGGGAGGCTTGCGGTTTTGCGGCAGCGGCTTTCACCTCAGCTTTTTCAGCGTCCTCCTTGGTGATGCGCCCGTCCTTTCCGGTTCCTTTCAGGGTTGACGGATCGATGCCCTTCTCGCGGAGAATCTTGGCTGCCGCGGGTGAGGCCGTTCCGGAAGCATACGTGGTGGCCGTCTCGCCGGTTTCTTTGGGGGCAGCCGTTTGGGCCGTTTTTGCGGGTTCCGGGGTTTCTTTCGGTGCATCGCCCTTCGCGCCGCTGTCGTTTCCCGCCGGAGCTTCTCCTTCTTCAATGGTGGCTACCAGGGCGCCTATTTCAAGGGTGTCGCCTTCCTGGGCCACAATACGGAGGATACCCGCTTTTTCCGCCGGCAGCTCAAAGGTTGCCTTGTCCGACTCAAGTTCGGCAATGTTTTCGTCCATCTCCACGTAGTCGCCATCCTGTTTCAGCCATTGCGACAGGGTTACTTCTGAAATGGACTCGCCTACGGTTGGTACTTTTATTTCTACGCTCATAAATGACTGTAATTAGCTGTCTGTTGTCAGTCCACCTTTGCGGCAACTTTTACATTGGATTTAACGTTTTCCTTCACCTCGGCCCCTGCCTTGTCTTCGAACGCTCTGCCCACCACGGCCAGCTGCTGTGAAATGTGCTGTTTGGCATAACCGGTGGCGGTACTGCTGCTTTCCTTCCGCGATACCACATCCAATACGATGTTGCGGTTTCTGAATTTACGGCAGATGTACGGCCAGGCGCCCATGTTCTCCGGCTCTTCCTGTACCCACAGGAATTCGGTCGCGTTTTTGTATTTGTTGCGAACGGCGCGCAGGCGGTCCATGGGTGTGGGGTAGAGCTGTTCCACGCGTACGATGGCCACGTCTTTGCGTTCATCCGCCTGTTGTTTTTCCAACAGATCGTAGTACACCTTTCCGGAACAGAACAGTACGCGTTTTACGTCGGCCGATTTTACATAACTGTCGTCAATCACCTCCTGGAACTGCGACCCGTTGGTGAATTCCTGAAGGGGGCTGACCACCTTGGGGTGGCGAAGGAGGCTCTTCGGTGTGAAAACGATGAGCGGCTTGCGGAAATCACGTTTCAGCTGACGGCGCAGCACATGGAAGAAGTTTGCCGGCGTGGTGCAGTTCACAATCTGCATGTTGTTTTCCGCGCATAACTCCAGGAAACGCTCGATACGAGCCGACGAGTGTTCAGGTCCCTGACCTTCCAATCCATGCGGCAAGAGCATCACCAAGCCATTGGAGCGGCGCCACTTGGTTTCCGCGCTCGAAATATACTGGTCGACAATAATTTGGGCTCCGTTATAAAAATCCCCGAATTGGGCCTCCCAAATGGTGAGCGACTGCGGATTGGCCAGTGCATATCCGTATTCGAATCCCAGTACGCCGTATTCGGAGAGGTGAGAGTTATAGATGTTAAATCGGTCGCCGCCATTGATCTGCTGGAGTGGGATGTATTCTTCTTCCGAATCTTCCAGCGTGAGCACGGCATGGCGATGTGAAAACGTGCCCCGCTCCACATCCTGTCCGCTGATGCGGACACGGCCCCCCTCGTTCAACAGGGTGGCGTACGCCATGAGCTCGCCCATCGCCCAGTCAAAGGTCTTGGAATCGACCATTTTGGCGCGCTCTTCAAACAGGCGTGATATTTTACGGAAGAATTTCTTGTCCTTCGGTAACGTGGTAATTTCCCTGGCCAGCGCCAGGAATGTTTTTTCCGGAACACCGGTTTTGGCGGGAACAAAGATGTCCTCGTATTTTGCCTTCCGCAATCCCATCCAGGCACCGGAATACATGGGGTTATCCTGGGTCAGGTTTTCCTCTTCCTTGGATTCATCCAACCGCTCCTGAAGAAGCTTGCGGAAATCTTTTTCCATTTCTTTTGCCAGGTTGGCGTCCACGCTGCCCTGTTCAAGCAGCTTCTGATTATAGATTTCCCGCGGGTTGGGGTGTTTTTCAATGGCTTTGTAAAGCAGCGGCTGCGTGAACTTGGGTTCGTCGGCCTCGTTGTGTCCGTAGCGTCGGTAGCAGAGCAGGTCGATGAACACGTCCGTATGGTATTTCTGCCGATATTCCACGGCCATGTTGATGGCGTACACCAGCGCCTCCACATCGTCGCCGTTGACATGGAAAACCGGAGACAGCGTTACTTTGGCAATATCGGTACAATACGTAGATGACCGCCCGTCTTTAAAGTTGGTGGTGAAGCCCACCTGGTTGTTGACCACGATATGGATGGTTCCGCCCGTGCGGAAGCCTTCGAGCTTGGACATCTGGATCACTTCATACACAATGCCCTGCGCAGCCACGGCGGCATCGCCGTGAATCAGTATGGGAGCGATCCGGGTCGCATCGCCGCTGTACTTCATGTCGATTTTCGAACGGACAATTCCTTCCACTACCGGATCCACCGTTTCCAGATGGGATGGATTGGGCACCAGGCTTAAGTGTACCGCCGCCCCGTTATTTGCCGTAATGTCGGTGGAATACCCGAGGTGGTATTTTACGTCGCCTCCAAAATCCTGCTCGGCCTCGTCCGCATAGGTCTTGCCCTCGAACTCGGAGAAGATGCTCTCATAGGATTTTCCGAGGATGTTGGCCAATACGTTCAGCCGTCCGCGGTGCGCCATGCCGATCACAAACTCCTGGATGCCCAGCTCGGAACCTTTTTCAATGACCGAATCGAGGGCAGGGATCAAGCTTTCCGCTCCCTCGAGCGAAAAACGCTTCTGCCCAAGGAATTTAGTGCCCAGGAAGTTTTCAAAGACAACGGCTTCGTTGAGTTTTTTAAGAATCCGCTTTTTCGTTTCCAGCGGGAAGTTCGGCGTGTTGCGTTCGCCCTCCATGCGGTCCTGCAGCCACTTGATCTTTTCGGGGCTGCGGATATACTTGAATTCCGCGCCGATGGAGCGGCAATAGGTATCTTCTATCAGCTGGCGTATCTCACGTAAGGTAGCCGGGCCGAGGCCCACTTCCACGCCCGCATTGAAAACCGTATCCATGTCGGCCTCGCTGAGGCCGAAGGTTTCCAGCTCCTTGCCGGGGTAATATTTCCGGCGTTCCCGCACCGGATTGGTTGCGGTGAACAGGTGACCGCGATCCCGGTAACCATTGATCATGTTGAGGACATTGATTTCCTTCAATACATGGTCTGGGGTCGACTGCGGGCCGGTTCCCGCCGATGCGCCGTTCTGGCCGAAATCAAAACCCTCAAAAAATTTTTGCCAGCCGAAATCAATAGAATTGGGGTCTTCTTTATATGCTTGGTATAACGCGTCGATGTAGGCCGAATCTGCGTTACTAAGATAAGAAAGCTTGTCCATTTAGTTGTTTATGCAATAATGCGCCAAAGTTATAATTATTAAATTGTTTACCATAGCAATATCCCACAAAATTATAGCCAAAAATACGCCTATCCCAGCTCCATGGCTTCTTTGGGGTAGAGTTGTGCGGTCAGCTTCTTTATATCTGCGCGTTTATTGTCTTTGGCGCTGCTGCCTACGCCCGCCAGGTGAGCCCAGCTGCCGTAATTGTTCGCCGGCCCGTAGTCAATGAGTTTTTCTTCAAACCAGGCCGCGCCTTTCAGCCAATTTACCTTCATTTCATGGATCAGATACGAGGCCACAATCACGCGCTGCGTGTTCGGAATGTATCCGGTGGTGTTCAGCTGTTGCATGCTCCGGTCCACGGCCGCGTTTCCGGTTGCTGCATGTTTCCATCGTTCGAAGTTAATTTCCTCATCGGCAGCAATTTCGGGCGGCGTATCGGTCAGGCCACCCAGTTGGAAGAAACGGTTGCCATGTTTCTTGAACATGAACCGGTAATAATCCCGCCAAAGCAGTTTCAGGATAATCTGGTCGCTGCGCTTTTTGTCAAGCCCTGCCAGTTCCGCCTCTTTGGTGGCATGGTAGAGCGTGTTGGGGGATAAGGCTCCCACGGCTATATACGGAGAGAGTTGGGGATAATCCTCTGAGGCTCCCTGTCCATATAGGAATTCATGCATCCGTTCCAGCGCCACCGATTCCCCGCCACGGAACGCCAGGTGTGAGGCAGTGGCGATGTCGGCATCGCTGTAGCCCAGATCGGAGAGGTCCGGCAAATCACCGCTGTCCAGTCCTTCCGGCACACAAACGGCTTCGGGCGAACCCAGTTGGGCACGTATGGAACTTTCGCGCTCCGTTTTTTTCTTGAAAACCGCAAACGCGTCGGGAATGTCCCGGATGGGAAAGGGTAGGTCTTCTTTGTGGTAGAGCGTATGGCCGATAAAATGGCGGAGGTTAATCTGCATTTTCCACAGCGCCTCTTCCACCAATCCCGAGATATAGGTTTCCTCGTGCGCCACTTCCCGGTGGTGGTACACTTCGTCCACCCCGTACGTTTCAGCGATACGGGGAAGCAGCTCTTCGGGATAGCCATGTGCTACAATCAGATCGCCTCCCAATTGCCGGAGGGTATGCCGTAAGGCGGCCACATTTTCCGAAAGGAAAGCCGCCCGCAATACGCCGGTTTTTTGCGTGCCGTATCGGGTGGTCACAAAATACCGGGGGTCAAAGCAGTAAACAGGAACAATCCGGCGGCTGCGCTCTATGGCACGAAGAAGAATTTCATTGTCATGTATGCGCAAATCGTTCCTGAACCAAACCAGAATCGTTCTCTCTTCCATGCTAACCGAGGGATTAAATTCTACAAATATAGGCTTTATTTATCGGAAAACCGACTTGTCCGCCGGAGCCGGACGAATATTGACACTAAAAACACAAATCGTATCAAACCGTCAAAATAAATAGGTGTTAAGCCATCATTTTCGTAAGTTTGCAAAAAGTCGATCGGTGAAAAACAATATACTACCTTGGTTGTATAGCTATTATTCAGTAACCAAGCCGCCTTCGCAAAAGTGGTATGTATGTCTATGGAAGTCCTAATAACTGGCCTTAATAACTATTTAGCAAGAAACATAGCCGTTTGCCTTGTCGAAGAGAATTATAAGATAACCTGCCTCGTTCGGAATAGGAAATTCTTTTATAAAAACGTACCTGAAAAACATGGTATCCAGATTCTTGAAGGGGACCTGTTCCGCGGTGCGGTACCGGTAGTGATAAGTAAAAACACCAAGGCGGCCTTCTATTTCAATCAGGCGCCCATCAACGAAATTGATATCCGGTTGGAGATGGACCTGATTGCGCTACAGAAATACATCCGCTTGCTCCGGTCAACTGCCTGTGAACATCTCATTTATGTCACCAAGCTCTCGGACGATAACATGGAAAGGGTCCGTTTTTTTCTGGCACAAAGCGGGATGGCTTATACCATCATCCGGATAAGCAACATCATCGGGAAGGGGTCAGCACTGATGAATATCTTCGCAAAACTGGCCAAACAGCGATGGATTGTGTTACCCAAGGAGTTTGTCACCAGCCGCTGCCAGCCCATTCATCTGCTTGACGTTTGTGCCTACCTCCGGAAAATCATCCTGAATACGGATATGTACGGGAAAGTTTTTGACATTGGCGGGCCGCAGGTAATGACGTATAAGGAGGCTTTTGAACAGTACCTGAGTATTGCCAAGTTGAAGAAAAACGTATTGGCATTGCCGGGGGTGGGCAAGCCGCTTTCCATTTTCATGGGGCGCCATTTATATAAATTTGAACAGGATGCCTCCGCCGCATTCACAGCCTATATACGCAAAGATCTGGTTACAGTAAACGAAGGGTTATCGGCCTATTACCCAGGGGTCAAACTGGCTCCGTTTCACGTGTCACTCCGGTATGCCCTCGGCTTACCCTAATTTCAGGCAATGGATGGTACAACAGACAAGGGTCGCGTGTTGGTAACCGGTGCCACCGGTTTGGTCGGGACTGCCCTCATTCGTGCGTTGGTACACCGCGGGTATCACGTACATGCCCTGAGCAGGAACAAAAGGGAGTCCGGGCAGCCCGAAGTCCGGTTTTTTCAGTGGGATGTACCGGAAGGCCGTCTGGAAGAGGACTGTTTGGAAGGCGTCCGGGCCATTATCCATCTGGCCGGCGAAAACATTGCTGCACTCCCGTGGAGTAACCGCCGGAAGAAGCAGCTGCGCGACAGTCGTATCCAGTCCATTCTGATCCTGTACGATGCCCTTAAACGGCGGGGAAGGCAAGATGTGGAATCGGTTATATCCGCTTCTGCATCAGGTTATTATGGCGATAAAGGAGAGGAATGGTTGACCGAAGATAAGCCGGCGGCCAACGATTTTCTGGGCCAAACCTGCCGTGATTGGGAAGCCGCGGTGCAGCGGGGTGCCGGGTTGGGATTGCGTACAGTTTCACTGCGAAGTGGAGTCGTTTTGTCGCCGCAAGGAGGCATTTTTCCCAAGGTGGCGGGGTTTGTCAAAAAACGGTTGGCCATGGTGCCCGGAACCGGCCGGCAATGGATGCCCTGGATTCACCTCGACGATGTGGTATCGATGTACCTCTTCGCACTCGAACACAACGGCATTCACGGCGTGTACAACATGACCGCGCCCCAGCCAGTGCGGTTTGGATCGTTTGTACGCACCGTGGCCGATACTGTAAAGCATGCTGTATGGCTGCCGCACGCTCCGCGGTTCGTGCTCAAAGCCGTCATGGGGGAAATGAGCGAGTTGCTGCTAAGCAGCACACGGATGTCGGCTGAAAAAATCCAGAATGCCGGCTTCCCATTCCGTTATCCCACGTGGGAAGGGGCCGCGAAAGCGCTTAGTTCTTCGCTTTGATCACACTTTTTCCGTCCCGTCCGGGAGTCCCTGAATAGACCTGTCCCTGCGAAAGATTGCCCAGCGGCCTGCCGCGGACACCCATATTGATCAAACTGTAGATATTGGATAACTCGCTCTGTGGATTTACCCGGTATCCACCCGCCTGGGTATCTACCCGCAGGTAATGCGGCGATTTTTTATCTTCCGTTTGGGGTACGATGCCTCCGCTGTCATACGTTAGGGTTACGTCTCCTCCGTCGCCGTTCGGAAAGGTACGGGAACCATTGTTTTTCGCATCCTGGCCACCCGCCAGTACATATAACGCCCCCAACTTTTCAAAACGGATCTGGATGTCGAAGTCCGTGCCGTTGTTTTTCCCATCGGTACCGAACAGATAAGCCCGGTTTTCAATTTCCGCATGGCCCACGTCCAGCGTCACATCTTTCTTTCCGTAAAAGACCAGCTGGCTCCGGTCTTCCATTACCAGCGTATCAATGCGGATGACCATGGATGAGTCTCTTCCTCCGCTATACACTTCTTTTTTCTTCTTGCCGAGGTGCAGTTTTTCGATATGCAGGGTGTCTGTCTGCTGACCCAATGCGCTGCCCGAACAGGCCAGTAAAACCACCAGAATGAGGTTCTTCATGTGTTGTATCCTCCTTATTCGTAAGACACATTTAGGTTCACAAAGTTTAATTCATGTTACAATCCGTGCGTGGGCAGACATTATCACGCTGAATCCTTAACTTCGTCCCAAGTTTCGTTCGTTATGATTCGCAGTATTTTATCCGGTTTCTTGCTCATATCGCTGTTGCCGTTGTCCGCCTCGGAGCTTCGTGATACCACGACGCATCTCGATGAAGTCACGGTACGGGCCTATTTTACCGAGCAGCCGCTGTTGCGGCTCACCACGTCCGCCGGGGTGGTAGGTCGGTCTACCCTTGACCATCAAAGCGGTGCCAGCCTGTTGCCGGCCCTCAACACCGTGCCGGGCGTGCGCATGGAGGAGCGGTCGCCGGGCAGTTACCGCTTGTCGCTGCGGGGCAGCCTCCTGCGGTCGCCCTTTGGTGTGCGTAATGTGAAAGTCTATCTGGATGAGATTCCGCTCACCGATGCAGGAGGAAATACGTACATCAACCTGCTGGATGCGGGCAGCATCGCGGGGATCGAAGTGCTCAAAGGGCCCGACGGAAGCCTCTTCGGTGCTAATTCCGGCGGAGTGGTGCTGATCCGGCCGCAGGGCATGGACGATGCGTCCGAGCCGGCCGGCTCCCTGCGGTTGAACGGCGGGTCTTTCGGACTGTTCCACGAACAGCTGTCGGCGACGCTGGATCCGGCACCGGGCTACCGGTTTGGGATCACGCAGGCCTACCAGCGGGCTGACGGTTACCGGCAGCATTCGGCCATGAAACGGGCGGCATTTCAGACCGTGCAGCGATGGAATTACACGCCTGCAAATGAACTGCGGCTGATCGCACTCTACTCGGACTTACGCTATCTCACACCGGGCGGCCTTACCGAGGCACAGTATGCCGAAAATCCGCGGCTTGCCCGACCGGCGACGCCCGTCGCTCCCGGAGCACGGGAGCAACAGGCGGGCATTGTCAATAAGACGGTCGTCGGCGGACTGATACATGATACGCGCATCAGCGATCGGTGGCGGCACGTTGCCGCCGTCTTCGGAAGTCATACCGACTTCAGCAACCCGTTTATCACCAACTACGAACGGCGGAATGAAGCAAATCTGGGCTTCCGCACGTATATAGACCATCACGGTGGCCACTCGGAAACGTTCTCCTGGCACGCCAACGCCGGCTTGGAGTGGCAGGCGGGGAAGAATGACTTCGCCAACTATGAAAACGCGGGCGGCGTACGCGGCGATGCGATGGCGATGGATGCGCTCAAAAGCAGCCAGCATTTTTACTTCGTGCGGTTCAGTGCCGACCTGTATAACCGGCTCCTGCTGGAGTCATCCCTGAGCCTTAACTACTTCGCGTATCGGTTTAAGTCGTTGTTTCCGGAGAATGATCCCGGATACACGCGGCGGACGTTTGATGCTGAATGGATGCCCCGGCTTGCGGCGTCCTATGTGCTGACCCGCGACTGGGTTTGGCGGGCCTCCGTTTCCCGGGGATATTCGCCACCCACGCTGGAAGAGGTGCGCGCTTCGGACCAGGTTATCAACACGGCGCTGGACGCAGAAACGGGGTGGAACTATGAAACCGGCTTCCGCTGGCAGACGGCAAACCGACGGGTGACCGTGGATGGCTCGGTGTTTTACTATCGCATGAAAGACGCGATCATCCGTCAGATTCTCGAGAGCGATGCCGAGTTCTTTGACAACGCAGGTGGGGTGACCCAGCGGGGGGTGGAGGCTGCTGCTTCCGCATGGGTCGTGGATCCGGACCACACGGGGTGGCTACGCGGAGTGCAGGTCAGTTCCAGCCTCACGATCAGTAACTTTCGGTTTGGCCGCTACCGCGTAGGGGATGACGACTTTACCGGTAACAAACTTACCGGCGTTCCTGCAACCACCTGGGTCAGCAGTCTGTCATTCCGGCTTCCGGAAGGTCTGGAAACGTATGTGATGCACAACTACACGTCGGCCATTCCCCTGAACGATGCCAACTCCGTATTTGCGGACGCCTACCATCTGCTGCAGGCAAAAGTGAGCTGGAACAGGCCTATGGGATCGCGACTGGTATTCCAGGTTTTTGCGGGCGGCGATAACCTTCTGAACCAGCGGTATAGCCTGGGTAACGATATTAACGCCTTTGGCGGCCGTTTTTATAATGCTGCCGCGCCGCGCAATTTTTATGGGGGCATCGCGTTACGTATTTAAAAAAATTATCCCTACTTTCGACACCTCAAAACAAAAATATCATGAGTTTGAAAGATTTTAAAGGAGTGGTTACCGGAGATGCCGTCCAGGAGTTGTTCGAAGTTGCAAAAGCACACAAATTCGCACTTCCGGCGGTGAACGTCATCGGTACCAATTCCATTAATGCCGTAATGGAAACCGCAAAGGCGGTAAACTCGCCCGTCATTATCCAGCTGTCGAACGGCGGAGCCCAGTTTTATGCGGGCAAATCCCTGAACAACGATGGTTTAAAAGCTTGCATCCTCGGCGCTGTTTCTGCGGCTCAACACGTCCATTTATTGGCTGAGCACTACGGTGTCGCCGTCATTCTTCATACAGACCATGCGGCCAAGAAGCTTCTTCCCTGGATCGATGGCCTGCTCGACCATGGCGAGCAGTTTTTCAAGGCCAACGGTAAACCCTTGTTTTCGTCCCATATGCTCGACCTGTCGGAAGAGCCCATCGAGGAGAATATTGAGATCTCCAAAAAATACCTTACCCGTATGAAGCCGCTGGGCATGACGGTGGAGATCGAATTGGGCGTCACCGGAGGGGAAGAGGATGGCGTGGACAATTCGGACGTGGATAGCTCCAAATTGTACACCCAACCGGAAGAGGTGGCCTATGCATACGAAGAACTCAGCAAAGTGAGCGACAAGTTTACGGTGGCGGCAGCTTTCGGCAATGTTCACGGCGTCTATAAGCCCGGTAACGTGAAGCTGCAACCGATTATCCTTCACAATTCGCAGGAATACATCCGCCAGAAATTCGGACTGTCTGCCGAAAAGCCCGTTAACTTCGTTTTCCACGGCGGTTCGGGATCGGCTCCGGAAGAAATCGCTGAGGCTATTTCCTATGGCGCTATCAAGATGAACATCGATACCGATATGCAGTGGGCATTTTGGGACGGTGTGCGCGGCTACTACCAGTCCAAAGAAGGGTACCTGCAAAGCCAGATCGGAAATCCGGAAGGTGCGGATTCACCCAATAAAAAGTACTACGACCCGCGCGTGTGGCTGCGGAAAGGCGAAGACGCTTTTGTAAAGCGGCTTACGCAGGCATTCGAAGAATTGAATGCGTTGGATGTGAACAGCAAGCTGTAAACTATCCTACATACAGGGAATGTCCCCTATGTCCGGATCCGGACATAGGGGTTTTGATTTTATAAGTAAAAGATGATGACCTTACGAACTATAAAAAAAGAAGATAACGAAACCTTAGCTAAACTTATCCGGAATGTATTTGATGAACATCAGGCACCCCATTCAGGCACTGTATATTCTGATCCGACTACCGATGACTTATATTCGCTTTTTCAAACGCCACAGTCGGCGCTGTGGGTAGCTGAAATAGCAAATAACATCGTGGGTAGCTGTGGTATCTATCCCACCGGGGGGTTGCCGGAGGGCTGTGCGGAGCTGGTCAAGTTTTATTTATCGCCTGACGCCAGAGGGCAGGGGGTGGGGAGAGCGCTTATGGAAAAAAGTATCCATACGGCAAAAGAATTGGGTTACTCAACCATCTATCTGGAAAGCCTTCCTGAGTTTTCCAACGCTGTCAGCATTTATGAAAAGCAAGGGTTTGTCCGGTTGGCGGCACCAATGGGCAATTCCGGACATCCCACCTGCAATATATGGATGCTGAAAAGGCTTTAATTTGCAGCGTCCCTATTTCCCGTCAGTGTAAAAAGTGAAAGGAGCGAAGCGGCGCCGGTTGTGCAAAACCGAACCCAGTGCCAACGTTGAAAATTTAACGAAATTTCTTTTAGGTATTCGATAGCATGTTTTTCTTTTCCCTCGATAAACAGTATGGTATTCAATTCCCAGAAATACAATACGGAAAAGAGAAATTCAAATACGACTAAAAGAAACAACGATGAGGCCAGCAGATTCCTTATGTGCTTATTCCTCCACCAGAGAATCAGCGCAACGCCATTTAACAGAATGACGGCGCTTCCAAAAGGTGGAAAAAAGTCGTGGGGCCCCCTCACTTTAAGAAACTCCATTGTTAATTCCAATGAGGAAGGAATTTGACCGAAGAAATTGGGATATAGTACGATGGTATTGAAAACAACCGCTCCGAACAAAATGTTGATGGCCCATACGAAAAGGGTGGTGATCAATTGTTTGAGTTTAAAAGCCATGTTTGGTTATTTTTGCGTTACGTACCATAAACCAATTTTTTACGCCAAGAACCTGGTCCGTTTCGGTAACCTTGAATCCGAATTTTTCATACAGGGAAACATTTTCTGCTTTGTCTGTTTCTAGATATCCGACTTGGCCGGTATCGTCTAAATAGTGACAGAATTCGGTTAGGAGCAGTTTGCCGATCCCCTTGCCCTGATAGGATTGGTGAACGGCAAGTGGGCCAAAATGGACGTGTTTATAGGCCGGATCGTGGGTAGCCCAATTGGCCCGCCATCGTAAAACCGAGAATAAATTTCGGCCAAACATGTTTATGAATTTTGGCAACGATTGGATGATTTTCGGTTTTGAGATCTGACAAAAATCAGACGTCGTATACGTCATGCTCCCTACGATCTCATGATTTAATTTGGCAATAAACGTTGTATTCCTGGGGTCTTCAAGCACCATTTCAAACATTTTGCGCTGTTTTTTTTGGGCTGCCGGATGAGGGGATCCGAAAATGGAGATATGATTCGGATTTGTGCCCATACTTTCTGAAAGTAGAACGGAAGTCAGATGGATATCGGACTCTCGCAGTTTCTCGATGGTAACGTCATTCACAGTCATATTTATTTTTTGAATTTTAAAGACAGGTGTGTGTTTATTCCAAATGAGTAAACGTACCGTTCGGCCTCCCGATGATCTGACAGCGAAGTCAGCGTCCGGCGATAAAGAGGTTCTAATCCCAGCGTAAACCGGGAGGAAACCGGAACGCGTACGCCTACTCCCAGGTGAACGGATACGATCGTATTCAGGTAATCGTCTCCAATCTTGTTGGAAACGGTTTTCTGCTTCGTTTCTTTAAAATAAGTAAGAACCGATGTTTTTCTGTGGATCCATCGTCCGATAGAAGGGCCACCGGTAATATACGCTTCAACGGCAGCGACGTTAAAATTATACTTTAAATTGAGCGGAACCTCAACAAGATAAGAAGTAAAGACAACTTTGCTATGGGTAGGGTAGCGATCGTGCGGTGACACCCAGTTGAGCTCCGTCTTTTTTGTCGCGTATCCCCGTTCCAATACCTGCAACCCCGTCCCCAGTGCCATACGCGGTGTTAATGCATATTCGGCCGTAACCCCGATGGCTCCGCCGACCCTTGCCTGCCGATGATCGGCAGCATCCGGTATGTCTTTATGAGGCTGGGGGAATCGCAGAAATTGATTGACGTAATCGATTTCAAATGTAACCCCGATGGAAAGCTTTTTAAACGCCGGCGGCGCTGATTGCGAGAAGGTTACCGACGGGATACACGCTAAAATCCATAGGTGTAATCTGCTCATAACGTTTTCAGGTATTGACGGATTAAATCGATTCCTTCGCTGTGTTTTACCGTTGTCCCTATTTTAGGCATGTATCCGCCTTCCATCATTGCCTTAATGGCGTTCTTTCCTTCTTTTAATTTGGTCAAAGGGAACGCTGTTTCATATTCAAAGCGATATCTGATATGCTGTGCGGAACCCTCATGGCTATGGCAATGGGCACAATTGATGTCTAAGTAGGCTCTGGCCCTATGGTCCAGTGAGATGTCCTGATCGTTATAGTCAGGTGTAGATGCAAAGGAGCCGAATTCAACAGGCTGCAGTATTCCTTTATTGATCAAAAAATCAAGTTGGTTGATCGCATTTCCATCCCTGTTTACCGTAAAATTGAGATTCCGTACTTTCGGTCCGATGGCTTGAATTTGTCTGTTTGTGCTGTGGCAGGCCCGGCATTCCAGATTGCTTGGGATATGATAGGACACAACCTGCGCATTCCCTTTCCCGTCAATCCAATTTACTAAACGATCAAATCCAACATTTGTTAAGTATGCATCGGTTTGATCATCGTTCCAATAGTAGGTGCCGGCAACCCATTTCCCCTCTCTACGTACCAGGATACGTGTTTCAATTAACTTTTTGCCGAATGAAGGATCTCTTTCATCATTATAGTAAAAGAAGGTTTTTGCCAGTATGGTTCCCTCAGGGAATTCCGGAAGGCCGTTATGTAGGGCCTTTATCGTTGCGTTTTCCGGTACCTTGATTAACCTTTGCTTATGCGCATAGTCACTGAATAACTGGGAAGATATTTCGTACAACTGAAAATCTTTGGTGGGGACCAAGTTGGCGGGATCTCCTTCATAAATTTGGTAGTCGGAAAGCTTTTCAATATCCAAACTTGTGTTGTCGGGACTGATCCGGCTTTCTTTTTGGCAGGACTGCTGCAAAAAAAGGATTGACGTAAAAAGCGCAATCGTAAGCAGGACCGGGAATTTATGTGTCATGTCGTATCAGAAATCGAATGGCCAAAATTCTCCATAAAATCGATTCCCGAATTTGTCATTTGGCAAAAAAGACTTCCGCTTTTTTAGCAGGCTTCTTTTGTGGCTATTTTAACCGTCTTATCCGGCTCAGTGATGATTGGGTGATACCTAAAATATTAGCCAGTTGATACAGCGATAACTTTTCCAGGTTGGGGAAGCTATTCAATAAATAATGATATCGCTCCCGGGCATTCATCGTCTGGAAAGCCCGTAGACCATCTAAAGCGATGATAAACCTAGATTCCCAAAGGCGGAGCATAAAGGATTGCAATTCGGGGTTTTCCAATATTAATCGGTCCCATACATCAGACTTTATCGCGTAATACGTAATAGGCTCCATGGCTTGAATGCAGTATTCCGTGGGGGTTTGGAGCCGTAGACTTTTTATCTCACAAATAAGCTCTCCGGGAGCTTCTATCCAGACCGTATGTTCCACCTCATTCTTCACGTAATAGCTTCGGCAAAATCCCTCTTCAAGAAACCAATACGTGTCTGCAATTTGTCCTTTACGCAACAAGAACCTTCCCGCTTTAAGTTGCTTACGTTCAAACCGGGAAACCAGGTCGCGCAATACGGTGTCCTTTAGGGCCGTATTCATTTTTAAAAACGTGTATAGCTTCATCTTATTCCTGTTAGCGGTTCATTCCATTTGCCCTGTAGCAAATTAAAATAATAATGTTTACTTTTTTAGAAGTCACACGGAAATGCGCACGTGTGCGGGCACTTATTGAATGAATTTCCGTACCTTTGGCGCATGCCAGAAAAAATCGTGATCCTTGATTTCGGGTCCCAATATACCCAACTGATAGCACGCCGGGTGCGGGAGCTGAATGTGTA
>Ga0164243_10003654_pt1 | contig 24568 bp, 21 predicted proteins | sample OricompcompostOP_FD_108781 | JGI IMG/M metagenome (GOLD analysis project Ga0164243, IMG submission 108781) | Organic Plus compost microbial communities from Emeryville, California, USA - Original compost - Organic plus compost (OP) | ecosystem: Engineered > Solid waste > Mixed feedstock >...
CGGCGAGCACGCTCGCCGACACAGTGTCCGGCATCGGGCATCTGCACAACATCCTCCTCGCCGACTGACTGCAACACCAGCCCCACCAACCACAACACGAGTTACGAGACATCCCTTAGGACAGCGCCCGAACGCCGGTCGGTACACCCGTCGGGTGCACCGTGTGCACCCGGATGAACCGGGCTGCCCCGGCCCATGACCGACCTCCGGACACTCAGCGTGCCGCGGCGGCGCTCGCCACGGAGTCCACCAGTACACCCGGGACCCAGGTGCCGACGCGGTCCCACAGGCCGGCCCGGTTGCCCGCGAAGTTGTGGCAGTGCGCGGACCCTTCGACCAGGTGGACCGTGACGTCGCGGGAAGCCGGGTAGTTCCCGGGCTCCGCGTGCGGGTCGGGGGAGACGTCGAGCGCCGAACCGAGTGCCAGGAACACCGGGACGTCGATCGCCTTCGCGTACTCCGCCACGAAGCCGGGCGTGGTCACCTCGGAAGCCGCCCGGATGGGCACGCGGGACTCCGCGGCGACATCGGCCGCGACGACCGCGTCGGGGACGTCCGGTGCGTGGAAGAGCTGGCGGAGATGACCGCGGGGCACGACGCACGAGGTGGCTTCGGGGGCGGCGGCGTTGACCTCACGGAAGATCCGTTCGCTCTCGGCGATCCGGGCTTCGAGTGCTTCGTCGTCGTTGTCGTCTTCGTAGACGTTGGTGACCTGAACCCCGTAGCCCAGCAGGACCACGGCGTCGTAGGGGTGGGACTGCGCCTGCACCATCGTCGTCAGGCACGAACCCATCGAGTGACCGACGCCGACCAGCGGCAGATCCAGTGGCATCAGGCCGGGTGCCAGCGTTCCGGCGCGCAACCGGTCGGCGATCTGGGCCGCGACCGCGGCGTCGCCACGGGCGAGCACCTGGAGACCCACGGCTCCCGACGGGTCACTGCTGCCGCCGACACCGAGGTGGTCGACCGCGACCACGATGTAGCCCCGCGCGGCGAGATGTTCGGCGAAGCTGTACCCGGGGTGGCCCGGAACCTCGAGATGCCAGTACCGCTTGTCGTAGGTGCCGCCGGCCAGGCACACCAGCACGGCCGGCGCGGCGGCCGGTTCCGCGGGGAGGAACATCCAGGCGGTCTGGGCGAGGGTTTCGCCGGTGGCGAGCGCGTCCGTGACGTCGAATGTCAGTTCCTGCGGGGCCATGTCTCTCCTTTGAAACGGCCGGGTCTAAATCAGTTGTATCCGCAGAGTATCGGAAGCCGGGTACGGGAAAGCCCCGCGGCGCGGAGGCGCGCGGGGCTTGTCCCTGTCGTCACTTGGTCAGGCGATCGATCCCGTGTGGCGGCGGGCCAGGTTCAGGCCCTCCTCCCGGCTGGTCGCGGTGGATTCCCATTTCTCGCACGAGCAGGCGACTGTGTAGACGCCTTCGTCGTCGGGAATCACGGACTGAGCCACGCACTCGCCGTTCGCGCTCGCCACGTCGTGGAGGAACTCCGTCGGCGAGTCGTACATGACGTTGTCACTCATGGTCTTTTCCTGACATCAGGCGGTGGGCAGTGCGGGCACGTGCGGGAACAGCTCCCGGTAGGCGCCGACCGTGATGCGGTGCTTCACCTTCGGGTCGACGTCGTCGAACAGTTCGTGCAGCGTCTTCTGGGTGTGCCCGTAGGTGCCTTCCATGTGCGGGTAGTCGCTGCCCCACATCACGTTGTGGTAGCCCATGTAGGTCGCTGCCGCGACAGCCGACTTGTCGTGCTGGAACGAGGCGTAGACCTGTGAGTAGATGATCTCGCGCGGAGTGCGCTTGAGCTTGGGGCGCACCGCCATGTGGTGCTGCCGGTAGCCTTCCTCGATCCGGTCGGCGATGAACGGCACCCAGGTGGCGCCGCCCTCGGAGACCAGGACCTTGAGGTCGGGGTGCCGGTCCAGTGCACCCGAGGCGACCATCTTCGTCACGGCGCGCTGGCCGCCGAAGGTGGTCTCGGTGTAGTTCAGCACCGCGCCACCCGGGCCGCGGAACACGACGCCCGCGGACGCGCCCGCGCTCAGGTCGATCGGGTCGGTGCCGATGTGGAAGGCCAGCACGATGCCGGCCTGCTCGGCGACCGTCCAGAACGGCTCCCACTCCTTGCGGTTGTAGTCGACCTGCAGCGGATGCGGGCTCACCGGCAGGAACACCGCTTTGAAGCCCATCTCGGCCGCGCGCTCCAGCTCGTGCACCGCGTCGTCGATGTCCAGAGTGGACACCTGCGCGGTGGAGATCAGCCGGGGCTGGGCCTTGTCGATGGTCTCGAAGGCCCAGTCGTTGGACACGCGCAGTGCCTCACGGAGCACTTCGGGCGTGCGGAAGGACGAGCTCCACATGCCCAGCGACGGGAACACCAGCTCCGACCAGATGCCCTCCTGGTCCAGGTCCTTCATGCGCAGATCGACGTTGCCGGCGCCGGGAGCGCGGTTGGACGCGTCGATGAACTCCTGCGCCGCCGACGTGGGCAGCTTGCGGCGGAAGGACATGCCGTCGATGTGGACGGTCTCCCATTCGCCGTCGGGGTCCTTCTCCGACCGCGGAACCAGCTCGGCCAGCCGGGGCGGCAGGCTCTCGCGCCACAGGTCGTCCGGCTCCAGGAAGTGCGAGTCGGCTGAGTTCGCCCAGATCTTCTCGGTCATCGGTGTGTCTCCTTCGTCATCCCTCACGCGCCGCGTTCGCCTTGGCGCAGCGGTGAAAACGTCATTTTCACATGGTCGTCCGAAAGCCGCGGCCTGTCAACCGCGGCAGTCGGGTCAGCCGATCACACGACGTTCGCGCAGGTCCGCGACCGTCTCGTCCGGGTAACCGAGCTCGGACAACAGGGCGTCCGTGTGGTCCCCGGTCAGGCAGCCGCCGTCGGGTCGCGTGCGCGAACGGGAGAACCGGACCGCCGGGGCGAGCCGCTGGTGCTCCTCGAAAATGGGGCTGACGGCGGTCACCGTGTACTCCTCGGTCAGCGGCTCCTCCGTCTGCAGCAGGAGTTCCGGCGGCTGCTCGCTGACGGTCACGCAGCCGACACCGGCGGCGGTCAGTCGTTCCTCCCACTGCGGGGCGGGCAGCTTGCCGAACACGTCGCCGAGCACCTGCGCCAGAGCGTCGTCATGGGCGAGCCGGTCCCGCGCCGTGGCGAACCGGGGATCGTCACCGAGCGACACCTCGGCCGACAGCGCGGCGACCAGGTCGGGCCACTCCTTCTCGGCAGGCGCGGCCAGGAAGACCCACCCTTCGGCGGCCTGGTACATCCGGTACAGCGCGCTGTAGCCGTGACCGCCCTCGTCGACGACCGGTGCGCCAGGCCGCCCGGGATAGTCGATGGTCCGGTCGATGAGGGCGTGCGTGGCCGTCGAGATCATCGTGGTGGTCAGCGTGCCGAGCGGGCGGTGGCGCGCCTTGGCCAGCAGGCCGAGCAGCATCGCCGACGCCACTCCCAGCGCCGCCACCCCGTCCGCCTGCAGCGAGGGCACCGCGGCGGCCTGGAACAGCCGGATGGCGGCCGGTTTGATCTCCGCCAGCGAGGTGGTCGCCGCGGCCGCGTCCGGCGCGTCCGTCAGTGCCAGGCCCGACGCCGCACCGATCGACGGCGCGTAGGCGGGACGGGCGCCGAACGGGCCACCCGTGCCGTAACCGGGAGCGTTGAGGTAGATCAGGCCGGGGTTGAGCGCCTTGAGAGTCTCGGCGTCGATACCGGCGCGCTTCGCCGCGCCGGCCCGGAACGCGCAGAGCACGATGTCGCTGCGCTTGGCCAGCTCGTGCACGATCGCGCGACCCTCGTCCGTGGTCAGGTCGAGCGAGATGCTTTCCTTGCCCTGCATCACCTTCGCGCCGGCGGCTTCGGGGAACGGGAACGCCCGGCGGATCGTGTCGCCGTCCAGGCTCTCGACCTTGATCACCCGCGCTCCGAGGTCGGCGAGCATGGTCGCACCGAACGGGCTGGCGAACATGACGCCGATGTCGAGGATCGTGACGCCCTCCAGCGGAAGGGTGGGCGCCGGGGTGGCCGCCGGTGCCTGCTCGCCGGGTACCCCGGGCAGCTCGTCACCGTACTCACCCAGCCGGGGGGCCGGCCGCGGCGCCGTGAGCGGCTTGTCGTCGGTGTGCACGAGGGTCGAGGGCTGGCGCACGGCGCCGAGCTCCGGGTCGTCGACGACGGTCACCCGGCCGTCGTGGGTGAGCTGGGCGTGGCCCAGCACGTCGGGACCGGCGCGGAAGATCTCCGCGTTGATGTTCGGGTTGGTCTCGAACACGTGCTGCCACTCGGCCAGGGTCCGCTCGCCGACCTTGCCGATCATGATCTCCCAGAGCTCGGTGCGCAGCTCCTGGGTCTCCAGCACCGGCAGACCCTTCCACTTCGGGTCCGCCAGCAGCTGCGTCAGGCCGAGGTCCTCGAGCATCGCGGCGAACAGCCGCGGCTCGGTCTGGGCGAACTGCAGCCACACGCCGTCCTTGGTGGGCGCGGTGAGCAGCGGGTAGACCAGGTGGGCCTGGGGCTCCCCGTCCTCGGTGAAGCCGTCGACGGTCTGGTAGGCGTCGGGCCAGCGCAGACCCACCATCTCGGTGAACCAGGTCCAGGTGTCGAGCATCGTGATGCCCCGGACCAGGTCGGCCTCGACGTGCTGGCCGGTCCCGGACGACTCGCGGTCGAGCAGCGCCGCGAGGATGCCCTGCAGGGCGGTGTGCGCAGCACCCCAGCTCGCGTAGGGCACCGACACGAACGCCGGGCCCGGGCGGGGGTTGATCCGCTTCTTGGCCTGGAAGATGCCCAGCTTCGCCATGACCATGCCCTCGTAGCCCTTGAAGTGGGCCCACGGGCCGGTGCTGCCCCAGCCGGTGATGGCGGCGCTGACCAGTCGGGGGTTGATCTTCGCGAGCGCGTCGGCGGTGAGGCCGAGGCGGCTGCTCGTCTCCGGCCGGAAGGTCGTGACCAGCACGTCGGCGCGCCGGAGCAGCTCGGTCAGGCGTTCCCGGCCGTCGGCGGCGTGCAGGTCGAGCACCAGGCTGCGGGTGCCGCGCGCCAGGCCCGGCCAGCCGGGGGACTGGCGCAGCGGGCTGCCGCCGGGCGGCTCGACGTGGATCACCTCCGCCCCACCGTCGGCGAGGAACTGGGTCGCCAGTGCGCCCGCGGTGGTGGCCGAAAGGTCGATCACCCGCAGGCCGCCCAAAGGCGCGTCCTGCGCTCGATCGAAGGCCGCAATGCCCACAATCCACCCCTACCCGGTCGAGAATGAGGTTTTCACGTTCGATCTGAGAGTGTGGTGCAGCTCTCCTTTGAGGTCAAGGGTATAAAGAAACTATCTTTTCTTGATCGTATCCCCGCGGCTGCCCCGCTTGTTGCCCGCGGGTGCAAGAGTTTAGATTTATTAGCGAAAACCCCGAGGCTGGAGTGGATGATGAACGACGTCGCCGACGACTGGCAGGTCAGGCTGGAGACGTTCCTGACCGCGCACGCCGAGCGCCCCCGCTTCGACGACCCGGGGGAGAAGCTGGCCTGGACGAAGGCCTGGCACGCGGCCCTGGCCGACGCCGGGCTCGCCGCGCCCAGCTGGCCGCGCGAGGTGGGCGGCCTCGACCTGAGCGTCGCGGACCAGGTCACCTACCACCGGATGATGACCGAGGCGAACACGCCGTCACACCCGACCCCGATCAGCTTCATCGTGGCCCCCACGCTCATCGTGCACGGCACGCCCCAGCAGCGTGAGCGTTACCTGCGCCCGCTGTTGCGGGCCGACGAGCTGTGGTGCCAGGGCTTCTCCGAGCCGGGCGCGGGCAGCGACCTCACCGCCCTGACCACGCGCGCCGACCGCGACGGCGAGGTCTACCGGATCAACGGGCAGAAGGTGTGGACGACCGGCGCCGACCGGGCCGACTGGATGTTCGCCCTGGTCCGCACCGGACCCCCAGGCCCGGGCGGCGCCGGTATCACCTACCTGCTCATCCCCATGTCGGCACCGGGCGTGACGGTCCGGCCGCTGCGCGACCTCACCGGCGGCGCGCACTTCGCCGAGGTGTTCTTCGACGACGTGGTCGTCCCGGTGGGCAACCGGGTGGGGGAGGAGGGCGAAGGCTGGAAGATCGCCAGGACCAGCCTCGGACACGAGCGCACCACAGCGTTCCTGTCCACCGAGTACGCCCTGCGGCGTCAGCTGCGCAAGGTCACCGCGATGGCGGTCGAGAACGGTGCCATCGAGGACGCGCTCGTGCGGCAGGGGCTGGCGAAGGCGGAGGCGTCGCTGCGGGTGCTCGCGGCCAACGCGTCACGAGCGCTGACCGAGCTGCTCGCCGGTGGCGACCCCGGCCCGCTGTCGAGCATGAACCGGCTGGTGCGGGGCGAGTTCGAGCAGCACCTCTACCAGCTCGCCGCCCGCATCGAGGGCGCCGACGCGGCGCTGCTTGGCGGGCGGTGGGTGCACGGGTACCTGATGACCCGCGCGTCCACCATCGGCGCCGGCACGGCGGAGATCCAGCGCAACACGATCGGCGAGAAGGTGCTCGGCCTGCCCCGTGAACCGGAAGCCGCTCCATGACAGACGAAGGAGTGCGTTCATGACCACCCTGGCGGGAAAGACGTTGATCATGTCCGGCGGAAGCCGCGGCATCGGCGAGGCGATCGCGCTGCGCGCGGCCCGGGACGGGGCCCGGATCGCGCTGATCGCGAAGACCACCGAACCGCATCCCAAGCTGCCGGGCACGATCCACACGGCCGCGAAGGCGATCGAGGCGGCGGGCGGCCAGGCGCTGCCGATCGTCGGAGACATCCGCGACGACGACGGGGTCCAGGCGGCCGTCGAGCAGACCGTCGCTCAGTTCGGCGGCATCGACATCGTGGTGAACAACGCCAGCGCGATCGACCTGAGCCCGACCGAAGGGGTCAGCATGAAGCGCTACGACCTGATGCAGAACATCAACGCGCGTGGCTCGTTCCTGCTGTCCAAGCTCGCGATCCCGCACCTGCGCAAGGCGCCCAACGCCCACATCCTCACGCTGTCGCCGCCGATCAGCCTGGAGGAGAAGTGGTTCACCTCGGGGGCGCTGGCCTACAGCATCGCCAAGTACTCGATGAGCCTGGTGACCGTGGGCCTGTCCGCCGAGCTGCGTGCCGACGGCATCGCGGCCAACTCGCTGTGGCCACGCACCACGATCGACACCGCGGCCGTCCGCAACGTGATCGGCGCCGAGATCGCGCGGCGCAGCCGCAAACCGGAGATCATGGCCGACGCCGCGCACGCGATCCTGACCAAGCCGAGCACCGAGGTCACCGGCAACTTCTTCATCGACGACGAGGTGCTCGCCGCCGAGGGCGTCACGGACTTCGCGCCCTACCGGCTCGGCGGCCGTGAGGAAGACCTGGAGCTGGACCTCTGGGTCGACGAGCGACGCTGACCCGGCGCGGGGTGAACGGTGTGCGGGAGGCGGTCCTCCCGCACACCGTTCACCGCTTGACGTGCATGAGTCCTTCCTGGCCGACGGAGGCGATGAGCGTGCCGTCGCGGTGGAAGATGCGCCCCTGGGCCAGGCCCCGCAGGCCGCCCACCGAAGGGCTGGACTTGCTGTAGAGCAGCCAGTCGTCGAGCCGCACGCGGTTGTGGAACCACATCACGTGATCGAGCGAGGTGAGGTGGCTGACGTCGTCGCGGCCGGAGGCGAGCAGGACGGCCGAGGCGAGCGAGAGGTCGCTGAGATAGGTGAGCACCGCCGGGGCGCTGACCCGTCCGGCGACGCCCTCACCCCGTGGGCGGACCCAGAGGTCCCGCAGAAACGGGTGCGCGGCGTCCTGGCCGGTGTCGATGCTGCGGAGCTCGAACATCCTCGCCGGGTGGGGGCTGCCGTTGGGGAAGGTGTCCCCGGCCGGCGGGCACTCGTCGGGACCGGGCACCGGCGGCGGGGTGTCGTGGTTGCCGGCGAGTGAGCAATCCGTCGTGAACGACGCTTCCAGGCACAGAATGGGCTCGCCGTTCTGCACGGCCGTCACGCGCCGCCGCCGGAAGTTGCGTCCGTCCTGGAGCCGGTCCACGCGGTAGACCACTCTGGCCCCGGCGTCGCCCGGGCGCAGGAAGTAGGCGTGCAGGCTGTGGACGTGGACGAGTTCCGGGTCGGTGGTGCGCTCGGCGGCCACCAGGGCCTGCGCCGCCACCTCACCCCCGTACAGCCGTTTCCCCGGCGTGCCGGTGTGGCGGCTGCGGAACAGGTCGGTGTCGATCGGCTCCAGGTCCAGCAGGTCGATCAGCGCCTGCAGGTCCTGTCCGAGCGTGGTGCCGTTGAGCGACGTGGACATTGCCGTGGTTACTCACCCTTCCAGGCCGGGTCGCGCTTCTCGGCGAAGGCCAGGGCGCCTTCGCGCGCGTCAGCGGATTCGAACACGGGCTTCAGTATGTCCTGCTGCCGGGCGAAGGCCACGTCGCTGGTCCAGTCGGCGGAGCGGTTGATGATCTCCTTGGTGGCCTGGATGGCCAGCGGCGCGTTCTTCGTGATCCGCTCGGCCAGCGAGATCGCCCCGGCCAGGGCCTCCCCGGGCGCGGCGAGGTGGTTGACCAGGCCGTAGCGGTGGGCGTCGGTGGCGGAGAAGAAGTCACCGGTCAGGGCGAACTCCATGGCCAGCTGCCGCGGGATCCGGGCGGGCAGGCGGAGCAGGCCGCCGGCACCGGCGACCAGGCCGCGCTTGACCTCGGGAATGCCGAACTTCGCGTCCTCGGCCGCGACCACCAGGTCGCAGGCCAGCACCAGCTCGCACCCGCCGGCCAGCGCGTAACCCTCCACCGCCGCGATCATCGGCTTGCGCGGCGGCGTCTCGGCCATGCCGGCCAGGCCGCGCCCGGGGATCGAGACGTTCTCCCCGCGCAGGAACGCCTTGAGGTCCATGCCCGCGCAGAACGTGCCGCCGGCACCGGTCAGGATGCCGATGGACAGGTCCTTGCGGGAGTCCAGCGTGTCGAGCGCGGCGGCGACGCCCCGGGTCACCGCGGCGTCGATGGCGTTGCGCGCCTGGGGCCGGTTGATGGTGATGATCAGGCCCCTGCCGCGTTCTTCGACCAGAACGTCGTCGGTCATGGCGAAGCTCCTCCAGCGTCGATGGCAGCGTTAATGTGGTTAATCTATACAAACTCGGCGCGAAGGAACAGAGCGGGGAAGGCGGGACGGCATGTGCTCGGCAACACCATCGGACAGCGGAGAGGTCCTCGTCGAACAGGACGGCGGCACTCTGTGGATCACCCTTGACCGGCCGGCGGCCCGCAACGCGCTGAGCGAGCCGATGCGCCGAGCGCTCCGCCGGGCCCTGCGGGCGGCCGACACCGATCCCGGGGTCGACGCCGTCGTCCTGACCGGTCGTGATCCGGCCTTCTCCGGCGGGCTCGACCTCAAGGAGAGCCTGGGCGGCAAACCGGCCGCCCGCGAGTACCCCGACCCCGCGCAGGTGCTGCGCGCGCTGCGCGTCCCGGTGATCGGCGCGGTCAACGGCGCGTGCTACACCGGGGCCCTGGAGATGGCCCTGAGTTGCTCGTTCCTGCTGGCCTCCGAGCACGCGACCTTCGCCGACACGCACGCCCGCATCGGCCTGATGGCGGGCTGGGGGATGAGCGCGCTGCTGCCGCGCGCGGTGGGCACCCGCCTGGCCCGTCAGATGATGCTCACCGGCGAGCCGGTCGACGCCGCCGAGGCGCTGCGCTCGGGCCTGGTCAACGAAGTCCTGCCGCACGACGAGCTCATCCCGCGCGCCCGTGAGGTCGCCGCGCAGATCGGGCGGGCGCACCGCGGGGCCGTGCGCACCACACTGGACCTGCTCGACTCGGGCGAGGGCACGTCGCTGGCCCACGCACTGGGCGCCGAGGCGGACGCGAAACTGCGCTGGCGCTCGGACCCGGCCGAGATCGCCCGCCGCTTCGCCCGCCCCTGGCGGAAGCTGTCCGCAGTAGACGGCGCCGAGTCCGGCGACGATGCCGACGGCGACGTTGGCCGGGGGGCGTGGAAGCGGACGCCGTCCTGGGCCGGGCGAAGGGTTGCGAAGCTGGAGTGGCGGCGAGGGCCGTCTCCCCGGCCCACCGGTCTCCGACCGCCGGGTGTGGCCGGAGCGGGGTACCTGGCCGGTGCCAGGCCCCCGCTCCACTGACCGCGTGGCCTCAGGCCGTCCGGGTGAACCTGTCCATCGTGGCGACGGCGGCGCGGGCGTAGTGCGCCTGGCGCTTGCCGCCGACCAGGAACGACGGTGTGGCGAGGAAACCGAGCTGCGGCAGCACCTTCCGGCGCCGCAACGTGGCGATGGCGTCGTCGGTCGTACCGCACACGGCGATCTCGGCGAGCATGTCGTCGGTGACCGCCGCGGCCATCGCGTCGTTGTCCCCGGCCCGGAACGCCTTGCGGACGCCCTCGACCTGCGCCTCCCAGCCGTGCAGCTCGATCAGCCGGTCGTAGGTCCGCACGGTCAGGTAGAACGCCACCTGGCGGCGGGCGTCGAGCCGCGCGCGCTCGGGGTCCTCGTCGTTGATCGCCGTGATCACCCAGCCCCACCGCCGGATCTGCGACACGTCGCGATCCGCCGCGGCGGCGCCCTCGGCCAGTGCGGGCTCGACGACCTCGGTCCACCACGCGTCGGTGAACAGGCCGTGCCCGAGCACGCCGTCGGCGACCCGGCCCACGGTGCGGATCATGATCTTGTTGAACGCGCCGACCAAGATCGGCACGTCGAGCCGCCCGAGCACCGGCGCGCGGATGTCGGCCTTGACCGGGTAGAACTCACCATCGGTCTCGATGTGCGACCAGTTCTCCGCGGTGAGGTAGGCGCGGATCGCCGCGATCATCTCCGCCATCCGGCGCGCGGGCGATCCGGACGGCGTGGCGAACCAGTCCTCGTTCATCCGGCGGGTCCCGGCGCCCAGGCCCAGGAACAGCCGGCCCGGGGCGGTCTTGGACAGGTGCCGGATCGCGGAGGCGTGCACGAACGGCGAGCGGGCGAAGGCGTAGGCGATGCCGGGGCCGACCTGTGCCGTGGTGGTGCCCGCCGCCATCTCGGCCGTGCTGAGGTAGGCGTTGTGGTCGGCGAACTCGCCCGCGCAGAACGCGGTGGCGCCGGCCTTTTCGGCCTCCGCCGCGATCTCCGCACCGGGCCAGGGAAGTCCCCACTCCATCGTCATCTCCTTCGGTGCCGAAGTTGGGTTGAAGAATCTAAATAAACAGATTAGCGTCCCGAGGTGACGGCGAGGCAAGAGTCAGGAGGTCCGCGATGCGGCTCGAGGGTGGTTCCGCGATCGTGACGGGAGGCGCGGGCGGGCTCGGCGGCGCGACCGTCCGCCTGCTCGCCGAGGCCGGGATGACGGTGGTCATCGCCGATCTGGCCGACGAGCAGGGCAAGGCGCTGGCCGCCGAACTCGGCGACGCCGTCCGGTACGTGCACACCGACGTGACCGACGAAGCCTCGACCCGCGACGCCGTCGCGGCCGCCCAGGAAGCGGCCCCGCTGCGGGTCGCCGTCTCCGCGCACGGCGGCCCCGTCGCGGGCAGCAGGCTGCTCGACCGGGCGGGTGAGCCGTACGCGCTGGACCTCTTCGAACGCACCGTGCGGATCTACCTCACCGGCACGTTCAACGTGCTCCGGCTGGCGGCGTCCCGGATGGCGCGCAACGAGCCGAACGAGTCCGGCTGCCGCGGCGTGGTGGTCAACACCGCGAGCATCGCGGCGTTCGAAGGGCAGATCGGGCAGACCGACTATTCGGCCGCGAAGGGGGGCGTCGTCGGGCTCGGCCTGGTCGCCGCCCGCGACCTCGCGCCGGTCGGTGTCCGGGTCATGACGATCGCGCCGGGCACGTTCTTCACTCCGGCCTTCCGGATGGAGAAGGAGGCCGCCCAGGAGAAGTGGGGCACCGCGGTGCCGTTCCCCAAGCGCATGGGCGAGCCGGCCGAGTACGCGCAGCTGGTGCGGAGCATCGCCGAGAACGACTACCTCAACGGCGAGGTGATCCGCATCGACGGCGCCCAGCGTTTCGGTCCGCGCTGAGGCGGGCACCGGCATGCACCTGACGCGGCTCGCCCGGGAACTGGGCGGCAAACCGGCGATCGTCATGGGCGCCTCGGGCGACACCCTGACCTATCGCGAGCTCGAAGCCCGCTCCAACCGAATCGCCCACCTGTTCCGGCGGCGTGGCCTGCGCCCGGGCGACCACATCGCGCTGCTGTTCGGCAACACGATCGACGTGTTCCCCGTGGTGTGGGCCGCCCAGCGCGCCGGTCTGCTGTACACGCCGGTGAACTGGCACCTGGCCGAGTCCGAAGCGTCCTACATCGTCCGGAACTGCGAAGCCCGGCTGCTGGTGTCGTCCGCGGAGCTGGAGCCACTGGCCGCGGCTGTCACGGGCGATCTCGAACGGCTGATGACCGGTGGCCGGGTGGCCGGCGTGGAAAGCCTCGACGACGCCGCCGCGTCCTGTTCGGACGAACCGATCGAGGACGAGGTCGAGGGCTACTACATGCTCTACTCGTCCGGGACCACCGGCCGCCCGAAGGGAATCCTGCCCGAGCTGACCGGCGCGCCGTTCGGTACCGGCCTGCCGATCGACCACCTCATGGCGGACCGGTTCGGCTTCGGCCGCGACACCGTGTACCTCAGCACTGGCCCGATCTACCACGCCGCGCCCCTGGGGTGGACCACGGGAACGGTCCGGGGCGGTGGCACCGCCGTGGTGATTGAGAAGTTCGACGCCGAGGACACCCTCCGGCTGATCGAGCGCCACGGCGTCACACACGGGCAGTTCGTGCCGACGATGTTCGTGCGGATGCTCAAGCTGCCCGCCGCGATCCGCGACCGGTACGACGTGTCGAGCCTGCGGGTCGTCGTGCACGCCGCGGCGCCGTGCCCGGTCGAGGTCAAGGACAGGATGATCGACTGGTTCGGTCCCAAGCTCGTGGAGTTCTACGCCGGCAGCGAGGGCAGCGGCTTCTGCATGATCGACACCCCGTCCTGGCTGGCGCACCGGGGATCGGTGGGCAAACCCGTGCTCGGCGTCGTGCACATCCTCGACGACGAGGGCCGCGAGCTCGGACCGCACGAGACCGGCACCGTGTGGTTCGGCGAGACCCGCCGCTTCGCCTACCACGGCGACCCGGAAAAAACCGCAGGCGTGCACAACGACCGGGGCTGGAACACGCTCGGGGACCTCGGGCACGTCGACGAGGACGGCTATCTCTACCTGTCCGACCGGCGCACGGACCTGATCCTGTCCGGCGGCGTGAACATCTACCCGCGCGAAATCGAAGACCTGCTGGCGCTGCATCCCGCGGTCGAGGACGTCGCGGTCGTCGGCCTACCCGACGCGGAGTTCGGCCAGCGGGTGCACGCGGTGGTGCAGCCGGCCGGCACGGCGGGACCGGATCTCGCGGACGAGCTGATCGCGTATTGCCGGGACAACCTCGGGCACTACAAGTGCCCGAAGACGGTGTCGTTCGAGGACGTGCCCCGCCTGCCCAGCGGCAAGATCCTCCGGCGCGAGCTGCTCCGCCGTCACGAAGGCGCGGCGACGAGTTGAGCGACGAGCGGACGCCCGGTTCCGACGGCGCCACGATCGCCTACGGCGCCTCGAAGGCCGCGCTCAACGCGCTCACCGCGAGCGCGGCGCTCGCGTTCGCGGCGGGACGGGATCCGGATCAACGCGGTGGCCCCGGGTTTCACCCGGACACCACGCGTGGACACCGCGGATCCCGCGGTACGGACTCAGATGCCGGCCGGGGTTGCGATCGGACGCCTCGCCGGGGCCGGGGAGATCGCCCCGGTCGGCAGGTTCCTCCTGTCCGGCCAGGCGAGTTACCTGACCGGACAGGTGATCCCGGTGGCAGGTGGGCCGTGACCACGGCGGGTCGCCGGTCAGCCGCCGTGCCCCGCCGTCAGCGCGCGGGCCAGCACCGGCACCTCGGCGAGCGCCCGCAGGGCATCGTTGAGATGAGTGCACCCATTCGTCCGGGCAAGCCGGTCGAGCACCGCGGTCCGCATCTCGGCCAGGGGGGTGCCGATCATCGCGGCCACGTTGCGCGTCGCGAGCGGGCACTCCTGGAAAGGCAGCACGCGCGGCTCGGCCACGACCGAGGTCAGCGTCCAGGTTCCGGCGTCCACGATCGCTTCCAGCCGGTACTCGTGCACCGCCGCCCGGCCACCGCCGGGCTTGGTCGCGCTGTCCTGGAACATCGCGTCCACCGCGTACGTTCCCGGCTCGCCGGGGTGGACATCGATCCGCCGCGCCCGGCGCATCGACACCTCGCCGATGTCCTCCAGGTCGTGCCAGCCGTCCGGGTCACCCACCCTCGGCAGCGGCAGTACGGTCCGCGTCCGGTGGACCGGGCGGGACAGGCCGTGCTCGTCCAGCGCGCTGGAACCGGGCTGGAAGCCGGTGCACACGCCTTCCATCCGGCGCCGTGCCGACGCGGCCTGACCGGCGGCGGCCTTGAGCCATTCCGGATGCCACTGCGAGTAGGCGAACCCGGCGATCAGCGTCGAGCCGGCGATGTCGTCGAGCAGCAGGTACAGCGGAGTGCCCGCGGCCAGTTCCTCCGGGACGACCTCGGCGAGCGCCGCGCGCAGCCTGCCGCCGCCGCGAGCTCCGACGAGCCGGCCGATGCCGGGCCGGGTCGGCTCGCTCGAGATCTCCTCGATCGTGCGATCCGGCGCCACACCGGCGCGCAGCACGTCCTCGGCCAGCACCCGCGGCGCGCCACCACCGGCCGGTGTGAGCAGGTCACGGGCCCGGCCGGACAGCCGCAGCTGGGTGCCCCAGCCGCCGGGCCAGCGCATGTCGATCGACGATGTCCGCCGGACCGAGCCGGGCCGCCGGGGCGGGCTCGCTCCGGCGGGGCCCGCCACCGGCGGGATGTCGACGGGTTCGATCATTCTCTCCTCCTGACAGTCTCGCCAACACCCTGGCGCAGCCGGGAAATCCGGTATTGAGTGTACTCTGTTTGACGAATCACGTGTCCGACGCGGAGGTAGCGACCTTGACCGAAACCGCACCGAAGGCGGCCGAACAGTTCGGTGTCCTGACCGACGAGGCGATCGAGCGGTCGCGACGGCGGCTCGGAGTGCCCAATCCCCAGTACAACCCGCCGCACAACTACGAGGTGACCGTGGACGGGTCGAGGCATTTCGCCTACGGGTACGGCGACGACAATCCGCTGTACTGCGACCCCGGCTACGCCGGCAACACCCGCTGGGGCACGCTGCTGGCGCCGCCGACCTTCCTCTACACGATGGGCGAGGACGCCGCGCCGAAGCCGGATCCCGAGACCAAGGCACTGCTCAAGGGCGACCCGTTCGCCGGGCTGGGCTCGTACCAGGCGGTCATGGAGTTCGAATGGTGGCGTCCCCTGACGCTGGGCGACCGGTGCCGGGTGCTGCAGGCGCAGGTGGGCGTGCAGCCCAAGCGCAGCAGCTTCGGCGGGCGGACGGCCCACGTCACGCACGACTACCTCTACGCCAACGGCGAGGGCCGGATGCACGCCGTGCGCCGTGGGACGTGGGTCAACGCCGAGCGGCACACGTCCAAGAAGCGGGCCAAGGAAAAGCTGGAACAGCAGCCCTACACCGCCGAGCAGATCGCCGAGATCGACGCCGCGTACGCGGCGGAGCGGCGCCGCGGCGCCGAACCGCGGTATTTCGAGGACGTCCGGGTCGGTGACGACCTGCAGCCCCGGGTGAAGGGGCCGCTGACCACCACCGACGTCGTCGTGTGGCATCTGGGCTGGGGTATGCAGCTGACGCCGCCCGGGGCGTTCGGGATCGCGGCGCAGGTGCGCCGCAAGGCTCCCGGGCTTTACCCGCCGAACAACCTGAACATCCCCGACACCGTGCAGCGCCTGCACTGGGAGCCGGCGCGGGCGCGGGAGCTGGGTCTGCCCAACTCCTACGACTACGGCGCCATGCGGGAGACGTGGCTGTGCCACCTGATCACCGACTGGATGGGAGACGACGCCTGGTTGTGGAAGCTGCGCTGCGAGCACCGCAAGTTCAACTACATCGGCGACACGACGTGGGTTCGCGGCGTGGTGGAGGACAAGCGGCAGGTCACCGAGGACGGCGTCACCCGCAACGAGGCGCACCTGAAGATCTGGTGTGAGAACCAGCGTGGCGAGACCACCACCCCGGGCACGGCCGTGGTCCTGCTGCCGAGCCGTGCGGCGCCGGTGGAACTGCCGCGCCCGCCCGCGGACACCGTCGACGGGATGCTCGCCCACGAGCTCGAACGGTTCAGCCTCGGCGACTGATGAGTAGCCGGAACCCTTCGTCGGCATCGGGGCCGGGGGTGCGCGAATGCCGTTCGCGAGCCCCCGGCTACCGCGCGTATCGGCTGGTGTTACGGGAATTCCGTGGAAAATCCGAAGTATCACGATCGGCCGCAAGGCTCGACACCCTCGGGCTGCTGACTTACGCTCGTCGGCAATAGAGTAGCCTCTTCGTCGACAAGGAGCGCAACGGTGCGAGTTCCCGGAAAGCGGCGAGCCCTGGCCTGGCCCGCGATCGTGATGGTCGCGGCGCTGGGTCTCGCGGGCTGCAGCGGTGATGACGGCGGTTCCGCGGAGGGCTCCGGCGGGTCCGCCGACCTGTCCGTGCTCGGACCGGACAACAAGGCGGCCGGAGCGCCCATCAAGGTCGGCCTGTTCAACGTCGAGGGCGGCAGCACCGTCAGCCAGCCCCAGATCGGCGACGCCGCGGAGGCCGCGGCCAAGTACGCCAACGACCACCTCGGCGGGCTGAACGGGCACGCCATCGAGATCGTGCGGTGCGGTGACAAGGCCGACGGCGCGTCGGCCGCGGCCTGCGCCAACAAGTTCGTGCAGGAGAAGGTCGTCGCGGTGGTGGCGGGGCAGCCGGCGACCGCCGACCAGATCGTGCCGGTGCTGCTGGGCGCGGGAATCCCGTGGATCGGCTCGTCGCCCTCGGCGAGTTCGGAGATCACCGGCACCGGGACGTTCTTCTTCGGTTCGGGCTTCATCGGCCTGCTGGGCGCGTGGGCGCAGTACTCGAAGGACCAGAACTACCAGACGGTGACCATCTACGGTCCGGACAACCCGCAACTGGTCGCGGCGGTCAGGGCGGTGGGAGCGCCGCTGTTCGCGAAGGTCGGCACCGACATGCAGCTGGTGACCGTGCCTCAGGGCACCGCCGACTCGACATCGCAGGTGCAGGCCGGACTGACGCGGAACCCGGACGCGGTCGGCGTCGTCGCGGACAACACCGTGTGCCAGTCCATCCTGTCGGCGCTGCAGACCTCCGGCTCCACCGTGCCCAAGATGGTGAACTCCTCGTGCGTGGACAAGTCCGTGATCGACGCGGTGGGTGAGACCGGCATCGACGGCGCTGTGCTGTTCGACATCGGCGACACCGTCAGTGACACCCCCGAAGCGAAGCTGTACCGCGCGGTGATGGGGCAGTACGCGCCCTCCGCCGAGACCAGCGGCATCACGCCGGTCGGGTACCTGTCCATGCTCGGGTTCGTTCGTGCGGTCAACGCCGGTGCCGCGGCCGGTGACATCACGACTCCGGCCGGCGTGCGGTCGGCGGTCGCCGCCGCCAGGGATGTCCCGCGGCCGATCGGCGACGGCAACACCTTCTCGTGTGACCGGAGCGCCCTGCCGCAGACCCTGGTGAAGGCGACGATCTGCAGCAGCCAGATGATGGTCACGAAGTTCACCGGTACCGAACGCGGGCCCTACAGCCCGGTGGACATCTCGTCGGTCTTCCGCTGACGTCACGAACGCGGAGGGGGTGGTGGCCCGGTGGCCACCACCCCCTCCGCGTCTCGTTGCCCGGGTGAACCGCTCAGCCCGCGACCGCGGGCAGTTCGCCGAGATAGGCACGCTCCACAAGGGACGGATCGGCGGCGAGGTCCGCCCCGGGCCGGACCAGCACGCGTTCTCCGTGCACGAGCACGACCGCGTGGTCGGCGGCGTCCAGCGCCAGCCCCACGTGCTGCTCGACGAGGACCACGGCGGCCCCGGTCTCGGTGGCGACGCGGCGCACGATCGGCAGCAGTTCCTCGACGACGACCGGCGCGAGGCCCATGCTCAGCTCGTCGATCAGCAGCACCCGCGGGTCGAGCATCAGGGCCCGGCCGACGGCGAGCATCTGCTGCTCGCCACCGGAGAGCTTGCCCGCCTCCACCCGCAGCCGCCTGGCCAGGCCGGGGAAGTACTCCAGCACCTGCTCGACCGTCGTACCGCCGCGCCGGCGGCACAGCGACAGGTTCTGCCGCACGGTCAGGCCGGTGAGCAGCGACCGGTCGTCCGGGACGAGGACGAGGCCCTGTCTGGCCGCGGCGCGCGCTTTTCCGGTGCCCAGGGGCTTCCCGTCGATGGCGAGGGTGCCGCCCAGCGCGGGCAGCAGGCCGGCGATGGTGAGCAGCACCGTCGTCTTGCCCGCTCCGTTCGGGCCGAGCAGGGCGGTGACCTCGCCCGGCGCCAGCGTGAGTTCGAAGTCGCGGACGACCGGGCGCCCGGCCACGTAGCCGGCGTCGAGCCCCCGGCACTCCAGGATCGCGGTCATCGCGTGGCCACCTCCGAAGCCGGCGCGGACGTCGTGCCGAGATAGGCGCGGGTGACCTCGGCGTCACCGCGGATCTCGGCCGGCGTGCCGTCCGCGATCACCGAACCGAGGTCCAGCACGACGATGCGGTCGCACACGTCGAGCACCAGGTTCATGTCGTGGTCGATCAGCACGACGGTCACACCCGCGTCACGCACCGCCCGCAGCCGATGCCCGAGCCACCGGCTTTCGGTGGTGTCCAGGCCACCCGCGGGTTCGTCGAGCAGGATCACCCGCGGCCGCCCGGCGAGCGCGCGCGCCACCGACACGAGTTGCCGTTGTCCCTGCGACAGTTCCCGTACCGGGCGGTCCCGGACGTCCTCGAGCTTGAGGACGGTGAACAGGCGGTCGAGCAGGCGGACACCGTCGGGGCTCTCGCCGTGCTCGCCGCCGTGCCGCGCCGCTTCCTGGCCGACCGCCACGTTCTCCTCGACCGTCAGGTCCTCGTACAGTTCGATGCCCTGGAACGTGCGGCCGAGTCCCGCGCGGATCCGCTGGTGGGGTTTGGCGCCCCGCAGATCCCGCCCGAGCAGCTCGACGGATCCCGAGGCGGGGGTGAACCCGCTGACGGCGTCGATGAGCGTGGTCTTGCCCGCGCCGTTCGGGCCGATCAACCCGATGATCTCGTTCTGCCGCACCTCGAACGACACACCGTCGACGGCGACGACCCCACCGAAGCGGACACCGAGGTCGTTGAGCCGGAGCACCACCTCGCCCGGCGGTGCCGGGCCGGACGCGGGCGTGGCCGGTACCGGTTCCGCGGGGGTGACCGGTGCCGGTGCGGGGGCGGCGCGGCGGGCGCGGATCTTGTCGACCAGGGTGTGCACCGGGCCGACGATGCCCTCCGGGTTCTTGATCACGGTCAGCACGAGTCCGGCACCGGCGATCACGTCGTACCAGATGCCGAGGGAGAAGGCCTGGTCCAGGGCGTAGAACAGGATCGCGCCGGGTGCGATGATCCCGGCGGCCACTCCGCCGGCCAGTGAGGTCACACCCGCGATGTAGACGGTGGCGAACAGGCCGAGCCCGCCGATCGCGGTGTAGGTCTCCGGGCTGGCGAGGGTCTGCGCGTAGCCGAGCAGCGCGCCGCCGAGCCCGGCGATGAACGCCCCGATCGCGAAGGCGATGATCTTCGTGCGGGCGACGTCGATGCCGGCGGCGGCCGCCGACCGCTCGTTGGCGCGGACGGCGAGCATGGCGGCACCCAGGTTGCTGGTGCGCAGCTTCGCCACCCCGATCCCGGTCGCCAGCAGCACGAGCAGGCAGAAGATGCCGAACGGCAGGCGTGGATACGCGTCGCCGGTGCCGATCCCGAGGTCGAGCCCGAAGATCTCCGGCGAGCCGATGGGCGCGCCCTGGAGGCCGCCGTTGATCTCGGTGTTGCGGAACCACAGGGATTCCAGGGCCACGGCGAGCGCGAGGGTCACCACCGCCACCGGAAGCCCTCGGATGCGCAGGGCGGGCAGTCCCACCACCACGCCGATCACGGTCGCGGCCACGGCCGCCAGCAGCGGGCTGAACGGGAACGGGATACCGAGTGTCGTCGCGAACCGGTGCAGCGAGAACGCGCCCACGCCGGCCAAGGTCAGCTGGGCCAGGGAGATCTGGCCCGCGTACCCGGTGACCACCACCGTCGAGACGCAGATGACGGCCATGATCATCGTGGTGATCACCGCGCCGCGCAGGCTCCCGCCGGTCGCGGCGAGTGCGGCCAGGCCGACGACCGCGGTCGCGACCACCGGCACGGCGAGGCCGCGGGGACGGGGGGCTCGCCCGAGGCTCTGCTGGATGATCGCGCCGCGCGAGGGCAGCGGCCGTCCGCGCACCAGCAGGAAGATCAGGATCAACGCGAGCGGGACCAGCTGGGTCAGGCCGGTCTGCGGCAGCCAGTCGATGAGGCCCTGCACGTACTGCAGCTCGGACTGCAGCATGCCGATCACCAGCGCGGCGGCGACGGCGGCGCCGATCGCGGTGAAGTTGCCGACCAGCGCGGCCGCCAGCGCCGGCACGATGAACAGCGTGTAGGACACCGGGATCAGCGGCACGATCGGCGCGATCAGGATGCCGCTCAGCGCGGCGACCGCGGAGCTGATCGCCCAGTTGACCAGTGCGATCCGTTCCGGCGACAGGCCGCTGACCAGTGCGCCCTTTTCGGACTCGGCCGCCGCCCTGGTGGCCAGCCCGAAGCGGGTGAAGCGGAACCACAGGGTCAGCAGCACCCCGATCGCGATGATGATCAGCGCGAACCACAGGCGGTCGGCGGGAATGCGCAGACCGGCCAGCTGGTAGCTCTGCTTGGGCAGGATCGCCGCGACCGACATGGCCTGGGTGCCGACGCGTGCGGCGAGCAGCGCCTGGATCACCAGCATGACGCCGATCGAGGCGACCACCTTGGCCACCGGCGATGCCGTGCGCAGCGGGCGGAACACCACGAGGTAGAGCAACGTCCCGAAGATCGCGGAGATCACCAGCGTGATCGCTATCGCGGGGAACATCCCGAGCCGTCCGCCGAGATCGAGTGTCTTGGGCAGCCCGGGGACCGGCAGGAGCAGCTCGCCCCGCCGGAGGAAGGTGTACAGGTACGCCGCGTAGAGCGCGATGGCCCCGGTTCCGAAGTTGACCACGCCGGAGCTTCGGAAGGTGACGACGAGCGCCAGCGCCAGTGCGGCGAAGACCGCTCCGTTGCCGAGCCCGAGTACGAGGAATCCGATGTGCTGCGTCATCGCACCACCTCTGTTGTCGTCGCCTCAGCAAGGCGGCGGGCTATTCCGGATACTCTAAATAGCACGGCGAAGGGCGGTCAACCACACAGTTTCGTTGTCTGTCGCCAGGAGGCGATGACGAAGTGATGATTGCGGACACTAAATATCTCGGCGGCCGTCAACGGGCGCGGACGACCACGCGGCCACCTCCGCCACCGAGCGCGTCCACCTCGGCGGGCACGGAGAGGCCCCAGCGCCGCCGCGACCTCCTCGCCCGCCGAGCCAGAACGGTCGAGCACCGCGACCGACGCGCCACGGGCGGCGAACAGCCCGGCGGTGGCCCGGCCCGTGCCGGACGCGCCGGGCGAAGACGGCCGCCTTCGTCCCCTTTGATCTCCGTCGTCCCGCCTACCGGACGGGCCGGAACAGGGGGAGCTTCCACCCGTCCGCGATGGGCGAGAACAGCACCTCGACCTCGGTCCCGATCTCGACGTCGGCCGGGTCGACCTCGACCACGTTGCTGACCAGGCGGGCGCCGGGGGCGTCCGGCAGGTCGAGGACGGCCGCGACGAGCGTGATGTCCGGTAGTCCGGGGAATCCGTGCACGACGGAGAAGCTGTAGACGACCGCTCGGCCGGAGAGCTGGACCCAGTCGACGTCACGCGACTGGCAGTTCGGGCAGAACGGCGTGGGCGGCAGCCGGAAGGTTCCGCATTCGCCGCATTTCGGCGCGACCAGGCGGTCGTTCCTGGCGGCTTCCCAGAACGGCTCGGTGTAGGGGTCGGTGGTGATGTGGACGGTGTCGCCGGGCAGTGCCGTGGCGAGCGCGGGTGCGGTCACGAGTCCCTCCCGAGGATGAGCCCGGAGACCGGGAGTGCGGCGGGGCCACCGGAGACGAGCGCGAGCTCGGCGCCGGGCACCTGGTTGACGGCGGTGCCGCGCATCTGCTCGACACCTTCCATGATGTGGGTCATGCCGATGATGTAGGCCTCGGAAAGCTGGCCGCCGTGGGTGTTGACCGGGATCGAGCCGCCCTTGTAGCGGATCGCCCCGCTCTCGACGAACTCGCCGCCCTCGCCCTTCTTGCAGAAGCCGTAGTCCTCCAGCTGCATCAGCACCATGGGGGAGAAGTGGTCGTAGAGCAGCGCGACGTCGATGTCGCCGGGGCTGACGCCGGCGCGCTCGTAGAGGTGCTTGGCGACCGGGGCGTGGCCGGAGGAGGCGAAGTTCTCACCGGGCATGCCCATCCAGCCGAACGCGCGGCCCCAGTCCCGGCTGCCGCCGTGGGCCGCGGCTACCACCGGCACCGGCTTCTGCTTCAGGTTCTTCGCCCGCTCGGAGCTGGTCGTGATGACCGCGACGGCTCCGTCGGTCTCGAGGCAGAAGTCGTAGAGGCACAATGGTTCCGCGATCATCCGGGCGTTGAAGTAGTCGTCCAGGGTGAGCGGGTCCTTCTTCAGCGCCTTGGGCCGGCCGGCCGCGTTCTCCCGCTGCGACAGAGCGATCTCCGCGAAGGCCTCCCGCCGGGTGCCGTAGTCGTACATGTGGCGGCGCGTCAGCACCGACATCAGGTGCCCGGGCCCGGACAGGCCGGAGGGCTGGATGAAGGAGTTGAGCGGCGACGCCGGTGCCGCGGCGAAGACCGAGCCGAGCCGCTGCCGGGCCTGCTGGAGCGCCATCACGGTGACCACGACGTTGGCGTCGCCTGCCACGATCGCGGCGCGCGCGAGCCCGATGGAGCCGGCCGCTCCGCCGCCACCGGAGGTCAGCGCGGCGGTGAAGGTGACCTCGGGGATGCCGAGGGTCTCCATGAACTCCGCCGTGTCCATGGACTGGCCGTAGCCGGCGCCCGCGCCGGAGTAGTAGGCGAAGCCGTCGATGTCCTTGACGGACAGCCCGGCGTCGTCGCACGCGGCCAGGATGGCTGATCCGGCGAGTTCGGTGATCGTGCGTGGCCAGGACTGGCCGCGCCGGTAGTACTCGGTCGCGCCCACTCCGACTATCGCGACATCCCTCGTGGCCCTCATCGGCCTCCTCTTCCGGTGAAAACGTCGTTCTCAGTAGAGTCCGCATGGCCGGAGTTGTCAACCGGCACGTCGGCCCGTCCTGGCCGACCACACCCTATTTCGCACACTTTTCTCACAACGTGGTGCAGATCCGGAGTGCAGCCGCCATGGCGCTGCCCATCACCGGCGAACACGCCGACCTCACCGGCGAACACGCCGACCTCACCGCGGTCGTCCGCTCGTTCGCGGCCGACCAGGAGTTGCGCGGTGCGGCGCGGGACGTCCTGGACACGCCCGCCGATCCTGGTCCACTGTGGAAGCGGCTGTCCGACCCGGGTTGGAGCGGCCTCGACGGTCCCGACCCTTCGCTCGGCGCCGTGCTGCTCGACCCGTCCCAGGCGACCCAGGAGGCCGTTCTTCCCGGTGCCGCACGCGACGCCGTCCGCCTGCTGCGCACACTGGCCGCCGCGCAGACGGCCGGCGGCGCTCAGGCCACACTGGACCACGCACTGGCCTACGCCAAGGTAAGGGAGCAGTTCGGCCGCACCATCGGCAGCTTCCAGGCCGTCAAGCACCACCTGGCCGACATGCTGATCCGCGCCGAGCAGTTCGGTCGCGCTCGGCGCCTCCGTGGCCAACTCCCGGATGAACATCCAGCTGCACGGCGGCATCGCCTTCACCTGGGAGCACGACGCCCACCTCGACCTGCGGCGCGCGACCGCGCCGGCGGCACTGGCCGGTTCTCCCGAGCGGGCCGCGGACGACGTGTTCGAGCTGAGCGCGCAGGGCGTGCGGCGCCGGTACGGTGTGGCTCTGCCGCCCGAGGCCGAGCAGTACCGTGCGGCGGCGCGGCAGTTCGCGGAGCGCTACCTGGCGGTGCCGCACTGGAGCAAGCCCTTCGGCCGCGAAACCGGGCCGGCCGGGCAGCTGGTCATCGAGGAGGAGCTGGGCGGGCGCCACGCCGCCGGGGACGCGGCGCTGTCCAGGGCGGTGGGCGAGGTGATCGCGGAGGAACTGGCCATGGAGCCGGGCAACCTGACCAAGATCCTGTTCGCGGAGCACGCGCAGCGGGTGAGTGAACGGGCCTGCCCCGCGAGGTCGTTCCGCGCTGAAAAGTACCCTGATTGGCGGTGTACGCCGGCTCCGGTACGCGGGAGAACCGAGGGCGGCGACTAAGGGATGTCTCGTAACCCGGTGGGCGGCTGGCCGGTCCGGTAGTTGATCATGTTGTGGTGGTTCAGGTGATCGCAGCGTCGCGGCCGGAGTGGATTGCCCCGTTCACCGGGCTGGAAC